>Ga0207662_10001026_pt1 | contig 13081 bp, 8 predicted proteins | sample KBSS33LmetaG_FD_184338 | JGI IMG/M metagenome (GOLD analysis project Ga0207662, IMG submission 184338) | Switchgrass rhizosphere microbial communities from Kellogg Biological Station, Michigan, USA - KBS S3-3L metaG (SPAdes) (version 2) | ecosystem: Host-associated > Plants > Roots > Rhizosphere... | reverse complement strand
TGGCAGCCTGAGGAAGACGTGCCCGAGCCCGAGGGTGAGAGTGAGCCCTCGGCCGAGGCCGCTGCGCTGCAGTCGATCGGGCGACAGAGCATGCTCGAGCTGATCGACGGGCTCTCGGCCGAGCAGCAGCAGGTACTGACGCTCAAGTTCGTCTTCAATCTGCCCAACGCGGACGTCGCGACGATCCTCGATAAGACAGAGGGTGCGATCAAGTCGCTTCAACATCGGGCGCTCGTCTCGTTGCAGAAGCAGATCTCCCGTACGACGGAGCCGTAGCTTTGGCGCTCGAGGTGGGAATCGTCGGGCTGCCGAGCTCCGGCAAGTCGACGTTGTTCCACGCGCTCACGGGCGCGCGGGCGGCTCCTCCTCCCGCGGGCGGCGACCGCCTCGACCAGGGCCCGTTCGGTATCGAGCAGGACGAGGGCTGGTACACGGTGGCCACCACCACCCCGTCTGCCGCGCCCATCCGCAACTTCGGGACGGGCCTCGTCGGCTACACCTGGGAAGAGAACGGTCCGGCGCTGGCGGTGCGGCGTGGCGAGGCACGCCTGGAGGATGCGATCGAGGCGCTCGCGCGCCTGCCTTTCGTGGACGTCCTCTACATCCGCTGCGACTGGCGCGACGTGCAGTCGCGGCCGGGCCGTCTCGACCTCGCACCCGTCTGGGCGCTGACCCTCGACGCCGCGCGACGGCATGGGCTGCGCGTCGCCTTCCGCGTCCAGCTCTCGAATCCGGAGATCCAGCCCGACCGTCTCGCCCTGCCCGACTTCCTGCAAACAAAGGTCCCGCTCGTGCCGCTGAGACGCCGCGGCGGCAAGCCGGGGCCCAAGCGCGTCGAGCCGCGCTACGACGATCCCGAGTTCCAGCACGCTTTCCGCGAGCTGGTCGACCTCCTGGCCGCGGAGACGGACGGCAAGGACATCTTCGAGTTCGCCGACCTCATGATGTACGGCTTCTGGGGCGAAGGGCACACGAGCGACTGGGCGAGCCCGTTCCCGGATCGCGCCACCGCGGAGCGCACCTTCCTCGACATGACGCGGCGCCAGATGGCGGCCTGGAAGCGACTGCCCCTGGCCGTCAATACGCAGCCCGACATCAGCGAGACGGGCAACGCGGCCGTGCTGGAGGAGGCGATCCGGGGCGGGTGCTGGCTGCGCTCGGACAGCATCATCCTGGACGAGCCGATCCAGATCGAGCAGCTCTCGGGCCGGCCGCCCTGGCTGGCCGTCGTGATGGAGGACGGCTACCACCGGCACTACCGCACGGAGGGCCCGCGATACAGCGTGGACGCGGCGGGCGTGGACGTGATCGAGCACGCGATCCGGCATTGCCTCGACCTCGGGGCGAACTACTGGTCGCTCTGGACGGAGGCGGAGAACCTCGCGCGGTATCACGAGGTCCATCCCGCCGGCTTCACGGCGCTGCAGCAACGGATGGGCTATCGCGTGCGGCCGTCGTGGGTCTGGCAGCGCAAGCGCGACGGCGGGACCGAGCTCGTGGTGGCCTTCGCGAACGACGGGGTGGCCGGGGTGCCGGGCACGCTGCACGTGGTGGCGGAGAGCGCGGACGGGACGGTCAGGGCCGGCGGAGCACTCGATCCCGGCCATCCCTACGGCGGCAAGCTGCGGCAGGCGGCCTTTCGTCTGCCGCGCGCGCTGGAAGGCGGCACCGTGCGCCTGCGCGCGGAGATTGCGACCAAGGGCCTGCCGCGGCCGGTGCGCTGGGCCTGCGCCCAGCCCGTCGAAGCCGACGGGTCGCTGGCCATCCGCCTGCTCGCGGCAGACGATCCGAAGTGGAGGAAGGGAGTCTGATGACGGAGGGATGGCGTCGGGCGCTGATGGCGGGACTCTCCCTGGCCGCGCTGGCCGTGACGGCGCACGTCGCGCGGGCGCAGGACGCGCCGCCACCGGAGGCATTCACGGTGCTCGACGATCCCACCGAAGCGGGGCCGCGCATCACGCCCTACCTGCGCGAGCAGCTCGACCGCGCCTGGGCCCAGGACGAGGCGCGCCGGGCCACCTTCGCGAAAGTCCACACCGAAGCCGACCTGCTCGCCCTGCGCAAGGAGATCCGCGCGCGCGTGCTCGAAGTCATCGGCGGCCTGCCTGAAGTCAAGACGCCGCTCCACGCCCGCATCACCGGAACCATCCCGATGGACGGGTACCGGATCGAGAAGGTCCTCTTCGAGAGCCTTCCCGGCCTGTACGTGACCGCGCTCGTCTACGTGCCGGACGCCCCGAGCGGGCCCAAGCCCGCCGTCCTCGTGCCCTGCGGCCACGCGCCCGACGGCAAGTCCTTCCGGAACTACCAGGAGATCAGCGGGCAGCTCGCGCGCCGCGGATACGTGGTGATCAGCTGGGATCCCGTGGGCCAGGGCGAGCGCAGCCAATATTGGGACGCCGCCCGCGGGCGCAGCCGCTACAACCTCGTCTGCGGCGAGCACGCCGTGCTGGGCAACCTGGCCTGCGTCGCCGGCACCACCCTCGACCGCTACATGGTCTGGGACGGCATGCGCGCCGTCGACTATCTCCTCACGCGCCCGGACGTGGATCCCGCGCGCCTCGCCGTCACGGGGACGAGCGGCGGCGGGTTCCAGTCGCTCTACCTGGGCGCGCTCGACGAGCGCATCCAGGTCGTGGCGCCGTCCTGCTTCGTCACGTCGCTCCCGATGCGCATGGCGAACCGGATCTTCGAGGACCCGGACAGCGATCCCGAGCAGGACCCCTACCGGCTCGTCTCCGCGGGCATCGACCATCCCGGGCTGATGCTGCTGATCTACCCGCGCCCGGTGATCCTGCTGGCGGCGGTGAAGGACTTCTTTCCCATCGAGGGGACGCGCAAGACGTTCCGCGAGGTGGCGGCCCTCTACCGCGCGTTCGGGCACGCGGACCGCATCGCCCTCGCCGAAGGCGTCCACGGTCACATGTATTCGCCGGAGAACCGCCGCGCCGCCTTCGCCTTCATCGACCGCTTCGCGGGCCGGCCCGCGCGGACCGCGCTCGATCCCATCAAGATCCTCGATGCTCCCGCGTTGCGCGTCACGTCCACCGGACAGGTGCGCGTGGACCTCGAAGGCCGGTCGCTGCCCGAGGTCATCCGCGAGGAGTTCCGCGCGCGGGCGCGCCCGTCATCGCCGCGCACCCTGGCCGCCGGGTACGCCGAGGGACTCGACCCCGTCGTGCGCGCCCCGATCGTTCCCAAGGCTCCGGGACCCGCGGCCGGTGTGATCGCCTGGGAGAGCGCGGGCACCTCGACCGTTGGCGATGCCCGCGTGGACCGCTATCGCCTGTACCACGGCGAGCACCTCGTCATCCCGCTCCTGCACATCCATCGCGATCCTTCGGCGCGACGACATGCGGTCCTCGCCCTGGCCCTGGAAGGCAAGGTGGGGCCCGCGGACTGGCCGGCGGTCCGCCGCCGCCTGGACGCCGGCGAGGAGGTCGTCTCCTTCGACCTGCGCGGGGTCGGCGAGAACCGCATGCGCTATCGCGCCGCGTCCGGCGACGACCCCACGCTCGCGGAAGCGGACGAGACGCGCGCCTACTTCAATCCCCTCTCCGGCGTGCTCGCGAATCACGTCTACAACTCGCTCCTGACCGGCCGACCGTATTTCCTGGAGGCGGTGGAAGACGTCGAGATCGTGTCGCGGTTCGCGCGGGAGAAGCTCGGCCTGACGGGGCTGGTCCTGGCCCCGTCCGCTTCCGCGCGCGGGCTGGCGGACGCCGCCGCCCAGGTCCTCCCCGGCCTCGAGATCGAGCCCGCCGCGGACGTCCCGCCTTTCCGGTGGGCGGAGGTCGTGGAGCAGATGCGCGAGACCTGGCCCATCCAGTAACTGCTGCCCGGGGGCGCCCTCTTGGACCGCTGACGGCGTCTCGCAGGCCTCAGGCCCCGGCGGCCAGGACGGCCGGGGCATCGTCGGCGGCCGGGCGGCGGCCCCGGAGCCAGTGGGCCGCCACGGCCGCCAGTCCGCCGATCGCGACGGACAGGCCCGCGTGCCCGAAATAGGTGTAGCGGATGAAGAGCCGGTCGGCGAGGACGACGAACGGCGCGGTGCCCGCGAAGAACCAGGTCAGGCCGAAAGCGACGACGCGCGCGGCCGCGCCGACGAGCTGCGGACGCCAGCGCGCGGCCACGAGCAGGACCACGTCCACGGCGGCCAGGCTGGCCATGGCCACCACCAGCGGAGTGCTGGCGGCGAAGGCGCGGAGGTGCGGCGGGATGGCCCAGCCCGCCTTCTCCGGGTCGACCGTCGGTACCAGCGCGTTGAGGATCCCGAGCAGGTAGGCCCCGTAGCGGGCGAGCACGTGGGACGGCGCGAAGTCCAGCGTGAAGCCGGGCGTGCCGGCGGGGTACAGCAGGTGCACCATCTCGCGATAGCAGACGACCCAGAGGGCGGCCAGGACCCAGCCCGGAACGTACTTACGCCAGGCCGCCGGCCGGTCGAAGAGCCATCCATACGCGGTGACCAGCGCGGGCCAGACGACCGCCGCTTCCTTGCAGAGAAGAGCGAGCCCGAAGACGAAAGCGGCCCCTGCTTCCGGGAAGCGGCGCTCTTGCCGGCGCGCGCGCACGAAGAGGAGCAGGGCCAGCAGACACAGCCCGGCGTAGGAGAGAGTATCGAAGTTGGACGTGTACTCGAAGTCCTGGCGGTGGGCCAGGCGCGTCACGAAGACGACGGGCGGGATCAGTGCGAACGGGCCGGGCAGGAGTTGGCGGCACAGCAGGAAGAGGAGGATGCCGTTGGCCAGATACGCGGCGGCGTCGATCGCATGATAGACCTCGATGTTGTTGCCGAAGACCGAGCGTCCGGCCAGGTAATAGAGGTTCGCGGAGAGCGGACGGTACGTGGATTCGGCGCCGCCCTCCCAGGCGCTGGGTAGCAGGAAGCAGTCCGCGATCGAATGGATCTGCTGGCGGTTGTGGTGGAAGTGCCGCCCGTCTTCCCAGTGCCATTTGGGCAGGTTATGGATGACGCGCGGACCCTGGACGAGGGCGAATGCCCCGACCACGACCGCGATCCCGGCGCGCGTGGAGAGCGATGCCCCCCCGGGACGGGCGGAGGTCGCGTGGGCGAAGAAATGCCGAAGGAACATGGGCGAAACTTGACGTAAAGGGCCGCGAATGAGAGAGTCTCATGTTTCGGGCAAGGAGGATGGTGTTGATGACACGTAGCGTCGCGGCGTATGCCGCTCTGGGCGCGCTGGGCCTGCTGGCCGCCTGTGGTGGCGGCTCGCCGAGCGCTCCGGCCACGGTGGCCGGAATCGCCGCCAGCCCCACTCCCGCACCGTCACCGTCGCCCTCGCCGACCCCGAGCCCGGTGGCAGTGGTCACGCCCGCGCCGGATCCCCAGGCCTCACCGGAGATCAACGACAACGACATGCCCGTCGACCGCGTGACCGCGAGCGTCTACTACGTCGATTGCGACGGGAAGATCCAGGAGCACAGCAGGAACGCGGAGGAAATCCCGTCCGGCTGCCGGGCCCACCTCGACGCCACCGCGAAGGACGAATTCGGCGTCCCGACCAACCCGCGCTATCCGGTGCAGTGGCGGTACAGCAACCCGGGGGCGGTGGATGTCCGCGGATCCAACCCCATGGGACCGATCCTCAGCGCCAAGTTCCCGCACGACCAGACTATCTACGTCCACGTGGACGGGATCGACTCCAACAAGTTCTCCGTCCGCTTCAACTAGGTCGCGGGCCCGCTCGCGGCGGGGCGCAGGAACCGGCCGTACCAGTCCAGGTAACGCTGGAAGCGGTCCTGCACGTAGCTCGGACGCCGGATGCCGTGGTTCTGCCCGGGGTAGATCACGAGCTCCGTCTCGCGCCCCAGCCGCCGCAGGGCCTGGTACAGCTGCTCGGAGTTGAGGAGGGGCACGTTCATGTCGTCCGCGCCGCCCATGAGCAGCGTGGGCGTGGTGACGTTCTCGATGGCGAACCAGGGCGAGAGCTTCACCCAGCGCTCCACGTTGCGCCAGGGCAATCCCAGCTCCGTCTCCCATTCGTATTGATAGTGGTCGGTGCCGTAGTTGGAGAGGTAGTTGGCCTCGCTGGCCCCGGAGACGGCGGCCTTGAAGCGGCCCGTCTTCGTGATCACGTAGTCGGTGAGGATGCCTCCGTAGCTCCAGCCGCCGACCCCGAGCCGGTCGCCGTCCGCCACGCCCATGGCGACGACGTGGTCCACCGCCGCCATCACGTCCTGGAAGTCCTTGTTGCCCCAGTCCGCCCAGATCGCGCGCGAGAAGGCGGTGCCGTATCCGGATGACCCGCGGGGGTTCGCCGCCACCACGGCGAAACCGCCGGCGGCCAGCATCTGCCATTCGAGCTCGAACGCGGTCGAGAACTGGTCCACGGGACCGCCGTGAATGCGCAGGACCGTGGGCAGCCGCGCGCCCGCGGGCGCGTCCGGCGGGCGGGTGAGGAACCCGTCGATCATCGTGCCGTCCGCGCTCTTCGCCTTGAAGCGCTCGACCGTGCCCAGGCGGATGCCCTTGAGGAACGCGTCGTTCACCGTGCTCAGGCGGCGCAGCCCGTTGGCCGCGCCCAGGGCGAAGACCTCCGCTGGAAGCTGGGGCTCGCTCACGAGGAGGCCGACGTCGCCCTTGGCGGAGATGGTGAAGTCGCTGATGTCGCGCTCGCCCGCCACCACGCGCTCGACGGTGCCGCCCGCGGAGGGCACGCGGGCGAGATGGCGGTTGCCGCCGTCTTCGAGCAGGAAGTAGACGAGCCGCCCATCGGGTGAGAAGCGCGGGTGCGCCACGTTGCGGTCCAGGGACGCGGTGAGGGCGCGCGGAGCGCCTCCGGCCACGGGGATGACCGCGGCGTGATTGGCCCCGTACCACATGTCCCTGGGATCGCCGCCCGCCTCGTACACGATCGACGCCCCGTCCGGGCTGAAGGCGGGGTGCTGATCCTCGCCGGGTCCGCTGGCGAGCGCGCGCGGAGTCGCGCCCGCGCGCGCCTCCACGACGAAGATGTCCGCGTTGCGGCTGGCGTCGGGGTCCTTCGTGCGGTTGCTCGAGAACGCGATCCACTTGCCGTCGGGCGACCAGGCCGCGTCCGAATCGTCGTAGGACCCGGACGTGACCGCGAAGGACGACTTCGAGACGACGTCGAACACGTGTACGTGGCTGCGGACGTCGCGGAGGTAGCCCTCGTAGTCGCGCTTGAACTGCAGCCGTCGGACGACGATCGGCCTGGGCGTCTTGTCCTTCTTCTTCTCCTTGTCCGCGCTCGCCTCTTCGTCGTCTTCGGCGTCCGGGTCGTCCGGGTCCACGTCGGACACGATCAACGCCAGGCGCGCCGAGTCCGGCGACCAGGCCAGGGAGGAGACGCTGGCCTTGAAGCCGGTCAGCTTCACCGCCTCCCCGCCCTCGCGGCTCATGAGCCAGACCTGCGTCTTCTTCCCCTCGCGCCCGGAGAGGAACGCCAGCCACTTGCCGTCCGGGCTCCAGCGCGGGCTCTTCTCCGCCTTCTTGCTCGCAGTGAGGCGCAGGGCCGGCCCGCCCGCGAACGGTGCCATGTAGATGTCGGTGTCCGACTCGTCCTCCTTGGCGTCCATCGTGGTGACGGTATAGGCCACCCACTTGCCTTCGGGGCTGACCTCGGGATCGCCCACTTCCTTCAGGGCGAAGATGTCGTCCGGCCGCAACGTGCGCGTGGACGGGGCGCTCTCGGCGGCGGGCGCGGCGAGGAGCACGGCGAGCAGCAGGAGCATGGCCGTACTTATGTCCCGCGCCTCGCGAGAGTGTCAAACCTGCTGGTATCCTCACGCCTCCCTGGAGGTGGCATGCGCCCGGTCCCCCTGGTCGTCGCCCTTTCTCTCGTGGCCCTGCCCGCTCCCGCCGTCGACCCGCCGCCCTCCTACGGGCAGATGACCGTGGACCTCCTCCGCCAATACCTCCAGGTGGACACCACGAACCCTCCCGGCAACGAGCTCAAGGCGGCGCGCTTCTACAAGGAGATCCTGGACCGCGAAGGCATCCCGGCCGAGATCGACGAGTTCGCGCCCGGCCGCGCGAACCTCCTCGCCACCCTGAAGGGCTCGGGTGCCCGCCGGGCCTTGATCCTCGCCAATCACATGGACGTCGTGCCCGCCGACGCCGGCCACTGGACGCAGCCGCCGTTCTCGGGGGCGGTGAAGGACGGCCTCATCTACGGACGGGGCGCGCAGGACATGAAGTCGGAAGGCATCCTTCAGCTGGTGACGCTCATCCGCGCCAAGCGCGAGGGGCTGGCCCTCGATCGCGACATCTACTTCCTGGCCACCGCGGACGAGGAGGTGGACTTCGCGGGCGCGTTGCGCGCGCTCAGCCCCGCGGGGTGGCGCGATCGCCTGGGAAGGGCCGAATATTTCATCACCGAAGGCGGCGAGAACGTCATCGGCGACGACGGCAAGCCGCAATACTTCGGGATCGACACCGCCGAGAAGGGCCCGTTCTGGCTGCGCCTCACCACCAGCGGCACTCCGGGCCACGGCTCGCGCCCGCTCGCCGACTCCGCCCTCAACCGCCTCGTGCGCGCGCTCGAGCGCGTCCGGATGCACAAGACGGAGATGAAGGTCCTCCCCGGCGTCGAGCGCTTCTTCCGGGACCAGGCCGCCAGCGTCGAGGGGCCGCGCGCGGAATGGTACCGGGACCTGCGCAAGGCCCTGCTCGATCCGGAAGCGGCCCAGGCCTTGTACGAGGACCGGGAGGCGTCGGCGCTCTTGCGGAACACCATTTCGATCACGGTCGTGAAGGCCGGGTACAAGACCAACGTCATTCCGGGCACCGCCGAAGCCGAGCTGGACGTACGCCTTCTGCCCGGGGAGGATCCCCAGGCGTTCCTCGCCGAGCTGCGTGGGGTGATCGACGATCCCCAGGTGCAGATCGCTCCGATTGGAACGTTCCGGGCCCCCAACGAGAGCCCGACGGACACGGAGCTCTTCCGGATCATCGAGGCCACGATCCGCCGGCATCACCCGGGTGTCCCCGTGACCACGAAGATGCTGTCCGGCGCCACGGAGAGCGTTTTGGTCCGACCTTTCGGCATTGTGGCTTATGGGTTTACGCCCCTTCTGGCTACTCCGGAAGAAGTGGCGACCGCCCACGGCGACGACGAAAGAGTCCGCGAAGATACGGTGGCTCAGTCAGTTGCGGTCTTCTACGACGTCGTGAGCGAGCTTTGCCGACACAGGAATTGACTGGCGCCAAGGGACATTCCCTGATATACGATGGTTCCGGAGGCATATAACGTGAAGAGAAGGGTCGATCTGATCGATCAATTCGCCGACCTGGTGGTCGGCGCCGACGATCCCCGGCGTCTTGCGGAAAGGACGCTCGAGGTCGTCATGTCTCTGACGAACGGCCGTAGCGGCGCTGTCTTCGGACACGAAGAGGGCCGGATCGCCCTTTTTGCGTCCCGTGGCATCGACCAGCACGTCCTGGATGCGGCCAACACCGTGTGGGCCACCCAGCGCGAGACGCTCCAGTCCGGGCAGCCGTTCTACGTTCCCGACGTCAACAGCGAGCGGCGGCTGCCCAAGACGGACGGGCAGGGGCCGGTCAGCTTCGTGATGGTGCCCGTCATGGGCAACGAGGGCCTGTCCGCCGTGCTCTACGTCGACAGCTTCGATCCCCACTTCTGCACGGCCCAGGACCTCGAGCGACTGAGCAAGTTCTCGCGCATCATCGCCAAGGCCGTCGGCGAGAACGTGGGCGTGAGCGTCGAGCGGGCTCCGAGCCGGGCCGAGGCGTGGGAGAGCTACCTGGAGCGGACGCCGGTCGAAGACATGGAGCGCGAGAAGCTGCTCCTGCTCCTCAATCGCAACGAATGGAACATCGCGCGGGTGGCGCGCCTCATGGGCGTCACGCGCCGCACGATCTACCTGCGCCTGCAGCGGTACAACATCCCGCGCGAGCGCGTGCCCAAGACCCGGCCCCGCCGCGCTACGGCCTAACGTCTTTGATCCAAGGGGGGGCACTCACGCCCCCTTTGATGGGCGTTCGCGACCCCCCCTTGAACCCCCCAACGTCAGCCCGCGCTGCGCGCGGCCTGACTTGCTGGTCGGTCTGATTCTCTAGCCTTTGGCCTGGACCTTGGCCCAGGCGTCCCGCAGGGTCACCGTGCGGTTGAAGACCGGTTTGGCGGCCGTCGTGTCCGTGTCCACGCAGAAGTAGCCGAGCCGTTCGAACTGCACGCGCGTGCCCGCGGGAACCTCCGCCAGGCTCGGCTCGACCCACGCGCCGGGCACGACTTCTTCCGAATTCGGGTTGAGGTCGGCGAGCAGATCGCCGCCCGCGCCCGGGTCGGGCTTCGTGAAGAGGTGATCGTAGAGGCGCACCTCGGCCGGCTTCGCGTGCCGGGCGGAGACCCAGTGCAGAGTGGCCTTGGGGGAGCGGCCGTCGGGTGCGCTCCCGCCACGCGTCGCCGGATCGTACGTACAGCGCAGCTCCGCGACCTGGCCCGCCGCGTCCTTCACGACCTCCTGGCAGGTGATGAAATAGGCGCCGCGCAGGCGCACCTCGCGCCCGGGGGCGAGCCGGAAGAACTTCTTCGGCGGGTCCTCCATGAAGTCGTCGCGCTCGATCCAGAGCTCGCGTGCGAACGGGACCTTGCGCTTTCCCGCGGCCTTGTCCTCCGGATTGTTGTCGAGCTCGACCTCCTCGACCTGGCCCTCCGGGTAGTTCGTGAGAACGACGCGCAGCGGCCGCAGCACGGCCAGCCGCCGGGGCGAGGTGCGGTTGAGGACGTCGCGCACTTCGTGCTCGAGGGCGGCGTATTCGTTCACGCTGGCGCGCTTGGCCACGCCGATCGTCTCCGCGAACTGGCGCAGCGCCTCCGGAGGCACGCCGCGCCGGCGCAGGCCGGAGATGGTGGGCATGCGGGGGTCGTCCCAGCCGCGCACGCGTCCCTCGTTCACGAGGCGCAGCAGGAAGCGCTTGGACAGGACGGTGTAGGTGAGGTTGAGGCGCGCGAACTCGATCTGCCGGGGACGCGACGGCACGGGCAGGTTCTCGAGGAACCACTCGTAGAGCGGCCGATGGTCCTCGAACTCCAGCGTGCAGAGCGAGTGCGTGATCCCTTCGATGGCGTCGGACTGCCCGTGCGCGTAGTCGTAGCTCGGGTAGATGCACCACTTGTCGCCCGTCATGGGATGGGAGGCGTGGAGGATGCGGTACATCACGGGGTCGCGCAGGTTGATGTTCCCGGAGGCCATGTCGATCTTCGCGCGCAGCACGCGCGTTCCGTCCGGGAACTCCCCCGCGCGCATGCGGCGGAAGAGGTCGAGGTTCTCCTCGACGCTGCGGTTGCGGAAAGGACTCTCCTTGCCGGGCTCGGTCAGGGTGCCCCGGTACTCGCGGATCTGGTCCGCGGTGAGGTCGTCCACGTAGGCGAGCCCCTTCTGGACGAGGAGCTCCGCCCACTCGTAGAGCTGGTCGAAGTAATCGGAGGCGTGGTAGAGATGTTCCCCCCAGTCGAACCCGAGCCATTTCACGTCCGCCTTGATGGAGTCGATGTACTCCTGCTCCTCCTTGGTGGGGTTCGTGTCGTCGAAGCGCAGGTTCGTGTGGCCGCCGAACTCCCGGGCCACGCCGAAGTTCAGGCAGATCGACTTGGCGTGTCCCACGTGCAGATAGCCGTTCGGCTCCGGAGGAAAGCGGGTGACGGGCGCCGCGTGTTTCCCGGTGCGGACGTCGTCCGCGACGATCTCGCGGATGAAGTCGAGGGTCTCTTCGGCGGGCGCGGGTTCGGGCGGTTTGGACATCGTCTCCTTCGTCGTTCTAGGCGGCGGGGCGCGCCGCTTTCAGGGTCTGGATCGCGTGCCGCAGCCGCCGCCGCACGACTTCCTTCCCCAGCACGGCCAGGGTCTCGAAAAGCGGGGGAGTGGCCGCGCGTCCCGTCGACGCCACGCGCACGGTCATGAATACGTCCTTGGGATTCCACTGCGCGGCCTCCGCGAACGCGCGCAGCGCCCCTTCGATGGACGCCGGGTCCCATTCGAGGAGCGGGTCGATACGCTCCTCGAGCATCACCTGCAGCGCCTTGGCCGTTTCCGCGGCCGAGCGCCCCTTGGGGACGAGCTGCTTCATCGCGTCCGCGTCGTAGCCAACCTCGCCCGCGAAGAAGAATTGGCCGTATTCGAAGAACCCCTCGAGGGTATCGATGCGCTCCTGGACGAGGGGCAGGACGCGCAGCATGTAATCGTCCGCGAGCAGGTATTCGCGCAGGCGGCCCAGCAGCTCCGGCGGCGTCATCTTGCGCAGGTATTTGCCGTTGAGCCACGTCAGCTTCTGGGGATCGAAGACGGGCCCGCCGAGCGAGATCCGCTCCAGCGAGAAACCGGCCACGAACTCCGCGAGCGTGAACTCCTCCTGGTCGTTGGCCATGACCCCGCCCATGAGGGCGAGGTAGTTGACGAGGGCCTCCGGGAAGAAGCCCGCGCGCTTGTAGTGATTCAGGCTCACCGGGTTCTTGCGCTTCGAGATCTTCGACTTGTCCGCGTTGCGCAGCAGGGGCAGATGGCAGAAGACGGGCATCTCCCAGCCGAAGGAGCGGTAGAGCTGGACGTGTTTGGGCAGCGACGAGAGCCACTCCTCGGCGCGGATCACGTGGCTGATGCGCATGAGGTGGTCATCGACGACGTTGGCCAGGTGATAGGTGGGGAAGCCGTCGCTCTTGAGCAGGACCTGGTCGTCCATCTGCGACCGCTCGAACCGGATGTCCCCGCGCAGCAGGTCCCGGACCACCATGGCGTCGTCGCCGGGCATGGCCAGACGCACCACGTGGGCCTCGCCCAGGGCGCTCCGACGCTGCGCCTCTGCCGGGGCCAGGGCGCGGCAGCGGCCGTCGTAGCCCAGGGGCAGCTTCTTCTCGCGCTGCTCCGCGCGCAGCGCCTCCAATCGCTCGGGCGTGCAGAAGCACAGGTAGGCCGCGCCGCGCGCCACCAGCTCGTCCGCATGTTTGCGATAGATCTCGAAGCGCTCGCTCTGGCGATAGGGTCCGCAGGGGCCGCCGACGTCCGGACCTTCGTCCCAGGTGAGGCCCAGCCAGCGCAGGGCCTCGAAGATCATCCGCTCGCTGGCCGGATGGCTGCGCTG
>Ga0207662_10001023_pt1 | contig 13097 bp, 16 predicted proteins | sample KBSS33LmetaG_FD_184338 | JGI IMG/M metagenome (GOLD analysis project Ga0207662, IMG submission 184338) | Switchgrass rhizosphere microbial communities from Kellogg Biological Station, Michigan, USA - KBS S3-3L metaG (SPAdes) (version 2) | ecosystem: Host-associated > Plants > Roots >... | reverse complement strand
TTCCTTATCGATAATGCCGCCGCCCCGGTTGGCCTGAGGGTTCGCCTTCTGATGGCGCTTGATCATCCCCACACCCTCAACTTTGACCTTGCCCTTCACAGGCGCAACTTCCAACACCCGGCCGCGTCGTCCTTTGTCGCGCCCGGCAATGATCGCAACCTGATCGTTCTTTCTAATTTTCGTGCGCTTTGTACCAGCCATACTCTTAGATAACCTCCGGCGCGAGCGAAACAATCTTCATGAAATTCTTATCGCGCAATTCCCGCGCTACTGGACCAAAGACGCGCGTCCCAATGGGTGTTCCATCTTCCTTAATCAAAACTGCGGCATTCTGATCAAACCTTACGTAGGTGCCGTCTGCCCGTCTGACTTCCTTCCGCGTCCGTACGATGACCGCGTCCTGGACCGTACCCTTCTTGATCGTCCCATCAGGCGAAGCCTCTTTGACTGCTACCTTGATACGATCGCCCAGGCTGGCAATCTTTCCAGTTGATCCGCCAATCGGCATGATCATCTCCACGCGACGGGCTCCTGAGTTGTCGGCAACCTCCAAAGAGGTCTGCATCTGAATCACTGTCGTTACCTCCGGTTTTGGCCTTTGGCCTTGAGCTTGGTCCTAATACAAACCAAAGCCCAAATCTTTACTTAGCCGCTTTCTGAACTATCTCAATTACGCGCCATCGCTTGCGCGCCGAAAGCGGGCGCGTCTCTACGATTCGCACCTTATCGCCAACCGTAGCACCCAGCTCGTCATGAGCCATGAACTTCGATGTTTTACGAACATAACGACGATATTTTCTGTGCTTGACCGATCGATCGACACGGACGACCACCGTCTTTGTCATCTTGTCTGAAGCAACAGTGCCGACTTTCTCTGAACGATGCGGTCGACTAACTGCAGCCACGGTCGTTTTAGTTTCATCTGATGCGGGCGTAATGTTTTCTTGATTCTCTGCCATTCTTCTCACACACTTTCGGCCAGCGCTTCAAACGGGACTGGCCTTCTGTTTACTTACCTGTGGACGTTTGTCGCGAGAGCGTTTCCAGACGCGCCAACGATTTCTTTTCCTGACGAATACGTTTCACCGCATCGACCTCGCCAAGGGCCAGCTTGAATTTCAACCGAAACAAAGACTCGCGTAAGCGTGCGGTTTCAGCACGAATTTCGTCCGCGCCCAGTTCCCGGTACTTATCTAATTCCTCACGTCGTTTCATTGCTAGATCGCGCCCCCTTCTTGATCAGCACGAGTCACAAACTTCGTTTTGATCGGAAGTTTCTGAGCGGCAAGACGCATAGCATCTCGCGCTGTCTTCTCGTCGACCCCTTCAATCTCATACAAAATGCGGCCCGGCTTTACGACTGCAACCCAATACTCAGGTGCGCCCTTGCCTTTGCCCATACGAGTTTCAGCCGGCTTCTTGGTCACCGGCTTATCCGGAAACATGCGAATCCAAATCTTGCCGCCGCGCTTGATATGTCGCGTCATCGCGATACGAGCGGCTTCAATTTGACGATCAGTTATCCACGCGGGTTCCAAACACTTCAAACCGTACTCACCGAAGCTGATCTCGCTGCCACGAGTTGCGACGCCGGTCATGCGACCCCGCATCTGCTTTCGGTGCTTAACTTTTTTCGGCATCAACATGATGTTTCACATATTTCAGATTGCCGATTGCAGATTGCAGATTGAAAGAACTTCACGCCCTCGGCGCCAATCTGAAATCTGAAATCTGAGATCTGAAATCTCCTATTGGTTATCTCCCCTGGGCCTTCTTCCATCCGGCGCTCCGCCTTCACGTTCACGCCTGGTGCGTGGACGACGTTCACGTTCGCCTACTCGCGTTTCGTTGATCGGATCCGATCCGGTACCGCGAGCCATCGCCGCCTTGGGATCGAGAATCTCACCACGGTAAATCCAGACCTTGACGCCAATCTGACCAAATGTTGTTCGGGCTTCAGCCAGACCGTAGTCGATATCAGCCCGTAGCGTGTGCAGCGGGAGCTGCCCTTGAAGGTGCCACTCGCTGCGTGCGATTTCGGCGCCGTTCAAACGACCACTGACCTTGACCTTGATCCCCTGGGCGCCAAAACGAAGCGACTCCTCGACGGCTTTTCGCATTGCCCGACGAAACGCGATGCGCTTCTCGAGCTGTGCGGCAATCTTCTCGGCCTGCAACTGCGCGTTCAACTCAGGCTTGTGAATCTCCTGGATTGATACCAATACTTCCCGACCGGTCTTCGACGACAGGTCACTCTTGAGCTTGTCGATCTCAGCGCCCTTGCGACCGATGATGATCCCGGGTCGCGAAGTGTAGATGATGATCTTGAGACGGTTTGCCGCGCGCTCGATATCAACGTGCGAGACGCCTGCTCCGGCAAAGCGTTGTTTCAGATCACGCTTAAGCCTGAGGTCTTCCAGCAAAAACTCGCCGAACTGCTTCTTCGCAAACCAGTGCGAGTGCCAATCTTTGTTGTAGCCGAGTCGAAAACCGTATGGATGAACTTTTTGACCCACAATCTTCTCCGTTTTGAGATCTCAAATCTGAAATTTGAGATTCGTTATTCTTCCGACTTCTCTGTCTTCTTCTTCGAAGCCTTCTTTGCTGCGGGCTTTTCGGCTGCTTCCGTTGTTACTGCCTTGGGAGCTGCCTTCGGAGCTGCCTTCTTCGCTCGCGGCGCCGCGGCTGCCCCGCCGCGCTTCCGACCTTTGCTTTCAGCGAGCTTCGCCGGTTTAGCCGGCCCTGATGCCACAGGCTTCGCGCCTTTTACTTTCGGTTCCGGCTTAGCATCATTGCTCAGCGAAATCGTGACGTGACAGAAATGTCTTTGCTCACGATAAGCGCGACCTTGCGGTGCGGGTCTAACGCGACGACGATTCTTTGTCGGCCCGCGATCGACAAAAGCAGTTCGCACCCAAAGATCATCCGGATCGATCGAAATGTTTGCCTTCTCCGCTGCCTCGTTCGCATTCGCAATTGCAGAACGCATGCACTTCTCGATACTGGTCGCAGCCCGCTTCTTCGAGAATCGCAAAATCGCTATCGCCTGGTTAACGTCCTTACCGCGGATCATGTCCACGACCAGGCGCGCCTTCTGCGCCGAACCTCTTAAATATTTTGCACTCGCTGTTGCTTCCATCCTGAACCTCGTGAATCGTCAATAGTCTTTCGTGAATCGGTCGTAAGTCGTGTCTAGTTGAATCTCTGTTCGATTCACTATTCACGATTTACGATTCACTATTTCGGTGGTCCTGATACCTTGCTAGTCTTCTCCACCTTTGTTCCGGAGTGGCCCTTAAAGGTCCTGGTCGGCGCAAACTCACCCAACTTGTGGCCCACCATATTCTCCGTGACATAAATCGGGAGGTGACGTTTTCCGTTGTGAACACCAAACGTCAGACCAACCATATCGGGAGTGATCGTTGAACGACGCGACCAGGTCTTGATCACCGGAGGACGCGAGCCAGCACTTCGTGCTTTCTCAACCGCCTTAACAACTCCCTTGTCGATGAATGGTCCTTTTTTAACTGAACGAGCCATATCTCTCCATTTCGGCTTTTGGGTTTCGGACTTCAGATTTCTTAGGGCTGCGGCAGGTCTTCAATTCCGCAATCCGAAATTCAAAATCCGAAATTCCTACTTGGTTCTTCGATCCTTCAGAATCATCTTCTGCGTGCGCTTGTTACTCCGCGTCTTGTAACCACGCGTCGGTTGTCCCCACGGCGTCACAGGATTACGACCACCGGAAGTCTTACCTTCACCACCGCCGTGTGGGTGATCGACCGGGTTCATCGCAACGCCGCGAACTTTCGGTCGCAAGCCTTTCCAGCGTGAACGGCCGGCTTTACCCAGCGACACGTTTTCGTGCTCGATGTTTCCGACCTGTCCGATAGTTGCTCTGCAAACCAGCGGGACTCGGCGGACCTCACCTGACGGCATACGCAATTGAGCGTAGTTACCTTCTTTAGCCACGAGCTGCGCGAACGTTCCAGCCGAGCGCGCCATCTGCCCACCCTTACCGGGGCGCAATTCGATATTGTGAATCTGCGTGCCCAGCGGAATATTGATCAACGGCAGAGTATTGCCGGGAAGAATATCGGCCTCGGCGCCACTCATGATCGTCTTACCAACTTCCAATCCGGTGGGAGCGATGATGTAACGTTTTTCACCGTCCAGATAGGTAACCAACGCGATGTGTGCGGATCGATTTGGATCGTACTCGATCTGCGATATGCGTCCGGCTATGCCATCCTTGTCACGCTTGAAGTCGATAATTCGATAGAAGCGCTTGTGACCGCCGCCACGGCGACGAACAGTGATTCGGCCGTCGTTGTTTCGACCCGAAATTCTTGTCTTCGGCTCAAGTAGCGACTTCTCAGGTATCGCGCCGACAGTTAACTCATCGCGGGTTAGATACGTCTGATAGCGTCGCGCCGGTGATGTGGGTGTAAGTTTCTTTATGCCCATCTTGTCATTTCCGATTGCCGATTTTCGATTGTCGATTTGCTCGACATCCGAACCCAGCCAACAATCTCAATCAACCACTCAATCCTTACCGTTCACCAACGCGCCAAATCAGAACTCGGCAATTGGCAATCGGCAATACCGTTAGACCGCTTCGCCGTAATCAACCGGCTTCTCACCCTGTTTGAGCGTGACGTACGCCTTTTTCCAGGATGGCTTGCGGCCTTCGTAGCGACCGCGTCGAGCAGTCTTGCCCATGAAGTTAATCGTTCTCACGTGATCAACTTTGACCTGAAAAATCGTCTCGACCGCCGACTTGATCTCAGGCTTGGTGGCATGTCGATCGACTCGGAAGGTCAACAGTTGCTGCTTGTCCTGAGTCTCCTCTTTTGCAACCAGCGCCTTTTCCGTGATCACCGGCGACTTGATGATGTCCCAAACTGTTCTCATCTTTAGGCCGCCTCCTCTTTCTTAGGCTTACGCGCTCGCTTCGGTTTTGCCGGCGCCTCTTCAGCTGGAGCACCTTCAACCGGGGCCACTTCTTCACCGTCTTTACGCGAACCCAACAACCGATCAATCTCCGCAGCCGCGGTTCGCGACAACACCAGATGATCGTGATAAAGAAGGTCGTAGATGTTCAGCCCAAAACTGTTCACCACTTTTGCCCGGCGAACATTGCGAGCCGACAAAATCAGATTCTCGTTCTCAAGTGAATCGACGATTAGGGTCTTGCCATTCAAACCAAGCTTGCCAAGTGACGTGGAAAAATCCTTCGTCTTTGGCTTGTCCATCGTCCAGCCTTCAACCACAAATACATTGCCTTCGCGGACGCGCTCCGAAAGTGCTGAACGCAGGGCGCCCTGACGCATTTTCTTTGGCATGTTGTAAGACCAATCACGTGGCTGCGGGCCATGAACATTACCGCCGCCCTTCCACAATGGTGAACGTAGCGATGCGATTCGAGCTCGGCCAGTGCCCTTCTGCTTCCAAAGCTTACGTCCCGAACCAGAAACGTCCCCGCGAGTCTTGGTCGCCGACGTACCCTGGCGAGCATTCGCCATGAAGTTTCTAACCGCGGCGTGAATCAAGGGCTCATTCAACGGCGCCCCAAACACAGCATCGGACAGCTGGACCTCGCCAACTTCTTCCTTTTTCAGGTTGTGCACCTTAACTGTCGGCATAACTAACTCCTACTTTTTCGAAACCTTGCGCACGATGACGACGCTGCCAAAAGCTCCAGGCACCGCTCCACGAATCATCAGCAAATTGTTTTCAGCATCGACACGCGCAACAGTCAGCCCTTTAATCGTGACGCGCTCATCACCCATGTGTCCCGACGACCGTGTGCCCTTGATAACTCTGGAGGGATACGCGGATGCGCCAATCGAACCTGGCGCACGAACGTTCATCGAACCGTGCGACTCAGGGCCGCGATTGAAGTTGTGACGCTTGATGGTGCCGGCAAAACCTCGACCTTTCGACTTGCCAATCACGTCAACCTTTTCACCATCAGCAAACTGGTCCACCAGGATCTTGTCGCCAACGTTGGTGCTGTCGTCTGAAGCTGAAAGGCGAAACTCCTTCAGAATCCGGGTCGGAGGAATTCCTCCGCCAGTCTTTTCGAAGTGGCCTCGCATCGGCTTGGTGACGTTCTTCAGCTTCAAAGGATTCTCGTCCACTAAACCAAGTTGCACGGCGTCGTACCCATCCGGACCAGCGGCAGACTTCTTCTGCACAACAACACAAGGGCCAGCCTTGATTACAGTCACGGGAGTTACCGTACCGTCTGGTGCGAAGATCTGCGTCATGCCGATCTTTCTTCCGATGATTCCGTTAATCATTGTCGATTCTCTTTATTGCAGATTTCAGATTGCAGATTGCAGATTTGATAGCCAACCGACTCCACACCAATCTGAAATCGGCAATCTGAAATCTGCAATAACCTCACTGTCTACCGAAGGCTTTGATTTCAACGTCCACGCCCGCCGGCAGATCAAGCTTCATCAATGCATCAACCGTCTGCGGGGTCGGGTCAAGAATGTCCATCAGCCGCTTGTGCGTGCGAATCTCAAACTGTTCGCGTGATTTCTTATCAACGTGTGGTGAACGCAAGACGGTCCACTTGTTCTTCACGGTCGGTAACGGAATCGGACCCGCAACACGAGCACCGGTACGTTTTGCCGTTTCGACGATTTCCGTAGTTGACTGATCCAACACGCGGTGATCGTAAGCTTTCAGGCGAATTCTGATTTTTTCGTTCATACGTTCTTGGCCTTTGGTTTTTGTTCTTTGGTCTTAGTCAGCGCCTCTTGCAAAGGCCCAAGACCAAAGACCTAAAACCTGCTACTCAATAACTTCCGAAACGGTGCCAGCACCAACCGTGCGACCGCCTTCACGAATTGCGAAGCGCAGTCCCTTCTCCATCGCGATTGGCGCAATTAATTCAATCTCCATCGCCACGTTGTCGCCAGGCATCACCATCTCCACTCCGGCCGGCAACGCCGCCACTCCCGTCACATCGGTCGTCCGGAAGTAGAACTGCGGGCGATAGCCCGTAAAGAACGGCGTGTGGCGGCCACCTTCTTCTTTCGTCAACACATACGCCTCAGCCTTGAACTTCGTGTGCGGCGTTATCGAGCCCGGCTTTGCAATTACCTGCCCGCGCTCAATGTCCTTGCGCTCCACCCCACGCAGCAACAACCCCACGTTGTCGCCAGCCACCCCTTCGTCCAGTAACTTCTTGAACATTTCCACGCCTGTGCAGACCGTCGTGCGCGTCGGCTTGATCCCCACGATCTCCACGTTCTCGTTCACCTTCACCTTGCCGCGCTCCACGCGCCCCGTGGCCACCGTGCCGCGCCCTTGAATCGTGAAGATATCTTCCACCGGCATCAAAAACGGCTTCTCAATGTCCCGCTCCGGCGTCGGGATGTAGCTGTCCACTGCGTCCATCAACTCCAGCACTGTCTTCTCCCATTCCGGGTCTCCTTCCAGTGCTTTCAACGCCGATCCTTTAATCACTGGAATGTCGTCGCCAGGAAACTCATACGCACTCAACAACTCGCGCACTTCCAGTTCCACCAACTCCAGCAACTCCGCATCGTCAACCGCATCAGCCTTGTTCATGAACACGACCATGGCCGGTACACCTACCTGCCGCGCCAACAGAATGTGCTCGCGGGTTTGTGGCATCGGACCGTCGGTTGCCGCCACCACCAGAATGGCCCCGTCCATCTGCGCCGCGCCCGTGATCATGTTCTTCACATAATCGGCGTGCCCAGGACAGTCAACGTGCGCGTAGTGCCGATTCTTTGTCTCATACTCTACGTGCGCCGTCGCGATCGTGATCCCGCGCGCTTTTTCTTCCGGCGCTTTATCAATCTGATCGAAGGCCACAAACTGCACTTTCGGATTGTTCTTCGCCAACACCTTCGTGATCGCCGCCGTCAACGTCGTCTTCCCGTGGTCCACGTGCCCTATCGTCCCGATGTTCACGTGCGGTTTTGAACGGTCAAATTTTTCCTTCGACATTTCTTCCTGGCCTCTTATATAGGTTTCGAACCGTATTATTGCGAGCTGTTTCCATGGAGCCCGCGATGAGATTTGAACTCATGACCTCCTCCTTACCAAGGAGGCGCTCTACCCCTGAGCTACGCGGGCGCAAATCCCAATGTCAGAAAAACTGGAGCGGGCGACGAGATTCGAACTCGCGACCCTCAGCTTGGAAGGCTGATGCTCTACCAACTGAGCTACACCCGCCCATTTCATTGCCGATTGTCGATTTCCGACTGCCAATTACGAAGACTAATCAGCCTCAACTGTTCAACCGGCAATCCCGCCTTGTCGGGATCGGAAATCGGCAATTCCGCTTGGTGCAGGGGGTAGGATTCGAACCTACGTAAGGCGTTAGCCTGCCGGGTTTACAGCCCGGTGCCATTAACCACTCGACCACCCCTGCTCTTTATCAAATGATTGCTGGAGCCGGCGAAGGGACTTGAACCCCCGACCCTCTGATTACAAATCAGATGCTCTACCAACTGAGCTACGCCGGCCCGCTATAGCTACAAATAGCGCATTCCGACAAAATGCGGATACTAACAATCACGTTTCAAAAACGCAAGTCGCGCTCAGTGTTGTAGATAAAACGCATTCGCTTGGGGCTTTTTACCACTAACTAAACAAAGAAATTGACCCGGATCAAGGCTTAGAAGTAGGATCGATTCAGCCCTTCAAGTTGATCGTCGTGACGACCCACTCACAGGGAGTCACGAGAAAAGCCCCTAATCTCAATCGTTCTCTCTAAAATCTAAGGAGATTAGATATGTCTAGAAACCCGCTTTACATCGTCGGCTGTCTTGTGGTGCTGGCGCTAACCTTCACAGACTCCAAATCTCAGTCACTGTCGACGAGCAACAATCAGATCGTCGCTCAACAGCCGGCATCTCCTCAGGTTGTTGTTCCTGAGGGTCGAGGCAACGCGAGGATTGCCGGAAGGACAAACCTTTATTGTGCGGGTTATATCAAATATCAAAGGTTTGTGAGCTCTCCCGAGATCGTGGGAGCAGAATCAGAACCTGAACAACGCACATTTGCCGAAGGAGATACTGTTTACCTTAACTGGGGCGCTCAACAGGGAATAAAACAAGGCCAGCGATTTCAGATCGTGAGACCAAAGGGTGACGTGAAGGGTGTTTTTCGGGAAAAGAAAGGTTACTTGGGAACCTACGTCCGTGAACTTGGTCAGTTGGAAGTATTCAAGGTAAACGAGCACACTTCGGTAGCGCAGATCACGTTTTCGTGCGAAATGGTTCTACTCGGTGATTTGGTTGTTCCTGTGCCCTATCGCGAATCACCGCTCGAAAAGACAACTGCATTTGACCGTTTCAGTGATCCCACTGGAAAACCAGTCGGCAGACTAATGATGGCTCGAGATAACCGGGAGATGGTCAGCATGAACGACGTTGTCTACATAGACCTGGGCTCAGAAGACAAAATCGCTCCCGGCGATTACCTCACCATTTTCAGACCACTTGGAGCCGGAGGTATTACGACTGTCGATGCTGAGGAAGATGCTCGCGGACGTGCGACCGGATTTCAAAGCGACGCCTATCGAGGCGGCGGTTTCTCTTCTCAATCCCAACGAGCAAAAGATTCGACTTTTCTAGTCAATGTTCCCGGAAGATATCGCTATCGACCAATCACAACTCGAGAAGTCAAAGGACATCGTCCAGAGATGCCCTGGAAGAACATTGGCGAAATGGTTGTGATCGATGTTCAGGCTAGAACTGCGACGGCAATAATCACGCGGACAGTCGCTGAGGCACACACGGGTGACTGGGTTGAAATCCAGTAGCTCTATTCGGGCGAGACGATAACAGCGCTACCTTTAGCTTTCTGTTTTGCCGTGCGGTCGGCGACGACTGCACGGTAGAACGAACTGAAATACCCGTACATTGAAGTACAGGCTGAAACAACTACCAACCAAAGCATAGCTCGACCTGCCGTGTAGACAAGGACCTGCCAATCAGTTGCAGTTGTAATCTCTGGACCAATCAGGTGGCTCCACGCGCTTCGCAACTCCGGAACGGACCAGAATTCGATCGCCGGAAACGGTCTTCCGAAATTTGCTACCGGAGGTTTCCCAGCCACACTCGATGCAATCAGCAGGGTAATTGTGACTACTTGCGCCAGCATCTTGAACTTGCCCATCTTCGATGCTGAGATCACGAGACCATCGACAGCGGCAATTGATCGCAGCCCAGTGACCGCGAACTCTCGACCAATTATGATCACAACCGCCCATGCCGGAGCTAGTTGGTTTTCAACCAATGAAATCAAGGCTGCAGAGATAAGCAACTTGTCGGCAATCGGGTCGAGTAATTGGCCAAGGCGTGTGACCTGACCACGACGACGAGCGATGTGCCCATCCAAAAAGTCTGTCAACGCAGCGGCAAGAAACATCAACACGCCTAGAATGTGACGCGGCAGTCCAAACCAACTCTCCGAAAATGGCGTCAGCAGCACGACGACAAGCAACGGGACAATGAAGATTCGTAGTAGAGTTAGGGCGTTTGGAAGGTTCACAAATGGCCGCCTGAGCCGAGAACACAGTACATCAAACTATAACTGCATAGTAGGACCCGCTCCGAAAACGTGTCAAACTGCGATCTGATTCTGGAACTTTCCAGTCCTTCACTGTGAATACTACTGACGATGAATCCTAATGCTTCGTAACTGCATCGCCGTTTGATTCAGTATTGAAACATTGGTTCCGGCTAACTCTTACGCTTTTCAATATGACTGAAATGGAAAATAAATCGATGAAGAAGTCTGCTTCGCTGGTCTTAATTTTTATCACACTACTCATTTGGGCTACACCAACATTCGCAACTGACGCGCACGCTGAAGAAATACTCAAACTCGCCAAAGCCGCAGTCGGCGGTGAAGAGCAATTACAAAAAGTGCAAAGCCTGAACCTCATCGGACAGTTCCGACGCGTGTTTGGTGAGCGTCAAATGGGCGGAGATCGCGAAATGAGCATCGCACTGCCCGACAGATATCTAGTCGAGGACTCAATGAATCCCGGCGGACTCAGTACAGCCATGATTAGTACACGCACGCTCAATGGCGATCACGCCTGGAACAGTCAAAGCGGCGGCGGCGGAATGGTCTTCAGAATAGGCCCGGGTGGACAACAAGCGACACCAGAGCAAATGGAGGCGGCGCTGCACCGGGTTTTCCAGATTGAAATGACGCGATACCTGTTGGCCATCACACTTTCGACCTCCGCCTCTTTTCCTGTCGAATACAAATACGCAGGTGAGTCGGATGTGGACGACGCAAAGGTGGACGTTTTAGACGTCACCGGCCCTGACAAGTTTTCAGTCCGACTCTTCTTTGACAAGCAGAGTCACCTTCCACTTCTTATTAGTTACCGCGCTCCCAAACCACGCATCATGACGATGACGAGGCAAGCCGGCGGCAGCGCTCCCAAACCAGAAGACCTTAAAAAGCTGCAGGAAGAAGCCGAGAAAAAGCACGCGGCTGACATGCCGGAAAAACCCGAGGAAGTCGACTTCTATATTCGTCTCTCTGATCACAAGAAAGTCGGCGGCCTGCTGCTACCTCACAAGTTTACTTTTCTGACAGAGAGCGAAGTCTCTGAGGAATTTGAGATTTCGAAATATCAGGTGAACCCGCAATTCAAATCAGACAAGTTTGAAAAGCGCTGAAGGAGTTCAGGCATGCGAATCCAACGCCTCTGGTTTAGAGCGATAAGTGTGCTCGTTGCTCTCTTACTAATAAGTCAACTGGTCATTGCCCAGAGTTCTGCCACCGCAAGTTTGGAAGTCGCAGTGCACGACCCATCGGGAGCACTCATAAACAAAGCCCAGGTGCAGTTGATAAGCAGTGGCAAACCGCAACTGTCTCAAACCAATCAGAAGGGCGAAGCCAGGTTCGGCAAGCTAACACCTGGTCGTTATCAGATTCACGTAGAAGCGCCAGGCTTCAAACCGCAGGACGTCGAAGCCATCACATTGGTCCCAGGCGTCAACCGAACCGATATCACCCTCGAGATTGAAGTAATCAAAGCAGACGTCGAGGTAAGTGAAGAAGCGGTTGTCAGAAATACAAATCCAAACGGCACCGCTTTTTCAAACGTACTAACAGCAGAACAGATTGCTCAGTTACCTGACGATCCAGACGAGTTTGAAAACGCCATCAATCAGCTCGCCGGTCCGGGCGCGCAAATCAGAGTCAATGGTTTTCGCGGCGGGAAATTGCCACCAAAATCACAAATCCGCGAGATTCGTTTCCGTCTCAACCCATACGCGGCAGAGAATCACGACGCCGGATTCGGACTGGTAGACATCACTACAAAACCGGGGGTGAACTCGTGGCATGGCTCCTTCAATTTTGGATTTCGCGATGAGTCGTTGAACGGCCGACAAGCCTTTGCAAAACTCCGTGGCCCCGAGCAGCAACGACGCTTCGGCCTCTCACTTGATGGCCCACTGTGGAAAAATCGAACCTCACTGTTTCTTAACGCCGACGGATCCTTGTTCTACGACGCGAAAACGATCGTAGCCAAAACACCAGCCGGAGATTTTTCTGATTTGGCGTTTCGTCCGTCACGACGTCTTAATGTCGACGCTCGTATCGAACACGCTGTCAACAAAACCCACACGGCAAGGTTTCAGTTCCAGCGTAACGCTGTGCTTCAGAACAATCTTGGCGTCGGCGACTTCGATCTCGCCGCGCGCGGGTATTCGCAGGATCAAGCCGAGTACATCGCACGCGCCGCTGACTCAGGTACGATTGGTAAGAAATACTTCAACGAGATCCGATTGCAAACGCGCTGGATCAGCACCGAGTCCAAATCAGTTTCAGTCGGTCGCACCATTCTCGTCCCCGGTGCGTTCAACGATGGCAGCGCACAAAAGTTTGGTGGCCGTGATCAATTTGATTTCGAACTCGCGGACAACGTCGACTACGCTCTTGAAAAACACGGAGTCCGGTTTGGCGCACAGCTGGAGGGCGGTCACTACAACAGCAATGATTCCACAAACGCTTTCGGAACCTTTCAATTTGCCAATCTCACTGCCTACCAGCTGGGAATCCCAACTCAGTTC
>Ga0207662_10001022_pt1 | contig 13098 bp, 17 predicted proteins | sample KBSS33LmetaG_FD_184338 | JGI IMG/M metagenome (GOLD analysis project Ga0207662, IMG submission 184338) | Switchgrass rhizosphere microbial communities from Kellogg Biological Station, Michigan, USA - KBS S3-3L metaG (SPAdes) (version 2) | ecosystem: Host-associated > Plants > Roots >... | reverse complement strand
CGTGCTTCAGTCTAACGGCGTGATCCACGTCATCGACACGGTGCTGTTGCCGAGCTAACCCCGCCTCAGCATCAGCTAGCCCCCCCGCGTGCCTCGCGCGGCGGGCTTCTTCCTGCGTGGCGAGGCGGCGGCCCCCTCAGTGATGGTTCTCGCGGCTTCGCGATGCTGTCCGACCCACGTGCGATCCGAGCTAGCCCAAGGCGGGGACCAGAACTCCAGTCGCGTATTCGACCCGCAAATCGAAGCATGCCGCCAAAGCAAAACGTCATAGAGCGAGCCATGGCTCTTATGGTCGCCCACGGTTCGCATTTCAGATTCTTCTTAAGGAGGAGCTTTATACGGTAACGAGACCGATGTGCGCTTATGGCACTTAACGGACATAAAAACCGGGTTGAAAAACGTGCGCTCTGAGCGCAAAGCAGACGTTGATTATGCAGACCCCCAATGCTCCGTAAGGCCTTCCGGTGAGTGGCTTGCCCTCACTGGGGAGCCTTTCAACTGGGCGTGGAGTGCAAACCTCTTTTAGTGAGAGGATGGGACTGGGGCATCTGCTGGCTTAAGCTCCGCTGCCATGAGACCATTGGCTCCTCTGCCATATCGCACGAGGACAGTCTGGCCTGGCTGGAGTTCGGCGAAGCCCCAGCGGCGGAGCGTCTCCATATGCACGAAGATGTCGGCTGTCTCAGGTCCGCGCGTGAGAAAGCCAAACCCGCGCAAACGATTGAACCACTTCACCACTGCTCGTTCCCAGTCACTCTCTGCGACGACGACGACATGGGTGCGCTGTGGCAGCTGCGCCGGGCGAATTGCCGTCGAATCATCCATGCCGCGGATGCGTGCTGCCTGTAGACCTTTGGGAGTTCTCACTACGTCACAGATGATGCGCGAGCCCTCATAGGCCGTCTGAAAGCCGCCGCGTCGCAGACAGCTCACATGCAGGAGAACATCAGGCAGATCTTCATCAGGGAGAATGAAGCCATAGCCTTTCGCCGGATCGAACCACTTGACCGATCCTGACACCTCAAAGACCTCGGGTCTGATTTCCTCATCGCGTGGGACATAACTTTCCTCACGCGGCGGCTCTTTCACCCCCATTTTGCCAGACGCCCCACTGTCCCCGATGATCCCCTACCAAAAAGGCAGCAGCGCTATTTAGCAATATGGCAGCGAAGGATTTTCAGGAGTTGTGGCAATTCCGCCACCGGGGCACCAAGTGACAGCTCGGGTCCGGCTTCAAGAGCTAAAAGTCACTGAGTGACAGCATCTTGCCAAATTTCAGTCTATTGTTTTGGAGCCCCCCCTTTGGGGTCGGGACGTTATCCTCCCGGGAGGCCGTCCTCCCGTTATTGTATTGCGTAAAGGAGGACGGTCCTCCATGGCGTATGACCGCCCATGGAATGTCTCGCAAATGTGCAAAACGTCCGCGCAGCGGCTCATCGAATGCTGGCCGCACGGGTGCGGAAATCCTCGCACCAAAATACCGCGGCGAGGCCCTGGACCGTGCGAAACGGCTTGAGCCGATTATCCGTGAGATGCAGAACGAGGGCTATTCGATGCGGCGTATGGCAACCGAGCTGACCAAGCGGAAGGTGAAAACGCCTCGCGGTGGTGATTGGCACCCACAGACAGTGAAGATGGTGATACAGCGACTCGCCGCTTGAAACTTGGCTCATGAGTTCTTGGAGTCCTTCAGTCCGGCTACTTCTCCAAACGTGAGGAGAGGTAAGCCGGGGGGAAGGGGGTCGATGACGCACGCTTCCTCGGATGGAACGCCCCTGACTAGATCGTGGCGTTGCGTTCAACGACACGCGGGATTTCGACATAGAGTGAGCTAGGCAACCTGTAAGGTGTGATAAAAATCGCGGCGGCCCCACTTGGGGTGTTATCGCAGGGGGATCAATACATGCGGCTCACACCACCAAAACAGGTGACTTTCTATATCTCCATATCCGTGGCCCTTATCTCCGTGGTGCTTAAGGCCATGGCAGTTACGGGCGTCACCGTTTTCCCTACTGGCGGATATTTCACGGGCGGGTACCTTGTGCTGCTGGTCGCTTATCTAGTGCTCCTTGCCGGGATCACGCTTAAAGGGGTGTAGACAAAAGAGGCGGAGACATTCGTGCCGGTCTGAGGATCAACCGGCATAACTGTCTGAAAGTCAGTCGTTCGGTCGATGGGCTGGTCCTCGACCGTGCTATCCTTGACCACGCTTGCGATTCTGGGCTGTGATCAGGGAAGATCCTCCTGAAGACCGGCATCAAAATCTTTGCGGCCTTGCTCGGCCTCGCCGTTGCGACCTTCTTAGCCGCGCTTGCCTTTGCCCTGGCGGGCTTGGGTGATATCGCCGCAAGCCAAGGTCATTGGCCGTTCGTCGAGCGCTTCCTCGATTTCGGGATGCGGCACGCTGTCAAGCGGCACGCGAGCGGGATCGAGGTGCCGAAGCTCGACGATCCGAACATGATCAGGCTTGGGGCGGCCCACTTCCACCGGGGCTGCGCCTTTTGTCACGGCGCGCCGGGGATCCCGGTAAACCCAATAGCCAAGCACATGCTGCCGCCACCGCCCGAATTGGCGGTGACGATGCGGCCGTGGCAGCCGAACGACCTATTCTGGATCGTCAAGAACGGCTTCAAATATACCGGCATGCCGGGATGGGTCGCGATCGAACGCGAGGACGAGATTTGGGCCGTCGTCGCGTTTCTCACGCGTATCCAAACGCTGGATGCCGAGGCCTATCGCGACCTAGCGCTGGGAAACGTCCAATTGCCGGAGCAGAGCGGCGCCGAACTCGCAACCGTGGAATCAAATCCGAAGGCCTCCGGTGCTTGTGCGCGCTGCCACGGGGATAAGGCTCAATTGCCTCTCAGTATCTTGTCCCAGTGTTGAATGGCCAGCCGGCGGACTATCTGCTCGCTTCTCTCAAGGCCTATGCGGAGGGCAAGCGGCGGAGCGGAATCATGCAACCCTTGGCCGCAGACCTACGTCCGGAGGATATGCGTGAGCTTGCAGACTACTATGCTGGTCTGCCGCCACCACAGTTGCAGTCAAAAAACTCAGATACAGCTTTGGTGGAGCGCGGCCGAAAATTGGCTGTCGAAGGTCGATCCCACGCTGGCGTTCTGCCTTGCGCAACGTGTCACAACAATGTTGGGCACTATCCTCGCCTTGAAGGTCAATATGCCGTTTATATGGCCGGGCAATTGCGGCTTTGGAAAGCAGCATCGGCCCTTCCACAGACGGCGGGGCTACGATGATGGCCATCGCGCAGAAGCTCAGTGATGAAGACATCAAAGCGGTGACGAGCTATTTCGAGACACTTCCGCGCGAGTGAGCGAAAAAGGCATCGTCGGGCTTTGGGTCAGACGTCCCCGCCCGCTGGAGAAATCTTTTTCTCCCCTTGCGACCGGCATGCTTATCGGGAGCATCGATGTCAGGTCGGTGCGATAACAATGTGGAAGTCACGGAGCGCCTACGGGGGACAGAAAAAGGAATGCACCGCTTCCTCAATTCCTCTTGAAGGCACGTTGCAGTTCTACTCACGGCTTCAAGAAGCAATGAGCATATAATTCTACTCCTGATCAGTGCCCCCCAAGAAGCCGCTCAACCGGTCATCAGAGACCTGCACCAACTCAATTGACGCAAAAAGTTGGCACCGGAATTGGCACCGGACGGCATAAAACGATGGGGTACAATCAGGGAACAGTGCCGACGTTCGCCCTAAAAAACTGAGGAAAGGCAAGGCGGCAGGTGACAGGAGGGCACTAGCAGGAAGGCCTCTTTAGTCCTTGCGAATTTGTCATGAACCACTTTGGCGGCAGTGGCGCTCGACGCACTTAAAACAGCGGACCGCCATACGGGTAGTAATGCTGCCAGTAGTAATAGTGGTAAGGCCGCCAATAGGGATAATACTGCCAATTGTAGCGGCGCGGCGCGGTGTAGACGTAGCGCTTGTAGTGGCGGGCATAAGCGTGGCGATGCGCAACCTGCATGACGGTGGTGCTCATGTGGCGACTTAGGGCGGCGTGATCGCCGAGGGTGAGCGGCATTGCCGAAACCGCTTCCGGCGTCATGACTAAGACACTGGCGATGAAGGCAAGGGCAGCAGCGATGCGCATGGAATTTGCTCCTTCGTCAATTTCTACCCAGTTTGGCTCGGTGGCAACCCCGTAACCTAAGTCTGGTTTCCCGCGCGTTAGTATTCCTCACAGCCAGGCGGCCGCGACGAGCAGGATCAGGACTTCGCTCACCTGCTCGACGGCACCGAGCACATCTCCAGTCTGCCCGCCGATCTGGCTCATGCAGAGCCAGGCGAGAACGACGATCGCTACGGCGACGAGCATGGCAGCGAGCAGTCCGCCGCCGAAGCCGAGGCAAAGCACGAGCACGATGAAGCCGATCAACGTCGCGATCAGCGCTGCGCGCTGCGGCGGCTTTCCTGCCTTAGCCGACAGTCCATCCTGTCGCGCGGGCGGCACAAGTCGCATGAACAATGGCATGGTCGCGCGCGCGCCGGCCTCCGCGGCGATCAGCGCCGGTGCTATGAAGCTCGGGTCGGCGAGGCTCGCGATCGCGCCTGCACGCAGCATGAAAGAGAGAATGAGCGCGGAGGTGCCGTAAACGCCGACTCTTGAGTCGCGCATGATCTCGAGCTTGAGCATTGGGCTCCCGCCTCCGCCGAAGCCGTCCACCATGTCCGCCAGCCCGTCCTCGTGCAGGCAGCCGGTAATAAGCACGATCGCGGCGATGGCGAGCGTACCGGAGATGAAAGGATGCAGGCCGAGCCCGTCGGCGATCCACACAACGAAAGCACCGATAAGACCGATGCCGACGCCGATGACGGGAAAGCTCCAACTCGCCCGCGCCACATTGGCGCCAGAGGCCGATGGTGTGCCTACGAAGGGCAGGCGGGTCAGGAAGGCTAGGCCGACCTTGAGGTCCGTGTTAAGGGCTTCGATCGAGGCGCCGGCTGTCATTCCCTCGTCCCCTCACCGTGCTCATTCGAACGCGGCTCACGAAGTCTTCTGGACGCATTTCCGACTGCAATAAGTCTATCCCCAAATGACGCGTTTTGCCTCATTCGCTGAACTGCGTGCGGTCTGCCTCGATCTGCCCGGTGGCGATCCCGGCGCTGCCGCAAAGGTCGCGGCGCGAGAGGCGCGGCTGACCAAGCCGCCGCGCAGCCTGGGCCGGCTCGAGGAACTGGTCGAGTGGCTGAGCTTCTGGCAGGGCCTGGCACCGCCGCGGCTCGACAAGGTCGAGATCCTGGTCTTCGCCGGCAATCACGGCGTCACTGCGCGCGGCGTCTCGGCCTATCCCGCCGAGGTCACGGCGCAGATGGTGGCGAATTTCGCCGCTGGCGGCGCCGCCATCAATCAGCTCGCGCGCGCCGCCAATGCTGAATTGCGCGTGATCGCCCTCGATCTCGAGCGCCCTACGGCTGATTTCGCCGAAGCCCCTGCCATGACGGAGGCTAAATTCCTCGAAGCCGTTGTGGCGGGCTACAAAGCGGTTCCGGAAGAGGCCGATCTCGTGGTGCTCGGCGAGATGGGCATCGGCAATACCACCGCAGCTGCAGCGGTTGCCGCGGCTTTATTCGGCGGCGGCGGCTCACGCTTCGCCGGTCATGGCACCGGCCTCGACGAAGAGGGCCTGAGGCGCAAGCAAGTGGTGATCGATGACGCGCTCGCTCGTCATGCACCGATCCTCGACGATCCTTTGCGCATCGCCGCGGCGCTCGGCGGGCGCGAGCTCGCCGCACTCCTTGGCGCGTGCCTCGCCGCGCGGCATGCGCGCGTGCCGGCGCTGATCGACGGATTCGTGTCGACGGCCGCGGTCGCACCGCTTGCGAAGCTCCGCGCTGATGCGCTTGATCATGCCCGCGCCGGGCACAGATCGGCCGAGGCCGGGCATCGCCTGCTGCTCGATGAACTCGGGCTTCATCCTCTGCTCGATCTCGACATGCGGCTTGGCGAAGGGTCTGGCGCCGCGGTCGCCGTGCTTGTGCTTCGCGCGGCGCTCGCCTGCCATACCGGCATGGCAACCTTTGCCGAGGCGAAGGTGTCCGACAAAGAGAGTTGAGGATTAGGCGGCGGCGATGGCGTGGAAGAAGGTGCCGGTGACGTGCCCGCGCCAGCTCCCCGAGGTTCCGAGTCTCTGGCCCTGTCCGTCGGCAAGCTCGACTAAAGGCTCGTCGTTACAGGTCGCGACTAGCGCCGCATAGTGGAACTCGTGTCCGCGCAGCCGCGAGCCTGCTCGTCCGATGGGACTGTCGGCGAGCAGCGTTGCCTCGCGATAACCGAGATGGAGCTTGCGCCGCGCAAAGCTCGTGGCGTGGCCGAGCAGGCCAGCCATGGGGTGGCTGATGCCGTCGGCATCTTCCAACACCTCGCCAAGAACCATGTAGCCTCCGCACTCGCCGTGCACCGGCCGTGTCGCGGCAAAGCGGGCGAGGCCGTCGCGGAATTTGTGAGCGCCCGCGAGCCGGCCCGCGTGCAGCTCAGGGTATCCGCCAGGCAGCCAGCAGGAATCGCAATCCTTCGGCGGCGGCTCGTCGGCAAGGGGAGAGAAAGCCACGATCTCCGCACCTGCGCGCCGCCAACCATCGAGAACATGTGGATAGACGAAGGTGAAAGCAGCATCCTGCGCGAGTGCGATGCGCGATCCGGGCGGCGGAAGGGCCGTTGCCTGCTTTGCCTCAGCGAGATGTGGCGGGACGGCAAGCCTCAGGATGCGGTCCAGGTCGAGGTGGGTCTCGGCGATTGCCGCGAGGCGATCGAGCCGTTCAGCAAGGTCTCCATGCTCGCCGGCCTGAACGAGGCCAAGATGCCGCTCTGGCAGAGCGATCATCTCATCACGCGGCACCGAGCCGAGAACGGGGATGCCCGATGCTGCGATGGCGTCGGCCACGAATTTGCGATGCCGCTCGCTGCCGACGCGATTGAGCACGACACCGCCGATCTTCACCTCCGGATCATGGGTGACGAAGCCGCGCACGAGCGCCGCTGCGGATTGCGACTGCCCCGAGACATCGATGACCAGCAAGACCGGAAGGACGAAACGGGCGGCAAGGTCGGCAGTCGAGCCAGTCCGGCCTGCGGCGGCATCGATCCCATCGAACAGGCCCATGACGCCTTCGATCACGAGCATATCGGCGCGCGAAGCGGCCTCGACTACTAGCGCGTCGAGCAGCGAGGGCCGCATGGCCCAACTGTCGAGATTGACGCTCTTTCTGCCGGTCGCGGCTTGGTGGAAGGCCGGGTCGATATAGTCGGGGCCGGCCTTGGCCGCTTGCACGGCAAGCCCGCGCCGTTTCAACGCCGCAAGCAAGCCAAGCGTCACCGTGGTCTTGCCTGCGCCGGAGCGCGGCGCGGCGACGATGAGACCACGGGCCGTCATCCGGCCCACCACGTCAAGTGACCGCTGCGTCCCGGGGCGTTATAGCGGGGGCCATGGCAACGAAGGCATCCCCGCTTCGCCGCGGCTGGACCACAGGAACCTGCGCTACGGCAGCCGCCAAGGCCGCCTATACCGCGCTGCTCACCGGCGAGTTTCCCGATCCGGTCGAGGTCACGCTGCCGCGCGGCGGCGGACGCCCTGCCTTCGCGCTCGCCACGACGGTTCGCGGTGAGGGGTCCGCAACCGCGGGCGTGGTCAAGGACGCCGGCGATGACCCTGACGTGACCCACGGCGCGCTCGTCCTCACCACCGTCCGCCGTGGCGCGCAAGGCAGCGGGGTTAGCTTCAGCGCCGGCGAAGGCGTCGGCACAGTCACGCGTGCGGGACTCCCGGTGCCGCCGGGCGAGCCCGCCATCAACCCGGTGCCGCGGCAGATGATACGCGCGGCGATTGCCGAGATCGCCGCGGCAAACGGTGATCCAGGCGATGTCGAGGTCGAGATCGCCATTCCAGGCGGGGAGGCGCTGGCCGCCAAGACGATGAACGGCCGGCTCGGTATCATTGGTGGCCTCTCGATCCTCGGCACCACGGGAATCGTCATTCCTTATTCCTGCTCGTCCTGGATCCAGGCGATCAGGAGCGGAATCGACGTCGCGCGCGCGGCGGGGCTCGCGCATGTCGCTGGCTCGACGGGTGCGGAGTCCGAGAGGGCGGTGCAACGAATGTGCGGCCTCCCCGAGATAGCCTTGATCGACATGGGCGACTTCGTCGGCGGCATGCTGAAATATCTGCGCAGCCATCCGGTGCCGCGGGTGACCATTGCCGGCGGCGTCGGCAAGATGACCAAGCTCGCCCAAGGGCTGCTCGATCTTCACTCCAAACGCGGTTCGGTCGACCTCGTGGCGCTCGCCAAGCTTGCCGAACGTACAGGCGGCTCGCGCGACCTTGCCGCGTACATTCTCACTGCCAATACAGCGGCTGAAGCCTTCGTTCATGCCGAGGCCGAAGGCGTTGCGCTCGGCGACGAAGTGGCGAGTGCCGCACGTGAGGCCGCGACTGCCGTCGTTGCGGGCAAGGACATCGAAATCGAGGTCGTTTTGTTCGACCGCGAGGGCAGGCTCGTGGGCCGCGCGCCGTTTGCGGCTTCTCATGCGGCACCCCCGCGGAAGCGGCGGCGATAATCGGCGTCGTAAAGCGCGCTGTCGCGAAAGTCTTCCGCTGCCAAGGCGCGGCCAACCAGGATCAGCCCTGTGCGCTCGATGGGCTCCGCCGCGAGCTTCGACGGGATATCGCCGAGCGTGCCGCGTACGATCTTTTCCTCCGGCCAGCTTGCATGGGCCACCACGGCCACCGGGCAGTCCGCGCCATAGAACGGGATCAGCTCGGAGACGACTCTGTCGAGGGCATGGATGGCAAGATGAATTGCAAGCGTGGCACCGGTCGCAGCGAAAGCGGCGAGGGTTTCGCCTTCCGGCATGCGCGAGGCGCGGCCTGGGATGCGGGTCAGCACCACGCTTTGCGCAATCTCAGGCACGGTCAGCTCGCGACCGAGCGCGGCCGCTGCCGCGGCGAAGGCCGGAACGCCCGGGGTCAGCGTGTAGGGAATGCCGCGCTGGTCAAGCCGCCGCAGCTGCTCTGCTAATGCGCTAAACACCGAAAGATCACCCGATTGCAGCCGCGCCACGTCGAGGCCTTGCTCCTGCGCGGAAACGAACTCCGCCTCGATCTCGTCGAGCGACATCGGCGCCGTATCCACGATGCGGGCGCCAGATGGGCAATGGGCCAACAGCGCATGAGGAATAATGGAGCCTGCGTAGAGGCAGACAAGGCACCGCGCGAGGAGATCGCGCCCGCGCACGGTGATGAGGTCGGCAGCACCAGGTCCTGCACCGATGAAATGAACGGTCATGGCGCGGATCCAGTCTCGGCGAGCGCGCACGTTACAGGCCCGACCGCGATGCGCGGCAGGAGCAGCTTCGCGTCAGGACCCCCGGCGGCGAGAGCTGCGGCTTCGGCGACTGACGGCACGCCCTTGACCGCGAGGGAGCGCTGCGAGTGCGTCTCGCAGCGCCCAGCCGCGGCTTCGAGATCAGGCGTCGGGACGAACAGGAGCGGCAAGCCGTAGAGCAGAGCAACGGCAGCGATGCCTGCTTCCACGCCCTTGTCTGCCGGGGTGGCGATGGCACCGAGCTTGTCCTGGGCAAAGCCCGCGCGTTCGAGCGCGGCTGCAATCACGGCTTCGATCTCGGCGGGCGAAGCTCCTTTGCGGCAGCCGATGCCGGCCACGATCACGGTTTCACCCATACCCATTGCGTCACGGGCATCGCGGCGCGCCATCCCGTCTTGCCGCCAACGGCTTCCGCGCGTGAAATGGCGATGCGCGTGAGCGTGCCGCCCAGGCCCGCGTGGCGCGCGGCGAGTTCGGCCTCGGTCTCGAGCGTGACGGCATTGACGACAAGTCTGCCTCGAGGCCGGAGGGCTGCGATTGCCGCATCGAGCACGCCTTGAGTGCTCGCCCCTCCGCCGATGAAGACCGCATCTGGAGTAGCAAGCCCGCGCAAAACTTCGGGCGCATGGCCTTCGAGGACTTCTAGTCCAGGCACACCGCAGGCCGCGGCGTTGCGGCGGATGCGCGCGGCGCGATCCTCCCTCGCTTCGATTGCCATGGCCCGCATTGATGGGTGAGCCAGCATCCACTCGATGGCGATTGAGCCTGAGCCAGCACCAATGTCCCACAACAATTGTCCGCGCAGCGGCGCGAGCGACGACAGGGTAATGGCGCGAATCTCGCGCTTGGTTATCTGGCTGTCATGCTCGTACAGCGCATCGTCTAGGCCTGCGCTAAAGGCGATGATCCGCGCGCCAGGTGCAGCCTCCACCTCGATGGCGACGGTATTGAGCGCGGCGATGTCCGCAAGGTCGAAGCTCGCTGCCGTCGTGGCGCGGACGCGCCCGCTCGCGCCGCCCAGTGCTTCGAGCACCGTGAGACGCGAGGCGCCAAAGCCAAGCTCGGCCAGGAGTCGCGCAAGCGCGGCAGGACCTTCGCTGTCGGAGGTCAAAGCCAGCACGCGAGAGCCGGGATGGAGATGCGGGCGGATGCGGTCGAGCTCACGCCCGTGCACCGAGACGAGCGCAATGTCGGGGAGGGCCCAGCCGAGCCGCGCGGCAGCGAGACTGAAGGCCGATGGCGCTGGCACCACCACCGTCTCCTCGGGCGTGACGTGGTTCGCAAGCACCGAGCCCACGCCGTAGAAGAAAGGGTCGCCGGAAGCGAGCACGCAAACCTGGCGCCCGCGCTCGGCCAAGACTTCACTGACCGCGCGCGAGAACGGGCTAGGCCAGGGCTTTGCCTCTCCGCGGATCAGCTGGTTCGCAAGCTTGAGGTGACGCTCGCCGCCGAACACGATTTCGGCGCCCGCGACCAGGCCGCGGGCAACTGGGCTCAGGCCGTCGATGCCGTCTTCGCCGATGCCGACGATGGACAGCCATCGCTTCGGTGAGGCAGGGTCCGGCATGGTCCGTTCAGCGCGCACGAGCCGCACCCTCATCCTTGGCGGCACGATCGAGGCGAGACTGCTTGCCGACGCGCTCGCCAAGCGCCCAGGCGTGACCGTGACACTGTCGCTCGCAGGCCGCACCGCGAACCCCCTGCCGCAGCCTGTCCCGGTGCGCATCGGCGGTTTCGGCGGCGCTGACGGTTTGGCCGCTTATCTTCGCGATGAGCGGATCGACGCGCTGATCGACGCGACACACCCTTACGCCGCGACCATCTCGGCCAACGCGGCCGAGGCTGTGCGCGCAACCGGCGTGCCACTCGTTGCGCTTAGACGTAAGGCGTGGACCAAGGTCGATGGCGATAGCTGGGTCGAGGTTGCGACCATGGATGAGGCGGTGCGCGCGCTCGGGCAGGCGCCGCGCCGCGTGTTCCTCGCGCTTGGCCGCAAGGAGCTTCAGCCTTTCACGGCAGCGCCGCAGCACGTCTATCTCATCCGCAGCGTCGATCCGGTCGACCCGCCGCTCGCCGTGCCGCACGCAATCTATATCGCCGCGCGCGGACTGTTTAGCGAGGCCGAGGACCGCGCGCTGCTCAAGCGCCACCGCATTGATGTGGTGGTGGCGAAGAACAGCGGCGGGAGCGCGACCTACGGCAAGATCGCCGCGGCGCGGACGCTCCAGCTTCCGGTGATCATGCTGGCGCGCCCGGCGCTGCCAGAGGTTTCCTCCGTCGCGACGGTAGAGGAGGCGCTCGTCTGGCTCGATCATGCGATCGCCTCCTCGACGGCACGCGGCGTGTAGACGAGCGGCGCACGGCCCTCGCGGGCGATGACGCGCGTCTCGCGCGATCCCACGATGATGAGCGTCGCCATGTCGGCAAGCGTGTCGCGTGCGTGAGCGAGCGTGGTTACCGCGAGGCTTTCATCGCTGCGCCCAATCGCATGACCGAAGATGACGGGCGTCGCAGCCGGCAGATGGTGGGCGAGCCGCGCGAGCGCCTTGCTGAGCTGTAACGGTCGCGCGCGGGAGACAGGATTGTAAAGCGCGATGACGAAGCCGGCGCCGGCGGCCGCATCGAGGCGACGCTCGATCAGCTCCCAAGGCTTGAGATTGTCCGACAGCGACAGCGCGCAGAAATCGTGCCCGAGCGGCGCTCCTGCGCGGGCAGCGACCGCAAGCATGGCAGTAATGCCGGGAACGATGGCGACATCGAGCGCGCGCCACGAGTCGGGGCCGACCGCAATCTCCTCGCACACCGTAGCCGCCATGGCGAATACGCCAGGGTCTCCGCCTGATACGATGGCTACATTGGTGCCTGACGCCGCGCGGCTTAGCGCGGCGCGGGCGCGTGCCGCTTCCTCGCGATTGTCGGAAGCATGCCGCGATTGGCCTTTCCGCAACGGAACGCGGTCGAGATAAGGCCCGTAGCCGTAGAACGCTTCAGCTTTAGCGAGCGCATCGAGCGCCTCGCGCGTGAGGTAGCGGTCATCGCCGGGCCCGAGCCCGACGATTGAGAGCTTGCGGCTCATGGCCGCGCCTCCCAGCCCGGCACCAGCACGATGGCGAAGTAGGGCGCATAGGTATCGAGCTTGTCGACGAGAGGCATGACAGCGGCGTTGGTCATGGTGCCGCGTTCGACGTAGATCGCGCGTTCGAGCCGGCCGGCGCGATCGAGCGCGCGTCGCACCTTGGCGAGATGGCGGCCGATCTTCATCACCACCGCGGCGTCGGCCGACATTGCCGAAGCAGCCGCGAGCGCGGCGGCGCCAGCGAGCAGGCGCCGCCGCGCGATCATGCTGGGGTGACCTTCTGGCTTTTGAGATCCACCGAGAAGCGATCGCCAGCTTCGTTCTCGACGGTCAGATGGCGGCCGGCGGGCTCGACGGCGAGGCTGGTCACGAAGATATCCTGCTTGTCTGCCTCCATGTCGCCGTCATAGGTCACATCATACACCTTGAGAACCCAGAGCTCGTCGCCGGTCCTGTCGTCAATGGCTGCCAGGTAGCCGCCGTTCTGGCTGAGCCCGCGTGCCTTGCCCCAGGGCACCGCCTCGTAACGGATGCCGCCAACACGGACTGGTTCCACGGGCTCGGGTCCGGAGCGCTTTTTGGCCATTCTCGTCTCCCTGTGTTGGAAGCCTGCGCCGGCAGCCGGATGCCGTGCCGGCGCTCGCGCTCATGCAGCAACTTTGAGCGCGCTGTTGCGGTC
>Ga0207662_10001019_pt1 | contig 13124 bp, 8 predicted proteins | sample KBSS33LmetaG_FD_184338 | JGI IMG/M metagenome (GOLD analysis project Ga0207662, IMG submission 184338) | Switchgrass rhizosphere microbial communities from Kellogg Biological Station, Michigan, USA - KBS S3-3L metaG (SPAdes) (version 2) | ecosystem: Host-associated > Plants > Roots > Rhizosphere... | reverse complement strand
CTGGTGGATGACGACGCTGAAGGTTTGGCAGCAGCCCTGAGCAACCTCTCTCTTTCCTACATCGGTTTAAATGAGTTCGCCAAAGCATTGGAGATGCACCGCGCTGCGCGCCGGCATTGCGAACAAAAGGGAATGCCGATCCTGGTTGCGTACGCCGATTACAACATTGCCTATCTGCATTTCTTACGTGGGGAGTATGGACGCGCAATTCAGATGCTGCGAGATGCATCGCTGAGCGCAAAAAAGGCAGACGATGCTTATCAACTCGCCTTGTGCAATCTCGATTTGTCCGAGATCTATCTCGAGCTCAATCTGAGCGCTGACGCGGAAGAACTCGGACGAGCCGCCCACGAGGATTTCAGACAGTTGGGATTCGGTTACGAAGGTGCGAAAGCTCTGGCTTTTACCGCCATCGCTGCCAGCCGACAAGGACAAGCATTCGAGTCGGTAAAACTGTTTGCGATTGCCAAGGAAATGTTCGTTCGGGATCAAAACAAGGTTTGGCCGTCCCTGATCGACCTCTACGAAGCGTTGGTGCTATTCAACGAAGGCCGCCTCTTTGAATCACGGCGACTATGTATTTCCGCGCACGCTTTTTTTCGCGACTCGGAAATGCCGGGAAAGTCAGTGTTGGCAGAACTCCTGCTCGCGCGAATTGCCCTTCGGCTGAGCGATAACAAGCTGGCGAAACAGCATTGCGACACGGCGCTCAAAGAACTTTCCAACCTCGAGTCCCCCACGCTCCTCTATCAAGCCGAGTTGTTAAATGGCGAAATTGAGCGAGTTCTGGGCAACATCGATGCCGCATATCAGGCCTATGGACGTGCGCGGGAATCGGTGGAGCGCTTGCGTGGCAGTCTTCGCGGAGAAGAGCTGAAAATCGCCTTCTTCGAGAACAAGCTCGAAGTCTATGAGAATCTGGTGGACGTCTGCTTGCGCCGCCCTAACAGCTCTAACGAAGCCTTCGGATACATCGAACAAGCCAAATCGCGAGCCCTGATGGAGTTGATGAATCGCCCCGTGCACGTGCCCGACGCTGCAGACACCGGACAGAGCGAACTCGTGCGTTCCATCAGAAACCTTCGTGAAGAACTGAACTGGTATTACAACTTGATCGAGCGCGAACAGTTGCGGCCAGAGGAATCGTCTCAAGGCAGACTGAAACAACTAGAGGAAGAGGCTCGTGTCCGCGAATCCGGCCTGATGCGAGTGCTCAAAGAAGCAACCATTGCGGAAGCCCACGAGGCCGGCATTCAAGTGCCGTCTACAATGCCAATCGAGCAGATTCGTGCCGCGATTCCTGCCGATGCGGCAATTGTTGAGTACTTTCGAATTCAGGACCGCACGGTTGCGTGTGTGCTTACGCGTGAAACGCTTGACATACGTCCCATCACCCTGCAGTCCCGCATTCAAAAGCAATTGCAGCTCCTGCAATTTCAGATGTCAAAGTTTCGGCTTGACCCGCAATATACCGCTCGTTTCCGCGAGTCGCTGTTGGCGGCCACCGTCGCGCATCTCAAAGGCCTCTATGCGGAGTTGATCACCCCAATACGGGACTTGCTCGACGCGAAACACCTCGTGCTAGTCCCGCATGGACTTCTTCACAATGTTCCCTTCCACGCGCTGCATGATGGCGACTCTTATCTCATAGATCGTTTCCTGATCTCGTATGCGCCCAGCGCTAGCGTCTTCGCGGTGTGCCAGACAAAGCCGCCAACTTCATCGACTGGTTCGTTGATTCTGGGTGTACCGGATGCGAACACTCCATTGATTCGCGCTGAGGTGAATGCCTTGGCACAGATTCTTCCCGATCCGCGCCTATTCGTCGGAGAAGAAGCGACGGAACAAGTCTTGCGTTTCCATGGCCGCTCAAGTCGAACCGTGCACATCGCCACTCATGGCTATTTCCGACAAGACAATCCTATGTTTTCGTCCATCAAACTGGGCGGGGCACGGCTCAACCTCTATGACGTTTACCACATGAATTTGCCTGCCGAACTGGTGGTGCTAAGCGGATGTTCAACCGGGCTAAACGTGGTTACTGCCGGGGACGAGTTGCTGGGGCTTGTCCGCGGGCTGTTTCAGGCTGGCGCTCAATCGCTGCTGCTCAGTCTGTGGGATGTGAACGATGCGAGCACCCGGGAATTCATGGTGGAGTTCTATACCAGCCTTGGACAAGGCACGCGAACGGTCGAAGCCCTTCAAGTCGCCATGCGGTCATTGCGAGAGAGCTATCCGCACCCCTATCACTGGGCCCCTTTCTCATTGATAGGAAAGGCTTAAGCACGGATTGGAAGAATTTTGATTCCGGCTATATTTTTTGGCACCTTGCTTTCTCTTTTTCACTAGAAAGCGCGTGAGCCTGGCGAACTAGGTACAGGCGCGGTTCAACAATTTTGGCGGTACGAGGTAAACGTGGAGCATTTTGCAAACGAAACCTGGACTGATTTTGTGCGCGGCGTCAGTGTTGCCAATACCGCTCATGACGTAGAAGCCCATTTGGCCGATGGCTGTTCACAATGCGAAACGACACTTCGTTTCTGGCGCAGCGTGCTCGCATTCGCCGAACACGAACGCTTTTATGCACCACCGGCAGGTCTCGTACAGCAAGTGAAACTGGGGTTTTCCAGAACCTCCAATGTGCAAACGGATGTTTGGGCGATGGGTGCCCTGGTATTTGATAGCTGGGAGTCAGCCACGCCCGTTGGTGTTCGAGGCGCGACCATGGCTGCGCGACAAGTGGTCTATGAAGGCGAAGGTCTCACGGTCGACTTGCGTTTTGATCGCATGGGAACTTCGAACACGATTTGTGCCGCTGGTCAGGTTCTCGATAAAGAAGCAACACCGTCGGCTCTCGGTAACACGGCGGTTGTTTTGTGGACAGAAGAAGGTCAGTTGTTAGCTACGACCGAAGCAAACGAATTTGGCGAATTCCAACTCGAGTTCCCAATACGAGACCGGCTGCGGCTTTCCATCGCTATGGCCGGCCGGCGCACTCTACGCATCTCGTTGGGTTCGTTGAGGTAAGCAGCTAGGTACGAAAGGAACCAAAATCGAATTACGGGTGTAAGTGGTGCTTCGCGATCCCCCAATCTAGACTCGCTCATCCCCCGAAAACCAAGGCCCGTAAGAGAGGGGCAGTAAGTCCAATGGCTCGAGAGAAAAAGCAGTCATCAATTCGACGGGGGATTGTAGGCATCTTGCTGTTGTTGCTGGCCGCACTGAGCACCCAGTCTGCTCAAGCCCAGACGCGCTTGATCGTCCGAAATCAACTCGGATTGCCGGGTATCAACCTGACTTGCGTACTCTCCGGATGTAACGTGGTTCGTGGCCTTGGCGACCCCGAAGGGCAGCTGTTTCTAGTTACCTTTCCGCCCATCGTCAACCCTGTGCTTGCCGTCTTGAGGCTCAACCTGCAAACCAGCATACTCAGTGTCGAGCTCGATCAGCTTGCGAATACGCAGGATGCCTATGGTGGGCCGGCGCCTTCCTATTTAACCGATAAAACGCCGACGGCCTACTATGGCGCGACCGTTTGGCGCGGCTATGTGACACAACCAGCCAACGCGCTTGTACGCACCGCGCAGGCGCAGTCTTCGTTTAATGTAAGTGGGGCGAATGTAATCGTGGCTGTGATCGATACGGGCGTCGATCCAAATCATCCAGTATTACGAAATAGCCTGCTCACCGGATACGACTTCACGCGAAATGCCAATGGCGGCTGGGAAAATAAGGACGTCAGTGCGTCCCCCGACCAAAGCCATGCAGAAAGTTCCGAGGTGAACCAGCGAACCGTTGCGGTACTGGATCAGCGCACGGTCGCCGTCCTCGATGGCAATAGTCAGTACGCCGCGTTTGGACACGGGACCATGACAGCAGGGCTTGTGCACCTGGTTGCACCCCAGGCGAAGATCATGCCGCTGAAAGCGTTCTATGCAAATGGCGCTGGCTACAATTCAGACATTATTCGGGCCGTCTACTTCGGTGTAAAAAATGGCGCTCAAGTATTAAGCATGAGCTTTGATTACCCAAGCTACTCCGGGGAACTCGCTCGGGCCATTCGCTATGCAAACGGCCGTGGCGTGCTCTCTGTGGCGTCGGCCGGCAACGACGGACGCCGGACGATTGTTTATCCGAGCGGATTGCCAGGCGTGATCAATGTGGCATCGACCTCGAACTCCGACATCCAGTCGACCTTCACAAACTATGGCGCGCCGCCAGTCTCATTGGCTGCACCTGGCGAAGGAATCATGACGACCTATCCATGGGGTACCTACGCTGCGGGATGGGGCACCTCCTTTAGCACTCCGATGGTCGCTGGCACTGCCGCCTTGATGCTAGGGACCAACGGCAGATGCAATGCTTTGAATGTTGCGCCCGGTTTGAAACAGGCGGCCTTCATTGCGGATCCTGACCTTGCATTCAAGCGTCTGGATGTTTACCGGGCGGTGCAATCCTGCCGCTTGCTTAACTAAAGATCGAGGACAGGCCAGGATGGCGGCAATCGCAAATCACCCAGAGGACGTCGCGGAACTGACGCTTCGAGTCAAGGAACTCGAAGAGCAGCAACTCGCATTCCGCAACTCGTTGGTGTGCGCTTTCAACCAGTTACTGGATCTCAAAGACATCAGCACCGGAGTGCACAGCACAAGGCTGGCCGAATGGGCGATTCGCGTCGCTCGCAAAATGAACATCGCGGAAGGGAACTTCTATCAGGTTGAAGTTGCCGCGCTATTACATGACATTGGGAAGGTTGGCGTGCCTGATGCGATTCTTAAGAAACAAGGCCCACTGACTTCCGACGAGCGCACCCTGATCAACCGCCATCCTGAATACAGCTGGTCGATTCTGCGCCTTTTCCCCGGTCTTCAAGAGGCCAGTCTCTACGCTTTACACCATCACGAAAGCGTCGATGGGACAGGGTATCCCGCAGGATTGAAAGGCCATGAGATACCTCTGGTGTCGCGAATTATCTCCGTCATCGATGCCTACGATGCAATGGTGTCCCACCGTTGCTATCGAAAAGGACTTCCTCACAGCGAAGCGATCGCTCGCTTGATCGCCAGCAAGGGAACGCAATTTGACCCTGATGTCGTACAAGCCTTCGTCCCCATCGCGGAGCAGGAAACCGCAGATGTATTTGCCGCGGCCGGAACCAGCGCGTCAGCGATTTTGTAGCGATCAGGGTGACTGATATTTAGTCCGCCAAGCCACGAGAGTTCCCCCACACCCCGGTTAACTTCGCGAAGTAGCCGCGTCCGTTCCTTTCTTTCCTGCTCGGTGGGCCCGTTTCAGAGGCACTGATGGAGCCACGCGTAGGATCTATCGTGATCTCAGCGCTTCTCGATGAGCACGCCGAGAACTAGGGGCAGCGCAGATAGCACGCCGCGAGATGGGTCAGTGAATTCGAAGGCAATCCCGCTCGCCAACCGGTATGCGACCGAACACTGTCGTCACTTAACAATCGACTGCTGAATGGCGCCATTGCTTGTGTTGAAGATCGTGTTGCCGACGTAGGTGGCTCGAATCGTGTGCACCTTTGCCGAAAGAGCAGAGGTTACGAATATGCAGTGCTGGTTCGTGAGCGTAGACGACCCGAGGAGCGCCGTCCCATCGTAAAACCTCACTACGCCACCATCGGGAACGATGCCATATCTCATATCAGACGCGCTTACCGTCGCCGTAAACGTGACAGGCTGACCAATCTTTGCTGGTGAAGCAGAGGTGGTCACCACTGTGCGCGTACCGGCAGGAAAAACTCCGACGTATTCGATCAATTCCGGCGAGACGCTTCTGCTGTAGAAAAGATCGCCCGAATACTTTGCTGTTATCGAATGAGCACGTACAGCCTCACCCCACTTATACGTCGTCGTATAGTCCGCGCGACCGTTTGTGACATCAACCTCTGCCATCTGTAAGGGGCCGTCGCGAAAGATGATGGAGCCCGTCACATTTCGACCAGAATCACTTGAGACAGTCGCTGAATAAGTGACAAGTTGATTTGGCTTCGTGGGATTCAAGTCAGACACCAAGCTTGTCGTCGAAGCTGTGTGCGTGCCGGTGTTGTTCAGCAATACCGCTACCCGCCCGCTATCGTTAAAAGTGTTCGCCGACACCACAACATCCGGACGTCCGTCGCCATTCAAATCCCCCGCCGCAATGGAGAGCGAGTCCTCAATCGGGTTCGGCAACAAAAATGAAGCCGGAGAAGTAAACATGCCAGTGCCGTGACCCAACAACAGCTCAACCGAACCCCTCCCTTCAAGCGAGTTCGCAGTCAAAACATCCGCTTTTCCATCGCCATCGATGTCCTCAACGAGAGCGGATTTCGCCAGATCGCCTCCCGAAGAAAAATGAGTTTCCGACTGGAAAGTTCCGTCTCCGTTTCCCAAAAGTACGGTGAGGTCGCCCTGTGCCCCAGCGGCACCGTTTGTCAAAAGTACGTCCTGTTTGTCATCCTGATTCAGATCCGCGACGATGATCGAGAACCCGCCGTCTCCTGTGTAATTGAAGATTTGACCACCCTTAAACGTTCCGTCACCCTTCCCTAAGCGAGCCAGCACCGCTCCTCCTTGGAGGCAAAACGACTGGCCGGAAATACCGCCAGGGCAAACGTTTGACAGCAAATCTGTCTTACCATCGCCGTTCACGTCTGCCGCGGTAAGCGCGAAAGGGCCATCGCCATTGTAGGAATAGTTCACTGTGGGTTTGAAGGTGCCGTTTCCATTCCCTAGAGACAAACCGATTGCACCCTTGCTCGGCGCGCCATCATGACAGCCCGTAAAGCAGGGGTCTGCGGTCAAGACATCCAATACACCATCAGCATTTACATCGGCAAGGGCGACCGCCGTCAAGCTGTGTCCGTTTCGTTGGCCGACCCCCTGGATGGAGTGGAATGTCCCATCCCCTTTTCCCCATAACACGCCAAACCTGAAGTTCGAGCAGGTACCATTGATAACCACTATGTCAGGATTGTGATCGCCGTTGACATCACCGACTGCGGCGCGAACGTCATTGCACCCGCCCGATTCGTAGGTAGTCGCGGCTTCTAAGGTTCCATCGCCTTTGCCCAACAAAACTCCGATGACTCCAAGTTGATCTGAGCATCCCACCGATGACAGATGGCATTGATTGGCAACAACGACGTCAAGGTTGCCGTCGCCATTCAAGTCTGCGACTGCGACGGAGCCATTCTTTCCACCGCCGCCGGTCTCGTAAAGGACCGCGGGGAGCAGAAGCGGGTCCTGTTCATCGAGCACCTGTTGATTACGGCTTATCGTTGTTTGACCCAACGTCCAGGAAGAAAGGGAAATGATTGCGAGTCCGGTTGCAGTACACACAGTTTTTACAAGGCTACCCCAGGTACGACCTAAAATCATGAGTAGAGATCTCCTATCTAGCAGTGTCCAAATGACGTTTTCTCAAAGGAATCGTCCAACGACTTCCGCGTTTGCGCCAGACGATATACGCCGTTTAAGAATGTGTGAGCTCCCCAGGCTGTTTAGCGCGAGAAACTCCTGATTCAGGCCCGGACGCGGTTGCAACTAGGACTCGAATCGACCAGGTTAAAACGGAAAAGACAACCCGTCATTGCGCCAGCGCAACCATAGCGAATAGTGCCCCTTGTTGTTAACGGAATCGCCATTTCACCAACTACTTTGCCCTGGACGCCGTTGATTTACTTGGCGCGGTAGGGGGTTCTCAGCCGCAAAAAACCCTCGGTTCAGGGACGGTGTTTGTCCGTTATCGTACAAATATAAGTCCTATTCCGTTCGTTCAAACTATGTCATACTCCCGCCGACTCAGCGGTGCAGCGGATGCTCATTCCTCCGCGGCACGCTTGAAGTGAGCCGGGTTTAACGGGGAAGCGAACCGCCCTACTTCGCCACTCGCCACCATCGTTATGAGTTTGGCACGCCGATAAGAAAACTCCACTTTGGGTGAAATAGGTCGCTCGCACATTCGCATGAAAATCTAATTGTGCAAGGGCGCATTCGGTTCTTTTAGATCAGGGGTTGAGTTCCCGAGAAGGAGGTTGCCGAGTGACTTGGACAAGATCAGTTCTCGCCCTTGCTGCACTAGCTGCCGCAGCCGTTGTGACATCGGCCCAATCAAATTCACCGTCCTCCAGTTTCTCCCAAACAGGCGCGAGTGCCGAACAGATTCAGGACAAGTCAGTCGCGCCGCCTTCTCAGGAGACGAGTCTACCCGCCAAGGGCGATGGCGATTATGTCGGTAGCGATACATGTGTCACTTGTCATGAGGAGCAAGGCCGACGCTTCAACAAGACGACGATGGGAAAAGCGATGGCACGTCCGCACACTCCCGACGAAGCTCACGGCTGTGAATCGTGTCACGGGCCCGGCCGTACACACGTCGAGGCGGGTGGTACCAAGGAGACGATTCCGGTTCGCTTCACCGAAGATTCCAAAAACACAGTGGCCGAGAAAAACTTCGCCTGCTCGCAATGCCACTCCCGCAAAAACCAGTTGTTCTGGATGGGAAGCCCTCACGAATCGCGGGCCATTGCTTGCGTCGACTGCCACCAAGCGCATCAGGAGCGTCATACCTCCTTGTCCGATGAGTCACGCTTCAACACACCGCTTACGGAAAACGGCAGTCTTAAAGAAACTCAGCCTGAACTATGCCTCCGGTGTCACCAAATGCGACGAGCACAGTTGCAACGCTCTTCGCATATGCCTTACCGCGAAGGCAAAGTAACCTGCACGAGCTGCCATAACCCGCATGGCACGCCCAATCCCACTCAGCTTCGGCAGGCCACAGTGAACGAAAATTGCCTGAGTTGCCACACCGAACGGCGTGGCCCATTTTTGTGGGAGCATCCGCCAGTGATGGAGAACTGTGCTAACTGCCATGAAGCGCATGGCTCCAGTAACCCACAATTGCTAAAGATGCGAATGCCGCGAGTGTGCGATTCTTGTCACGTCACAAGTCGGCACCCAACGACTCCGACCCTGCTCAACTCGGTCCGCGATTTCAATCGCGGCTGTACGAACTGCCACTCAGCGATTCACGGGTCGAATCACCCATCGGGCAACGCATTCCTCCGCTGAAGAAGGAGCGTGATATGGAATCGCAACAAATCCGTCCGCTTGTGAATGTCACAGCTTCTATCCTGCTGCTCTCGCTGGCTGTTCTGGCTCAGAAGCCCACACCAGTAGAGTCTCCGGAAGACAAGCCTCCAGATACGAACGTCGTCGAGTTCGGCGTGCGATACCGGTGGGGCGAAGTCTACGGACGTCCTGACTTAATGCTTGGGCCCGGAGGCCCGGCTGCGTCGGGTAATCCGTCTCTTGTCCCTGGTTGTCTGGGTTGCGGAACTGCGTTCGACCCATTGTTGCGGACTTCGAAATATGAAGAATATCGGGATCTACGCAATGGGTTTTTCGTCCGTAAACTCGATGCCACGTTCGACAATCTTCTCGGATCCCACAATTATGTAAGAGTGCAATCGCAGAAGACTCTCTATCGTGACCAGAGCTACCTGGTAACGTTCGGGGAGTATGGCAAGTTCAAGCTCCAGTTCCGGTACGACGAAATTCCTCACGTTTACAGCAACACAACGCGGACACTCTTTGTCGAAACCTCACCCGGTGTGTGGAGCTTTCCAGCATCAATCCGATCGACGCTACAGGCCAGCGACTCCTCCAACCTCCCGTCTCTCATTGCCGGTACCGGAGCCAATTCGCAGCAAGGTGTGGTAACAAATTTCAACTTCATTACTCCTGGCATTACCCGCAAATCAGGAACAATATCTGCCTCTTACGACATTAGTTCCAATCTCAATCTAAATGGGATGTATTGGCGCGAAAGCCAGAATGGCACTCGTCCCATCGGGCTGATTATGAATTCCAGCCCAAGCGCCAGCGCCACCTCCGGTTTTGGAGTCGAGCTTCCCGAGACGATCAGCTACTTCAATAATCTCGTGCGTGTTGGCGTGGACTACGGGAGAAAGGATTGGGGAGTTGAAGCGGCCTACCAAGGTTCCTTCCTGCAAGAAAACATTCCGTCGATGACCTGGGACAACCCGTTTGTCCTGACACAGCCGGTGGGCGCAGAAGTCAAAAATCCCGCGAGTGGACGCTCGAGCCTATATCCCAGCAATCAGGCTAATTACCTGGCTCTAGCGGGCGCCACTAACCTAACCCGGTATTTGCGCCTGCAGGCCATCATAAGCCCTGGCTGGCTACGTCAGGACGAACGGTTTTTGCCTTATACAATTAACGAAGGCATTACCGGCTGTGGGGAAGTCCCGGAGGCTTCATGCACGACAACGGCGTCGCTGCCGGCAGAAAACCTCGGAGGCAGCAAGCAAACCCTCGCAATGAACTTCACCCTCATCAGTCTCCCATGGAAGAAGTTCCAGGTAAAAGCGGGCTATCGTCACTATGACTACAACAACGATACTCCAGTGCACACGTTCACTCCGGTGGAGGGCGATGCTTCAAGTCCTGGCGACGGAGAGGAGAATACCCCGTTTGGGTTCAACCGTAAGAATTTCGAACTAACCGGAAACTGGTTCTTTGCGAAGAAGAGTTCCGCAAAGCTCGGCTATCAGGTGGAATGGATGGATCGCTCTCATCGCGACGTGGAACATTCCGTGGAGCAGACATTTTTAGGAGCGGTCGACGTTGTACACGGAAAAGACCTTACGCTACGGCTTTCGTATCGGCATTCCGTTCGTAACCCTGACGCATACCAGGATGACCAATCTAACGATCCGGCGACTGGTGCCTCGATTGAATGCAACAGCAGTAGCCTAAGTTTTACGGCGGATCAGCGTTGCAGTCGGCGATTTGACGAGTCACACCGGGTGCGGAACCGTGGGGACGCACTGATCGAATATGATCTTTCCGACAGATTAAGCTTTTCCGCCTTCGGTGGAACCATTCAGGACGATTACAACCAACGAGGCCACACCAACAGCTCGACCGCTCTAAATTTTCTTACGGGTGCGACAGCCACGACCAGTCCTTACTATCTTTACGGAATTCTGAAGGACATTTCCTACAACTACGGTCTCGATGCAGACTTCACCCTGTCGCCGCAAGTATCGTTGTTTGCAGAGTATTCTCGGGAGCACAATTACAGAAGGATGATCTCGCGGAATCGCACGCCCGCCGACACCGGCCTGGATATTCTGACGTGCGTCGGTTGCGATACCGCCAATAACGATTGGGAAAGCACTACTCCTGAAAAGATTGACATCTGGACAGTGGGCGCGGACACGTATTTTGGTAAGAAGGTGTATCTCACTACTTATTATTCACTGACGGCAGGGCACTCTGACACGCTTTCTCGTTTCCTGGGGATTAACGGGGTCGACCCCAGCACCGGCACGGACTGTTCGAACTCTTCAGCCTCATTTTGTCGCTTTCTTTTGGTCGGTAACTCGGCTGCGACAAACTATCCGGAAAGTGTCAGCCGCAATCACGAAATTGTCGCAGTATTCAAATACAAGCTGACCCGAAACCTTACGCCGAAAGTGGAATTCCGCTACCAACAGTTCGACAACAAGGACTTCCAAACTTCGCCCATGACACAGTATCAAGGTTGCATGAGCCCGGCCGCTCCATCTATACCCGTACCTGGGTGTCCAATTCAAACTATTAGCAGTACGACGTCTCCTACACCAGTCCTGAGTCCTAACGGCGCGATTCCGTTTTACCCGTACTTCCAGGTGGGTGACACATCGGCAGCGCGGTTCCTGTTTCTGGGTGTAGACCAGCCGTCATATAGGGCCTATTCCGTCTCGGGGACGTTGGAGTTCCACTTCTAAATTTCTTCCTTTGGCGTTTGTTAGAAGTGAAAACTCACTCAACTGGACCTCTGGACACTGCCAGTCCCGTGCGATTCGCTTAACATTATTTGCTCCGCCCATCGTAGCGCGCGCGGTCATCAAGACTATTCTGAGCCCGTGCGCCGAGTGAAACCCCGCACGCCCGTGAGTGTATTCGCGGGCCGTGCGGCTCTGCGCATGCTGTGTTCCCCACGTTTTCCTTCTAAGTCCTTCTTCACCGCCTGACGAGATGAGAGTCCGCGCGGCCATTGGGTTGCACAACATCAATAGCGCGCTATTCGGACGTGGAGGTACAGAAATGGCGGCGAATAACTATTTCCAAGAATACTTGGTGTTCCGTACCAGAGATCTGGATGCTGACCGAGTGCCGCGCCGCTGCGTGGTTTACGAGGTTAACCCGTCTCTCTTCGCATACGAAAAGCGTATGGATTCTCGCTCTGTGCGCAAGGAGAGCGGCTACTGCTGCACGTCTTGCGCTTTCAACATGCTTGTGAAGCTCGCCAATGAAGAGACGAGATCATTCGGAGCATTGACCAGGACAAGTGCTCGGAGGAGAAATGGCGACAGAATTCTGTCAGAACTGTAAGCAAGCTCATCCTGGCCGAACCTGCGATTACGACAAGAAGGGCGACTGTTCGGAAACTCTAACGCTGATGAGGTCGCTGACGCATCCAGCCGCACGGAATCAAAAGGACAACGAGATAAAAAAGGATGCGGGTTGAAGGCGGCAATTCTCTGCCGACGGGATTCTTAGGAAATGTCTCAGTTGGTTGAATCAGTGGCGCGAGGAATGCGCAATACTGAGACCGGGTTCGTGTTCCCGAACGCGAACGGCGAACCACGCAATATTCACGCAGTTTGTCGTCCGGCTGCGAGGGTAATCGAGCGGCAAAGTGACACAGTAGATGAAAGCGGGTGCTGCAAGTGACAACCCATCAATGAGATGCCGGAGAAAAGTCGCTCCCAGAATTCTGGTGGCGGCGGTAGGACTCGAACCTACGACCTACGGATTATGAGAACACAAGAGGGACTTGCTGCGTTTTGAAAGTCCTCTACTTTATTCGATTCATCAACCAGATACAACGAGGATGTCTTGCGGGGTATGTATTCGATTTGTCGGTTTTTGTTCCTTTCCGCATTACAATTTCATTACAGTCTGCGAAAGCAAGTATTATGAAAAAGCATATTCAATCGCAAAGGGTTCATGGATGCTTGCCCCACTATCCCTAGACCGAGCAGGCCAGACATATTTGGCGTCCTTCGAGATTAACTCAATAGCCCTTTGCAGGGGTGCGACCCGCAA
>Ga0207662_10001018_pt1 | contig 13129 bp, 8 predicted proteins | sample KBSS33LmetaG_FD_184338 | JGI IMG/M metagenome (GOLD analysis project Ga0207662, IMG submission 184338) | Switchgrass rhizosphere microbial communities from Kellogg Biological Station, Michigan, USA - KBS S3-3L metaG (SPAdes) (version 2) | ecosystem: Host-associated > Plants > Roots > Rhizosphere... | reverse complement strand
CGGCCGGCTTCCGTGCGCAGTGAGGTCTGCTGGCCCCCGGAGACGGCCATCGTGCCCGCGGGCACGTCGAGGTGGAGCTCCGCCGTCGCGTAGTCGTCCGCTTCGCCCTGCGGATACCAGGGCGACCGATTGGAGTAGACGAGCGCCTCCTCGACCCCGAGCTCGTCGTCCATTCCGACCGACGGGGCGACCGTCTGCATCGCCTCGCGCTCCACGGACTGCGGCCTCTGGCTGCCGGCGAAGCGCACGGTCAGGGTGATCTCGCCGACGGTGCCGGACAGCGTGCCCAGCGACACGATCATGCCGTCCTGGTGGCGCACGCGGAAGAAGAGGTGATCGCCGCCCTCGCGCGAGCGGATGGAGATGACCTTGAGGGCCTCGTCCAGGCGCAGGCGAATGGTGCTGGTGGGGGAGCGCAGGCGAATGCGCAGCGTGTCGGATCCCACCAGGCCGAAGCGGTCGGGCTCGAAGCGCACGGAGAGGTCGTGGTGGAGGACGTCGATGTCGCGAAGGGCGTCTTCGTCGTAGCGGACGTCGGACCCGGGGATCGCGTAGAGACACACCTGGCGGCGGCGGGCGCGGTCGAAAAGGCTCAGGCCTTCGGGCTCGGACTGGCTCACCGTGAACGAGAGCGCGCCCCGCCGCGACTGGAAGGTGACGACGGCATCGCCCAGCGCGGGGATCAGCCACCAGGGGGCGCGGGGGAGAGGCGCGTCGAGCTGATAGGTATCGTCGACGTGCTCCTTGAAGAACTTCGAGGCGGCGCTACGCGCGGCCTCGCCGTGCGAGTCGGGCTGCAGGTCGGAGACGGCGGAGAAGACGCGGTGGAAGTCCGCCGGATGGATGCGGATGAACAGGGAATGCACGGTCTCCAGCAGCTCCGTGCGGCCGGAGAACTGCCGGAGCTGCTCCTTCTCCGTGGGGGGGCCGGGCGAGAAGCGCACGGTGGCGTCGCCGATGAACACGACGACGGTGGGGCCCAGCGTGGCCGGCGGCAGGAACAGCGTCCCCCGGCGGAAGCGGACGTCGAAGTCGGGGAGGTGGATGGACAGGCCGTCGGCGCGGAAGGCCGGTCCCAGCGAGAGGTGCACGAGCCCGTCGATCTGGGACACGATCTGGCGGTCCGTCACCACCCAGCAGTCCGCGCCGCGCTCGAAGGTGAACACCGCCTGCTCCACCCGCCCGCGCGGCTCCGTGATCGAGATGGCGGTGGCCGGCACCTTGAACGGGCTGCGCCGGACCTCGGACGGCCGCTCGAACTCGAGGCGCGACTCTTCTCCCGCCCAGCGCTCGCGAACGTAGTCGCGCTCATCCGTTCGGTGCTCGTCGTTCCGGGTGCGCCAGGCGTCCAGCCAGGCGGCCTCGTCGTGGGCTTTCCAGGCCCCTTCCAGCCGGTCGATCAGGGCCAGGGGATCGCGCTCGGCGGCGGCGGCGGGCAGGGCGGGCCCGAAGACGGCCACGAGCAGGCTCGCCACCAGCGCAACCGGAAGGCGAAGGCGGAGGGGCGAGGCGGACGGCAGGCGGGAGACGATCACCAGAACACCCCGAAGGGCACTCAAGTAGACCATACCGTGCGGCCGGACACCAAGCCGGAGGCCGCGGCGGCGCCGAACCGGCCGACCTGTCGGCGGTGGCTATAATCCAGGTGGGATGACCATCTTCGACCGGCGCCGCCTCTCGCCCTCCGTCTTCAAGCTCGACATCGAGCGCATGCGCGAAGGCTGGTACTCCGACAAGTACTTCATCAACATCGCGCGCACCCTGGCCGAGCTGGCCGCGCGCGGCTACCGATTCGGGGGGACGGCCCCCGACCTCAGCGACCTCGACGTGGACCTGCGCAACGTGGACGTCGGGAACATCGAGGTCGAGATGCAGTGGTTCCCGCGGCGGCAGCCCTCCACGGTCGTGGCCGGGGTGGACAAGGCGCTGGCCATGCTGCGCGAGTGCACGGGGTATTTCGAGGAGGCCAGCGGGCGGTTCGTCAACACCTTCGACAAGATGGAGGTCTGGGCCGTCCACGACGGCAGCGAGGCCCCGTACGACGGCGACGTCCTCCACGTCACGCCCGTCATGCGCGTGCGCGGCCGCTATCGCGACTTCGCGATCCTGGAGACCCCCACCCTGGGCGCGCTCACGCGGGCGAGCCGAGTCGCCACCAACGTGTACGAGGTGCTCAAGGCCGCGCGCGGGAAGCAGATCCTCTTCTTCCCCGCCCGCTTCGACGCGCACGAGGTGCAGGCCGCGGACGGCTACGCCTACCAGGTCGCGGTGAGCCTCTTCAACCAGAACTTCGGCAAGAGCATCGCCGCCTCCGTGTCCACGGACGCGCAAGGCGACTGGTGGGGCGGGGCGGGCGGCGGCACCGTCTCCCATTCCGCCATCGCCTGCTTCCTGGGCGACACCGCGGAGGCGACCATGGCCTTCGCGGCCACCCGTCCCCCCGACATCCCGCGCATCGCGCTCGTGGACTTCCGCAACGACTGCGTGGGCACGTCGCGGGAGGTGATCCGCACGATGTTCGCGCGCTACCTCGCGCTCCTGAAGGAAGGGCGCGCGGAGGAGGCGCGCAAGTTCAAGCTCTACGGCGTGCGGCCGGACACGTCCGCGAACATGCGGGACGTGTCCGTCCCGCCCCTCGGTGACAAGCGGCTCGACACGGGCGTGAACCCGCGTCTCGTCTTCGCCATGCGCGAGGCCATCGACCGTGAGTGGATGGAGTGGGACCTCGCCCCCGAGGACCGCGCCCCCGCCGAGCGCTACTGCAAGGAAGTGAAGATCGCGGTGTCGGGCGGCTTCACGCCCGCCAAGATCAAGAACTTCGAGGACCTCGGCGTGCCCGCGGACATCTACGGCGTCGGCTCCTGGCTCCTCTCGAGCTGCGACGAGCACGGCACCAGCAACGACTACACGGCCGACGTGGTGCGCGTTCGCATCGACGGACGCTGGTACGATCTGGCCAAGACGGGAAGAAAGGCCGCCGATAACCTGATGCTCGAGCGAGTGCAGTGACCTCTTCGATTTCTCTCTTCACCGCGTTCGTCGCGGGGCTGGCTTCGTTCCTGTCTCCCTGCGTGCTGCCGATCGTGCCGGGCTACCTCTCGTTCATCAGCGGGGTCAACGTGGCCCAGCTCAAGGGCGAGGAAGCGCCGGCCCACCTGATGCGCCGCATCGGCATCATGAGCGTCGTCTTCGTGCTCGGCTTCTCCACCGTGTTCGTGAGCCTGGGGGCGGCGGCGACGATGCTCGGCTACTACCTCCAGCGCTACAAGCGCGAGCTGGCCGTGGTCGGGGGCGCCGTCGTGGTCGTGCTGGGGCTGCACACGGCGGGCCTCATCAAGATTCCCTGGCTCCTCTACGAGCGGCGGGCGGAGATGAAGACGCGGCCGCTGGGCCTGCCCGGCGCCTACCTCGTCGGCCTCGCCTTCGGCTTCGGCTGGACCCCGTGCATCGGGCCCATCCTGGGCGGCATCCTCGTCTACGCCTCCCAGCAGGAGACGGTCACGCAGGGCGTCGTCCTCCTCTCGTTCTATTCGGCGGGGCTCGGCATCCCGTTCATCCTCTCCGGCCTCGCCGTCAACCGCTTCTTCAAGGCCTCGGGGACGCTCAAGCGGCACATGCGCATGGTCGAGGTCGGCTCGGGGATGCTGCTGGTCGCGGTGGGCGTCCTCCTCATGTCGGGCCGGCTCGATTACCTGGCACGCTCGTTCTCGAAGATGTTCCCGGCCTTGACCCGGATCGGCTAGGCCCCGCCCCTTCGGGCCGCCCGTGAGCAATCGAGTCGTACGAGCCCGGCGCCGCGAGCAGGAGCGTGCGCGCGCGGCGGCGCGCGCGCCCGGGACCGATTCACCGGTCGACGACTGGTGGTGGATCGTCGGTGGACTCGTGGGTGCGGTCCTCCTCGCCTACCTGCCCGCGACCTCTGGCCAATTCCAGTGGGACGACGACGCGCACGTGACGCGGCCGGACCTTCGTTCGCTGGGCGGGCTCGCGCGCATCTGGACGGACTTCGGCGCCACCCAGCAGTACTACCCGCTCCTGCACACGGCGTTCTGGGTCGAGCACCGGCTCTGGGGCAATGCCGTGGCCGGCTATCACCTCGTCAACGTCCTTCAGCACGGGCTGGGCGCGGTGTTGCTGCTGCTCGTCCTGCGGCGGCTCCAGGTCCCGGGGGCGGCGCTGGCCGCGGCCGTCTTCGCCCTCCACCCCGTGCACGTCGAATCGGTGGCCTGGATCAGCGAGCAGAAGAACACGCTCTCCCTCCTGTTCTACCTGGGCGCGGCCTACGCGTACCTGCGCTTCGACGAGGAGCGACGGGCCAGGGACTACGCGTGGGCCTCCGCGCTGTTCGTCCTGGGGCTGCTCACCAAGACGGTCGTGGCCACGCTGCCGGCCGCGTTGCTCGTGGCCTTCTGGTGGAAACGGGGCCGCCTCTCCTGGCCGCGGGACGTGGTGCCCGTGCTCCCGTGGTTTGCGGCGGGCGCCGTCGCGGGACTCCACACGGCCTGGATCGAGCGCGCCCAGCTCGGCGCGGAAGGCGCCGACTTCGCGCTTTCGCCGGCGCAGCGGGTCCTCCTTGCCGGTCGCGTCGCCTGGTTCTACCTGGGCAAGCTGATCTGGCCCGCAAACCTCACCTTCATCTACCCCCGCTGGACCATCGACGCCTCTTCGGCGACGGCGTACGCGTGGCCGGTGGCCGCCCTCCTCGCGCTGGGCGGGCTGTGGGCGGTGCGGAGGCGGTCGCGCGCGCCCCTGGCCGCCGCGCTTTTCTTCGTGGGCTCGCTGTTCCCGGTCCTCGGGTTCGTCAACGTCTATCCGTTCGTGTTCTCGTTCGTCGCCGACCATTTCGCATACCTGCCCAGCCTGGGCCTCATCGCCGGGCTGTCCGCGGGGGCGGCGACGGTGGCCGCGCGCGACGCGCGGCTCGGGCGCGTGGCGCCGGCGGCGGCGGGCGTCCTCCTGATCGCGCTGGGCGCCCTGACCTGGCGGCAGAGCCGGATCTATCGCGACGCGCCGACCCTCTACGAGGCGACCCTCGCCCGCAACCCCGACTGCTACCTCTGCCTCAACAACCTCGGCACTCTCGCCGCCCGCGGCGGCGAGATGGAGGAGGCCGCCCGTTTCTACCGCGAAGCGGTGCGCATCAAGCCCGACTCACCGGAAGCCCACAACAACCTGGGCAGCGCCCTCGCCCAGTCCGGGAAGATGGCGGAGTCCCTCCCGCACTTCGAGCAGGCCGTGCGCGCCGCGCCGAACTACGTCAGCGCGCGCGTCAACTTCGGAGGAGTGCTGTTCCGGATGGGCCGCGTCGCGGAGGCGAAGGCCCAGTTCGAGGCGGCCCTGCGCGTCATGCCGGACTACGGTCCGGCCCGGCAGAACCTCGCCGTGATCGAGCGCCTGGAGGCCCAGGGGCGCCCGGCACCGTGAGTTGTCCGGCCCCGCCGCCTCGCTATAATCGTTGGATGCCGTCTCGCCGGATCGTCCTCACCCTCTGCGCGGCCCTGCTGGCGCTCCCGGCCTGCGGGCCTCCCCCCACGGCCACCGTGCGGGCCGCCCCGTCCTTCGACCTCGCCGACCTCAACGGCGGGCGCGCCACCCTGGCCTCCATGAAGGGCAAGGTGGTGGTGCTCGACTTCTGGGCGACCTGGTGTGGCCCCTGCCTGACCGAGCTGCCGGAATACGTCCAATTCGCGGAGAAGAACCGGGCGCGCGGCGTCGAGGTCATCGGGGTCGTGTTCGACTCCGGCGAGCCCAAGGAGATCCAGGACTTCGTCCGCGAGCACCGCGTGACCTACCGTCAGCTCCTCGGCAACGACGACCTGGCGGAAGCGTTCGGGGGCAACCAGGGCTTCCCGACGACGTTCGTCATCGACGGCAACGGTGTCATCCGCCTCACCGTCCTGGGCAGCGCCACTGACAAGTTCGAGCGCCTGCAGAAGGCGGTCGACCAGGCCCTGGGCGTCCAGGGCTGATCGCGCGCGAGTCGCGCCAAGGAAGAAGAGCCACCGTGAGCGTTTCCCAGGAACAGGTCCTCGCCGCCCTCCGCGCCGTGCAGGATCCCGATCTCCACAAGGACATCGTGACCCTTGGCTTCGTGAAGGACGTGAAGGTCGCGGGCGGGGAGGTCGATTTCACGATCGAGCTGACCACGCCCGCCTGCCCGGTCAAGGACGAGATGAAGGCGGAGGCGGAAGGGATCGTGCGGCGCCTGCCCGGGGTGACGGCGGCGCGCGCGACCATGACCGCGGACGTCAAGGCCCGCGGCGGCTTCGGCCGCCAGGCCGTGCCCGGCATCCGCAACATCATCGCGGTGGGGGCGGGGAAGGGCGGCGTGGGCAAGTCCACGACCGCGGTGAACCTCGCCGTCGCCCTGCAGAGGAAGGGCGCGCGCGTCGGCCTCATGGACGCGGACGTCTACGGGCCGAACACGCCCCAGATGCTCGGCATCGAAGGCGGCCCCGAGGTCAGCGAGGCGAAGCACATGATTCCGCCCGAAGCCTTCGGCATCAAGGTGATCTCGATGGGCATGCTGGTGCCGGCGGACCAGCCGATCATCTGGCGCGGTCCCATGCTGCACGGCGCGGTCCAGCAGTTCATGCGCGACGTGGAGTGGGGTGAGCTCGACTACCTGATCGTCGACCTGCCGCCCGGCACGGGCGACGTCTCGCTCAGCATGGCCCAGAGCGTTCCCGTCGCGGGCGCGGTGGTCGTCACCACCCCGCAGGGCGTGTCCGTGTCCGACGTACGCAAGGCGGTCGCGATGTTCCGGCAGCTCAACATCCCCGTCCTGGGCGTGGTCGAGAACATGAGCTACTTCGTGTGCGGCCATTGCCAGGAGCGCACCGAGATCTTCGGGCACGGCGGGGGCGTGAAGATGGCCGAGGACATGGGCATCCCGATGCTGGGCCAGATCCCGATCGACACGCGGGTGCGGGCGGGCGGCGACGAGGGCCGGCCCATCGTGAACGCCGCTCCCGAGTCGCCGGCGGCCAAGGCCTTCGCCGAGGTGGCCGGCCGCGTGGCCGCGGAGATCTCCAAGCAGAACGCGCGGGTCCTCAAGGTCATCCAGACCGCCTAGCCTGCTCGGTCCGCCGTGCGCTTACGGGTGCAATTCTCTTCTTGCTTCGTTCACGTATTTGGATAGTATCCAACCAAATGAATGCCTTGGCCGCGGGGTCCCATCGGGGCTTCTCCGGCTAATTCATTCTTAAAAAACAAGTTTCAGAGCGACTCGATCGCCCTCGGCCGGCCAGAGGCTGGTGGCGGTGTGGCCTTTTTCCGGGCGCACACCCTCCCCTTGCCGAGGCCCTGTGAACGAAGTGGAGGTTTTGTGAAGCGCTTCCTAGCCGGTAGACCGGGCTGGCTCACCCTCAGCCTGGCCATCTTCCTGGTAGCGAGTGTGGGCTACGCACAGGAGCGGTCGGGTGAGATCCTCGGTACCGTCGTCGACGATCAGGGCGCCCCCGTGCCCGGGGCGATCGTCCAGCTCGAGAGCAAGGCGCAGCCGAAACCGTTGCAGACGGTCAGCGACGCCCAGGGCCGTTACCACTTCTTCAACGTGCCGATCGGCGAATACACGATCACCACCAGCCTCGCCGGATTCAGCTCGCACAAGGCCACCCTCGACGTGCGCCTGGGCTCGCAGCTCACCCATAATCCCAAGCTGGCGGTCGGGGCCATGACCGAGGTGGTGGAGGTGACGGGCACCGTCCTGTCCATCGATCCGACCTCGAGCCGGTCGGCGACGAACATCACGACCGAGCAGATCGAGAACCTGGCCAAGAGCGGCCGCGGCTTCAACTCGCTGCTCGCCCTGGCTCCGGGCGTCTTCCTCGAACCCAAGAACGGGAACGCGGGCGTCGGCGGCGTCCAGGTCGGCGGCTCCAGCGGCGCCGAGAACGCCTTCTACGTCGACGGTGCCGAGGTGAGTGATCTCCGTCGGGGCTCGCTGCGCGAGTCCAACAACATCCCGTTCGAGTTCGTCCAGGAGATCCAGGTCAAGAGCGGCGGCTTCGAAGCGGAGTTCGGCGGCGCCACCGGTGGTGTCGTCAACGTGGCCACCCGCAGCGGCACCAACGAGTTCCACGGCAGCATCGGAACCGCGTTCACCGGCGCCGGGCTCAACGGCCGTGACCGCGGCTTCTTCCAGCGCTCGCCCCTGAACGCCGACGCCTCGGATTTCTTCCAGCCCAAGGAGGACGATTACTCGATCCTCTCGCCCAGCTTCACCGTCGGTGGGCCGATCCTGAAGGACCGGCTCAACTTCTTCACGGCCTACTCGCCGGACCTGGAGAAGACGACGCGCGTGATCGACTATCCTTCGGGGTCGCGCACGTTCAAGCAGAACAACACGCGCCACTTCTCGGTGGCCCGCCTGGACTTCGCGGCCAGCCCCCGTCTCCAGCTCAATGCCAGCTATCTCTGGTCCCCCTCCAAACGTGAGGGCTCCCTGCCCAACCGGGATCCGCGCGTGGCCGCCCCTTCCAACGACCAGTTCATCCAGGGCGGGTTCGTGCCCGCGCAGACCGCGACCGCCGGCCTCAACTGGACGCCCAACTCGAAGTTCGTGGTCAGCGCCCGCTACGGCTACAAGTTCCAGAACGACAAGGACGGCAACTACGGCATCCCGAGCAGCCCGTACATCACCTATTCCACCGCCTCCTCGGCCGCGGGTCTGCCCGTGACCGTTCCGGGCGGCACGGGCTTCGCCACCGTCTCCAACACCCTGCAGATCGTCGAAGACGCGACCAGCCGCCACAACGGCTACTTCGACGTGACCTACGCCCTGCAGTCTCACACCTTCAAGGCCGGCTATGCGCTCAACCGGGTGGCGAACGACGTGTCCACGGACTACCCGAACGGCCGGTTCGTGATGTACTGGGGAGACGCCTTCTCACGCGCCTCTTTCCAGAACGTCAAGGGGACCTACGGCTACTACACCTGGGAAGACGGCGTTCGCAATTCCGGGGCCGTGACCAGCCGCAACCAGTCCCTCTACCTCCAGGACACGTGGCGGCCGGGACGGCGGCTGACCCTCAACCTGGGCGTCCGCATCGAAAACGAGTTCCTGCCGCCCTTCAAATCCGAGGTCAACGGCGTCAAGGTGGCCAACCCGGTCTCCTTCGGCTGGGGCGACAAGATCGCTCCCCGCGCCGGCTTCGCCTGGGACCTGAAGGGCGACGGCCAGTGGAAGGTGAGCGGCAGCTTCGGCTTCTTCTACGACACGCTCAAATACGAGCTGGCCCGCGGCTCCTTCGGCAGCGACTTCTGGGTCACCCACGTCTACCGCCTGAACGACCCGGACATCAACAAGCTCGGCAAGGCCACCCCGGGCGCCCTCGGTCCGGAAGTCACCAACTACGACAACCGCGAGCTTCCCATCAATTCCCAGGGCCAGATCGAAGGCGTCGATCCGGACATCAAGCCCTACAAGAGCGCCGAGGTCACGGTGGCCCTCGACCATCAGTTCTCGCCCCACTTCGTGGCCGGGGTTCGCTACACCCACCGCAACCTGCTGCGCGCCATCGAGGACATCGGCGTCCTCGACGCGGATGGGAGCGAGGTCTACCTCATCGGCAATCCGGGCTTCGGCGAGACCCGCGACACGAGCTCGGTCTACGGCGGCAAGGCCCCGGACGGCACGTTCCTGGTCCCCGAGGCCAAGCGCAAGTACGACGCCATGGAGGTGCGCGCCCAGGGCCAGTTCGGCGGCTTCAACTTCGTGGCCTCCTACACCCTGAGCCGGCTCTTCGGGAACTACTCGGGCTCCGCGAACTCCGACGAGTCGGGCCGTCAGGACCCCGGCGTGTCCCGCGCCTTCGACCTGCCGTATTACTACTTCAACGACGCCGGCGGCCAGAGCGAAGGGCTTCTCGGCACCGATCGTCCGCATGCCGTGAAGCTCTTCGCGTTCTACGGATTCAAGAGCGGGCTCGGCGCGACCAACATCGGCGTGAACCAGGTCCTCCTGAGCGGCACCCCGGACACGACGTCCGTGATCTACCTCTCGGCGCCCACTCTCCCGTACGGGCGCGGCGACCTCGGACGCACGGCGATGTACAAGCAGACCGACCTCACGCTGACCCATGCCTTCAACCTCGGAAAGAGAATGGGCCTGCGCCTGGAGGCCAACGTGCGCAACCTCTTCGACCAGGACTCGGTCCTCTCGCGGGTCACGCAGCTCAACCGCTCCGGAGCCATCAGCGCGTCCGCGCTGCCCCTCGACCAGTTCTTCAAGGGGTATGACCCGAACAAGTTCGTGGGCGCGGGTACCGGCGTACCGTACAACCCGATCTACGGCCAACCGGGGGCGAGCTACCGTGCGGGCGGGGGTCCCACCATCGCGGGCGCGGTGGGCGCATCCAGCGCCTTCTCCGCGCGCAACCCGAACTTCGGCGCCTTCCAGGACTTCCGGACCGTCCGCCTGGGCGTGACGCTGACGTTCTAGGAGCCGCTTCCGAAGTCACATCTGCTCTCACCGGGGCCGGTCCTTCGGGGCCGGCCCCGTTCTTCTTCCCCGGAGCGAGAATGCAGTCATGAATCCCTCGAAGCCCGCGGTCCTGCTGGCCGTGTCCCTGGCCGCGAGCGCGGCGGGGCAGGAGCCGAGGCGCGCGCCGGAGTCCCCCCGTTTTCCCTCGGACGTCGAGCTGGTCGTGGTCGACGTCGTCGTGACCGCGAAAGGGGGTGGGCCCCTGGCCGGGCTCCGTGCGGAAGACTTCAAGGTGAGCGAAGACGGAGTGCCGCAGGAGGTCGGCACCTTCGAGGCGGTGGACGTCTCCGCGGAAACGGCGGAGGTCGAGCCGGCCGAGCTCCGGCCGCGCGTGTCCGTCAACACCGGCCTCCAGGGGATGACGGCGCGGTCCTTCGTGATCGTGTTCGACCAGGTGCATCTGACGTCCCTGAACGCGGAGCGAGCCAAGAAGGCCATCGCCGATTTCCTCCGCTTCGGCCCGCGTGAAGGCGACACGGTGACGATCGTGGGCACGGGCGGAGGCTCCTGGTGGATGACGCGGGCCACCGACGACATGCAGGAGTTGCGCGACGTGCTCGAGCGCCTCCACGGGCGGTCCCCGGCCACCGAGACCCCCGATCGCATCACGGACTGGGAGGCCATGCGCATCTGGCAGGACCGTGATCCCCTCACGCTCGAGCAGGTGCGCCGGCGGTTCGAGACGTACATCAGCGGCCGCTCGCGTTCGGCGGAAGGGGATCCCGTCCGCGGACAGGACCGGCTCACCGACGCCAGCGGCGGCAAGGAGCTCGTGTCCGACGACGAGATCCGCAACCGCGCGCAGGACGTCTACCAGCATTCGGTCGTGTCCAACCGGACGACGCTCTCGGGACTGTCCCGCGTCCTCGACTCCCTGGGCGCGGTGCGCGGGCGCAAGACGGTGATCCTCTTCTCGGAGGGGTTCATCCGCGACACCCGCCTCGAGGAGTACGACACCGTGATCCGCTCCGCTCAGCGGTCCAACGCCGCCATCTATTTCGTCGACGTCAAGGGCCTGGAGGGCATGCCCGCGGCCACCACTGCCCAATACGGCGCCATGCTTCCCGCGGCGGATGTCGCGGCCCAGAGGACGGAGGAGCTGGTCGCCACCCTGGGCGCGGACACCCTGGCCAACAACACGGGCGGCTTCGCGATCAAGAACACGAACGACCTCGGCCGCGGGCTCACGCGGATCGCGCAGGAGACGCGCCGCTACTACCTGCTCGGCTACGTCTCCACCAACACCCGCCGCGACGGAGACTGGCGCAAGATCGACGTCAAGGTCGGCCGCGCGGACGTGGAGGTGCGGGCGCGCAAGGGCTACTACGCGCCGGGCGGAGGGGGGAAGGGAGGCCGTGCCGCCGGGGGGAGCTGGCGTCCAGGATTGCAGCAGGCTCTCGATTCTCCGTTCGAGTTCCAGGCCATCCCCGTCCGCCTGACGCATCACGTGTTCGGCGAAGGCGAGGAGAAGGGCAAGGCGCGCGCGCTGCTGAGCGCGGACATCGACGTGCGCGGCCTCGCCTTCGCGGAGGAGGGCGGGCGCTCCGTCGACACCCTCGAGTTCCTGCTCGTGGTGACGCACCGCGCCAGTGGCGTGTTCCAGCGCCAGGACCAGAAGCTCGAGCTGAAGCTGCCGCCCGAAGTCCGTCTCTCCCTGGGGCGGAGCTGGCTGCCGGTGAGCCGCGAGTTCGACCTCGCCCCCGGCGGCTACCAGGCCAAGCTCGCCGTGCGCGATACGCGGAGCGGGACCATCGGCTCGGTCAGCCACGATTTCGACGTGCCGGATCTCCAGGGCTGGCGCACGTCGACGCCCGTGTTGAGCGATGCGCTCGAGCCGCGGACCGAAGGCACGGCGCTACGGCCGGTGATCCCGGCCCGCCGCACCTTCGCGCCCGGCGCGACCCTGTATTTCCAGTTCGAGGTCTACGGCTCCGCCCGCGATCCCGCCTCCGGCCTGCCCCGCGTGAGCTCCGGTTTCAGGGTGCGCACGAGTGACGGAGCCGTGATCTCGCGGGGTGCGCCCGTCCCGATCCGGCCGGCGGCGGAGGGACGGCTCGCTCGTCTGGGACGGATCTCCCTCGAAGGGATGGCACCCGGACGCTACGAGCTCGTGCTCGATCTGCGTGACGACGTCGCCGGCCGGACGCTGGAAGTCCGCGAGCCGTTCTCGGTCGAGATGCCCGGCGGGCCCGCGAGCGAGTGACCGCTTTCTCCGCTCAGGGCTTCTGCCCCGCCCTGGCCTTCTTGATGTCTTCCTTCAGGCGTGGATTGACCGGGAATCCGCTCTTCTCCGCGCGCGAGAGCTCCGTCTCCGCCTCGGCCGGGAGGCCCGTGAGCAGGTAGATCACGGCCAGGTTGTTGTGGGCGGCGCCCAGCTTGGGGTTCAGCTTCGTGGCCTCCTCGTATTCGACTTTGGCCTCGGCGAGCTTCTCCTGGCGGAAATAGGCGGAGCCCAGGGCCAGCGGGAATTCGGCCGGCATCGCGGGACGGGCGTTGCCCTTGAATTGCATGGACTCGAGCAGCCGGATCCGCACCGCTCCCGCCACCAGCAGGACCACGAGGACGCCCAGGATCAGGCTGGCCAGGAGCGGGCGCTTGCTCATAACAGGAAGGGCGTGATCTTACCCCCTAGGCGATTCGGTT
>Ga0207662_10001017_pt1 | contig 13132 bp, 13 predicted proteins | sample KBSS33LmetaG_FD_184338 | JGI IMG/M metagenome (GOLD analysis project Ga0207662, IMG submission 184338) | Switchgrass rhizosphere microbial communities from Kellogg Biological Station, Michigan, USA - KBS S3-3L metaG (SPAdes) (version 2) | ecosystem: Host-associated > Plants > Roots >... | reverse complement strand
CAGCTCGCGTACAGCGTGTTGCCGCAGGCGCCGAACCCTCTGCGTCGTGCGTTGTGGCTGACGCTCCTCGCGACCGCGCTGCCGTCGCTGCTGTATCACAGCTCGGGCTACGTGCAGCTCGGCTACCGTTACAGCCTGGACTACCTGATCTACTTCCTGGTCCTGCTCGCGATCAGCAGCCGTCCGCTGACGAAGCTATTCAAGGGACTGGTGCTGTGGTCGTTCATCGTGAACCTGTTCCTTGCGATCGTCTTCGACCGCTACATGCAGTTCTCTTACGACGACAGTTTCTTCCCGCACGGGAACAACTGAGTCGTCTGGGCGCGACGCGAGCTAGCGGCGGCCGCCGCGGAAGCCGCCGCCGTGGAAGCCGCCCCCAGGCGAACCGCGGAAGCCGCCACCGCCCGGAGAGCCATGCCATCCGCCACCGCTCGGTGCGTGCCATCCGCCACCGCTCGGTGCGCCGCCTCGCCAGCCGCCACCACCAGGCGAGGGCGCCGGCGTCCCATGCCAGCCGCCGCCACCGCCACCAGGCGCGGGCGCATGCCATCCGCCGCCCGGAGCCGGCGTCGAGCCGCCGCGCCATCCGCCACCGCCCGGAGCGGGCGTCGGACCGCCATGCCACCCGCCGCCGGGCGCGCCGTATGTCGGCGCTGCGGTCCCGGGCGCGCCACGCCAGCCGCCGCCCGCCGGACCAGCGGTCCCGGAACGTAGCGGCGACGTCTGCGACGTCGGCGGTGAGCCTCGCCAGCCGCTGCCACCCTGCGCCGCCATGCCCGGCGGAGTACCGCGCCAGCCCGTCGGCGGAACGCGCGTGATGGGCGGCGCCGCGCGGTAACCGCTGCGATAGTAACGCCCGCCTGCGTAGTAAGCCGGGTAGTACGAGCGGTAATAGAACGAGTAGTAGGGCCAGTAGGACCAGAAGAACGGATCGTACGGACCGTACCAGTAGAACCAGGGACCGACGACGGTGAAGTAGGGCGACCAGGGCCGCCACCAGTGATAGTGCCCGCCGACCATGAAGCACCAGCCGCCGCCGTAGGTGTCGGCGACGGGATGCGCGCCGTAGTAGTTGTAAACCTGCCCCGTGTAGCCGAAGTCGCGCGGGTCGCCGATGAAGTAGTAGCAACCCTCTCGCTGGGAGAAGAGGCGCATGTCGAACGGCGCGTAGTTGTGCGTGTGGGGCGTCGAGATCGCTTCCCAGCCGCCGCCCGGAGCGGGGTGCGGGCCGCCGTAGCAGTACCCGCCGCCGGCGACCTGGACCGCCGCGCCCTCCACGTTCGGAGGAATCATGTTTTCCTCGGCGGGCGGCGTGGCGGTCGCGGTGACGGCGACCCCTGGTGCCGTCGGTCCGGCGACGTTCACGGAGCCGGCCACCTGGACCTCGCTGGCGCGCGCGGTGCCGCCGAGGCCGGCTAGCGATAGGCCGGTGGTCGCGACGGCCGCGAGCGCGAGGCGGAAGCCGGATGAGACGAGGATGCTCGAAGGTGAAAATCCCGACATGGCTGCATCTTCAATGGTAGCAAGCGGCGCGCCGGACTCAGCTCGGCCTCCATCCACGGAAAACCGCGACATTTCAGTACCGCCCCCGACACGACCGTGCCTCTCATTCACAGGCGTGGCGGTTGCGGGACTGGGGCTTCGAGGGTACCGTTCCACTCCCCATGTCGGTCGAAACGGACATCAATGAGCGCCTCAAGGCGGCCATGCGCGCCAAGGACGCCCGCACGGCCGACTGCATCCGCATGATCAAGACGAAGCACATGGAGCGGCGCACCGCCGCGGGATTCAAGGGGCCGCTCGACGACAATCTCTGGCTCGATGTGATCGCGGCCTATCAAAAGCAGCTGCGCAAATCACGAGAGGAGTACGCCGCCATCGGCGAGCGCGGCGCCGAGGCCATCGCCCAGATCGACTTCGAGATCGGTTTCTGCGCCCAGTTCCTCCCCAAGGCAGCCTCGGACGACGAGACGCGGGCGATCGTCCGCGAGACGTTGGCGCGTCTCGGCGTGTCGGACGCGAAGCAGTCGGGGCGAGTCATCGGCGACATCATGAAGGCGCACAAGGGCAAGCTGGAGCCGGCGACCGTCAAGCGGATGGTCGAAGAAGAGCTCGGCGCGTCCAAGGCCTGAGGCCGACCCGCCTGGCGATCAGAGACGCGCGGGCTGATCTTCTTCGGCGGGTTCGGGTGTCTTTTCGTTCGCAGGCGGCGGCGTGTCGGACGTCGCCCGCGCCGGCTGCGACCCCGTGACGGAGCCGGCCGACCGCGATCGGGAGCCCGAGGTGGTGTGCGCCGATGCGTGCGACGGCTCGGCGTGTTCGGATAGCCACCGGTTGACCAGCGCCAGCCGGGACGCCATGTCGGGAATGTCGCCGTAGCCGTCGCGGGCCTCGGCCGCCAGCTCCACCGCGTGCTTGCGGTCGGCGGGCGCCGCCTCCCAGATCGCCTGCGCCAGACGGAAGGCCGTCTCTTCGCGAATGCCCCCGTCGGTGGTGTGGGTTGACCGAATCTCCCAGGCGCGTTCCAGAAGTCCCTGCGCCTCCGACGGTCGATGCTCCGCCAGCGCGATCTCACCGAGGCCGGTCATCGGATCCGCTAGGAAGGGATGATCGCGTCCCAGCACGCGCTCGAACGTGTCGGCCACGGCCTGCATCTCGGCGCCGGCCTCGCCCACGCGATCGAGCGCGATCAGGGACTGTCCGCGGACCAGCCGGGCCGCGCCCACCTCGTACGATTCGGCCGGGAAAAACGCCGCGGCGATCGCGAACGCCTTGTTGGCGATCTCCAGCGCGCGCTTCGGATCGTCCAGGACGAGGACCGCCTTCGCCTGATTGATCATCGACGCCGCCAGGTCGGGGTGCGCGGCGCCCAGCGCCTGCCGGCGGATCGCGACCGCGGCGGTGAAGTCGGCCTCGGCGAGCCGCCAGGCGCCCTTGGCCGCGAACAGCGTGCCGCGGTTGTTCAGGAACGAGCCGCGCAGCCGCAGCGGAACGCCGCGCTCGACGGTGGTGTCCGCGACCCGGGCCCAGCGCTCCCCGGTGTCGAAGTGGTGGTCGACGGCGCCGGTGATGGTGATGAGCTGGATCGCCGCTTCGGCCGCCAGTTCGTCGTTGTGAATCGCCTCGCCGCGCTTGAAGGCCTCCTCGTAAACGGCCTCGGCGCCTTCCGGATCGAACGGCGACCGGATGCGCGCGTACACGATCAGCGCCTCGGCCAGCAGCGGGTCGTGACCGGCGGCTCGCGCCTCGTCGACCAGCGTGCCCATGGGTTTGAGCGCCTGCCAGTCGTGCCCCGATGCCGCCGTCGCCCACAGCGTCGCCAGCCGATCGCGCAACGACTGCACCCGCTCGCGCAGCGCCGGGTCGGACGGAAGCACGATGTTCTTCAGCGTGCGCGCGTCCGCGCAGCTGTCGAGCGCCGGCAGCGCCAGCGTCGCGGCGACGGACTTTCGAACGATCTTCGCGTCGGCGTGCGCGAAGGTCTCTGCGAGCGCGGCGAGACGGACCGCGCGCTGATCGAGACAGCCCATGCGCAGCGCGGCCGCGTCGCGCGCGTCGCTGTCGCCGGTGTCCGCCGCCTCGCAATACTGGCGATACGAGCCCGTCCAGGCGTTTGCGTAGTTGTCGAGTGACTGGCTCGCGCGCTCGAAGCGCTCGCGCGCGTCCGGAACGTTGCCCGCGGCCATGAAGGCCGTGCGGATCTCGGCGCGGCGCGGGGCGTCGGCCGCGGTGGGCCACGCGGAAGCGAGCTTCGCCGGTGGTCCGGCGCATCTCGACGACACGCGCGTCCCGCCGTGAAGCTGCCAGACGGCGCCGAACGCGAGCCCGAACGCCAGCCCGCCGGCCGCCGCGCCGATCGCCAGCATGCGCCCCAGCCCCAGGCGGCGGACCGTGAACTGCTCCAGCGCCTTGAGCAGCGTCTCCATGTCCGGGTAACGCTTCCCGGGGACGACGGAAAGGCCGCGCAGCAGGATCGCGCGCAGGCGGGCGGGGACACGGCTCGACAGCGGGGCAGGGCGGGGCCGGCCGTCGAGCACCGCCGCGCGCAGCTCCGCGAAGTTCTCGCCGCTGAACGGGCGCTCGCCGTAGAGCGCCTCGTAGAGCGCCACGCAGAAGCCGAACTGATCGGCGCGCGGGTCGACGCTCTGGCCGCACAGCTGCTCGGGCGACATGTAGAGCGGCGTGCCCAGGATCGATCCGATGCGCGTGATGCGCTGGGCCTTGGGGCCGTGCAGCGTCTGGCGGAGCGCCGCGAGCCCGAAGTCCATGACGCGCACGGCGCCGTCCGCGGCCACCATCACGTTCTGCGGCTTGAAGTCGCGGTGGATGATCCCGGCGCGATGCGCGGCGGCGAGCCCGCGTCCGGCCGCGATGAACACGCGCAGGATCTCGTCGCGCGATCGCCGCTTGCGGTCCAGCCAGGCCGCGACCGTGTCGCCCTCGATCAGCTCCATCGCGACGAAGACGCGGTGACCCTCGGTTCCGACGTCGTAGACGGTCACCAGGTTGGGGTGCGACAGCTTCGCGATAGACTGCGCCTCGCGCATCATTCGCTGCGCCTCGACGTCGTTCGGCAGCGTGTCGGCGCGCATGATCTTGATGGCGATCTTCCGGTCCAGCTCGGGATCGTGCGCCGCGTAGACCTCGCCCATCCCGCCCCGGCCAACCAGCTGGATCAGGTGGTAGCGGCCGACCGTGCCTCCCGGCCGCGGCACGTCGGCCGAGCTCACGTCGACGATGGACCCGTCGCTGTGGGATTCGCCCCAGGTCGGCAGGGGCGCGGTCGTCAGGTCGGGCGATGGCGATGGGACGCCCCGAGAGGGTGGAGTTTCCGGAACTTCACGCGTGTGGGGCGCGCCCGGGCCTTTCAGCGTGACTTGCCGGGGGGCCGGGGCCGCGAGTGCGACCAGGGTGGAGCAATCTGGGCACCCGAGGAGGTGCTTCTCCGCGTCTACCAGCTTCCGGCCGGTCAGCGCGCCGTGCACGAAGGCAACGACCGTTTGCTCGTCGAGACAGCCCATCGCTGAGAAGGTTCTGATAATAGCCGGAACCCTGGGAGGGTTCCGCACCTCCCGCGAGGGGCTACGCCAGGCGAAGCCCGGCTTCGCCCACGCGCATGATAGCCTAGGGTGATGGCCGGTTCGAAAGAGCCAGCTTACGCCGAGTTTTTCCTGCGCGAGCGCCCGGGAGGGGGGGATCCCGCTGTCCTGGAGGCCCGCCTGAGGGAAATCGTCGAAAAGGCCCTCCGGGTCTGGCCGGGGCTGGATCCGGCACGCCTGGTCGGACACCTGGCGCGCGTCATCGGCGACGACGTGCTGCAGGGTCTGCACGAGCTCTACGCGGAGGACTTCGCGCTCGGGCTGGCGTGCGTCGACAACGCGCCCGGGGCGGTCGCGCACGTCGACCGGCTGTGTGGCCCCGTCATCGACGCGGCCGTGGCGCGCATCGATCGCAGCCCGGAGCTGCGCGACGAGGTGCGCCAGATGCTGTGGCAACGGCTGTTCGTCGGGACGCCGGAGCAGGCGCCGCGCATGCTGTCGTACGCGGGGCGAGGCCCGCTGGCGGGGTGGGTCGCGGTGGCGGCGCAGCGGTTGGCGCTCGACCTGCGCCGGGCCGCGTCGCGGACGGCGGGTTCCGATCCGGACGTCGACCAGCTGCTGCCGACCGACGACCACCCTGAGGTCGACTACCTGCGCATGCGGTACAAGACCGAATTCGAGGAGGCGGTGCGGGACGCCCTGGCCGCGCTGCCCGACCGCGACCGGCTGCTGCTCCGGCTCACGACCGTGAGCGGGCTCAGCCACGAGCAGATCGCCAACATCTACAAGGTCAACCAGTCGACGGTCTCGCGCTGGATCGCGCGCGCCCGGTCGGAGGTGCTGGAGACCACCGAGCGCTCCGTCTGCCGCAAGCTCGGCGTCGCGCGCGACGAATTCCTGTCTCTGGCGGGGCTGCTGGTCAGCCGGATCGATCTCAGCATCTCGCGCGTGCTCGAGACGACGCCGGCCGAGTGAGGATCAGTCGAGGCCGTCGATGTACGCGGTCAGGTCGGCGGGGAGCGGGCTCTCGATCGTCATCGGGTGGCCGCCGACCGGATGCGGAAAGGTCAGGCGGTGCGCGTGCAGCGCGTGGCGAGGGAGCCCATCGAAGCAGGCCAGCAGCTCGGGCGTGAGCGGTTCCTCGCAGGCCCGCATGAACAGCGCCTCGCTGGCACCATAGAGCTTGTCGCCGACGATCGGATGTCCGATGGCGGCGAAGTGAACGCGGATCTGGTGCTGGCGGCCGGTCAGCGGGCGCGCCTCGCACAGGGCGTGCGCCGCCAGCCGCCGGACGACACGGTAGCGCGTCGCGGCGGTCAGCAGGCCGGGCTCGCCTTCGCGCGCCGGTCCCATCATCACGCGCGACTTCGTGTCGAGGAGGCGCAGGGGTAGCTCGATGCGGCCCTCGTCGGGCGGCTGGCCCTTCACCAGCGCGAGGTAGGTCTTTTCGACCGTCCGGCGCGCGAACGCCCGCGTGAGGAAGCTGGCCACCTTCCGGTTGCGGGCGATCAGCAGTACGCCCGACGTCTCGCGATCGATCCGGTGGGCGATCTCCATCTGCTCCTGCGGGTATCGCTCGCGGAGCAGGGCGACCAGCGTGTTGCGCCAGAACTTGGCGGTCGTGTGCATCGGCAGCCCCGCCGGCTTGTCGATCACCAGCACGCTGGCGTCCTCGAAGAGCACCTCGAAGTCGCGCGGCACCTCGGGCTCGACCGGCGCGGGCCGCCGCAAAAGGATGGTCTCGCCCGCGCGCACCTGCGACGACGGCCGCGCCGGCCGCCCGTCGGGGAACGAGATCTGCTCGCCGATGATCGACTGGATGCGCGTGCGCGACATGCGGCCGATGCGCCGCTTCAGAAAATGATCCAGGCGCCAGCCGCCGCACTCGGGCGGGACGACGATGTCGCGCTCGATGACGGCGGCGCTCTCGTCGCTCAAAACTTGTTCTCCTGCGTCTCCGCGCGCGGCTTGCGGGCGGCCTTCGCCTCGTCGAGGCGCCGCGCGCCCTCGATCAGCAGATAGGTCGTCGACGCCTGGATCTCGTCCACGCCGCCGACGTCGCCGGCGAGGAAATCGAACGTTCCCTCGCCCCAGGTCAACATGTCGTAAACCGCCGCCGCTCCCGACACCGCCGGTTCGTCGACGGAGGCGCGGATGATCCGCCCCTTGCGCAGGAACAGGCGCCCGGTCGTCTGCGGTCCGTGCTCGACCAGCAGGATGCCGTTCTTGCGCTCCATTTCGAGGATGGTGGCCACGCTCGACAGCGTGATCTGATCCAGCTGGCCGCGCAACGCCGACAGCGGGCGATGTCCCGCGGAAGGCTTCGTCGGGTCGACCGAGCGATGCGGCCGCCCTGGCAGCGCTGCTTCGCTCGTGGTGGTCTCCACGGGCTTTTCTCCCCCGAGCACGGTAACGACCACCCGCTCCATTTGTTCCACGCGGAATGGTTTACGCAGCCGCTGGTCGAAGGAGAGCGCGCCCGAGATCTCGGCGTCCTCGTCGCCGGTCGGCAGCAGGAAGACGATCGGGATGTTCGCGCAGGCGGGGAGCGCGCGCAGGCGCTCCCACCACGGCCAGCCGTCCAGCGCGGGCAGGGACGTGGCCGTCACGATGACGTCCGGCCGGATGCGGGACGCCAGCGCGAAGGCGCTCGGCCCGTCGCCCGCGAGGCTCACCTGGTGACCCTGCTGTCCCAGAACGCTGGCAGTCGTACGCTGAATCCAGAGATCGTCGTCGACGACCAGGACCCGCCCGGCTTTCATCCCCACGATTCTACTTCTGGATGGGAACCCTCGGAGGTTTCCCAACCCCTCCCGCGACGGAGCTCCGTCGGGCAAAGCCCGACTGCGCTCCACGCGATCCCCCCCCTCCGCCGACGCACGGGCTAACTACTCGTCGTCGGGGTTGCGGTCCCACCGCCAGTTGCCACGCTCGCGCTCCTCCGGCTTGGGCCGCGTGGAGCGCTTCTTTTCGGGCCGCTCGCGGCGCGGCGGCGCATCGCCCCGGCCGCCGCCACGGGTATCCATGCCACCGCCGGGGCGGAAGCCACCCGGCCCGCGCGGAGGTCCGAAGTCGCGCGGCGGTCCTCCGCCGCCCGGCCGGGGCGGTCCGTAACCGCCGGGCCGCGGTCCGCCGCCGGGACCACCGGGGCCGCCTGGGCCGCGCGGAGGGCCGCCGGGGCCACCCGGGCCGCCGCCCGGCCGTGGTCCGCCGAAACCCCCGGGACGAGGCGCGCCGCCGAACCCGCCCGGGCGGGGCCCGGCCGGTTTCGCCTGCGCCTCCTCGACGATGATGGCGCGGCCTTGCAGCACGCGGCCCGACAGCTTTTCGATGGACGCCTTCGCGCCCTCGTCCGTCATTGTTTCGACGAAGGCGAAGCCGCGCGGCCGTCCGGTTTCGCGATCCAGCGCGACGCGAACACTGCGCAGCTCGATGCCGTCGCCCGTGAACGCCTCGCGCAGCTCCTGCTCCGTGACAGCGTACGAGAGATTGCCGATGAAGAGTCGAGTACCCATTACTTCTTTTCCGGTCTTCTTGGGGGCTGATTCAGGGTCGAAAACTCCGATTGCTACGCCGGCGGCGCCCCTGTCTTGTTGTTGACCCTGTCTCGAAGCTCCTTGCCGGCCTTGAATGTCGGCACCCGGCGTGCCTCGATCTGAATCGGCGCGCCCGTCTGCGGGTTGCGCCCCGTGCGCGCGGCCGATTCGCGAACCGCGAAAGCCCCAAAGCCACGCAAATCGATTCGCTCGCCCTTCGCGAGCCCTTCGGCGACCGCCTCGATCAGCGCATCGACCGTGATCTCCACCTGCTGCCTCGGCAGGTTCTTTTGCTGCGCGACGACGTCGACCAGATCAGCCTTCTTCATGGGCTTGGTGTTCTCCTTGGGGTTGTTTTCTATCGGGGATAAGTGGACCAGCGCAGCCGCTTCGCGTTAACCCCGCTAAAGATAGTGCGTCCACTTCGGAAAGGTCAAGAAGACCCCCCTCGGCGGGTCGGGGTGGCGGACCGGCTCAGATGAAGGTGTAGATGAGGGTGGCCTCCGTCAGGGTGTCCGCGCGGTCGGAGAAGGGCTGGAAGGTGCTGGAATACATGAGTCCCGCCGGGGTGCCCGCGGGGATGGGGCGGGGCGGGGGATTCTGGTCGTAGCGCAGCGTGAACCCGAGGCCGACGCTGAGGTGGCCGAACAGGGTCGTCGTGACGCCCAGCTTGCCGACGACGCGCGTGTCGTGGAACGCGGACACCCCGGCGGTGGCGGGGGAACCGCTGCTCGCGTCGAGGGCCTTGGTCTCCTTGTTCAGGTTGAACAGCGCCTCGACGCTCGCGGTGATGCCGCTCGCCGGCGTCAGCTTGAGCGTCTCGCCCACGAACAGGCGCGCCGAGTGAATGCTGACGGGGTCGAGCGTGCGGCCGGGCTGGTCGACGTAGCTCTCGTACGAGTAGTCGTAGCCGACCTCGCTGACGAAAAGGTGCAGATCGTTCTTGACCAGCTGCCGGCTGTAGCCGACCTGGCCGCCCCCGAAGAACGCCTTGCCCGCGATCCTGTCCGCCGCCGCCTGCCCGGAGGCGTAGCCGGAGTTGTTGGCGGTGAAGAAGCGATCGTAGCGGGCCTTGGTCAGCCAGTTGTTGGTGGTCGTGACCTCGGTGCGTCCGAGCCCGTTGATGGTCATCATCGTCGGGTCCATCGGATTGGGGCCGATCTGCGGCGTCAGCACGTTCGACTTGCCGTAGGAGATCGCCGCGTCGAGCGAGAACTTGTTCGCCGACTCTTTGCGCGAGGCCGCGAGCCCGAGGCCGCCGTTGGTGGTCTGCGAGTTGCCGGTGGTCATCGACAGGATGCCCTTCGCCTGCACCTTCCACTCGACCGGCGGAGGCGGCGGCGCGCCCGCCTTGGTCTCGTCCATCTTGCCGTAGGTGAACGTCGGGTTGCCCTGCGCCGAGGCCGAGCCGGCGAGGAGCATCAGCGCCAGCGCGGCAAACACGCTGGTGCAGGCGCGGCAGCGGCGCGCCGCCTTCGGCACCGTCTCCAGGCACTCCGGGCACGTCTTCGTCTCCGGCGCGGCCGTCTTGCGGTTCACGGCGCCGACGATCTTCACCATGATGATGAAGACGACGAACGCCACGATCGTGAAGTCCACCAACGTCCCGAGAAAGTCGCCGACGCGGAAATGCAGCGGCGAGACCTCCCACTTCCGCCAGTCGCCCTCGGGGATCACCGCGTTGACGAGCGGCATCACCATGTCCGCGACGAGCGCGCTGACGATCTTTCCGAACGCGCCGCCGATGACGACGGCGACGGCCAGATCGACGACGTTCCCCTTGTTGATGAACTCCCTGAACTCTTTCAACACCTTCATGGCGCGGGAAGGTAGCCCGAACGACCCCAAAGCCAAACAGGCAAAGTTCGGCGACAGGCGGTACTGTAGGGCGCCCGAGATGAGAGGATTTTTGCTCGGCCTGGTGGTCGCCGGCCTGGGGTACGGCGGCTACCACTACTGGAAGGAGTTCATGCGCCCGCCGCCGAAGACCACGGCGACGGCGGATGCCGGCGCGCCGCCGAAGGAGGCGCGCGAGAAGAAGAAGAAGCGCCGGCGCGGCGCGATGCGCGTCGCGAGCAACGAGGCAGCGGGGCAGGGCGCGGGCCCCGGACGCGCGGCGTCGCCCATGGAGGCGGAGTCGGAGCCGGTGAAGCTGTCGGCCGCCGATCTGAAGCTGGTGAGCCAGGGCGACGATCTGTCGCGTCCCGACGTGATCCACCTGGGCGACGCGACCGACGACAGCGGCTCGCACGAGCTCACGCAGGACGACATCGACGCGCGCTTCCGCTCCAGGGAGGAGCCGATCCTCGGTTGCATCTCGCGCGCCCGGCCCGACGAGGACACCTACGTCCCCGGCCGCGTGACGGTGAAGTTCCGCATCCAGCGCACGGGCAACGTGCGCGGCGTGCGCGTCGAGGCGCCCGCGATCCTCCAGAAGGGCGGGATCTACGGCTGCATCAAGGGCGTGGTGCAGGGGATCAAGTTTCCGCCGTCGAACGGCAGCCAGGTCGTGTCATACCCGTTCTCGCTGACCTGATCTCCCGTCGTCAACGTTCACGGGTACGGCTGCGTGCGTACTCCACGATCGTACGGGCCGCCTCGAGCGCGCGCAGGTCCGGCTTGCCGAGCGTGATCAGCTCGGGCGGTGCGGGCGGCGTGTCGCGCAGCAGTTGGGCCGCCGCGCGCACGTCGGCTGGGATCTCGTCGTCGCCGCCCTGCGCGAGGGCGACGACGTGCTCCATGTAGCTGCGGCCGTAGCGCTCGTCGGGCGCTTTCACCAGGACGGCGTTCCAGGCCATGCCCGCCGCGCGCCGGGCGTGCGTCACGCCGGGCCGGACCGCGCGCTGGGTCAGCTTCTCTTCCGCGTGGGAAAGCTCCGTCGCGGCGGCGGCGAGCCATTCCGCCGCGTCGAGGCGGTGGAGCCAGTGGCCGGGATCGCTGCCGGGCACGTCACGACCGCCAGACGTGGACGGCCTTTTCGGCGCTCGCCAGGTCCTGCTCGGTGTCGATCTCGCGCCAGCCGCCGTCGACCAGCACCGCCCCCATCGCGACGCCGTGCGCGGCGACCGCGTTGAGACCGTCGGATAGATAAGCCTGGCGCAGGGCCGCCGCGGCCCCGAACGGCGCCTCGAGGCCGCCCGCGCGCGCGGCATGCCAGACGTCGCGCAGCGCCGCCGCGCCGGCGGGCGCAAAGCGCGCGAGGCCGGAGAACTCGCCGGCGGCATCGGCGGCGGCGACCTGGCGCTTGCCGACGCGCGTGACGAAGTGGGCGCCGGCGCGGGTCTCGACGCGCGCGAGCTCGGCCTCGCTCACGGGGTGCAGCGTGCGTCCCTCGTAAGCGTCTTGCCAGCGGCGGTCGACGATCAGGCTGATGGGTGCATCGGCGGCGGCCACGCGCCGCGCGTGGTCGGGCGAGAAGACGATGTCCGAATATGAGAACAGGAAGCCGTCGCGCATCTCCGCCTCGGCGTAGAACAGCGACGCGAGGATGTTGTTCTGCGCCCAGTCCGGATTGTCGACGAAGCGAAGCGCCGGACCGTTCCCGCCCGGGCCGGCGATGCGATCGCCCAGATAACCGCGCACGATGACGACCTCGTCGACGCCGGCGGCGGCCAGCGCGTCCAGTTGCCAGTGCAGGATGGAGCGGCCGCCCACCTTGACCATGCACTTCGGGATCTCGTCGGTCTCGACGCCGAGACGGCGGCCGCGGCCCGCGGCGACGATGATGGCCTTCATCGCTTGCGCCCCAGCGACCGCGCGATGCCCAGGAAGGAGCGCGCGGCGTACGCAGCGTTCATCACGATGTACGCGTGCAGGAAGATGTCGATGCGGTTGATGAGCGCGACCAGCCAGATGTGGCTCGGGTAGTGAACGATGAACCGCCCGAGCGCCTCGACCAGCGCCAGCGGCGAACGACGCGCCGGCGCTTTTTGTTCGAATCCCTCGCCGTAATCGCCGGTGCCGTGGCTCACGACCGCGCCGGTCGCCGCCGCGTACTCGGGACGGCGGACGAAGGTGGTCAGGCTGATCGCGGCCGCGACGGTGGCCAGGCCGGCGAGCCCCTCGAGCAGCCAGCGCGGATCGCGCGCGGGCAGCCAGAGACGGATCGCGATCGCGGCGACGAGCGCGAACGCCTTCAGCTCGTCCATCAGGAAGTCCAGATGTGCGCCGACCGGCGACGAGGTCCCCCGCAGCCGGGCCAGCTGGCCGTCCGCGCAGTCCAGCACGTAGGACAGCTCGATGATGCCCGCGGCGATGACCAGGTTGCGCCACCCGGGACCCAGCGCCAGCAGCGCGGCGCCGCCCGCGAACACCACCAGGGTCAGCAGGGTTATCTGGTTGGGGGTGATCGGGGTTGCGCGCAACGGAACCAGCAGCACGGCGGCCAGCGGCCGCGCCACGAACCGGTTCCAGAGGATGTCCTTGGGCTTGCGCGTCCGCCGGTAAACCTCGGCGACCTGGCCAAACATCAGTGCGCGAGCACGCCCACCAGCTGGTAGATACCCAGCAGCGCGAGGCCGAAGAGGAACCCGACGCCCACATAGGTCCAGACCGGGA
>Ga0207662_10001016_pt1 | contig 13137 bp, 9 predicted proteins | sample KBSS33LmetaG_FD_184338 | JGI IMG/M metagenome (GOLD analysis project Ga0207662, IMG submission 184338) | Switchgrass rhizosphere microbial communities from Kellogg Biological Station, Michigan, USA - KBS S3-3L metaG (SPAdes) (version 2) | ecosystem: Host-associated > Plants > Roots > Rhizosphere... | reverse complement strand
CTATGGAAAGCTGCTTCGCACCTTTCCACAGGACTTGGAAAACGCTTCGCGTTTCCCACATCTCCCACAGCCCCCGCCAGCGACCCGAAAGAGAGACAAACAGAGAGACCCAAACCCGTCGACGATCACGACCGCCGAGGGCGTGAAGAGCGTAAGCTGCACGGACCAACAGGTGTCCACGATGTCCCCGGCCACCTGTCCACCATGTCTCCGGCCCAAACAGGCCCGCCGGAGGCCCCCCGGTCGGTCTGCCCCGCCCGCTATACTCCGCCGCGATGTGCGGCATCAACGGGATCTTTGCGTATGCGCCGGGGGCGGCGCCGGTGGACCGGGCGGAGCTGGAGCGGTCGCGGGAGTGCATGCGGTCGCGGGGGCCGGACGCCGCGGACACGTGGATCTCCGGCGACGGCCGCGTCGGGCTCGGGCACCGGCGGCTGGCCATCATCGACCTCTCCCCTGCCGGGGCGCAGCCGATGCGGCGCGGCGAGCGGGTGATCATCTTCAACGGCGAGATCTACAACTACCGCGAGCTGCGGGCCGGGCTCGAGGCGCGGGGACGCACATTCACCTCGCATTCCGACACCGAGGTGATGCTGGAGCTGTACGACGAAATGGGCGAGGCCATGCTCGGGCAACTGCGGGGCATGTTCACCATCGCCCTGTGGGACGGTGCGCGGAGGCGGCTCTTCCTGGCGCGCGATCCGTACGGCATCAAGCCGCTCTACTACGCCGACGACGGCACCACGGTGCGCATCGCCTCGCAGGTGAAGGCGCTGGTCGGCGGCGGGCGTGTGGACCGGCGCTTCGATCCGGCCGCCGCGGCCGGCTTCTTCCTGCGCGGCACGGTGCCGGAGCCGTTCACGATGTACCGGGCCATTCGCGCGCTGCCGGCCGGCTCGTACTGCTTCGTCGACGAGCGCGGGATGACGGAGCCGGTGCAGTACTTCTCCATCGCCGCGACGCTGCGGGATGCGGTCGACAGCGCCCGTCGCGTGTCCGAGGCGGAGCGGCAGGCGATCGTGCACGACGCGGTGCTCGACTCGGTGCGCGCACACCTGGTGGCCGACGTCCCGGTGGGGGCGTTCCTCTCCGCCGGCATCGACTCGACGGCGGTAGTCGCACTGGCGAAAGAAAGCGGCGCGACGGACCTGCAGACGATGACGCTGCGGTTCGAGGAGTACCGCGGCCGCGACAACGACGAGGCGCCGCTGGCCTCACTGGTCGCGGCCGAGTACGGGGTCCGCCACACCATCCGCGACCTGGCGCTCCGGGATTTCCGCGCCGAGTTGCCGCGAATCTTCGCGGCGATGGACCAGCCCACCGTCGATGGCCTCAACAGCTATTTCATCAGCAAGGCGGCCGCGGAGATGGGGCTGAAGGTGGCGCTGTCGGGCACCGGCGGCGACGAGCTGTTCGGCGGCTACACGTCGTTCCGCGACATCCCCCGCTGGATGCCGGTCACCGCGGTGCTCTCGCGCGTCCCCGGCCTCGGCGAGGGCGTCTACCGGCTGAACACGGCGCTCGCGAAACGGAGCCGCCATATCAGCCCGAAGATGGGGGAGATCCTCCGGCACGGGTCGTCGTATGCCGGAGCGTACCTGGTGAAACGGGGGCGCTTCCTGACCTCCGAGCTTCCGGACGTCCTCGGACAAGACATAGCCCGGGAAGGCGTCGAGCGGCTGAATCTGCTCGCGCTCCTCGAGCGCGCCGTGACCCCCGACCCCGGCACCCCGTACGCGCGCGTCGCGGCGCTGGAGTCGTCGCTCTATCTGCGCAACCAGCTCCTGCGCGACATGGACTGGGCCAGCATGGCCCACTCGCTCGAAGTGCGCGTCCCGCTCGTCGACGCCCACCTCCTCCGCCAGCTCGCCCCGGTGCTGGTCACAAGGAAGGAGCGTGGCAAACAGCTCCTCGCCAACGCCCCGCGGCAGCCGCTCCCCGCCGCCGTCCGCGCGCGGAAGAAGACCGGGTTCACGCTCCCAATCCGCGAGTGGCTCCAGCAGGAAGGCCGCGTCGAGTTCGGGAAACGGAGCTGGGCGCGAAAGGTCTACGAGGCGATGTTCTCGGCGGAAAACGGCTATTGGTGAGTTCAGAAGAGTAAGTTCGAAGAGTGAAGGGTGAAAGCTCCGCGTGCCTGAGCGGAGCCTTTCACTCTTCACTCTTCAAACTTCACTCTTCTGAACACTTCACTCTTACCTCATTTCACGATTAGCGTGGTCGACATCCCCTTCCCTCTGTGCCCATCCACCGGGCAGTAGACGGTGTACGTGCCCGGCTTCAGGTCGACTTCCAGCGCCGCGCTGTCGCCGCGCGCGAGGGTCTTGGTTTTCTGCTCGACGCCGTTGCCTTCGATGACGAAGCCGTGGTCTTCCTTGCCGCCGTTCTCGATGTTGAAGGCGACGCGGCCGGCGGGGACGCTTTCGGGAAGGTGGATGGAGTACTCGATGAGATGCACTTCCTGCGTCGGCACGGCGGCGCTCGGCGTGGCCGCCGGGTTGTCGGTCTGCCGCGGGATCGGAGCGTTCATCGGCGAGGTCTGCATGGCGGTGTCGCTCGGCGGCATCGTGGTCGACGCGGAGGGGACGGTCTGCTGGGTGACGTGCTCGTCGCGGCAGGCGGCACACAGGACGAGGGCGGCGATGACGAATGCGTAACGCATGCTCCGGCGCGTCGCAAAACACGAGCCCGCAGCCGTGGGAACCTGTCTTGCAAACCGGGCGGAAGTGTATTGGCGGACGAGAGAGCCGCCGCACACGGACTCGATGACGATCACCTGTGCCGACTGTGGACGTACGCAACGCGTGCCGGTTCTTCCGCCGCGCGGCGTCGCCTCCTGCCAGCGCTGCGGGAGGATCCTGGACCGCCACGCCGGCCTCGGTATCGACGTCACATTCGCCTGCGCCGCGGCGACGTTCCTGCTCTTGCCGCCGGCGGTGTTCCTGCCGCTGATGCACTCGACGATCAAGCATCTCGTCTTCGACGAGAGCCGCCTGGTCTCGAGCGTCCCCGTGATTTACAGCGAGGTGTGGTTCCCGCTCGCCTTCGGCTTCCTCTTCTTCGCCTTCCTCTTCCCCGCGATCCGCGCGCTGTTCCTGGTGCTGGTCCTCGGCGCGGCCCGCTGGGGCTGGCCGATCCGGCAGCGCGGCCGGATCTTCCGCTGGAGCGAGCAGTTGCGCATCTGGAGCATGACGGACGTGGTGGTCATCGCCGGACTGGTCGCGTATTTCCGCGCCGCGATTCCGGCGGACGTGGAGGTGCGCGCCGGCGCGTGGTGCTATCTGGCGGTGGCTCTGCTGGCGTTCACCGCGGACCGCACGCTCGACCGGCGCGTGGTCTGGAGCTCGATCCTGCCCGACACCGACGCGCCTCCCGATGGCTACGTGGCCTCGTGCGGCTCGTGCGAGCTCGCTCTGACGTCGCGCGTGCCGGGTGAGCCGTGCCCCCGCTGCGGCGCGACGCTGGACGTAAACGTGGCCCGGCGATTCGCCCCCGCCGTCGCAGCCATCGCGGCGGCGATTCCGCTCTGCCTCCCCGCCTACTCGGCATCCGTGATCGTGAACGACCAGCTCACGGCCGTCCTGGAACACACGGTCCTCGGCACCGTGCAGCTCCTCGCGGACTACGGCTACTGGCAGTTCGGCGTGATCGTGCTCGTGGCCGGCGTGGCCATCCCGATCACGGAGCTCCTCGGCATGAGCTGGCTGCTGGCGCGCGTCCGCTTTCCGAGCCGGCACGGGCTGGTGCTGCGCACGCGCGTCTATCGCATCCTGCACCGGCTGGTGCGCTGGCCGATGATCATTCCGTTCATCGCCGCGATCGCCGCGCCGATCGTCGACTTTCGCGGCATCGACGACATCGTGGCCGGCCCGGGCGCGACGCCGCTCTTCGCGCTGATCGCCTTGATGATGCTGGCCGTGCGGCTGTTCGAGCCGCGGCTGATGTGGACCACCGCGGGGGAGGCTCGATGAGCGAATACGATCACGAGCCGCAGGACGGCCGCAGCCGCGCCGAGACCTCGCAGGCGCGCGTGCAGGTCGCGAAGTGGTCGCCGTGGGTCTGGATCGTCCCGGTCATCGCCATCTTCATCGTCGGCTGGCTGGTGGTGCGCTACGGATTCGGCGGCGGCGACATCACGGTCCGCTTCGCCGAGGCGCGTGGGCTCGATCGCTATAGCCCGGTGCGGTTCCGCGGCGCGAAGGTGGGCACGGTCCAGAAGATCACCGTTGACAAGGATCTCGGCGGCGTGCTCGTGCGGATCTCCATGGACTCCTCGATGGGCCATGCGCTGCGCAAGGGCACGCGCTTCTGGATCGTGGAGCCGGGCATCGAAGGCGGCGGGATCGGCGGGCTGCTCTCCGGCACGTACGTCGGCATCGCCCCGGCGGCTGCCGGCGGAGACGACACGGAGGTGCGCGAGTTCGCGGGGCAGGAATACCCGCCGGTCCTCTCCGCCCCGGAGGCGGGGAAGACGATCATCCTGGAAGGACAGGGCGCCGGCTCGATTACCGTCGGTGCGCCGGTGCAATTCGAGGGGACCCGCGTCGGCCGCGTGCTCGGCTCGGAGTACGACCCGAAGCGCGAGGTCACCTCGGTCTACGTGTTCGTGGTGCAGCGCTTTGCGCACTATGTCCGCCAGAGCACGCGCTTCTGGCGCGGCGGCGGCCTCTCCGTCTCCCTCGGCGGCGGCGGCCTCAGCGTCGGCGACGCCTCGATCGCCACGCTCCTCAATGCTCCCGTCTCGTTCTATACCCCCGAGGTCATGGCGGGTGAAGAAGTCGCGAACGGGACGCGGTTCGAGCTCTACGAGAACCGCAACGCCGCCATCGCCGCAGCGGACGGGCCGCACATGGATTACCTGACGTTCTTCACCGGCTCCGTGCAGGGCCTCACCGCCGGCACGCCGGTGCGGATGAAGGGCGTGCAGGTCGGCCGTGTCCGCGAAGTGCGGCTGCGCTACGTCCCGGCCACGGCCAGCCTGGAAACGCCCGTGACGCTGGAGATCGATCCGCGCCTCCTCGAGCTGGAGGTGACGAACACCACCACGCGCGACGAGTTGCGCGCGCGGCTCAACGACGTCCTCCAGCACCTGATCCACAAAGGCATGCGCGCGACCCTGGCCACCAGCCTGGTCCTGCCCGGCGCGAGCGCGGTGAACCTGGACATCATCGCCGGCGCCGGCAGCGGACGGCTGGTCGTCGAGAACGATCCGCCCATCATCCCCGCCGCGGCGGGCGACAACGGTCTCGGCAGCGCGATGGCCTCGATCACCAAGGTCGCAAACACCATCGGCAACCTGCCGATCGCGGAGATCGCGGGACACCTGCGCAGCACCGCCTCGCGGCTCGACACCCTCGTGCACGACCCGGCGCTCGACCAGAGCCTCCAGAAGATGAACCGCTCGCTGACCGAGGTCGAGAAGATCGCCACGGTGGCCAGCCAGAACGCCGGCCCGATCGTGAAGTCGGTGCGCAACGCCGCCAGCTCCGCGGAGAACGCGGCCAAGACGGTCGAGACGACGGCGGCCACCGCCAGCCAGAACGTGCAGCCGCTCATCGACAGCCTGCGCAACGCGGCGGATTCCGCCGAGGCGGCGGCCAAGAGAGCCGAGCAGCTCGTCGGCACCTCGCAGCGCCAGGGCTACGACCTCGGCGAATTGATCAAGGAGCTCACCCGCGCCGCCGAGTCGGTCCGCGCGCTCTCCCAGTACCTCACCGAGAATCCCGACGCCCTGCTCAAGGGGAGGCGCGAATGACCGCCCGCCGCATCGTGCTCTGCTTCATCCTGACCCTGGCCTTCACCGGCTGCGGCTTCCTTTCGAAGAAGCCGAACCACTTCTACTCCCTCGACACCATCCCGCCGGCCGCCGCCGCGGCCGCCACGCTCGCTGGCGTGCCGAGCGGCGGCCTCCCGATCGGTATCGACGGCGTTGAGCTGCCGCCAGGGCTCGATCGCCGCGGCATGGTCACCCGCGGTGCCGACCACCAGGTGCAGATCAAGGGCACGCACGAGTGGGCTGCGCCGCTGGAAGACATGGTCATCCACACCCTCGCGTTCGATCTCGCGAACCGGCTCCCCGAGGGGATGGTCGTGCTGCCGGGGCAGGCCAAGCCGGGCGCGATGCGTGCGGTCTACGTCATCTTCGAAGACCTCGCTCCCGGACCCGACAACGTCTTCGTCCTCGACGCGCGCTGGACCCTCACCGAAAGCGATGCCCCCGAGGTCACCCGGCACGAGCGCATCACCGTGAACATGACCTCCGCCGAGCCGACCGCCATCGCCGCAGCCATGAGCCAGGCGCTGGCGGCGCTCGCCGAGCGCATGGTTGGAGTGAATCGGAATTGAAAATTGAAAATTGAAAATTGAAAAATCGGACGATCCCACTCGGCACTCCGCTCTTTCAATTTTCAATTTTCAATTTTTCGTTTCGTGCAAGGATGACGCGCGATGACTGACGCACCGCCGGCAGGCAGCTCCCGGCTGGTCCGCGCGCTCCGACACCGGAACTACCGGCTCTTCTTCGGCGGACAGACCGTGTCGCTGATCGGCACGTGGATCACGCGGGTGGCGACGAGCTGGCTGGTCTATCGCCTGACGGGCTCTGAGCTGCTCCTGGGCGTGGTCGCGTTCGCGGGGCAGATCCCGCTGCTGCTGCTCGCCCCGTTCGGCGGCGTGCTCGGCGACCGCTGGGATCGCCGGCGCATCCTGGTGGTGACGCAGATCCTGTCGGCGCTGCAGTCGTTCGCCCTGGCTGCGCTGGCGCTCACGAACGTCATCACCGTCACGCACCTGATCGTGCTGCAGGTGATCCAGGGGATCATCAACGCGTTCGACACCCCGGCGCGGCAGGCGTTCGTGGTGGAGATGGTCGAGGATCCCGCCGACCTGCCGAACGCGATCGCGCTGAACTCGTCGATGTTCAATGCCTCGCGCATCGTCGGCCCCACCATCGCCGGCATCCTCATCGCGGCTGTCGGCGAGGGGTGGTGTTTCCTCCTCGACGGTGTCTCATACGTGGCCGTGATCCTGTCGCTCGTGGCGATGCACACCGTGGCGCGCGAGCAGCCGCGCAAGCAGACGCACATGCTCGACCAGCTCCGCGCCGGCCTCACCTACGTGACCGGCTTCGAGCCGGTGTCGGCGCTCCTGCTGCAGGTGACGATCGTGAGCGTGATGGGGATGCCCTACGCGGTGCTGATGCCGGTCATCGTCGCCCGCGTGCTCCACGGCGGCCCGCACACGCTCGGCATCCTGATGACCGCATCCGGAGGCGGGGCCCTCATCGGCACGGTCTACCTCGCCGCCCGCCACACCGTCCTCGGCCTCGGCAAAGTGATCGTCGCCGCCACGGTCGCCCTGAGCATCGGCCTGATGGCCTTCTCGTTCTCGCACACCCTGCTCGTCTCCGTGCTCGTGCTGCCGCTGGTTGGTGCGGGGATGATGCTGCAATCCGCCGCCGCGAACACCATTCTGCAGACGGTCGTCGACGAGAAGCTCCGCGGCCGGGTGATGGCCTTCTACACGATGGCGGTCCTCGGCACCCAGCCGATCGGCAGCCTCCTGGCGGGCGTCCTCGCCGACCGCATCGGCGCCCAGCACACCATCTTCGCCGGCGCCGTCGTCTGCCTCGCCGGCGGCGCCTGGTTCGCCTTCCGCCGCAAGAAGCTCGCCGAGCACGTCCGCCCCATCTACATCGAGCGCGGCATCCTCACCTGGGACGAGGACACGATCGAGCCGGTGGATGTCGGGCGGATCGAGTGAGTCGGAATTGAAAATTGAAAATTGAAAAATCGGACCGCCCACTCGCGACGACCCTTTTTCAATTTTCAATTTTCAATTTTCAATTCCCGAAGCCACCGAGCTGGCTGGTGTCAGGGCGCGACCCAACACGAGCCAGTCGAGCCGGTGGATGTCGGCCGCATTCGGTGAGGCGGTTGGCGTTCGGAATTGAAAATTGAAAATTGAAAATTGAAAAATCGGAGAGGCAAGTCGCGCTCAGTGGGCTCGTCCGATCTTTCAATTTTCAATTTTCAATTTTCAATTTTCGAAGCCACCGAGCTGGCTGGTACCAGGCCACAACCCAACACCAGCCAACCCCAACAATCAGTTCACACTCGCCGCTTCCGGCTCGAGCGACAGCTCCAGCCCACCGTCCGCCTTGGCGTTGACGAACACCGTATCGCCGGCTTTGAACTTCCCTTCCAGCAGTCGCATGGCCAGCGGGTCGATGATCATCCGCTGCAGGGCGCGCTTGAGGGGGCGTGCGCCGAACGCGGGGTCGTAGCCTTCGCGGGCGATGCGCTCCTTCGCGGCGTCGCTGATCTCGATGGTCAGGCCGCGCTCGGCGATCATCTTCGTCAGGCGCCGCAGCTGGATCTCGATGATCCGCTTGATCTGTCCGAGGTCCAGCGAGTGGAACACGATCACGTCGTCGATGCGGTTCAGGAACTCCGGGCGGAACTGGCGATGGAGCTCGGCCTCGACCGCCCTGCGCATCTCTTCCTCGCTGAGCGTCCCCTTCGAGTGATTGTGGATGTACTCCGAGCCGACGTTCGAGGTCATGATGATCACGGTGTTCTTGAAGTCGACCACGCGTCCCTTCGAGTCCGTCAAGCGCCCGTCGTCGAGGATCTGCAGGAAGACGTTGAACACTTCCGGGTGCGCCTTCTCGATCTCGTCGAACAGCACCACCGCGTACGGCCGGCGCCGGATCGCCTCGGTGAGCTGGCCGCCCTCCTCGTAGCCGACGTAGCCCGGAGGCGCGCCAATCAGGCGCGCCACGGCGTGGCGCTCGCCGTACTCGGACATGTCGATCCGCACCATCGAGTTCTCGTCGTCGAACAGGTACTCGGCCAGCGCGCGCGCCAGCTCCGTCTTGCCGACGCCGGTCGGCCCCATGAAGATGAACGAGCCGATGGGACGGTTCGGGTCCTTCAGCCCCGCGCGCGAGCGGCGCACGGCATTCGAGACCGCGGTCACCGCCTCTTCCTGACCGATCACCCGGCGCTGGAGGTTGTCCTCCATCCGCACGAGCTTCTGCATCTCCGACTCGAGCATCTTCGTGACCGGGACGCCCGTCCACTTCGAGACGATCTCGGCGATGTCTTCGTCGGTGACTTCCTCGCGCAGCAGCGCGCCGCCTTTCTGCATCTCTGCCAGCTTCGCGTTGAGCGCGTCGATGTCGCGCTGCAGTTGCGGCATCTGGCCGTAGCGCAGCTCGGCGACGCGATTGAGCTCGCCCTGCCGCTCGAGCTGCGTGGCCTGCTCGCGGACCTCATCGAGCCGCTTCTTGAGGTCGTTGATCTGGTTGATCACGCCCTTCTCACTCTCCCACTGAGCCTTGAGGCCGGAGATCTGTTCCTGCAGCTCCGAGATCTGCCCGCGGACGCCGCGCAGGCGCTCCTGCGTGGCCGGGTGCTCTTCCTTCTGCAGCGCCTGCTCCTCGATCTGGAGCTGGATCAGCCGCCGGGTCAGCTCGTCGATCTCCTGCGGCATCGAGGTCAGCTCGATGCGCAGCCGCGACGCCGCCTCGTCGATCAGGTCGATGGCCTTGTCGGGAAGGAAACGGTCGGTGATGTAGCGGTTCGAGAGCGTCGCCGCCGCCACGATCGCGGAGTCCTGGATCGTTACCTTGTGATGGACCTCGTAGCGCTCCTTGAGCCCGCGCAGGATGGCGATGGTGTCCTCGACCGTCGGCTCGCCGACGTACACCGGCTGGAAGCGGCGCTCCAGCGCGGCGTCCTTCTCGATGTGCTTCTGGTACTCGTTGAGCGTGGTCGCGCCGATGGCGCGCAACTCGCCGCGCGCCAGCGCCGGCTTGAGCATGTTGGAGGCATCCATCGCCCCCTCGGCCGCCCCCGCGCCGACGAGCGTATGCAGCTCGTCGATGAAGAGGATGACGCTCCCCTCGCTCTCCTCGACGTCCTTGATGACCGCCTTGAGGCGATCCTCGAACTCGCCGCGATACTTCGCGCCGGCGATCAGCGCGCCGAGGTCGAGGGAGACCACGCGCTTGTTCTTGAGGCCGTCCGGCACGTCGCCGGCCACCACGCGCCGCGCCAGACCTTCCACGATGGCGGTCTTGCCGACGCCCGGCTCACCGATGAGCACCGGGTTGTTCTTGGTGCGGCGCGAGAGCACCTGGATGACGCGGCGGATCTCCTCGTCCCGGCCGATGACCGGATCGAGCTTCCCACGCCGGGCCAGCGCCGTCAGGTCGCGCGCGTAGCGCTCCAGCGCCTGGTATTTGTCCTCGGGGTTCTGGTCCGTGACGCGCTGCGTCCCGCGGACCGACTGCAGCGCCTTCAGCACGGCGTCGGCGACCACCCCATGACGCCGCAGGATCTGCGACGCGGTGGTCTGCTTCTGTTCCGCAATGGCCAGCAGGAGATGCTCGGTCGAAACGTACTCGTCGTTGAAGGTCTCGGCCGACTGGAACGCCGCATCGAAGACCTTGCGCAGCGCGTTGCCGACCATCGGGTCGGCCGACGCTCCGCCGACCTTGGAGAATTTTGCCAGCTCCGCCGCGACCTCGGCCTCCACCGTTCCCGGCGTGACGCCGAGCTTGGTCAGGATCGGCGAGACGATTCCACCCTCCTGCCGCACCAGCGCCAGCAGCAGATGCTCCGGTGTCACCTCGGGATTGCCGGCTCCACGCGCGAGATTCTGCGCCTCACCGACCGCTTCCTGCGCCTTGATCGTTAGTTTGTTGAAGTTCATCGCTTAACCTCACATCTGAGTCGAGCTCACTCAACTCGCTCTCTACAACCGGCCGCGGTGACGGCGGATTCCGAAGGTGGACCATGCACTTCTAGGTCCTGCCGCAGTGTGAAGATTTGGCGTTGTTATTGTAATTACGTCGAGCCGTACGGACGGCGCTCGGACCGTACGCCCACCAAAGACCAACGGAGAGGAACCCATGCCCCGCAGAACCGTCAGAACGTGCGCTGCCATCGCCGGCGCCTTCCTCCTTGCCACCTCCTCCTTCGCACAGACCCGCCATCCGAATTCCGAGAAGTACCGCGACTCCAGCCTTCCCAACGCGAGCGGCCGTTCCGGCTCAGCCTCCATCGAGGCGCGCGCACTCGCGAACCGGGACGGCAGTTCCACCATCGAGATCACCACCGGCTCGTTCGATAGCGATAGCGACAGCGACGCCGCCGCGGCCGGCACTATCGCCAAGGTCCAGCTCAAGGTCGCCAACGTTGCCGACCAGCCCACACGCAACTTCAACGGTCTCGGCGACAGCGGTACGTTCACCGCGACGCTCGATCCGCTCGGCCGTCACGAGCACCTCCAGATCCAGGCGTCCGTGCGCGACGTCGATGGCGCCCGCACCGACGTCGTCAGTGCCGAGGAGATCGTCAAGCTGCGGCCCGACCTGGTCGTGGCCGGCCTCTCCGTTCGACGAAGTGTTCCGATCGGGATCCCGACGAACATCCATGCCACGATCAGCGAGACCAACGGTGACCTCGGTGCACGCGCCGACGCGCACCTGCTCGTCGGCGGGGTCGAGGTCGACTCCGCGGAAGGGATCTGGATCGACGCCGGCGACACGGTCGACGTGAACTTTGCCTACGCGTTCGAGACGGCTGGCGACGCCACCGTCCAGGTGGTGGTGGACGGCGTCCGTCCCGGCGACTGGGACGACGGGAACAACACCGCCAGCGCCACCCTCCATGTCTTCACCGAAGCCGAGGCGTTCCTGTCGGCAAACGTCAGCGTGAGGGATGAAGACACCACCGAGTACCACTACAGCAAGACGCCGTACTCCGAGCTGCTGCGCGAAGGCGGCGGCTTCAGCCAGAGCGTCCGTTTCGACGGCTTCATCCCCCGGAACGTCGACTTCAACTCCGTCCGCGTCAGCGCGCGGATCACGACCGATGGCGCCGTCATGTACGACTATCCGGACATCGCCTTCGGCCCGGGAATCAACCGCGTGAACCGTTTCATGTGCAGCGAGGCGATCAACGGACCGGGCAACGGGACGATGTGCTATCAGCTCCCCGGCCGTTTCTGGCGCAATCCGTTCACCTCGGTCGAGCTCGAGCTCGGCAGCGGCGAGATCACCTACCACAGCCGCGGCTACAACATGCAGATGGCGCCGGAGCGCCCCGGCGACCCGTACTACATCTTCGACTACGTCCAGACCTCCTCGTACCCGTACACCCGTCTCGGCTCGACCGTCTCCTTCGACGTGGTCGTCAGCGACGCCCTCGATCTCTGGCGGAGCACTCCCGCCATCGACTCGATCACTGACGGCGAAGAGCACGTCAACCAGCCGTACGCCTGTCAGTACAGCTCCTTCTACGGCGGGCTGACGTGCACGGAGAACAGGCGAGACACGCACTTCCGCAGCGGCGCCGGATCGCAGTAGCGCCCGCGGCCGTCTGCCCGGCAGAAGCTTCCGTCATACTGCCGGGCAGATGGTCCGCCGACTCTCGCCGCGCGCCGAGGTGCTGCTCGTCAACCTGATCGCCTTCGGGCCATTCGCGGTTTGGAGCACGATGGAGCTGCTCGAGCGGAAGACGCGCATCGTGTTCGACGACCGCCGCCTCTTCATCACCGTGGCCATCGAGGTCGTGGCCGGGACGCTCGCGGCCCTGCTGCTCCGCGCCCGCGGCTGGAAACTGCCCGACCTCGGCATGCGCGTGACCATGCCGCTGACCATCGCCGGGATGGTGCTGCTGATCGGCACGATCATCGTCATCGGCGGCTTCGACGAGCTGCTCCGGCTCGCCACCGGCAACGATCCCAGCGCCGCCACCACCGCGATCGTGACGCCGTCGTGGCTCTCGATCCTGCTCCTGCTGGCCATCGACCCGATCTACGAGGAGACGTTCGAGGTCGCGTACAACATCCGCGCGTGCGAGGGGAACGGCGCCGCGTTCGCCATCACCCTCAGCGCCGCCGTGCGGTTCGCCTGCAACCTCTACCAGGGGCCGGTGGCGGTGGTGACGACGCTGCCGATGGGGCTGATCTTCGCCGCCGTCTACTGGAAATGGCGGCGCGTCTGGCCGCTGACCGTGGCGCACGGCGTCGGCGCGTTGCTCGCGCTCGGCCCGTGGCAGTAAAACGATAAACTGGCTGCTGGAGCCACTTGCATGAGCGTTCAGCCGATCGAAGAAGCCAGCCCCTCCG
>Ga0207662_10001014_pt1 | contig 13138 bp, 9 predicted proteins | sample KBSS33LmetaG_FD_184338 | JGI IMG/M metagenome (GOLD analysis project Ga0207662, IMG submission 184338) | Switchgrass rhizosphere microbial communities from Kellogg Biological Station, Michigan, USA - KBS S3-3L metaG (SPAdes) (version 2) | ecosystem: Host-associated > Plants > Roots > Rhizosphere... | reverse complement strand
TCGTCGCCATCCTCGTCGGATTCACGGTGGCGATCATTCCGACGAAGAATGATCCGGAGCCGATCCGGCGCGGTCTCGACCTGAAGGGCGGCATCCACCTGGTGATGCGCGTCAACGTCAACGAGGCGCTCCGCCTCGAGACGGACCAGGCCATGAGCTCCCTGCGCAGCCAGGCCAGCACCCAGAGCCTGCCGGTCCCGGAGACGAAGCGCCTGAACGATACGTCGTTCCTGGCCACGCCGCCGGCGGGCGTCTCCACCGCGGACTACGAGCGCATCGGCAAGGACTTCCTGCCGTCGTTCGAAGTGGCCCGCGTCGGTGACGGCCTCCGGTTCCACCTCAAGCAGCAGGTGGCCACGCAGCTCGAAGGCGACACGGTGCAGCAGGCGGTCGAGGCGATCCGCCGCCGGATCGACGCCCTCGGCGTCACCGAGCCGATCATCGTCCCGGAGAGCGACCAGCGCATCGTCATTCAGCTCCCCGGCGTCGACGATCCGGCCCGCGTCAAGGACATCATCAAGACCACCGCCCAGCTCCAGTTCCGCATCGTGGAGGGCTCCCCGGCCCCCACCGCGCAGGCGGTCTACGATTCGATCCCGGCCACCACGCGCGACACCGTGGAGGTCCTGCCTGGCACGCGTGAGGACGACATGGGCCGCGTGACCGGCACCGAGTACTACGCGGTGCGCAAGGAAGTCCCGGTCAGCGGCCGCGACCTCAAGAACGCGCGCGTCCAGAAGGGCCGCGTCGGCGAGCCGGTCATCGGCTTCTCGCTGACGCCGGAAGGCGCCCCGAAGTTCGGCGCCCTGACCGGCGCGAACGTCAACCGCCGCCTGGCCATCGTGCTCGACAACAAGGTCGTCTCGGCCCCGAACATCAACAGCCAGATCACCGACAGCGGCGTCATCGAGGGAACGTTCACGCAGCAGCAGGCCAGCGATCTCGCGCTGGTGCTGCGCAGCGGCTCGCTGCCGGCCTCGCTGACCACGCTCGAAGAGCGCACCGTCGGCCCGTCGCTCGGCCGTGACTCCATCCGCCAGGGCGTGACCGCCTCGGTGATCGGGTTCCTGATCCTGGTCGCGGCCATCGTCATCTACTACAAGGGCGCCGGCATCAACGCCGTCCTGGCGCTGCTGCTCAACCTGATCATCCTGCTGGGCATGATGGCCTACTTCAAGGCCACGCTGACGCTGCCCGGCCTGGCCGGCATCATCCTGACGCTGGGCATGGCCGTCGATACGAACGTGCTGGTCTTCGAGCGCATCCGCGAGGAGCTGCGCGAGGGCAAGACCGTCCGCGCCGCCATCGACCAGGGCTTCTCGCGCGCCTTCGCGACCATCATCGACACCCACCTCACCACCATCATCTCGGCGCTGTTCCTGTTCCAGTTCGGCACCGGTCCGATCAAGGGCTTCGCCGTCACCCTGCTGATCGGTCTGGCGGCGTCGGTGTTCACGGCCTTCTTCGTGTCGCGCATGATCTTCGACATCGTCTACAAGCCGACCGAGCGTCCGCGCGAGATCAGCATCTAGCAGGGGCAGGAGACCACCATGCAGATTTTCGTCAATCCCAACTATCAGTTCGTCAAGCACCGCTGGAAGGGCATCGCGGTCTCGGTGCTGTTCGTGCTGGCCGGCATCGTCGGCTACTTCGTGAACGGCATCAACATGGGCATCGACTTCGCCGGCGGCGCCAGCATCACGCTGCGGTTCAAGGACACGGTGCCCCTGAACGAGCTGCGGAACGACCTCAAGGACGCCACGATCCAGCAGTACGGCAAGCCGGAGGACAAGGCCATCCTGATCCGCCTGCCCGAGCAGAAGAAGGAACAGGACTACGCCGGCACGGTCGTCAAGGGGCTGCACGAGCAGTTGAACCCCGGACAGGCCGCGAAGCTCGACCTGAACTTCTACGGCACCGATCGCCTGGCCGCCCTGCTCAAGCAGGCCGACCCGGATCGCCGCGGCACGAACCCGGCCGCGGTCGCGTTCTACGACGGCCTGGCCGCGAAGATCATCGACACGCGCTCCCAGCTCGGCATCTTCAGCAACATGAGCCAGGTGACGGGCGTCCCCGGCGTCAGCGCCAACATCGCCTCGGTCCTCAATTCGCAGGCATTCATCGGCCGCTTCAACGTCCTGAACCAGGAGACGGTCGGCCCCCAGGTCGGCAGCGAGCTGCAGCAGAAGGCGCTCTGGGCCATCGTCCTGTCGTCGCTGGCGATGGGGCTCTACATCTGGCTCCGCTTCGACTTCGTCTTCGGCATGGGCGCCGTGGCCTGCATCATCCACGACGTGGCCATCTCCCTGGCCTTCCTGCTGATCATGCGCCTCGAGTTCTCGCTGAACATCGTGGCCGCACTGCTCACCATCGTCGGTTACTCGATCAACGACACGGTGGTCATGTACGACCGCGTCCGCGAGAACAAGCGCAAGATCAAGAAGCCGATGTCGCTGGCCGAGCACCTCGACCTGGCCATCAACCAGACGCTGTCCCGGACGATCCTGACCAGCGGCTCGGTGTTCCTGGTGCTGGTGGCGCTGATCGCCTTCGGCGGCGACGTGATCCGCGGCTTCGCCTGGATCCTGATGATGGGCGTCATCTCCGGCACGTACTCGACGCTGCTGATCGTCCCGGCGGTCGCGCTGGCGTTCGACAAGTGGACGGCCAAGAAGGCCGCGTCCGCGCCGGTGCGCGCCGACGCTCCTCGCGTGCAGGCTCCGGCCCGCAAGCGCGCCAGCTAACCTTTCCCCATCAGCTTTCCAACGGCGGGCACGACGCGAGTCGTGCCCGCTTCTTTTTGTCCGGATTTCGCACGCATCGCAGCGCGGCAGGCCCGCGTGACGTGTGACGGCTGCTACGCCCGATGGGTAGCCGCTCCTGCTCTGATCGTGCGATAGACTCGCCCGCCGCAAGGAGACCACATGCCGGACAACCACCGCGACGAAGCCCTCGAATACCACTCCGGCGGACGGCCGGGGAAGATCGAGGTCGTCCCGTCGAAGCCGACCGCCACCCAGCGCGACCTGTCGCTCGCGTACACACCCGGTGTGGCCGTCCCGTGCCTCGAGATCGCCGCGAACCCCGCTGACGTCTACAAGTACACGGCCAAGGGCAACCTGGTGGCCGTCATCACGAACGGCACCGCGGTCCTCGGCCTCGGCAACATCGGCCCCGCCGCCGGGAAGCCGGTCATGGAAGGGAAGGGCGTCCTCTTCAAGCGCTTCGCCGACATCGACGTGTTCGATATCGAAGTCGACACCCGCGACACCGAGGAGTTCATCCGCTGCGTGAAGCTCCTCGAGCCAACGTTCGGCGGGATCAACCTCGAGGACATCGCCGCCCCCGAATGCTTCGAGATCGAAGAGCGGCTGAAGGCGGAGATGAAGATCCCCGTCTTTCACGACGACCAGCACGGCACCGCGATCATCTCTGCGGCAGCGCTGGTGAACGCGCTGGAAGTGGCCGGCAAGAAGATCGAGGACGTGAAGATCGTCATCTCCGGCGCCGGCGCGGCCGCCATGGCCTGCCTCCGCCTCTACATCAAGCTCGGCCTGCGCAAGGAGAACGTCCTCCTGGTCGACCGTCACGGCGTGATCTACAAGGGCCGCGCCGAGGACATGACGCCGTACAAGGAGGAGTTCGCGGCCGAGACCAAGCGGCGCACGATGGCCGACGCGTTCGCGGGCGCCGACGTCTTCATCGGACTCTCCGCGGGCGGGATCGTGTCGCAGGACATGGTCCGCTCGATGGCTCCCGACCCGATCGTCTTCGCCATGGCCAATCCCACGCCGGAGATCGGCTACGAGGAGGCGGTCGAGGCGCGCGCGGACGTGATCATGGCCACCGGCCGCTCCGACTATCCGAACCAGGTCAACAACGTCCTCGGCTTCCCGTTCATCTTCCGCGGCGCGCTCGACTGCCGCGCCACCACGATCAACGACGAGATGAAGCTGGCCGCCTCCCGCGCGCTCGCGAACCTGGCCAAGGAGGACGTGCCGGACTCGGTCCTCCGCGCCTATGGGAAGGACCGCATCGCCTTCGGCCGCGAGTACCTGATCCCGAAGCCGTTCGATTACCGGGTGCTGCTCAACGTCCCGGTGGCGGTGGCCCGCGCCGCCGCGGAGACGGGCGTCGCGCAGCAGCCGATCCAGGACTACGGCGCCTATCGCCACCGCCTCGAGAACATGCTCGGCCGCTCGCGCGGGCTGATGCACGAGATCTACAGCCAGGCGCGGCAGAGCCCGAAACGCATCGTGTTCCCCGAGGGGGACCAGGAGAAGATCATCCGCGCGGCGAAGATCCTCATCGACGAGAAGCTCGCCCATCCCATCCTGCTGGTGCGACGCGAGGAGATCGCGTCGCTGCTGCAGAAATACAACGTCGACGAGTCGAAGATCACCATCATCGATATCTTCGACTGCGACCGTTACGAGCAGTACGTGCAGCGCTTCCACGAGATCCGCCGCCGCCACGGCATCACCCCCGCCGACGCGCGGCGGATCCTGAACAGCCGCAATTACTACGCGATGATGATGCTCGACGCCGGCGACGCCGACGGCGTGATCTCCGGCCTGCGCGCCTATTACCCGGCCACGCTCAAGCCGGCGCTGCAGGTGGTCAAGACCCGTCCCGGCATCCGCCACGTCTCCGGCGCCTATCTGCTGATGTTCAAGAACCGGATGGTGGTGCTGGCCGACACGACCGTCAACATCGACCCGGACAGCGAGACTCTCGCGGAGATCGCGGAACAGACGGCGGAGACGGCCAAGCGCTTCCACCTGGAGCCGCGCATCGCCATGATCTCGTTCTCGAATTTCGGGTCGACGAAGCACCCGAACGCGGAGAAGGTCCGCGACGCGGTGCAGATCCTCAAGAAGCGCCGGCCGGATCTCATCGTCGAGGGTGAGATGCAGGCCGACACCGCCGTCGATCCCGACATCGCGCAGCAGGATTACGCCTGGAGCGCCGTGCAGGGCGACGCGAATGTCCTGGTCTTCCCGAACCTCGACGCCGCGAATGCCGCCTACAAGCTGCTCTGGCGACTCGGCGGCGCCGAAGTGATCGGGCCGATTCTGCAAGGCCTTGCCAAGCCGGTGCACGTGCTCCAGCGCGGCGTCGACGTCAACGACATCGTCAACATGGCCGCCATCGCCGTCATCGACGCACAGGAGCTGGAGAACCGGTCTAGCTGAACCGGCGTTTCGTGACGGCACGAGGGAACGACGAAGGGCCTCCGGCGGGCCGGCAGTGCCGGCGGCCCGTGTTGTCTCCCCGAATCGCGTTCGGTGAGTAAGCGTGCGTCCGGCCTATGGCAACAAAGGCGGCCGGCCCGGCCGGCCCGCCGGAGGCCTCTCGGTCGCTCTTTCGCTCCGCACGAATCGTCCGTCCAAACTAGTGTCGCGTCACGCTTTTAGGCCTGACGCGATACTAGTCGGCTGCCAGCGTCTCGTGGTCCGGCGGGATGCACGAGCGGACCAGGGCGCTGAGGGCGCCGATGTCGAAGGGTTTGGGGAGGAACGCGCAGATGCCGGCGTTGACGGCGTCGGCGACGGCGGGCTCGCGGTTCGCGCTGACCACAATCACCGGGATCTCGCGCAGGTTCGGGTCCTCCGAGCGCTCGCGAAGCACGTCCCAGCCGGAGACGATCGGCATCATCAGGTCGAGCACGACCACGTCCGGGTGCTCGGAGCGCATCAGGTCCAGCGCGTCGCGTCCGTTCGGTGCCTCGAGGAACGTGTACGCCGGCTGGTCGCGCCGGAGCGCGGCCATGATCATCTTGCGGATGCTCGCGTCGTCGTCGACGACGAGCACCGAAAAATTGTGCGACACCACGTCCACTGCAGGGGAATTATGCCTGATGTCCACCGTTCTGCGTGTGCAGTTGGATACCGATGAAGATCGCCGTTGCCATGTCCGGCGGGGTCGATTCCTCGACTGCCGCGTACCTGCTCAAGGCCCAGGGCCACGAGGTGGTGGGGTTGTCGATGCAGATGTACGACAACCTCGCGAATGCGGACACGACCTACGGCGGCTGCTGCACCATCGATGACCTCGCCGACGCGCGGCGCGTCGCCTGGCGGCTGGAGATCCCCCACTTCACGCTCAACCTCGAGGCCAACTTCCACGAGAAAGTCGTGAAGCCGTTCGTGGAAGGCTACCTCTCCGGGACCACTCCCAGCCCGTGCGTGCTCTGCAACACCCACGTCAAGTTCGACCTCTTTCACCAGAAGGCGATCGCCATCGGCGCCGACCGCATCGCGACGGGCCACTACGCACGGATCACGCGCGACGGCGCCCGGTTCGAGCTGCGCAAGGCGCTCGACCTCGGCAAGGACCAGTCGTACTTCCTGTTCGAGCTCTCGCAGGCGCAGTTGTCCGAGGCGCTGTTCCCGCTGGGAGAGATGACCAAGCCGCAGGTCCGCGACGTGGCGGAGGAGGCGGGGCTGGCGGTCGCGCGCAAGAAGGAGTCGTACGAGATCTGCTTCGTCCCGCAGAAGGACGGCTACCCGAGCATCGTCGAGCGCGAGGCCAGGATCCAGCCGGGTGAGGCCGCCGGCGAGATCGTCGACGTCGACGGCAACGTCTTGGGCACGCACGAGGGCTACTACCACTTCACCATCGGCCAGCGCCGGGGCCTGCAGATCGGCGGTACGCCGGAGCGGACCTACGTCATCGACGTGAACCCGTTCACGAAGCGCGTCGTGATTGGTCCCGCCTCGGCGCTCGAGAAGAGCGAGCTCGTCGCCGAGCGCGTCCACTGGATCTCCGGGAACGCGCCCGCGGGACCGGTCGAGGTGCAGGCGCGTGTCCGCTCCCGCATGGCCGACGTCGCCGCGACGGTGACGCCGCTGGGCGATGGCCGCGCCCGCGTCACGTTCGCGCAGAAACTGCGCGCGGTCGCCCCCGGCCAGGCCGTGGTCTTCTACCAGGACGATCTCTGCCTCGGCGGCGGCTGGATCACGCGGTAAACACGACTCTTCGCGTCCGAGAGACGAGGCGCGCCACCACCGGTGATTCCGGAGTGAGATGTTCGACCCCGGCAGGGTCGGGGAGACGTTCCGGCACCCCTGCCGGGGTGCGGTCGGTCGGTCGCGCTAGACCGGTGGTGGCGCGCCTTCAGCGCTTACCACCGGCTACCGTCCGGCACGCCTCCGGCGCGCGTCCCCGCCCGCCCTCACGACAGCAGGTCGAGGAGCTCGCGGAGCTCGCGCTTGACTTCGTCCAGTGCGCCGTTCGCCAGACGGGCGGCGGCGGGCGCTTCCGCGATCGCTTCCGCCGGCGGCGCGGCGGCTTCATTGGCCTCGGTCTCGAGCTTCTTCTTGGCGCCGGCGATGGTGAAGCCCTCTTTGTAGAGGAGCTCCTTGATGCGCAGGATGACGTCGAGCTCGCGCCGGTTGTACAGGCGCTGTCCGCCGCCGCTCTTGTTGGGGGAGAGCTGGGGAAACTCGGTCTCCCAGTAGCGGAGTACGTACGGTTGGAGCTCGGCGAGCTTGCAGACCTCGCCGATCTTGTACTGCTTCTCTTCCGTCGCCCCCGCGCGCGCCATGCCCTCGATTATAGGTGCCGCAATGCCTGCCGTCTCAATCGGTCAGGTGCCGCACTCCGGCGACGGTGGTCTCGAGCGGCTCGGTGGCGGCGAACAGGCCGACGGCGGCGGAGAAAACCTCGTCGACCGAGACATCGGCCATGCAGCGGTGGTGTCCCAGCGGGCACTCGCGCTGGTAACAGGGCTGGCAGGCCAGGGTGCGGCGGACGACGTGCGTCGCGCCGGGGATCACGGTGCGCTCCGGATCCGTCGGGCCGAAGATCGAGACCGAGGGGACGGCCAGCGCCGTGGCCACGTGCAGAGGACCGCTGTCGTTCGTGATCACGGCCGCACACTGCGAGATCGCGGCGGCCAGCTCCAGGACGTCGCCGTCGTGTCCGACCATCGGCACTCCGTTGCACGTCGTGGCGATGCGCTCGGCCTGTTCGCGCTCGCGCGGGCTGGTGAGGAGGACCACGTCGAAGCCTTCCAGGCGGAGGCGCTTGATCACGTCGACGTAGGCGTCGTCGCCCCAGTGCTTGGCCCGTCCGTACAGGCCGCCCGGATGGATGCCGAAGACGGGGCGGTCGAGGTGCAGCCCGATGTGAAGCAGCCGGCGCCGGCCGCGGTCGCGGATCGACTGCGGCAGCTTGATGGCGGGGATGTCGTCGACCACGCGCGGCGCGTTGAGGGCCGCCAGGAGCGGCGCATAGTCGTCGAGCTGATGGCCGCGCGTGTCGGGACGGGCCACGGGACGGGACAGCAGGAACCCGCGCCAGTCGCTCGGGTAGCCCCAGCGCTCCTCGATGCCGGCGGCGAACGTCACCGCGGCGGCGCGGAAGGAGTTCGGGAGGATCACGGCGCGGCGGAAACCGCCGGCGCGCAAGGCGGCCACGCGCTGCCGCGTGGAGCGGTTCCAGGCCACCACCTGCTTGAAGACGCCGGTGGCCTCCAGAAGGGTGGCCACGTTTGCGGGCGCCGCAACGGCGATGCCTCCCTCCGACCGGAAGCGATGCTGCAGGGCCTTGAACGTCGGCAGGGCCAGGACATTGTCCCCCACCCAGTTCAGCCCGATGACCACCGTTTCACACGCCATTCGCTACGTCTCCCGTCCCTTTCCAGCGATCGTGCATCCACAGCCAGAGCTCGGGACGCGCTCGAATCCGGCGCGAGAGTACGTCATTGATCTGCTTCGTGAGCATCTCGGCGGCGTTTTCATCCTCTGCAAACTGGGCGGCAGGAAACGACTCCTCGAACACGAGCCGATGCCTGCGGCCGTCCGGGATGCAAAAAGCGAACACAATCGTTGAACCCGCCCTCAGGGCCATCTTCGCGGGCGCCGGAGTGGTCCATGCCGGTCGCCCCAGGAAGGGGGAGAGAATCCCCTCCCGCGGGAGGACGGCCTGGTCGGGCAGGAGCACCACCACGGCGTTCTCCGCCAGCGCCCGCATCAGCGCGCGGGCCGCCTTCCGGCGGTCCACGACCTCCGCGCCGGTTTTCGCGCGTAGCCGCTGCAGGTCGCGCTCGAGCAGCTCATTATCGAGCGGCCGGGCCACGGTGCGCACGTTCTGCACGACCGCCATCAGCGCCAGGCCGGCCACTTCCCAGCCGCCCCAGTGGGCGCTGATCAACACCGTGCCTTTACCGGCGGCGATGGCTTCGTCAAGGATGTGCGTGTTCTCGAACGTACAGCGCGCCGCGAGCTCGTCGAGCGAGAGGTTCTGCAACCGGAGGTAGGTGAGGATCTCGCGGCCGAAATGGCGCCAGCATTCGTCGAGCGTCCGCCGCAGGTCGCGCGCGGTCTTCTCTGGGAAGGCGGCGGCGAGGTTGCGCATGGCCAGCCGGTCGCGGCCGCGGAGGGCCTTCGACGCCAGTGCGCCGAGGCGTGTGCCCCAGCGCCGGATGGAGTCGTCGCTCATCGACGTCACCGTCCGCGCCACGCCGCGATAGGCGAGGTACTCGAGGCGCTGCAGGATCGCGTTCTTGCGCCGGCGGCCGGAGCGCTTCGCGGTCTCGGCCGGCGGCGCCGCGGCAGGACCGCCACGCGCCACGCGCAGGATCGTCTCCAGCACGTCGTCGTCGATGACGAACTCGGCGCCGATCGCCACGACCGAAGTATCGTCGAGCTTCACCGCGTCTTTTTCCGTGGTCACGATCGGCAACGCGCCCGCTGCCGCGTGGATGCGCGCCAGGTCGACGGCGGTGTAGCGATGATGGTCGGGGAAGCCCAGCCGGCCCTCGACGCGCAACCCCGCGGTTTCCAGCGAGGCGAAGAACTGGTCGTTGTCCGCCAGTCCGGCAAAGGCGAAGACGGCCCGGCCGCGCAGCTCTTCCGGAACGAGCGGGCGCAGGCGGCGCGGAATGACTACGTCCGCGGCCTGCAGCGCCGAGCGTCCCTCACGGTGAAAGCGCGACGGCGCGTCGATCACGACGTCGAGATCGCGGTGGAGCTGCAGGTGCTGAAAGCCGTCGTCGAGCACGAATACATCGCAATCTAATCCACGTGCATTTGCGTAACGGTTTGACCCAACGAAAACATCGACGTTCGCTGCACGCTTAATCAGTACAGGCTCGTCGCCATATTTCTGTGCATCAAATGATGTGACGATTCCCGTGTACGATTTGTCGGCACGGCCGTAGCCGCGCGTGAGCACGGCCACCCGCAGGCCGTGGGCGGACAGGTACCTGCAAACGGCGATGGTGGCCGGCGTCTTCCCGGTGCCGCCGGTGGCCAGGTTGCCGATGGAGATCACCGGCCGGTGCAGCCGCTTCCCCCTCAGGATGCCGCGCCGGTAGAGCGCCCGCCGCGCGCGATTGAGCGCGTGGTAGGCCGGCTCCAGCGCAGCGAGGATCGCGCTCACGCCAGCAACTCGACGATCCGCGCCGCGGTGCGCGCCGAGGCACCGCGGTTCTGGAGCACGGTGGTGCGGGCGCGCTCTCCCCAGGCCAGCCGCAGCGCCGTGTTGTCGAACATCGCCCCGGCGAAGTCGATCGCTTCCGCGGCGTTGCTCACCTCGGCCGCGGCCTCGTTGCGGAGGAACACCTGCGCGATCTCGCGGAAGTTCGACATGGACGGCCCGAAGCAGACCGGCACGCCGGCGGCGGCCGGCTCGATCGGATTGTGGCCGCCGTTCGGCACCAGCGTCCCTCCGACGAACGCCACCGTGGCGTAGCGATAGACCTTGGCCAGCTCCCCGAACGTGTCGAGGAGCAGCAGGTCGGCCGAGGGACGGGCATCGAGGTCGCTGCGGCGCACGAACGCGATCGGCGACGTGGCCAGCAAGCCCGCCACGAGCTCGAACCGCTCCGGCTTGCGCGGCGCGATCACCACGAAGGCGTGGTGCTCGGCCAGCAGCCGCTCGATCTCCGGGAGCAGCGCCTCGTCCTCCCCTTCCATCGTCGAGCCGAGGACCAGCACCTGCCGGCCGGCGATCAGCTCCTGCAGGCGCGGCGCGATCTCCAACGGCGTCTCGTCCGGCTCGTAGTCGAACTTGACGTTGCCGCTGACTTCCACGATCTCCGCCGGCGCGCCGATGGCGGTGAAGCGCTGCCGGTCCGTCTCCTCGCGGGCCAGGATGCGGTCGTACTTGCGCAGCACGCTGCCGACCACGGCGCGGAAGGCGCGATAACGCGGGAGCGAGCGGTCGGAGATGCGGCCGTTGGCGAGCAGCAACCGCAGGCCGCGCGCGCGGGCGATGCGGGTCACGTTGGGCCAGATCTCGGTCTCCATCGTCGCGAACGCCCGCGGCTGGTGATGGTCGAGAAAGCGGCGCACGGCGAAGGCGAAGTCGAAGGGGAAGAACGTCACGGTCGCGTCCGGGTAGAGCCGCCGCGCCTGCGCCTGACCGGTCAGCGTGGTGGTGGTGAAGACGATCGACGTCTCCGGCCGCTGCCTGAGGATCTCGGCCACGACCGGCTGCGCGGCCAGCGTCTCGCCGACCGAGACCGCGTGGATCCAGAGGTCATGGCGGTCGCGGCGGTGCTTGTAGAAACCGAGCCGGTCCGGGAAGTTCACCAGGTACTTCCCCCGCAGCACGCCGGTGAGCAGGAAGTACGGTAACGCCAGGAGCAGTACGAGGTAGAGGAGCACCTCGTAGAGGACGTACATGGGCGCGAATGATACAGCCCCGCCGGGCGTTCTCCTGCCGTGGCGCCACGGCGTCCGGGCGGCAGTCCGGCGTATAGTGATGCGCCACGCAAACAGCTCCATGGAAAACGTCATCACCGTCGGCCTGATCCTCCCCTCTCTCACCAACACCGTCGCCGAGGAGCACATCGAAGAGCTGACCCGGCTCGTCGAGAGCGCCGGCGGCACCGTCCGCGCGCGCCTGCTGGCCCGCCGCCCCGCTCCCGATGCAGCGACGTTCGTCGGCAAGGGGAAGGCGGACGAGATCAAGTGGCTCGCCGAGAAGCACGACGCCGACCTGGTGGTCTTCGACGACGACCTCTCACCGGCGCAGGTGCGCAACCTCGAGAAGATCATCGGCGGCAAGACCAAGGTCATCGACCGCAGCGCGCTCATCCTCGACATCTTTGCCGGACGCGCAAAGACGCGCGAAGCCCGCACGCAGGTGGAGCTGGCCCAGCTCGAGTACATGCTCCCGCGGCTGACGCGGGCCTGGTCCCACCTCGAGCGGCAAGCCGGCGGCATCGGCACGCGCGGCGTCGGCGAGACGCAGCTCGAGCTCGACCGCCGCATCGTCCGCACCCGCATCGCCAAGCTGAAGGAAGAGCTGCAGAAGATCGAGAAGCACCGCGACACGCAGCGCAAGTCGCGGCAGTCGGTGTACGCGGTGGCGCTGGTCGGCTACACCAACGCCGGCAAGTCGACGCTCTTCAACCGGCTGGCCAGCGGCGACGTGCTGGCCGTGAACCAGCTCTTCGCCACGCTCGACGCCAAGACGCAGAAGATCGCCTACGAGATGCCGCGGGAGACGGTGGTCATCGACACGGTCGGCTTCATCCGGAAGCTGCCCCACCATCTCGTGGCGTCGTTCCGCTCCACGATGGAAGAGGCGGTCGCCGCCGACCTGGTCCTGCACGTCATCGACACGAGCCATCCGCAGTACACGGAGCAGCGCGAGGTCGGCGACCAGGTCCTCTCCGACCTCGGCGTCAACCCGGCCAACGTCATCGAGGTCTACAACAAGTCCGACCGCGTCGACGAGCACTTCGACCTCCGCCGCCGCGACACGATCCTCGTCTCCGGCCTGACCGGCGAGAACGTCGATCGCCTCGTCGAGATGATCCGCGACCGCGAGCGCGCCGGCGGCGAGCAGCTCCAGCTCGAGATCCCCCACGCCGCGTCCCGGCTCCTGGCGAAACTGCACGAGGAAGCCGAGATCTACGACCAGTCCACGAACGACACCGGCGTGATCGTCCACGCCTGGATCCCGAAAGACCTCCTGCACGTCTTCACGCCTTACGTGATCGCAAGAGGAACGGGGGAGCGACGGGCGTCGTAGGGTAGACGACTATCCGCCCAGCTCCCTGAGAACCCTCGGCGGTAGAAGCCACTCCAGCACGGCGGTGCCGTCGGCGTTGAGGCGCACGCCGTAGCAGCCGCCTTTCTTCAATTCCAGCGACTGCGATTCTTCGAGGCCGGTCAGG
>Ga0207662_10001011_pt1 | contig 13144 bp, 8 predicted proteins | sample KBSS33LmetaG_FD_184338 | JGI IMG/M metagenome (GOLD analysis project Ga0207662, IMG submission 184338) | Switchgrass rhizosphere microbial communities from Kellogg Biological Station, Michigan, USA - KBS S3-3L metaG (SPAdes) (version 2) | ecosystem: Host-associated > Plants > Roots > Rhizosphere... | reverse complement strand
TTGTCGGGCTACGTCAGCGGGCAGGAACGGCGACGGCGTGATTGGATGGGTGTGCCCACCGATCACCGATAACCGATAACGGCGGCCGCCAGCGGCCGCCCTACTGGGTCTTCACTTTCATCCCTTCCGCGGGGGCGTCGACACCTCCGACGAGAAGTTGCTCTCCCCCGTTCAGCCCCGACCGGATCTCGAGGAAGCCGGCGGAGACGGGGCCCGTGGTGACGGGGCGTTTCGTGAGCCGGCCGTCGCGCACGAGCCAGACGTAGCTCGCGCCGCCGTCGGACTTGAGCGCCGCCGACGGAATTCGGATCGACGTTCGAGCGGGGGCGGCGCCCGCTGCGGCCGGCTGCGCCGGCTCGAGGAAGTCCACCTTCGCGCCCATCTCGGGGAGGATGCGCGGATCGCGGTCGAGGATCGAGACCTTCACCTGCACCGTGGCGCGCTGGCGGTCGGCGGTCGGAACGACCTGGCGCACCTCGCCGCGGAAGGTCGTGTCGGGATAGGCGTCGAGCGTGATGCGCGCCGGCCGGCCGTTCGCGATCCGCGAGATGTACGCCTCGTTGACGTCCACCTCCACCTCGAGGGTGGAGAGGTCGGCCATCGTCACCACGGCACCGCGCGTGAGGCCACCGCCGACCGACGGCGCCACCACCTCGCCCACCTCGGCGTCCTTGCGCAGCACCGTCCCGGTGAACGGCGCCCGGATGATGGTGTTCTCGTTGCTGGCTTGCGCGAGCCGCAGCCCCGCCTCGGCGCTCCGCTTCCGGGCGACCGCGGCGTTGAAGCGCGCCGCGGCTCCCGCGGCGCGGCTCGTGTACGTCTCGAGGTCCTGCTGCGACATCAGGTTCGGGTTGCGCGTGCGGATCTCGCGGATGCGTCCCGCATCCCGCTCGCTCTGGTCGCGGTCGGACGTGGCCTCGATGAGGCTCGCGTCGGCGGTCGCGACGTTCGCCTGGGCCTGCGCCACGGAGGCCTGGAAGTCGGCGTTGTCGAGCCGCGCGATGACCTCGCCGCGGTGCACGTACGACCCCTCGCTCACTCCGAGGAACGCGAGCCGGCCCGCCGTCTTGGCCGACACCGACGCCTTCGTGCGCGCCACGACGTAGCCGTTGGCGGTGACGCTCGTGGCTCCGGCGGGGCCGCCCGCGCTCCCGCCCGAGCCGGAGGCCGTCGCGGTGGCCACCTGCACCGTGGGTACGGCTCGCGCGCGCAGGACGACCAGGGTGAGGACGACGAGGAGCGCCGCCACCCCGAAGATGATCAGGTTGCGGCCGAGCGCGCGCCTGACCGGCGCGGGGGGCGCGCCGCGGTCGATGCGGAGCTTGGAGAGGTCTGCGGGGGCTGCCATGGGGGAGGCAAAAGTACGGAACGCGGGTGCCCGGGGCAAACACTACCGGGCAAGCGGACGTAGTGTTTCGCGGCGGCCGAGGGCGGGAGCCGAGGCCAGGTCGAGCGCTCGCGGCCAGTCGCCACCCCTCACGTCCCACATCGTTGGAACACCCAACGAATGGCCGAGCGCGCCGAGCCGGTCAACGTCTTGTACCGCAATCGGTTCGTCTGGCGTACGACGCCGTTCATATGTATTCTAGGTCACACGATTCCGGGTTGCGCGGCGGGGACGAACCTTTCGCGCAATTCAACTTTTTCAGCGGTTCGGCATGACCCACACGTCGATCTCTTCGGAGACACTGACGGTCTTTCGCAGTGAGCTCGCGGAGAAGTACCGCCTCGAGCGTGAGCTGGGACAGGGTGGGATGGCGACCGTCTACCTGGCGTACGACGTGGCCAACGACCGCCACGTCGCGCTCAAGGTGCTGAACCCGGAGCTCGCCGCGTCGCTCGGCGCCGACAGGTTCCTGCGTGAGATCGAGGTCGGGCGGACGCTGCTGCACCCCAACATCGTCGGGGTGCTCGATTCCGGTTCGGCGGATGGGAAGCTGTTCTACACGATGCCCTTCGTCGAAGGCGCATCGCTGCGCGACAAGCTCGATCGCGAGAAACAGCTGTCGATCGACGAAGCGATCGACCTGACGAAGCAGATCGCCGAGGCGTTGGCGTTCGCGCACTCGAAGGGCGTCATCCATCGCGACATCAAGCCGGAGAACATCCTCCTCTCCAACGGGCGCGCGCTCGTGGCGGACTTCGGCATCGCGCGCGCCGTGAGCGTGGCTGGAGGGGAAAGACTGACACGAACGGGGATGGCCGTCGGCACGCCGACGTACATGAGTCCCGAGCAGGCGATGGGGAGCAAGGACGTCACGCCGGAGAGCGACGTCTACAGCCTGGCGTGCATGGTGTACGAGATGCTCGCCGGCCAGCCGCCGTTCACCGGGCCGACGGCGATGGCGCTGCTCGCCCGGCACTCGCTGGACAACGTGCCGAGCCTGAAGATCGTGCGCGGCACCGTGCCCGACGCCGTCGAGGACGCGATCGTGCGCGCGATGGCCAAGGTGCCGGCGGACCGGTTCCGGTCGGCGATCGATTTCGCCAACGCGCTGACGGACAACGAGGGTGCGGCGCTGCGCCGGAAGAACAGCCTGCGCAACTCGGCGATCCCGGCGGGCACGATGGCCGACGTTCGCGTCGCCGGCGGCGGGAAGAAGAAGCTGCTCATCGGAGCGCTCGTCGCCGTGCCACTGCTGGCCGCCGGAGGGTGGTTCGCGTGGAGCAAGGTGGGCGGCGGCGCCAAGGCCGACCCGGCGCTCGCGACGATGGAGGCGAAGAACATCGCCGTCCTGTACTTCGACGACCGGAGCCCGGACCACGGGCTGCGCTACCTGTCCGACGGGCTCACCGAGGCGCTGATTCACGAACTGGGAACGGTGAAGGCGCTGCACGTCACGTCGCGGAACGGTGTGCTCCCGTTCAAGGGAAAGGACGTCACGACGGACAGCATCGCCAAGGCGCTCAGCGTCGGTACGATCGTGAGCGGCACCGTGGCGCAGAGCGGCGACAAGGTGCGCGTGACCGTTGACATGCTCGACGCGCGCTCCGGCAACTCGATCGGCAGCATGTCGATCGAGAAGACGAAGCAGGACGCGTTCGCCCTCCAGGACACGCTCGTGGCGGAAGTGTCAGCCGCGCTGCGGAAGCAGATCGGCCAGCAGGTGCAGGTGCTGACGAGCAAGGCGGGGACGAAGAATGCCGCGGCGTGGGAGGCGTACCAGCGCGCGAAGCAGACGGTCGCGCAGGGCGACTCGCTGCTCGGCACCGGGGACGTGGCCGGCGCGATGACCGTGCTCGGGCGCGCCGATTCCGCTTTCGGGACGGTGGCGAAGCAGGACGACAAGTGGGCCGCGCCGATCTCGCAGCAGGCGATTCTCAGGTACCGGGCAGCGCGCCTGTCGGTCGGGGCGCCGGTCGCGACGATCTCGCCGATGATCGACGCGGGGCTCGAGCGCGCGGGGAAGGCGCTGGCGCTCGCGCCGAACGATCCGGATGCGCTGGAGGCGCGCGGCTCGCTGCGCTACCTGCAATGGCTGCTCAACCTCACGCCGGCGGGCGAGTCGGACAAGGCGATGAAGGAGGTGGAGAGCGACCTGGCCGCGGCGATCAAGATCAATCCGTCTCAGGCCTCGGCGATGAACGTCCTGAGCCACCTGCAGGTCGTGGAGGGCCGGACGTCGGACGGCAAGCTGACGGCGGACGACGCGTACAAGGCCGACCCGTATCTGACCGACGCGAACAAGACCGTGTGGCGGCTCTTCCAGGCGTCGATGGATCTCGACCTGACCACCGAGACGAAGAAGTGGTGCGACGAGGGAGCGCGGCGTTTCCCGACGGATTATCGGTTCTTCGAATGCCGCCTGTGGATGTTCATGCTACGCGGCCTGCAGCCGCCTCCGACGGCGGATGAGATCTGGAAGGCGTACGACGCGTTCATCGAGGCGGACAAGGTGGACAAGCCGGAGTTCGCGAAGCGGAAGGGGATGATGCTGGCCGGCATGGGGTTGAACCGGGCCGGGCTCGCCGACAGCGCGCGCTCGGTGATCAGCCGCGCCCAGGGGGACGAGAACATCGACCCGACGGGCGACCTGGCGTACATGGAGGCGATGGCCCGTACGCAGCTCGGCGAGAAGGACAAGGCGATCGCGCTGCTGTCGCGCTACTACGCCAAGAATCCGCAGCGGAAGGCATTCATCTCGAGAGACGAAGCCTGGTACTTCAAGTCCCTGGAGAACGAGCCGCGATACAAATCGCTCGTCGGCTCCGGGTAACGATTCACCTGCTCCATCCGGCTGACTCTCGCGTTTCTGGCCTGATGGTGCCATGTTGTCCCAATCCTCTCCCCCAGTCTTGCAGCAGGCAGCACCTCACAGCCCAGCTCTGCTGGACATCACGGAAACGGAGCATCAACATGAAGTCCCGTATCATTACCAGTGTCGCCGCCGCCGGCGTCCTGGCTCTCGTCGTCAGCTGTAGTCAGGACCAGACGCGGAGCATTTCCGCTCCGACGGACGCGTCGTACGCGAGAGTTCCCGCCCCACCGAGCTGCTCGTTCACGACCGCCAACCAGGACGCGAAAGCGTATTTCTCGGCGGTGAAGGATCCGGTGTACGGGCTCCTCGACGCCATGTCGACGGCGTACAAGACCAGCGCGGCGGCGGCGACGGGCCCCGGCTTCAGCGTGCTCGCGCAGCTCGCCGCCGCGACCAACGCCGGTCAGGTGAAAGCCACTGCGACCCCCGCGTTGGGAAGCAAGTTCGCCAACGACGTGCTGCTCTGCATGAGCGTCGCGGGCTACGTCAACACCAGCCCCGTGGACTTCTCGGTCCCTCTCTCGACCGGGATCTTCGCGGTTCGCTCCGTCGGCGACCTTCTGGCCGTGACGTCTCGCGACCTCGTCAGCCCGGGCGTGCCGAGGTACGGCGCCGAGCCGTCGACGAGCGCGGGTTGGCAGTTCACCGGTTCGCCCTCGAACAAGGCGCTCTTCTACGCGGCACCCGTGGTGAGCTCGATCCTGGATCCGACGGTCGGCACCGTGTTCGATCTCAAGACGCTGCCGACGCCTCTCAGCTTCGCCCCGAGCATCCGGGTCGGCGTGTGCGATATGACGCTCGCGGAAGGGCGCATCGAGCACGTACATGGCTCGGCGGTGATCCTGCCCCCGAGCTCGCCGAACTTCTGCACGCCACCGTCGAGTAGCCTGGAACCCGCTAGCTCGATGTTCGCCTCCGCGGCGGAACAGGTCGTGAGCTGGCTCACCCCGCGGCCAGCCTACGCCGCCTCGCGGAGCATGTTCGCCGCCTTCAACGGCGGCGGCGGTCTAGTGACCGGCTTGAGCGAGATTGGGCCAGTGCGGGTGCTGGAAGCGCTGACGCTCGACACGATCCCGAATGCGTCGGTCAGCGATACGACGCGCGCGCAGGACGGCAACCCGGCCACGAGCCAGTTCGAGCCGATCGTCACGGTGCACGTGGTGACGACGCAGGGTACGCCGATCGCGGGCGTGCAGGTGGAGCTCACGGTGATCGGCAACAAGGGTAGCTTCGTGCCGAACGGCGGCCTGGCTTGGACGGATGCGCTGGGCGACGCCAAGTTCCCCGACTTCACCATCAACAAGGCGGGCGGGTACACGGTCTCGGCCAAGGTACCGGAGCTCGGAGGCGACGTGGTCAAGCTCTCGAACCTGTTCAACATCAACGGGCAGTAGCACTCCTGACGCGCCGTCGGTCGGTTCGACGGTTCGACGGTCTGCGGCGGGCCTCGGGAAGCATGCTTCCCGAGGCCCGCCGTGCGTTCGCGATCTCGCTTTTCGGTTCCCAGCGCACGATCGCTGATGGGGCGCGTGGGCCGGCCAAGCACGAGTCCGCTTCTTGCCAGACTCAGCGGCTTCCGTTGCCAACCATCCCCACGACCCGACCTCGGGTCGCTGCTCGGAGCTCGATTGATGAAGACCCGCCTCACCGCCGGACTGGCCCTCACGGGGGCTGTAATCCTCGCCAGTTGCGCCCAGGACCAGCCTTCCAGCAGGCTGCTGCCCACCCAGGCGTCGCTCAGCGTCGCTCCCGCCGCCTGCTCCTTCCCGGCGATCTACGCCGCCGCCGACTCGTACTTCAGTCAGTCGAACGATCCGGTGTATCAGCTCGTCATCACAATGGAGCACGCACACATCAGTGGCGGGGCTCCGCGGCGACCAGCCCGGGCTTCGACGTGCTCGCTCGACTCGGCGTCGCGGCCGATCTCGGAAGCCCGGTGAAGGGGACAGCCGCACAGGGAAGCACCTTCGCCAACGCCGTCCTGGCGTGCATGAGCGTCGCCACCTACCCCGCGGTGATCGACTTCGCGCCGGCGCTCGGTCCGTCCGGCCTGTTCGCGGTGCGGAGCGAGGGAACGAGTGCGCCGGTGGTGTCGCGGCTGGTGGTGGACGGCGCCCCGTCGTTCGGTGCGGAGCCGAGCACGGGCAACTGGCCGATCACCGGGAAGGTGCTGTTCTACGGCGTGAAGCTCTCGGTGGAGACCCTCGCCAGCGAGACTCCCGCCGGCGACGTCTTCGAGCTCACGACGCTGCCCAGCGGGCTGACCTTCGACCCGGCGATCAGGACCGGCGTGTGCGAGGTGTCCGACCCGAACGCGCAGATCCTCCACAAGCACGCGGGCGACCCTTCGGTGATCCTGCCCCCCGCCGGTCTGCCGAGCTTCTGCCCAGCGCCGACCAGCGCACTGCAGTCGACGTCGCGCTTCGCCCTCGCCGCGCGGCAGCTGTTCGATTGGCTCGCTCCGCGACCGGCGCAGGCGTCGAGTCTGGCGATGCCGGCGTTCAGCGCTGGCGGCGGCGGTCTCGTGTCCGGCCTGAGCGAGATCGGTCCCGTGTCGTTCACCTCGACGGTGACGTTCGACGTGCCGCCGACCAACACGTCGCGCAGCGGGAACCCACAGTTCCGCCCGATCGTGACGGTCCGCAACGTCACGACGAACGGCAACCCGATCCAGGGTGCGCTGATCACGATCAGCGTCAAGGTGAACCACGGCAGCTTCAAGATCACGGGGAACACCGCGATGACGAATTCCGCGGGCATCGCGACCTTCCCGGCGCTCAGGATCGACAAGCCGGGCGGATACACGGCGGTCGCCACGTCGGACGTCGGCGGCAGTGCGGAGGCGACGTTCCAGATCAACGGACACTAGGCCCGCGACTCGACGATTCGACGGCCGGCCTCGGGATGCTCTTGCGTCCCAGGGTCGGCCGTCGACCATTTATGACGTCGCGTTTTCAAGGGGGTCAGAGTCGTTGAAAATTTCAACGACTCTGACCCCCTTGATCCCCCCTTGATCGGTATGAGGTTGCGCATGAAAGCGATTGCGTCCGCCCTCGCTCTGACGCTCGTCGCGGCGTTGTCGCCCGTCGCGGCGCAGGAGGCAGGGCATCACGATCACGCGCCCGGCGCCCACGCCGGAGATCGGATCGGCACCGTGAGCTTCCCCAACTCGGGAGCGCCCGCGGCGCAGCGGCCGTTCCTGCGGGGCCTCGCCCTGCTCCACAGCTTCGAGTACGACGACGCGCGCACCGCGTTCCGGGAAGCGGAGAAGGCCGACCCGGGGTTCGCGATGGCGTACTGGGGCGAAGCGCTGACGTTCGCGCAGCTGCTGTGGGGGCTCGACTACGCCGACTCGGCGCGCACGGCACTGGCGCGGCTCGGGCCGGCGCGAGACGCACGGCTGGCGCGTGCACGCACGGAGCGCGAGCGCATGTACGGCGCGGCCGTCGAAGCGCTGTTCGACACGACGAGCGCCGAGTCGCGCGTGCGCGGCTACGTCGCCGGACTGCGCACCCTCACGAAGGCGCACCCGACCGATCTCGAGGCACGCGCGTTCCTCGCCGTCGGCCTCCTGATGGACGACAGCGGCACACCCGCCGAGCAGACGGCGCGCACGGAGGAGTCGATCGCGCTGGCGCAGAGCATCTTCGCGACGGCGCCGCAGCATCCGGGGGGCGCGCACTATCTGATCCACGCGGCGGACAACCCGAAGTACGCGGCGAAGGGGCTCGCGGCGGCGCGCGCGTATGCGAAGATCGCCCCCGACGCCGAGCACGCGCTGCACATGCCGTCGCACATCTTCGTGCAGGTGGGGGCGTGGGACGACGTCGTGTCGTCGAACGAGCGGGCGTGGCCCGCGTCGCGCGCGTGGGTGAAGTCGCACGGCGTGCCGAACACGGAGCTGAGCTTTCACTCCCTGTGGTGGCTGCAGTACGGCTACCTGCAGCAGGGGCGGTTCGGTGCGGCGAAGGCGCTCCTCGACACGGTGCGCGCCACGCTCGACGGAATCGATTGGGCGACGTCGGACGCGATCGACGCGCGCTACGCAGCGTCGCAGTTTCGCTTCCTGTACGCGGCGGAGACCGGCGACTGGTCGGTGTTCGGCGGGAGTGCGCCGGCGCCCGCCGTCGCCAACCCGAAAGTCACCGGCGACCGGGCGCAGTTCTACGCGAGGGCCGAGACGTATCGCCGGGCGTTCGTGGCTGCCATGCTCGGCGACACCGCGCTGGCGAAGCAGGTCGCCGACTCGCTCCCCGAGCGCGCGACGATCGCGCGCGGTGAAGTGGCCGGATTGGTCGCGAAGGCCCGCGGCGATACGGCGAATTGGATCGCGTCGCTCGGCGCGGCGGCGAAGCTGGACGCCGCGAACCCTCACCTCGGTCCGCCGGGCACTTTTCCGCCGTCCGAGCTCTACGGCGACGCACTGCTCGCCATCGGAAGGTCGCAGGAGGCGGTCGCGGCGTATCGACAGCAGCTCGAGCTGATGCCGAATCGCTCGCGGAGTTTGATGGGACTGGCGCGGGCGCAGCGGAAGGGGGGCGATGCTGCCGGCGCGGCGAAGACGGAGGCACAGCTACGCCGCAACTGGCGCGCGGCTGACGCCGGTGTGGCAACGCGGCTCGCGGAGCGCTGACGATCTAACCGGGAAAGGGACGAGCGGGTAGCTTCGGCTCGTCCCCCTCCCTCGCCATGCCAGAGATCGACGCCCGACTCAGCCCGGCGCTCGCCGACCGCTATCGCATCGAGCGACAGCTGGGCGAGGGGGGTATGGCGGTGGTGTACCTCGCCGAGGACGTGCGGCACCACCGGAAGGTGGCGGTGAAGGTGCTTCGCCCCGAGCTGGGCGCCGCTCTCGGGGCCGAACGGTTCCTGCGCGAGATCGAGATCGTCGCCGGGCTCCGGCATCCCCACATCCTTCCGCTCTACGATTCGGGAGAGGCGGACGGCGTCCTGTACTACGTGATGCCCCTCGTCGAGGGGGAGACGCTGCGGGCGCGGATCGAGCGCGAGCGGCAGCTCCCGATCGACGACGCGCTTCGCTTCGCGCGCGAGATCGCCGACGCCCTCGCGTACGCCCACTCGCGCGGCGTGGTGCATCGCGACATCAAGCCGGAGAACATCCTGATCGAGGGCGACCACGCGGTGGTCGCCGACTTCGGCATCGCGAAGGCGGTCGCCGCGGCGAACGCGGTCACGCCGATCACGAGCACGGGGATGTCGGTCGGCACGCCCGCGTACATGAGCCCCGAGCAGGCCACGGCGGACCGCGACGTGGACGGCCGGAGCGATCTGTACAGCCTCGCCTGCGTGCTGTACGAGATGCTGGCCGGCCAGCCGCCGTTCACGGGCGCCACCGTGGAGTCGATCGTGCGACAGCACGTCATGGCGCCACCGCCGCCGGTGACACAGTTCCGGCCGGCGGTTCCCCCGGCGGTGAACGACGCGCTGATGCGCGCGCTCGCCAAGGCGCCGGCCGATCGCTTCAACCCGGTCGGGCAGTTCTCGACGGCGATCCGGCCGAGCGCCGTGACGGCATCGTCGCACGCGGCCGTCTCGATCTCGCGGCGATCCGTCGGATGGACGGCCGCCGTGGGGATCGTGCTGGCGCTGGCGGTGGCGAGCGTCACGTGGGCGGTGGCTCGCGGGAGATCCGCATCGGCAGGAGCGAGCGAGCGCTCCGTCGCCGTGCTGCCGTTCGACAATCTCAGCGGCGACACGTCGGTGGTGCCGCTGATCCTCGGCGTGCACGCCGAGATGGTCACGCAGCTCACGAAGATCGCGGGGCTGAAGGTGGCGTCCCGGACCTCGGCGCTCGAGTACCGGAACAGCAGGAAGAACGACCGCGAGATCGCGTCGGAGCTCGGCGTGGCCACGCTGCTGCGGGGCACGATCCAGCGCTCGGGGAACAAGGTGCGGTTCGCCGTGGCGCTGGCGGACGCGCCGAACGGCAAGGAGCTGTGGGCGGAGAGCTACGATCGGCCGTACACCGTGGAGAACCTGTTCGAGGTGCAGGGGGACATCGCGCGGCAGGTCGCGTCGGCACTCCGCATCCAGCTCAGCGCGCAGCAGCAGCAGCAGCTCGCGCGGGCGCCGACGTCGAACGTGGCGGCGCTCGATGCGTACTACCGCGGGCAGCTCGCCTGGTCCGAGCGGAGCTCCGGCGAGAACGACGCCCAGGCCGTGGCGCATCTCGAGCGCGCGGTGGAGCTGGACACGTCGTTCGTCGCGGCGTGGAACCTTCTCGCGCAGGCGCGCAGCTGGTTGATCCGTCGCGGATTCGAGAGCGACACGATGTGGGCGTGGGCGGCGGTGCAGCGCGTGCAGCGCCTCGCGCCTGGCTCTCCCGAAGCGGCCGTCGCGCAGGGTTACTACCGCTACTACGCCCGGGGCGACTTCGCGGGCGCGCTGCAGGATCTGACGCAGGCGGCGCGCATCACGCCCAACTCCACCGAGCTGCTCTACCCCATCGCGCTCCTCGACCGCCGTCTCGGTCGCTGGGACGATGCCGTGGCGCAACTGCGGCGTTCCATCGAGCTCGATCCGCGCAACGCCGGGCTGTCGTTCGGCCTCGGCGAAACGTTCACGCTCATGCGGCGATTCCCGGAGGCAAGGGCGGCGCTCGATCGCGCGCTGCAGCTCGCCCCGGAGTCGCAGCAGGCGCACCTGCAGTCCGTCCTCCTGTACCTGGCGATGGGGGATACGGCGGGCGCGCGCAGCGCACTTCGGCGCGCCACCGGCGTGCTGTCGGATCGGGTCGTCCGCGACTTCGAGGCGGAGCTCGCGCTCTTCGCGGGCGACTACCGGCTCGCGATGAGCAACCTCGCGACGCACCCGCCGGAGTTCATCATCGTCTTTCCGCATCGGAGTCTGTTCCTCGCCCTCGCCGCCGCGGCGTCCGGCGATTCGGCGCTGGCGCGTGCGCACGCCGACACGCTGGTGCGCCTCGGCGCCGCGGAGCTGGAGGCCCGGCGCGGGGCCGGCGGCGTGGACCCGTTCCGCCGCCAGCCGCTGATCGAGGCGCAGATGGCGGTCGGTTTGGCGATGCGAGGAGAGCGAGACAGGGCAGTGCAGCTCGTGGAGCGCGCAGTCAACCAGTTCGGGATCGAGTGGGATGCGGTCGACGGCGCCTCGCAGCGGCAGTATCTCGCGATGACCTACACGCTCGTCGGGCGGCGGGCAGACGCCATCGCCACGCTGCGATCACTGCTCGCCGTGCCGAGCGCGGTGACGCCGCAGCTGCTGCGGCTCGACCCGACGTACCGATCGCTGCGCGGCGAGCCGGCGTTCCAGCAGCTCGTGTCGGCGGGCCGCTAGTCCGCCGCGCCCCGACTCAGGCGCGGTCGGCACTCGGACGGACCGAACGCGCAAAGCCCGCTCCGGAAAGATCTCGCGTTCGATGTCGAATTACGGTTCGGCCGTTCGACTATCTCGCGACCTGGCGGTACAATCGACCACCACCCGGAGACATGACGATGAAATACCTCTGCCTCATCTATGAGAACGAGCAGGCATGGGCCACGATGCCGGAGCCGGAAGCGAACGCCATGATGGGCGAGTACTTCGCGTTCACCGACGGATACACCAAGAGCGGCCAGGTCCTCGGCGGCAACGCGCTGCAGCCGACGCACACGGCGACGACCGTTCGCGTCCGCAACGGCAAGATCTCGACGACCGACGGTCCGTTCGCCGAGACACGGGAGCAGCTGGGTGGGTACTACCTGCTCGAGTCGAAGGACCTGAACGAGGCGATCCAGATCGCGTCGAAGATCCCCGGCGCGCGGACCGGCAGCATCGAGGTGCGGCCGATCATGGAGTTCCAGCGCGACTGAACGGCGAGCACGATGACGGCATGAGCGAGGGGAGCACGCTGGACGCATCCGCGGCGATCGAGCGCGTGTATCGCGCCGAATCCCGCCGCGTGCTCGCCTCGCTCATCCGTCTGCTCGGCGACTTCGATCGGGCAGAGGAGGCGCTGCACGACGCGTTCGCGGCGGCGGTGCAGCAGTGGCCGGCGAATGGTGTGCCGGCGAACCCGCGCGCGTGGCTCGTGTCGGCGGGACGTTTCAGGACGATCGACGCGGCGCGCCGCGATGCGCGGTTCGACGCGAGCCGGGCGGCGATCGCGGACGGGCTCGAGCAGCGGCACACTGCGGAGCCCGAGCTGGACGACGAGTCGCTCGACGACGACTGGCTGCGGCTCATCTTCACCTGTTGCCACCCGGCCCTGAGCGCCGACGCCCGGATCGCGCTGACACTTCGCGAGGTGTGCGACCTGACGACGGAACAGGTGGCTCGCGCGTTTCTCTCGACGCCGCCGACGATCGCCCAGCGCATCGTGCGCGCGAAGGCGAAGATCCGCGACGCGCGGATCCCGTACGCGATCCCGACGCGCGCCGACATGCCCGAGCGGCTCGACGCCGTGCTGCACGTGATCTACCTCGTATTCAACGAGGGCTACTCGGCGACGTCCGGAGACGCGGTAGTGCGCGCCGATCTGACGCGCGAGTCGATCCGGCTGGGACGCCTGCTGCTCGAGCTGCTGCCCGGAGAGGGTGAGGTGGCGGGACTGCTCGCACTCATGCTGCTGCACGACTCGCGACGGCTGACGCGCACGACGGCGAGCGGCGAGATCGCGCTGCTGACGGAACAGGACCGACGGCTGTGGGATCGCGCCGAGATCGAAGAGGGTGCCAGGCTCGTGGAGCGGGCGATGCGGACGGGGCGAGTGGGGCCGTACGCGGTGCAGGCGGCGATCGCAGCGCTCCACGCGGAGGCGCCAAGCGCCGAGGCGACCGACTGGGTACAGATCACGGGGTTGTACGACGTGCTGATGCGCATCGAGCCGACGCCGATCGTCGAGCTGAACCGTGCGGTGGCGGTCGCGA
>Ga0207662_10001010_pt1 | contig 13145 bp, 10 predicted proteins | sample KBSS33LmetaG_FD_184338 | JGI IMG/M metagenome (GOLD analysis project Ga0207662, IMG submission 184338) | Switchgrass rhizosphere microbial communities from Kellogg Biological Station, Michigan, USA - KBS S3-3L metaG (SPAdes) (version 2) | ecosystem: Host-associated > Plants > Roots >... | reverse complement strand
CCCGCGTACTCGCCCTGCGACCCGGCGTTCGGCTGCAGCGAGACCGCGTGGAAGCCGGTGATCTCGGCGAGCGAGCGCTCGAGCAGGTCGAACAGCGCCCGGTAGCCGCGGGCCTGCTCGACCGGCGCGAACGGGTGGAGACCGCCCACCTCGGGCCAGGTCACCGGCAGCATCTCGGCGGCCGCGTTCAGCTTCATCGTGCAGCTGCCGAGCGGGATCATCGAGTGCGTGAGCGAGAGGTCGCGCGACTCGAGCTTCTTGAGGTAACGCATCATCTCCGTCTCGGAGTGGTACGCATGGAACACGGGATGGGTGAGGAAGGCGCTGGTGCGGGCGAAACGCACGGTCTCGCTGGCCGGCCCCGCGGCCTCGCGCGGCGCGCTGCCGAAGCAGCTCAGCAGGTCGGTGAGATCGCCGGGCGTGACCGTCTCCCCGAACGACACCGTGATCGTGCCGTCGTCCACGTAGCGGAGGTTCAGGCGCTTCGCCTCGGCGGCCTTGCGCACGTCGGCGGCGGTGCGGCCCGCGGGCCGCACGTGCACGGTGTCGAAGAAGTCGTCGGCGACCACCGCGTGCCCCTGCTGGCGGACCCCGGCCGCGAACGCGCGCGCCGCCCGCTGCACGCGGACCGCGATGCGCTTCAGGCCCTCCGGCCCGTGCCAGGCCGCGTAGAACCCGGCCATGACCGCGAGCAGCACCTGCGCCGTACAGATGTTGCTCGTCGCCTTCTCGCGGCGGATGTGCTGCTCGCGCGTGCCCAGCGCCATGCGCAACGCCGGCTTGCCGTGGGCGTCCCTGGACAGGCCGATGATGCGGCCCGGCAGCAGCCGCTTGAACTCTTCGCGGGTGCTCAGGAAAGCGGCGTGCGGGCCGCCGTAGCCGAGCGGCACGCCGAAGCGCTGGGAGTTGCCCACCGCGACGTCGGCGCCCCACTCGCCCGGCGGCACGAGCAGCGTCAGCGCCAGCAGGTCGGTCGCGGCGACCACGAGGGCGCCCCCGGCGTGCACCTTGTCGGTGAGCGTGCGCAGGTCGGAGATGGCGCCGAACGTGTCCGGGTACTGCACCAGCACGCCGCACACGCTCGCATCGAGCGTGAACGCCGAGGCCTTCTGCACCTTCACCGTGATGCCGCGCACCGCGCCGCGCGTCTTCACCACGTCGATCGTCTGTGGGTGGCAGTGGTCGGCGACCAGGAACGTGTTGCGCCCCTCGCGCGCCGCGTGCACCAACTGCATCGCCTCCGCCGCCGCGGTGGCCTCGTCCAGCAGCGAAGCACTCGCCACCGGCAGCGCGGTCAGGTCGGCGACCACGGTCTGGAAGTTCAGGAGCGCTTCCAGCCGGCCCTGGGCGATCTCGGCCTGGTACGGCGTGTAGGCCGTGTACCAGCCGGGGTTCTCGAACACGTTCCGCTGGATCACGGCGGGCACGTGCGTGGTCGAGTAGCCAAGCCCGATGAAGCTCCGCCACACCTCGTTCTGCGACATCATCTGCCGGAACGCGGCCAGGGCCTCCTGCTCGCTCATCGCCGGCGGCAGCGCGAGTGGCTTCGCGGCGCGGATGCCGGCCGGGATCGTGGCCTGGATCAGCGCGTCGAGCGTCGGGTACCCGAGGGTGGCGAGCATGGCGCGGACGTCGTCATCCGACGGTCCCACGTGGCGCGGGACGAAGGTGTCGGGAGCGGGAAGCGGGGTCACGGCGTACTCCTGGAGAAGAGGACGGGGCACACGTCGGATGGCAGGATCCGCTCGAAAATACCAGCCCTCTCGCGGGGGTGCGACCCCGGCGGGTGGAGTTTCCCGGGCGAACGCGCGAGCGCCGGTCCCGTCCGTGGGACCGGCGCCCGGTGCTCGGCGCGCCTTCGCGCGCAGCTCACCTCGTGCGGGTGCGCGGGTCAGTCCTGCGACGTGGTGTCGGGCGTGCTCTCCACCTGCTGCTTGCCGTCGTCCACGGTGAGGAACAGCCACACGCGCGCCCACTTCTTCTGCTCGTTCTTCGCCGTCACCGACAGGCCGAGCCGGTTCTGCTTCGGCTTGAGCGGCACGCGGTAGTCGACGCGCCAGGTGTCGTCGGACGAGTCACGCACCATCGGGATCGGATCGCCGCGACCATCCGCGAGCGCCATCTCGACGATGTCCGGCGTGCCCTGGACCTTGACCTCGATGGGCTGGCCCGCGGTCACGAACGTGTCCGAGACCGCCGCGACCAGGTCCGGCGGCACGCTGCGATCGCCGTCCACCGAGCCGATCTCGGGAAGCGGGCTCGAGGCGCCGACGGTGAGCCCCTCGTTCGACGCCACCACCGCCTGCTGCGTCGCCGAACTCGAGACCTCGCTCGAGACCCGGGTGTGGTCGTGGGCGCAGCCCTCGGCCAGCCCCAAGGTGGCGACGAGCGCCATCGCGGTGACCGAGCCCCACGCGCACAGCATCGAGCGCTGGCGGCGCTGCTCCGTCTCCAGTGCGGCCTTCTGCGCCGCAGCGAGGGCGTTGTGCGCGATCGCGCGGCTCCGGGTGTTCTCGTGGTTGCGGTCCATGTTCGCCTCTCTCTCCGGCTCGCGTGGTCGGGGGCGCCCGATGTGCCGGGTTCGGTGTGCCGCCCGGCGGTGCCGGCGATCTGCCGGCCCGCACGTCGTTGGCGGCTCGCGCCGCCCTCCGGACAGGGGCTATTCCACGTCCCGTGCCGCGTGGCCAACTTGTTGCTGTGCCTCGGCTTGGGTTTCCACACCGCCGCCCGGATGGCAGCGCGCTGTGTCAGAATTGACACGGCGACGCCCGGCCCGGCCGATAGTCCCGGCAGTCCAACCTGAAGGGGCACAATGACTCGTGCAGCGTGTGTCCGAATGGACGCGGTGCGGGTGGCCGCTGGGGCTGCCCTCCTGCTGACCGCCCTCGAGGTCTCGGGGTGCGGTCGCGCGAAGCATGGCCCGACCGCGGCACCACCACCGCCGTCGACGGCCGTCGCGCGCGTCGGGACGCTGCGGATCGGGCTCCCCTCGCCCCGGCGCGGGAACCTGCTCTTCACCTGCGATGCGCCGGCCACCGCGCCGCGCATCGGCTCGGCGACCTACTCGGCGGACTCCCTCGATGTGACCGGCCGCCGCTGGCTGCGCACACCGCAAGCAGACGCGGACTCCGCGGGTGCGCTCGCGCCCGACACGCTGGTCGTGCGCGCGTTCGAGGACGCCACCGACGAAGAGATCGCGCTCGAGCGTGGCGACCTGGACGTGGCCGTGTTCTGGCCCGGCGAACTGTCCGCCCGTATGCGCTCCGACCCGCGCTTCCGCGATCCCGAGCTGGGCTTACGCTCGCGGGGCGTGCTCGCGTGCGTGGCCGCCGCCGGCGACACGCTCGCGGCACCGAGGGCCGACATGGAGGTGCTGAACCGCGAGGCGTTCGGTGGCGACCTGCTGCCGTGGAGCGAGTTGGAGCCCGGCCCGGCGGAAGGCTTGCCGGCGCGCTACGTCGTGGACCTGACCGTGCCCGGTGCCAAGCACCTCGAGCGCATCCTCGCGCGCCTCCCGACCGCCGGCGTCACGCGCACGCTCAAGCTCGTCTACCTGGACCAACCGGTCGTCGCCGGCGATGCGGCGATGGGCGGCTGGCGCACACCGGGTGTGATGCCGGTGTTCGCGGTGCGCTGCGTGGTGCTGGCCGGGAGCCGCCGCGACGCCGTGCGCGCGATCGGCGTGCAGAGGCTCGCGGAACTGGCACCGTGCGCCACGGGAACGCGGCGATGAACTCCCTCCGTGCCCGCCTGATCTGGGGTTTCTCGCTGGTCGCGGTGGTGCCGCTGTCCGCGGCGCTGCTGCTGCTCGGCACGCGCATCCGCCAGACGATGGAGCAGCAGTCGGCCGAGCGGCTCGAGGGCGCGATCCGCGTCGCGCGCGGCGAGCTGGTCGCCGACGGCCAGGGGCTCGCGGCGCGCGTCGCCCTGCTCGCGCGCGACCCGCAGCTCAAGCGCCTCTACCTGGTGGAAGCGCCCGGTGGCCTCGAGCTGCGACAGTTGCTCGCCGAGCAACGTTTCCTCCTCGGGCTCGACTATCTCGCCGTGACCGACACCGCCGGGCGTGTGATCGCCGACGCGAGCTTCGCGGCACCGGTGGGCGGCCGCGCCGCGAGTGAGGCGCTCGACGTCGCGTCGCTCGAGGCCGCCGCCGACAGCGGGCTCTCGGTTCTCACGCTCCCGAGCGGCTCGGGGTTGGCGCTCGATGCACGCGCCCCCATCCCTTACGCCGAATCGCGCGTCGGGCTCGTGCGCGGCGGCGTGCGCGTGGACTCCACGTTCCTGGCAAGGCTCCAGCGGCTCTCGGGGCTCGAGCTGCTGCTGCGCGACGCGCGCGGCCGCGTGCTCGCCACCACGCTCGCGGGACGCGAAGCGCCGGCGATGCGGCCGGCCGATCCCACGGTCGGGCGCGTGCGGCTCGCGGGCCACACCTACCTCACGCGCGAGGTCGACCTGCGACTCGGGGCCGAGGGCGCGCCGCCGCGGCTCACCGCACTCGCCTCCACGGCCTCGGCGGACGACGCCATGACCGTGCTCGGCTCCACGGCGCTGGTGCTCGGGGTGCTCGGCGTGCTGCTGGCGATCGTGCTCGGCGTGGTGTGGTCGCACCAGGTGGCGCGCCCGGTGGTGCGCCTCGCGGGCTTCTCCGAGCGCATCTCGCGCGGCGAATGGGACGAGCCGCTGGCGATGCAGAGCATGCGCGAGCTGCAGACGCTCGTGGACGCGCTCGAGCGCATGCGCGCCGACCTGCGCACCTACCGCGACCATCTTCGCGCCAGCGAGCGCCAGGCCGCCTACGGCCAGATGGCGCGAAAGGTCGCGCACGAGATCAAGAACCCGCTCACGCCGATCGCGCTCTCCGTGCAGGGGCTCAAGCGCTCCTACGACCAGAAGCACCCCGACTTCGGCACCACGCTGGACGAAGCGGTGCGCACCGTGGGTGAGGAAGTGCAGCGGCTGAAGGCGCTGCTCCAGGAGTTCAACGAGCTGGGCCGGTTCCCGCCTCCCCGCCCGGTTCCCTTCGTGGTGGGTGAGCTGATGGGGGACCTGCGCACGCTCTTCCACCACGATGTGGTGGCGGGCCGGCTGGCGTTCGACATGCCGCCGGTGGTGCTGCCGCTCATCGCCGACCCCGGACAGCTCCGGCAGGCGCTCATCAACCTGATCCAGAACGGCCTCGATGCCACCGCGGCCGGGGCGCCGGGTGGGAACGGCGCGGGCCACGTGCGGGTCACCGTGGCGGGGGTACCCGGCGAAGCCGGGTCCGGCGACAAGCTGTTCTTCGCCGTGAGCGATGACGGTCCGGGCCTGACCGAGCAGCAGCGCGGGCAGCTGTTCGTGCCCGGCTTCACCACCAAGACGCACGGAACCGGGCTCGGGCTCACGATCGTCGAGCGCATCATTTCCGATCACCAGGGCACGATCGAGGTCGACAGCGCGCCCGAGCGCGGCACCACGTTCGTGATCCAGATCCCCGCGAGGCCGGCACCGGAGGCGTAGGGCATGCCGAGCATCTTGATCGTCGACGACGAGGCCAACATCCGCAGCACGCTGAAAGGCGCGCTCGCGCGCGAGGGTTACCAGGTCGACGATGCGCCGAGCGTGGCGGCCGCGCGCACGCTGCTGCGCGAGGCTTACGACGTGGTGCTGCTGGACGTGTGGTTCCCGGGCGAGAACGGGCTCGACCTGCTGGCGGAGATCCACGACAGCGCGCCGGAGACGACGGTGGTGATGATGAGCGGCCATGCGAACGTGGAGACCGCGGTGCAGGCGACGCGCCTCGGCGCCTACGACTTCCTCGAGAAGCCGCTGTCGCTGGATCGACTGCTGGTGGTGCTGCGCAACGCCACCTCGGCGCGCGCGCTCCAGAGCGAGAACCAGCGGTTGCGCGCGTCGTGGGCGACGCCGCTCGTGGGTGGCTCGCCCGCGATGCGACGTCTGGTGGAGCAGATCGCACTCGCGGGCCCCTCAGCGGCGCGCGTGCTGCTCTCGGGCGAGAACGGCACCGGCAAGGAGCTGGTGGCCCGCGCGCTCCACGACGCGAGTCCGCGCCGTGCGATGCCATTCGTGGCGGTGAACTGCTCCGCGATCCCCGAAGAGCTGTTCGAATCGGAGCTGTTCGGGCACGAGCGCGGCGCGTTCACCGGCGCGACGCAATCCCGCCGCGGACGCTTCGAGGAGGCGAACGCCGGCACGCTGCTGCTGGACGAGGTCGCGGACCTCTCGGCGCGCGCGCAGACCAAGCTCCTGCGCGTGCTCCAGGAGAACGAGATCACGCGCGTGGGCGGCAGCCGCACGATCCGGGTCGACGTGCGCGTGGTCTCGGCCACGAACCACGACCTGCCCGCGGCCGTGGCCGCCGGTCGGTTCCGGGAAGACCTCTACTTCCGGCTGGCGGTGATCCCGCTCCACGTGCCGGCGCTCCGGGAGCGCAGGGACGACCTGCCGCAGCTGGTGCAGCACTTCCTCGAGACGCTGGCCAGGGAGACCGGCCGCCGCGTGCCGGAGTTCACCGGCTCGGCGCTCCAGGCGCTCGCCCGCTATGACTTCCCCGGCAACGTGCGCGAGCTCAGGAACCTCGTCGAGCGGCTGGTGATCATGAATCCCGGCGCGCGCATCGGCGCGGAGCAGGTCGGAGCGGCGCTGCCCCGGGTCAGCCCGGTGGCTGCGACCGAGGACGGAGCCGGCCCCTCGGCCCTGGCGGACGCCGTCCGCGACTTCGAGCGCCGGCACATCGAGGCGGCCCTGGCGGCCGAGGCCGGGAACATGACCCGCGCCGCCGCGCGGCTCGGGCTCGAGCGGAGCCATCTCTATAAGAAGTTGCGGCAGTTGGGGATGCGGGCCGAGGAGTGAGTCGCCCGAGCCCCGCGAGCATTTTCACTTGTGAACTCGGGCCTGTTTGCCGATACTGCCGCTGTCTTCGGTTGACCATGGATGTGTGGCGACGCGTTCAGAACCGTCCGAGACTTTCGGGCGGTTTTTTCGTGAGACCCAGATCCGGGCCAGCCGGGCACGCGGTCACAGTGACCGGACGCAGCCGCGGCGTGATATTGCGGTAGTGAGGGCCTCCGGGCCCAGTTTCAAGGAGCTTCAAGTGGCTAGTGGCACCGTGAAGTGGTTCAACGAGGCGAAGGGCTTTGGTTTCATCTCTCAGCCGGGCGGCGAGGACGTGTTCGTGCACTTCTCGGCCATCCAGGGCGATGGCTTCAAGACGCTCGCCGAGGGCGAGGGAGTCGAGTTCGACGTCACGCGCGGCCCGAAGGGCCTGCAGGCGGCGAACGTTCGCAAGGTCTGACGCACGAGGTACCACCTCACGATCCGACGGGCGGCGTCCGCAAGGACGCCGCCCTCGACGTTTCAGGGGCGGTACTGACCGGAGCCGGCCGTCAGCCTCTCCCCGTCAGCCCCTCCCCATCAGGCCCCTCCCAATCAGCCTCCCCGCGTATCGCCGGCTGAGCTTGAGGACGGCGCCGCTCGCCAGGACCAGGTCGTAGTCGCCGTGCGTCGCGGGGATGACCTCGCGCACGCAGTCCAGGCGCACGAGCGAGCTGCGGTGGATGCGGGCGAAGCGCGCGGGATCGAGGCCGGCCTCGAGCTCGTTGAGCGCGGCGCGCACGAGGTGGCTGGCGCCGGCGAGGTGGAGCTCGGCGTAGTTCCCCGCGGCGCCGATCCACTCCACGTCGGCCGCGGCCACGATGACGAAGCGATCGCGCACCCGCACCGCGAAGCGCTCGATGCGCCGCGGGCCGTCCACGCCACCGGACCCGGCTCCGCCGGGTGCCCCGCGCACCCGGTCCAATAGCGCCGAGAGCCGCGCCGGGCCCTCGCGCGCGTCGCCGCGGTCCAGCTCGCGCCGCGCCCTGGCGAGCGCTTCGCGGAAGCGCTCCTCGCGCACCGGCTTGAGCAGGAAGTCGAGCGCGGAGACGTCGAACGCGCGCAGCGCGTGGCGCTCGTGCGCGGTCACGAACACCACCTCGGGCAGGTGCTGGCCGCTCACGGCCTCGAGCACGCTGAAGCCGTCGGCGTCGGGCATCTGCACGTCGAGGAACAGCAGGTCGGGCCGCTCGCGCAGCACCATCGCGATGGCGTCTCGTGGCGTGCCGGCCTCGCCCGCGATCTCCACGTCGGGCTCGCGCGCGAGCCAGAGCCGCAAGCCCTCGCGCGCCATGGGCTCGTCGTCCACCAGCACCACGCGGATCACGTGCCACCTCCTGCGGCCCCGGCCACCGCGCCGTCGCGCCATGGCAGCCGGATGCGCACACTGCCGCCACCGCTGTCGAGGTTCGAGCATTCGAGCGTCGCCGCCGCGCCGTGGAGGAGCGTCAGGCGCTCGCGCGTGTTGGCGAGGCCGACACCGCCCGAGGGGTCGCTCGCCGCGTCTCGGAAGCCGGGCCCGTCGTCGGACACCTCCAGCTCGAGCATCGCGCCGGCCCGACGCGCGCGGACACGCACGCGCCCGCCGCGCGCCGAGGCGAGCCCGTGTTCGATCGCGTTCTCGACCAGCGGCTGGACGAGCAGCGCGGGCACGCGCGCGCCCCTCGTCTCCGGCGCCACGTCCCAGTCCACGTGCAGCCGGTCCGGGAAGCGCAGGTGCTGGAGCGCCAGGTAGCGCTCGACCAGCTCCAGGTCCTCGCCGAGCGTGATCTCGTGCCGGCCCGGCGATGCGAACGATGCGCGCAGCAGGTCGCCGAGGTCGCCGATGGCGCGGTCCACGGCGGCGCCGTCGCCGCGGCGCGCCAGCACGGCGAGCGTGTTGAGGGTGTTGAAGAGAAAATGCGGTCGGATCTGCGCCTGCAGGCTCTCGAGCCGCGCGGCGGCGACGCTGCGCTCGAGGCGTGCCGCCGCCACGCTCCGCTCCGCGGCCTCGCGCCGCGCCTCGAGCAGCATGATCACCACCACGATCGCGGCGTAGACGCTGGCTTCCATGCCGACGTAGAAGACGTACGTGTGTGCGACGTGCCCGCCGCCGAAGAACGGCTGGGCGACCGCCAGGAGGTGGTGGAAGACACCGAGCACGGCGAGGTGGAGCGCCACGAACACGGCGCCGCCGGCGACGTGCGCGAGCAGCGTGCGCGCCACCTGCCCGCTCCGCACCGGGAACCGCCACGCCATGAACGCGCACCAGGGCGAGATCAGCACCACGCTCAGCCACAGGGGGATCACCCAGTGGACCAGGTCGGAGACCGTGGCGTAGTTCCCCTCGAGGATCCGGGTCATGCCGCTGCGGAAGATCTCGAGCAGGGCGAGGAACGAGGCGGCGGCCAGCGCCACGCGGACGTTGCGACCGGATCGCGTCATGGGCGGTGGATCGTAGCGGCATGCGCGGCCACGGCGCGACCCGCTCGTCCCCGTCGCGGACCCGTCCATCCCAAGCGCGTGGCTGCCGCGGGCGCTGGCGGCGACATTGCCCGGCGTGTCCGCGCCCCACCCTCGAGGAGGATCCGTGATCTCACTCCGCGGCCTGAGCCGCACGTTCGTGACCCCGGCCGGTCGATTCGACGCCATCCGCGGCGTCGACCTGGACGTCCACGACGGCGAGTTCGTGGCCATCGTCGGTCGCTCGGGGAGCGGGAAGACCACGCTCATGAACCTGATCGCGGGGCTCGACCGGCCCACCGCCGGCAGCGTCACCGTGGCCGGTCGCGGCCTCCACGAGCTGGGGCACGACCAGCTCGCGAGTTGGCGCGGCCGCAACGTCGGCATCGTGTTCCAGTTCTTCCAGCTCCTGCCCACGCTCTCGGTGGCGGAGAACGTCATGCTGGCGATGGACCTCGCCGGCGGCGTGCCGGCGCGCGAACGACCCGCGCGCGCGGCGTCGCTGCTGGAGCGCGTGGGCATTGCCGAGCAGGCGGAGAAGCTCCCGGCGATGCTCTCGGGCGGCCAGCAGCAGCGCGTCGCGATCGCGCGCGCACTCGCCAACGATCCGCCGCTGCTCCTCGCGGACGAGCCGACGGGGAACCTCGACTCCGCGACGAGCGCCGACATCTTCGCCCTCTTCGGCTCGCTCGCACGCCAGGGGCGGACGGTGGTCGTGGTGACGCACGAGCGCGAAGCCACCACGGGAGTCTCGCGCACGGTGGCGCTCGCCGACGGAGCGCTCGCGTGAGCGTTCCCGTGCGCTGGCGCAAGGCGATCCGCGACCTCCGCCAGCGCCCGGGCCGCTCGCTCCTCACCGTGTTGGCTCTCGCCGCGGGCGTGTTCGAGGTGGCGCTCGTGCTCCACGCCTATGGCCTCCTCCAGCCGGAGCTCCGCGACATGTACGGGCGCACGAGCCCCGCGAGCGCGACGCTGGACGTGGAGAGTACGGGCGCCACCCTGCCCTACGATCGGCTCGTCGATTCACTCCGCGCGCTCCCCGGCATCGCGCTCGCCGAGGCGCGGCCGGTCATCGTCGCGCGCGTGCGCAGCGGCCCCGACGAGTGGCTGCCCGCGCTCCTGAACGTCGTGCGCGACTTCGACGGCCAACGAATCGACAGGTTCTCCCGCGACCGCGGCACGTGGTCGCCCGCGCCCGGCGAGGTGGTGCTCGAGCGCACCGCGCTGCGGGTGGCGGGGGCGAAGATCGGCGACACGCTCACCTACCGGCTGGAGGACGGTCGCGAGGTGCGGCTCCGCGTCGCCGGCACGGCGCACGCGCCGGGCATGCCACCCGCATGGATGGAGCACATGGTGCCGGGCTTCGTCGCGTGGGATTCGAACGCGCGCGGCGAGGGCTCGGGCGAGACCGGCCAGCTCCGGCTCGTCACCACGCACCCGCTGGACGAGGGGGATATCCGCGACCGGGCCGACACCGCGCGCGCGCTGCTCGCACGGAACGGGCTCCGGGTCTCGCGCGTCAACGTGCCGCCCCCGGGCCAGCACCCGCACGCCGCGCAGATGGCGGCGTTCCGCTTCCTGCTGCTCGCGTTCGGCATCCTGAGCCTGGTGCTCTCCGCCGTGCTCGCGGCGGCCATGGTGCACGCGTTCATGGCCGAGGAGCGGCGCCAGGTGGGCGTGATGAAGGCGATCGGCGGCACCAGCCGGCAGGTGGCCGGCATCTACCTCGCCGAGGTGGCACTGCTCGCGGGCGCGGCACTCGTCGTCGGACTTCCTCCGGGACTCTGGCTCGGCCGCGCCTATGCCGAGTTCTCCGCAGGGATCCTCAACACCGACGTCTCGCACTCGCCGTTCCCGTGGTGGGCGCTGGGCGTGGTGCTCGTCATCGGCCTGGGGCTGCCGCTCCTGGTCTCGCTCACGCCGGTGTGGCGCGCGGCCGGGATCCCCGTACGCGAGGCGCTCGCCGAGGAGGCACCGCCGCTGTCGCGGCTCCAGGCGATCGACGCCTGGCTCCGCCGCTTCACCTGGCTGCCGCGGCCGCTGGCGCTCGCGCTGCGCACCGCGCTCGCACGGCGGGCGCGCCTGGCGCTGGCGATCTCGCTGCTCGGCGCGGGCGGCGCCTCGTTCATGGCGGCGCTCAACGTGGCCGAAGCGTGGAACCGCGCGGTGGATGCCGACTTCGCGCGCCGGCGCTACGACCTCGCCCTGTCGCTCGCCGAGCCCGTGGCCATCGCGAAGCTCGAGCAGCTCTGGCCGCAGGTTCCGGGGGTGGCACGCGTCGAGTACTGGCCGCTCGCCAACGCGTGGATGCTGGATCCGGCCGGGGTGGCGACGACCGGCGTGGCACTCGCTGGCGTCGAGCCCGCTTCACCGCTCCTCGCCCCGCGCCTCATCGCCGGTCGCTGGCTCGCGCCGGGCGACGATCGCGCCGTGGTCGTGAACCAGGCCGTGGCGCTCCGCGGCAGGGGCTACTCGCCTGGGGACAGCCTGCGCGTGCGCCTGCGCGGACAGCCGGTGGCGTTCGCGGTCGTGGGCGTGGCGCGCGAGCTGGCGCCCATGCCGGCGGCCTACGCGCCGCGCGCGGCGGTGCTGGCGGCGACCGGGCGCTCGCCGGATTCCACCCGCACCGCGCGCATCGTGCTCGCGCGCCACGACGACCAGGCGCAGCGCGAGGCGGCGCGCGCCCTCGAGCGCGCGTGCGAGGGCGCGGGGCTCCAGGTCGGCTCGCTGCAGCGCATGCTCGATGCCCGACAGGGTATCCTCGACCACCTCGTCATCATCTACAGCGTGCTCACGCTCGCCTCGCTCATCGTCGTCTTCGTCGGCGGGCTCGGACTCACATCCACGCTCACGCTCAGCGTGCTCCAGCGCACGCGCGAGATCGGCGTCATGAGCGCGCTCGGCGCCACGCCGCGCACGCTCGCGACCCACGTCTGGATCGAGGGCCTGGTCCTGGGAGCCCTGAGCTGGGTCGCGGCCCTGCTGCTCACGCTCCCGGTGTCGTGGGCGCTCGAGCAGGCCTGCGGCCGCATCTTCCTGAAAGCCCCCCTCGACTTCCATCTCTCGCCGCGGGCGCTCGTGCTCTGGCTCGCGTTCGTGCTGGTGCTCGCCACGTTCAGCAGCTTCCACCCCGCCCGGCGCGCCGCGCGACTTCGCGTGAACGAAGCACTGGGTGCTCTATGACGAACACACCGAGGAGATCCGCTCCATGAAGAACACCCTCGCCGCGCTGCTCGCTCTCGCCCTCGCCGCGGCCCCCGTGCTCGCGGGCACGCCGGCCGCGACATCACCCGTCCCCTGGCCCGACACGCGCGTGGGCGCACTGGCCAGGGGCTGGGTGACCGCGTTCAACACCAGCGAGGACGCGATGCGGGGATTCCTCGCCGACCACATGGCGGCGAAGAACCTGGCCGAGCGCGGCGTGCCTTCACGCGTGGAGCGCTACCGGACGCTGCGCGACCAGTACGGTCGGCTGCAGCTGGACCGCGTGGTCGTGTCCTCGGCGAGCGAGCTCACCGTCAAGCTCCTGGACGGCGACGCCAAGTCGCGCGAGTTCACGTTCCGGTCCGAGGCCCAGGAGCCGTGGAAGCTCGTGTCCGTGAGCATCAAGGAGGCGGTCCCCGGGATCCACGGGCTCTTCGGCGGCTTCCATCACTGATTCGCGGGTGGACCCGCCGCTCCGGCTTCCCCGGAACCTCGCGGCCCGCACCACGGACCCAGGCTACGCGTCGATCACGCGCCCTTCTTGAGCTGCACCCAGAGCGAGAGCTGGTGATCGGTGATGCCCTCGGGGACGTCCTTCGCCTCGCGCCCGATCTCCTCGCCGTCCT
>Ga0207662_10001008_pt1 | contig 13150 bp, 14 predicted proteins | sample KBSS33LmetaG_FD_184338 | JGI IMG/M metagenome (GOLD analysis project Ga0207662, IMG submission 184338) | Switchgrass rhizosphere microbial communities from Kellogg Biological Station, Michigan, USA - KBS S3-3L metaG (SPAdes) (version 2) | ecosystem: Host-associated > Plants > Roots >... | reverse complement strand
ACCGCCACATTCAGCGTCGAAGATATACAAACCGATCTGAGGCCCTTCGCGACCTGATCCGGAACAATCTGGTCGGACAGGAATGGGATGAGAACAAAGCGACGATCGGCACCATCACGTTCGTCTACGATCACCATGTGCGGGATCTGACGGCCAAGCTGACCGACATTCAGCACGAGTATCAAGGTCAAATTCTCTCAGGAATGCATGTGCATCTCGATCACGACCATTGTCTCGAGGTCCTCGTGGTCAAGGGGAAGGGAGCCCAAATCCGGCAGGTGGCGGACGCGATTCTCAGCGTGAAAGGCGTCAAGCACGGCAAGCTGGCGATGACGACCACGGGGGCCGGGATCACGTGATCTCTCGCCAACGGTTGCGACGGTCGATGGCATGTGTTGTCCTGTGTATCTCGTCCTCGACCCAGGTCTTCGCACATGACCCGGATGCGGAAGTCCTTGAGGTTCCGGAAGTATCGGTGATCGCGGAAAAACCTGTCGCGTCGTCCTCTCAACAGTTCATTCCCGACAAGGAAATTCTCCTTCAGCCGCAGGGCCGGCCGGCCCAGGTGCTGCGGCTGATCCCCGGTTTCGTCGCAGTCGAACACTCAGGGGGGTCTGGGAAAGCCGATCAATATTTTCTACGAGGTTTCGATGCCGATCACGGCACCGATGTCGCGTTTTTTACAGACGGATTGCCGATCAATTTCCGTTCGCATGCTCATGGGCAGGGCTACTCCGACTTAAGCTTCATCATCCCTGAAACGGTCGAAGGACTCGACGTGCACAAAGGCGCCTACCTTCCCGAATTCGGCGACTTTAATACGGCAGGAGCGGTGAATTTTCGCACCCGTGAGGTGGTGAAGGAGGGTGTTGTGCAAGCGGCAGGAGGACAGTTCGACACGCAGCGGTATCTGCTCATGTTCTCTCCGACGAAAGACAAGATTCGCACGCTCGTTGCCGGCGAGGCGTACTACACCAATGGGCCATTTCTCAACGACAATCGATATTTTCGAGCGAATTTGCTCGGGAAGGCGACCACGAATCTCTCCAGCCGTGACGAATTGAGCTTCATCGCCACGTTTCAGCAATCCCAATGGAACGCATCGGGAGAAATCCCGCTCCGGGCAGTCAGCGACGGCGCACTGGATCGCTTCGGGGCCATTGACCCCTCCGAGGGCGGCAAGACCCTTCGTACGACGGCCAGATTGAATTACCACTACGATACGTCGTCAGGTGGACAATTCTTCGCGAACGCATATGCCCAGTACTATAAGTTCGACCTCTTCACGAATTTCACATTTTTCCTCAACGACCCAGTGAACGGCGACGGGATTCAACAACACGACAACCGGGTCATGTATGGCGGCGACGTCGGCTACAAGCAGCGCGCCGAGGTGTTCGGGATGCCGAGTATCGGCACCATCGGTTTTCAAACCAGGGTGGATGATATCCACGCCCGATTGGGGACGCAGGTCATGCGAAATCCATTGGGCACCACCACGGATAGCGACATCCTGGAAGCCTCCTACGCGCCCTATATCAAAGCCGAACTGCAGCCGCTTCCATGGATGCGATTGTCGGGCGGCCTGCGCACCGAGCTGTTTACCTTCGATGTTCAGAACCGTTGCCAGGATTGTACGAAGCAGCCAGCCGGGCGGACGACATCGGGCATCGTGCTTCCCAAAGCCAATCTCATCCTAGGGCCCTGGCTCCGGACCGAACTCTTTGCCAACTATGGCGAGGGCTACCACAGTAACGATGCACGGTCCGCCGTGACTCCCGGCTCCTCACCGCTCGCGAGAGCCAAGACCTATGAGGTCGGAATGCGCTCGAAGCCGTGGGGACCCGATGGCATCGAGTTCATTACCACCTTGTGGGCGATCAATCTGAAATCAGAACTGGTCTTCGTCGGGGATGAGGGGACGACGGAAACCCGGGGGGCCACACGGCGACGGGGTATTGAAGCCGCGGCGCGTGGCCAAGTCTGGGGCCCGGTCTACATCAATGGCAGCGTCACCTGGTCACACGCCGAGTTCACCAATGGCAGCGCGATTCCATTGGCGCCGGAACTCACTGCGTACGGCTCGGTGCTTCTACAGTGGCCGGAAGATCTTCGTTCCCAGATCCAGGCGACCTATCTCGGTGTCCGGCCGTTGACCGAGGACCGGAGCGCCAAGGCACCTTCGTGGGTCACGATCGATCTCTCAGAGCGATATGTGCTTCCGGTCAAGCTTCAACACGGACGATTGGAAGCCTTCGTGTTCATACAGAATATTCTCGATGCCAAATGGGAGCAGGCTACGTTCTTCTTTGAATCGCGCTTGCGCAACGAAGCCGTCGCCGTCAACGATATTCACTTCGTGCCGGGTAATCCGCGGTTCTTTATGGGCGGCCTGGCCTGGTACTTTTGATCGGCTGCTGAAAACAAACTCCAACTGCGTTCTCGGTTACTTAGGCCCTCGACGTACATGGTAAAGTACGCCTCGGGCCTTCGTTGACCTCGGCCTTGCTTGGGGAAAGGCGCCTTCCGGCGCCTTGGGTGGGCGGGTGGAATCAAGTTCGTGTTGAGCAGCCTCATTGAGAGCACTCATGGGAAGCACTTCGCCGGTGAACATTCTTTCACGAGCCTATTTCAATCGATCGACGATTGTCGTCGCGCGATCGCTATTGGGCAAGTATCTGGTGAAGCAAAACGGCGCAGGGACCATGGCGGGGAAAATCGTCGAGGTCGAGGCCTACGTCGGACCTCACGATCTCGCCTGCCATGCCTCGAAGGGACGGACGCTCAGGACGGAGGTCCTCTTCGGGCCACCGGGGATTTCCTACGTCTACATGATTTACGGCATGTATCACTGCTTGAATGTCGTGACGGAGGAGGCGGAGTTTCCCGCGGCGGTATTGATCAGAGCCGTGGAAGTCGAGGGGGAATTGATCGACGGTCCGGGACGGCTCTGCCGCGCTTTTGCGATCGACCGCTCGTTGAACCGCATCGATATGACGGTTCGACAGCATCTATGGTTCGAAGACCGGGGAGCCAGGGTTCCAAGAGCGAAGGTCGGCGCGTTTCCGCGCATCGGGGTCAGTTATGCAGGGACATGGGCCGACAAACCCTATCGCTTTCGACTCACTGACTGGTGACCGACCCCGCCTGATACCAGTCATTGCCGAGCCCAGAATAAAAAAGGGAGCGGCCCGTGAGGACCGCTCCCTTGTCAGGGTTACGTTGCTTCGGTATAGCGACTACTCGATCTTGCGATCGCCCGTAATCTTGGTGGCGGAGGTGACGGGCGGAGCAATTTGGATCTGCGGGCCCTGCACCTTCGGAAGCCGGCCGGCTCCCTCACTCGCCGTAATCCGTTCGTTGTCCGATTTCTTCAGACTCTGAGAGACGTGCTTGTCGTCGAATCCGGCGGCCTTTGTCAATGTCGATTCGCCGCGGGCATCCGACTGACCGGGGTCGTTCGCCGTGGGCTGTCCATTCACCGGGCTGCCGCTGTTCTTCATCGGATAACCCTCATGCTTGGGCAGCAGGGCCGGGTTGGCCGACGCCATGGAGACCGCAAACAAGACACCGGAAACCATCGCAACAGTGCCGATTAAGAGCTTCATACCCATCTCCTTTAAATAAATGGTGGCTGAAGATTGCCGTAGGTTGCGTTCCGATATCATCAGAGAATCAAGTGGGCGGGATCATAGCCGAGGGGGGGAGGGCTGTCAAGGGCGAAACCATGCCAATTTCCCTCGCCCTAGGATGCATATCCCATTGAAACACTGAGGAAGTCAGCCAACTCAACGTCTGGGGGGACGGCGGCTGCGACCGCGATGGCGGAACGCTGGCCCTCGGCTCACTCCCTGGAGGCGGATGGTGACCGTCGTCCCTTCGCCAGGGGCGCTGCCGATCGCGATCGATCCTCCGTGCTCTTCCACGATTTTCTTGACGGTCGCAAGCCCCAGTCCGGATCCCGCCTTCTTCGTCGTGAAAAACGGTTCAAAGACGCTGTCCACGATTTCCGGTGGGATCGGCGCCCCGTCATTCTTGATTAGAATTTGGTCCTCAATGCCTCGTCCCGCCCGATGCTGCGTCACGTTGATCGTGAGATGACCGCCCGGCGTCATCGCTTCACATGCGTTCTTGAAGATGCTGAGAAACACCTGTTGCAGCTTGGCTTCGTCTCCTCGCACCGGCGCGAGCACGGGGGCATATTCTTTCGTGACGTGGATCCGCGTGACTTCGAGATCGGTCGCAACGACCGTGAGTGCGCTTTCGATGACCTCTGGGATACGGACGAGTCGTCGATTGAGTTCGAGTGGCTTGGCAAAGTCCAGAATTTCATTGAGAATCGCTTCCACGCGGATCAAATCGCGCATGGCGTTTTCCACGCGGGTTTGGGGATCAAAATCCAGCACGCCTTCGCCGGTGACTTCTTCCAATTGTGCTCGGATTGACCCCAGCGGCTCGCGAACTTCAGTGGCCAGAAATGCGCTGAACTCTCCGATCGCGGCCTGGCGCTCTTGCTTCCGGATCATCGGCTCCAACGGGACGGGCGGTGTCGGTGCAGGAGCCGAAGACGCTCCGTCCTCATCGGTCACAGGTGTGGAAGCCGCCGGCCCCGGCGACGGAGCCTGCATGAGGTCGGCAAGCTTGAGAATCAGCGGCTCAAGGGTCCTGGCATCAGTCGGTTGGTAGCGCCCCGGTTCACGGGAGGCGAGCGTCACGGTACCACCGACCTGTCCCCTCACAAAGAACGGAAAGACCAGGGAGGACTGAAACCGGTCTTTGAACAATTGCTTATGATCCAAAAAGCGCCCCTGCGTCGATGCGAGATCATGATCGACGCGGGGCTTGCGATGACGAATCGCCCAGCCCGCGGCGGAACTGTCCAGCGCCAGCCGATGTCCTGGCCGCATGTCCTTCTTGCCGTCTTTGTGGTCACCCTTCAGGTCGCCGGCCATGCCCAGCACTTCCACGCTGCCGGCGATCGGATCATAGTGGCACACCCAGCCACGATCATAGGTCACCGTCTGGTTCGCATCAGTCAGCAAGGTGGTGATCTGTTCCTGAAGGTGTGGCGTCAGCTGCGAAGCAGGCGGGCTGAAGATGGACGGGGGGGCAGGGGCCGTTGACGGTTCTTGGTTGACGAGCGGACGGCTCAGGACGACGTTCATGTCAAAGAGCTTGTCCCGGTCCAGCGCTCTCGTCACCTCGTCGCTGGCCTGGTCCATCAGGCCGCGTTCTTTCTTTGTAAACGCCGCACTTTCCTTGCGTCCAATGACGAGGAAGCCGTACGTCCGGTTCCGGTGCTTGAGCGGAACTCCCAGCAGAGATTTCGCACCGGGCGTCACCATGCGGAGGCGCACGGTACGGCTTCCGTCTTGATCCTGTGTGCCTGTCGCCACGAGAGACGGCGCGGACAACGTACGAAGGATGGCCTGCACATCGCGGGGGTTGAACCCTCGGGCGGCATGGCCGACGAGGGGACCGTGTTCACGGTGAAAGATCGCCGCGACCGCGGAGTCTACCGGCAGGTCGTTGAGGACCGAGGTGAGCGTCCGTTGAAGCTGGGTTTCGCCGGGCGGTTTACTGTGCTGAGTCGTCGGTGTCATTCAGGCGTTGTTCGTGCGGCAATGCGGCATTGTAGCAATGCATCCGTAGCAATTCAACGACAAGCCGCTGTCAGAGTGTTGAAACATGTTCGCGAAGGCCTCGGGACCAGGCGTGTCCAGTGGAAGCGATTGGGCAGGCAATCGGGGGCGGGCGGATGGAGAATGTCCGAGGAGGTGGGAGGTGAGAGGTGAGAAAGGAACGTCTTTGTGAACACTCTGAGAGAGAGCATGCTCATTCGGGCGGATTGATGATCTTAGGCTGTCGCGGTTCTCCGGCACGGATCTTCACCTGGCCATAGTCGCCCGTCAGAAAATTGAGGAAGCTCGAGACGATACTGATGACGAGCGCTCCCCCGACGGCCGGCCAGAAGCCTGTCACCGTGAAGCCTTTCACCACATAGGCCGTGAGCTCGAGCAGCAAGGCGTTAAGCACGACCAGAAAGAGTCCGAGTGACAACACGATCAGCGGCAACGTCAGGATCATCAGGATGGGCCGGAGGAGCAGATTCAAGACGGTGAGCACGAGCACGGCAGCGACTCCCGCACCGAGGCTGTCGGCTTCGAGACCGGGGATGGTTGCGACAGCGAGAAAGACCGCAATGCCGGATATCAAGAGGCGCACCAGCGCTGAATGAATGCCCCCGCCGAACGGAGCCGCGTGCGTCGCTTGTGAATAGTGCACGATGCGCATCGCACTCCTATTGGGCAGGCGTCGAAGCCGGGGGTTGCGGGGTCACTGCCGGTGCCGGAGGCGCCGGCTTCTTGATCGAAGAAAAATGGACTTCCGTCGCGGTCAGGGTCTTCTCGTCCTTGATCGCCTCAATCACGACACGGTCCCCCACCTCGGGCAGATTGGTGCTCTTGGGATGGTCCTTCTCCTTGAAGCGGGTTTGCTTGTTGATCTGGACGTCGACGGTCGCCCCCTTCTGGGTTTTGACCTCGAGGTGCTTCGCATCGATGGCGACCACCGTGCCCAACACATGCTGGCCGGTCCCGTGGGCAAAGGCGGTTGAAGTCAGGGTCACACTCAATGCGATCAGGACCAATCGATGAAACATTGCCGGTGCTCCTTCCTGGATCTGCGAGACATCAAGATAAGACGTTAGTGATGATGGCTTTCCGCGGCCTTTGCGGCCGCTGCGTCGTCTCCCTGGAGAAACTGATCGAACGCCGCTTCTTCCAGTCGTTCTTTTTCGGTTTTCGGATTGAGCGTTTTCATTTCATCCAATTCTTCCTGCGAAATTCGCGGCAAATGACGGATGAAATGGACCAACTTCCAGCTATCGAGATCCTTCTCCGGGTCGCCGCTTCCCCAAGCCGGCATGGCCGTAAAGCGAATGCCGTTGTGAATGACCCAAAACAATTCACCGTCCGACATGGACTGTGAATCGGCGAGGCGTAAATCAGGCGCCTTTGGATAGACATTTTTGCCGATGGGAGTCTGCCCGCTTCCGTCGTTGCTATGGCAGATCGCGCAATGATCGGCAAAATGCGCGCGCGCGTCCTTCAACAGCTCTGCATTGAGCGGAAGCGGGTTGGCCGTATTTCGCTTTTCGATCGGAATGGCCAAATGGCGGATCTGCCGCGCCATCATGACTTCCAAGACGTGCGGTTCCGTTTTTGCACTGAACCCGGTCGTAAACAATTGATAGCCCAGCCAGCCGAAGAGGCCAAGGCCGACTACGATAACAATGACGACTGCGCCGAGGAGCTTCGCCTTCATATCCGCCCTTCACTATACAAACTCCACGATCCCCTTTGCTACCTGAGCAGGGCTCAGGCGTAGCCGTGAGCACGAAACCAGCGCACGGCCTTTTCAAGCGCGGCTTCTGGCGGCGTCTGTGGAATGCCGAGTTCACGGATCGCCTTGCTGCAATCATAGTGCATTCGATACTTGGCCATCTTGACCCCTTCGAGTGGAATGCGCGGAGGGCGCCCTGTCAACGAAGCGATCCATTGGTTCACATGGGCGAGGGGCAGCACAAGCGAGCGCGGAAGCCGGAGTGAGGGCGCGTTAACGCCGGTCAGCCCGCTGAGAATGTCGAAGACGTCCTTCAGCATGAGATTCTTGCAGCCGAGAATGTAGCGCTCGCCCTGGCGGCCTTTTTCCATGGCGAGAAGATGCCCGGTCGCCACGTCGTCGACGTCGACGATGTTCATGCCGGTTTCGATGTAGGCCGGCATCCGGCCCTTCATGAAGTCCACGATGACTTGACCCGTCGGCGTTGGCTTCACGTCTCCCGCACCCACCGGCGCGCTGGGATTCACAATCACGATCGGCAGGCCTTCCTTCGCGAATTTCAGCGCTTCCTGTTCGGCCAGATACTTGGACCGTTTGTAGTGACCAGCCATCTGATCCAGCGAAACGGGTGTGTCTTCGGTGCCCAGTCCGCCACCGGCAGGTAGTCCGATCGCTCCAATCGTACTGCAGTACACGATGCGCTCGATGCCGGCCCGGCGGGCGGCAGCCAGCACGTTCCGGGTACCGGTGACATTGACGTCGTAAAAGATGGCCGGATTCTTGGCCCACAAGGCGTAATAGGCGGCAACGTGGTAGAGCTGCTGACAACCTGAGAGCGCCGCACCAAGGGAGGCAGGGTCGAGCAGGTCACCTTCCACCCGTTCAACGGAAAGCCCTGTCAGATTCTGGGCATCCGACTTGGAACGCGCGAGGACGCGGACATCCGTACCGGCCCGAACCAGCGCGCGCGCGACCGCACCGCCGACAAACCCGGTCGCGCCGGTCACGAGGGCCCTCATGGTCGCCCATCGCTCCTCACGCTAATTTTTCCGGGCAGTGATGTATCGGGCGAGATCGCGAAGCGGATCGGCGGAGGGGCCGAAGGAGGCCAGACGTGAAATGGCACGGTCGACACACTGGTCCGCCAGCCGTTTGGCTCCGTCGACTCCGTAGAACGTCGGATAGGTCTTCTTGCCGCGTTCGGCGTCCGTATTGGGATTCTTCCCGAGTTCCTCCCGCGTTCCTGTCACGTTCAGCACGTCGTCGGCGATTTGAAAGGCGAGCCCGATGTCTTCCGCATATCCCGTCATGTCGTCCAATTGACGATCGTTCGCGCCGCCCGCGATGGCTCCCATGCGTACGGCGGCTCGGATCAGCATGCCGGTCTTATGCTTATGAATCGTCTGCAGCGCGGTCAGATCGATGTCCTTGTGTTCGGCCTGAATGTCGAAGACTTGCCCGCCGACCATGCCCAAGTTGCCGGAACCGAACGCCAATTCCTGGAGAATGCGAACCTGGCGTACAGGATCACAGCCTTTCATCAGATCGGGACGGCTGATCACGTCGAAGGCCATCGTGAGAAGCGCATCTCCGGCCAGGATGGCCATGGCCTCTCCGTACACCTTGTGATTCGTGGGCTTTCCCCGACGGAAGTCATCATTGTCCATGGACGGCAGGTCATCATGAATGAGCGAATAGGTGTGAATGAGTTCCAGGGAGCAGGCAACGGCCATCAGCCCCGGCGGGGACGAGCCGAGCGCTTCGGCCGCCGCGATAGCCAGAATCGGCCGGACGCGTTTGCCACCGGCGAGCAGGCTGTACCGCATGCTCTGATGGAGGGTCACCGGTGGAGCGGCCGCCGGGGGAATCACTTCATCAAGGAAGCGGTCCACCTCAAGACGTTTCTGTTCCAGGTAGTCCTTGATGTTCATGGAAAGGGCAGTCCTTAATAGCGAAAATTCAATTCGGGCGGAGAGTAACAAACGGTCTATATGGAGTCAAACGGCCGAGGAGGCCGGTCCCTGCTCCGGCGATAGCTGAAACCGCGTCGTCCCTCACTGCTGGGCCCCGCAACTTGTTCCATCCATGCCTTCGTCAGAACGGAACTTCGACAAGGCTCGCCGGCGCGAGCCGCGCACGCCGCGAGGGCTATGCAACCGTCGCAAGTCGCATGAAGGGTCAGTCTTCCTCTTCTTCTTGTTTTTAAACCGACAGGCTCGTTATACTCCCGTGTCATGAGTATTAGGAAAGCCGGCGGTGATTGGGAGCCGATGCTCCTCCCCATCGAGCCCCGTCATTGCAAAGTCTGCAAACAAGGGTTGTACCGCGACAAAACGATGTTACGTGGCGGCTGGTCTCGGTGTACGATATGTGACGAGTTCGTGCATTACAGCTGTCTCGCGAGCGGAAAGTTTTCGTTCCTCAAGGCGCGACCCCGAGTCTGCAAGACGTGCCGTGCTGCCCAGACCAGCCCGTCTGTCGCCCATCAAGTCGATTCGTCCGTTCCTGTTGGCTCGTGACCTCGCATCCTCGGCCAAGTCCTCTCCAAGTTCGTCCGCGTTGGCATCTCATGTTTGCTCAAGGGATCCGGTACGTCGTGGCTCCGGTCATTCTCGCCGGGAGCGGATTCTTTACCGTCAACTTTCTTGTCAGCGGCCAATACACCTGGCCCAGGACCAGTCGAGTGCTGGCGCTCACGCTCACCCTCCTCGTCCTTTCCTATGAGTTCGTCTACAAGGAACAGGCCGCAACCACGGGATCGAAAGAACGGGCGCGCGCCGCTGTGCTCTCTGCCTGTGTGATTCCTTATGCTGTCGGCGCGATCGTGATGCTTGCGCTCTGGAGACTGTGAGGGCTGCGCCATGGGCCAAGTGTTTCACAGTGGTGCATGTCTCCAGCAATGTTGGTCAGTCCATCCGCTGTGCCTTAGCGTTAGACGAATCACTGCCGACAACCAACTCGCCCTGGCCTGTACCTCTTGCCGGTTTGCCCATTACGTTACCATCGGGTCGATTGTCCTGGGCCCTGCGACTGCTTCTGAAGAATCCATTCGGTCCATGAACGCGCCCGGGGCACTGCCTGGCCCGCAGGCGCTCCTGGTGAACTGCATCGACGCGCATCCGGCGGCCCTATCGTTGCGCCAGATGGATGTGTTCGAAGACCTGGCCGCTATTCGCTGCGCCGAATGTCGTCGCCACTACACCGTGGCCACCACGGCGTTCGAAACGCATCAGAAATGACCTGTTCGCAAACGGTGGACATACGCTGTGACTTTGGGCAGCACGCCTTGGAAGGAAGCGGCTCCGGCCATGGTTGATGGACAGTCTTTTACGGACGAAGAAACGGCGCTGCTGACCGACACCGCCTTTTTCCAGAAAAAGGCGAGGGTCAGCGAGAAGATTCGTGCCCAATTGGAGGCAACGCGCCTGGCCTTGAAGGAGGAACTGAGTCTCGCCGTGCTTCGGGACTTGCCTGAATCCGATCTTGCAAGCACCCAGCTCGTGAATGGCGAACATTTAGAATCGTTTCCCTACCAGTACCTTGATTGCCCGAAGCATTTTCATGGGACCGAGAAGCGCACCTTTCGCACGTTGGTCTGGTGGGGCCATCATGTGGCATGGGCTTGGATCCTCGAAGGGAGTTTGGTGCGGCAATACAAGAAGCGTCTGGTGGATCAGTTCCATGTGGTCGCGGGACGTCAGCTGGAGCTGTCGCTCGCAGCGACTCTCTGGGAGTGGAAGCGGGGTGAGGGCTTTACGCTGCCTATTACGCATGATCGAAAAGCTCAGATTGCCGCGGTTCTTGCCGAGCGCTCGATCCTCAAGATTGTCCGGTTCCTCCCTTTCAGGGATGCGCGTGTGCGAAACGGGGAGCTGGCGGAGCTGAGCCGCGACGCGTTTCGCGCCATGCTGCCCATCGTAGCGCTGTAATTGTACGGCTGGAGGGATTTCGGTAGACTACCCCGCGTTTCGTGGGCGCAATTTGCCAAGGAGGGCATCGTGAGACATTCGCTCGTGCGGGTGGGCGCCGGAGTTTTGCTATCGTTCGGTCTCAGCATCTCGGCCGGCTGCGGTGGGAGCGGACAGACGGTCCATTTCGACCTGCTTCCGCAGCAGCAGCCCGTGCAACAGGCTGAACCGGAAGGCCTCAAGATCGTCATCGAACCGTTTGAAGACCGGCGCGCCGACAGACAGCGAATCGGCATGCGCACCCATTTGTGGGGTGGGGTCACGAATTTCAACGTAGCCGGCGAAAAACCCGGCGAAGTCTATGCCCAAGCCTTGGCCGATCGGCTGAGGGCCGCAGGTTGGTTCGACCGTTCCTGGGATGTGCGGGTGGCTCCTCCCGGGTCTATGCCGAACGCCGATATAGTGATCGGTGGACAGGTGTTTGAGTTTGCCGCGAACGCCAAGAGCCGGATGTTTTCTACCTATCTGACGACGAGCAACAAATTGACCATCACCGCCCGCAACAGTGCGGATCACAGCACCACGAGCCGCAGTCTGGAGAGTTCCCAGTCGGATACCGTGGTGTGGTTTTCTGAGGAGGACGTCAAGCGTCTCATGGCCGCGACCATCAAAGACACGCTCGATCGGTACCTCGCTGATACGACCATCTCGCAGCGTGCGCTGCGACCGAAGCGATAGATCGTCCCCGACGCAGGAGACAACCGTGCGTGAGCGCCGCTGGGAAACGTGCGCTGCGATGACGTTCAATGAGGTGCTGGCCGTCGGTGAGCGTCTGGCCACCTTGGGACTCAAGCCCGCAGTCGCGGCAAAGGATGTGATCTGCTACGTTGAGGAATGGACGGTCGAGGCACCCGACGACTTCGACAGCCTGGATGCCTGGTCCACCGAGGACGTCACGCTCGTCCACGTCCGGGAAGGCTGGAGCGGAGATTTTTTTCTCCTGGCCGGCGCCTACCATACCGCCTATCTGCGGTTTCAAGACGTCGGCACCTATTGCTCGATCAGCCACCCCTGGCGCATTCGCGAACGCATGGTTCTGCATGAGAACCGGGGCATGTTCTGGCTTGGATTCCGCCACGCCCACTCGTTTCTCCGCATCCGTCTCCAAACGCGGGAGGTGGTGACGCCCGGCGAGAGCCGAGACGACGCCAGGCGCGACCAATGGCTCGACGAACGACGCACGGCGTTTCTTGAGGCCATCACGACCGTCGCGCTTCCCATCGAGACGGCCGTCGAAAAGCGGCAGCTCATCTTGCGTCCACAGGATCCCTCCGTTCCGTTTTTCTGCTCGTGGCCGGACGCCTTCGGTCCTTGCCAGTTCGAATACAACACATCGGATGCGTATGAGTTTCTGGTTCCCGCCAGTCAGCTGGCGGCGACGTACGCTCCCGAGCCGGCGGGGCTGCGCACCTATCTGACAGGCTTTTCGGAGGAGGCGCTTCGCGAATTTGACGCCATTGAGCCGGCGGCCCGCTTTGCATACCGATGTTCCGTGCATTGTCCGCTCGATGACCTGCCGGAGATCCGTTCGGCCATCGAGCCGGACGGCCGGCTCTATGCTACCTTGTGCGAGTTCCAGACGCAGGAACTGCTGCCCGACGGCGACGATGCGTCGGCGATCATCGGGGTCGTCGGCTCCCGCGCCGGATTCGCGATCGAGGCGCGGTTGAACAAGGCCCCGTTGAAGGAAGAGCTGATGGCCGGATGGTTGGAACGCCTGCTCGGACAGCCGGTCGTGTATGCGCCGCTCCCCGCCTTCATCTGAACGGCTAATGAAACGGGCGCTCTTTCACCCGCCCACCCCCGGCAAACCTTTCACACCCTCCCAGCCCACCAAT
>Ga0207662_10001007_pt1 | contig 13162 bp, 8 predicted proteins | sample KBSS33LmetaG_FD_184338 | JGI IMG/M metagenome (GOLD analysis project Ga0207662, IMG submission 184338) | Switchgrass rhizosphere microbial communities from Kellogg Biological Station, Michigan, USA - KBS S3-3L metaG (SPAdes) (version 2) | ecosystem: Host-associated > Plants > Roots > Rhizosphere... | reverse complement strand
GGGCATCCCGGTGCTCTGCTACAACTTCATGCCGATCTTCGACTGGACCCGCACCGAGTTGGCCATGCCGTTGGCCGACGGCTCAACGGCCCTCGGCTACGACCACCGGCAGCTCGCTCGAATCGATCTATCGAAAGGCACAGGCGACCTGCCAGGGTGGGCCACCGCTTATGACGCCGAGACGCTCGGCGGCCTGCTCACTGCCTACCACGACATGGACGAGGAGCAGATGTGGGAGCACCTCGCCTATTTCCTCGAGCGAGTTGTTCCGGCTGCGGCGAGCGCGAACGTCAAACTCGCTATCCATCCCGATGATCCACCCTGGCCCGTCTTCGGGCTGCCGCGCATCATCACCAACGGTCCGGCGCTCGAGCGCCTCACTCGTCTCGTCGATCATCCAGCGAACGGTGTGACTTTTTGCACTGGATCGCTGGGCGCCAGCGCCGATAACGACCTCCCCGCGATGCTTCGAAGTCTCGGAGCTCGGCGCCGCGTGCATTTCATGCACTGCCGAAACGTGCGTCGAACCGGCGAACGGCAGTTTCACGAGACGCCGCATCCTTCAGAATTCGGCAGCGTCGACATGCTCGAGGTTTTCCGTGCATTGCGCGATGTGTCGTACGACGGACCAATGCGCCCGGACCATGGCCGAATGATCTGGGGCGAGCGCGGCCGCCCTGGCTATGGGTTGTACGATAGGGCCCTGGGGGCGATGTACCTCCAGGGTCTGTGGGAAGGAATGTCGCGGTAACCCTAAGCGGCTTCAGGTCGTCACTGGAGCAGCCGAGACTATGCGTTGCGGCTCCTGTCTTTCCGCCGCGTCGTATCTCGCTTGCCAGCTCCCGCTTCCCGCCTAATGGCCGCTCCAAACATCTCCGCTATCGACGCGATCGGCGACCTCCTCGTTCGTGAGGGGCTGATCACCAAGGTACAGCTCGCGAAAGCGCTTCAGGAGCAAAAGCAGAGCGGAACGCGTGTCGGCTACAACCTCGTCAAACTCGGTTTCCTGCCGGAAGTCGAACTGACGAAGGTTCTTGCCAAGCAGCACAAGATGCCGGCGGTGGATCTCTCGCGGTTCGAGGCCGATCCCAAAATCGCGAAGATGATCCCGAGCGAGCTGGCGACGAAGCATGTCGTCATGCCGCTCAAGCGCGATGGCCGCACGCTCACAGTCGCGATCGCCGATCCGTCGAACCTCGGCGTGCTCGAGGATCTCAAGTTCATCACGCGGTACGACATCTTCCCGGTCATCGCCGGAGAGTTCGCGCTGCGCGCGTTGATCGACAAGGTGTACGGCTCGGCCGACGAGCAGCAGATGGCGTCGCTCATGGACACCATCGCCGAGTTGGAGTCCGATGGCGACGTCGAGGTCCTCGAGGACAGCGAAGAGGAGATGACGGCAGCGGCGCTGGCCGCGCAGATGGAAGACGCGCCGGTCGTCAAGCTGATCAACGCCATTCTCACCGATGCGGTAAAACGGGGCGCGTCGGACGTCCACTTCGAGTGTTTCGAGCACGAAGTGCGTGTGCGCTACCGCATCGACGGCGCGCTGCAGGAAGTGATGAAGCCGCCGATGAAGTTCAAAGCGGCGCTCATCTCGCGCTTCAAGATCATGTCGCAGCTGAACATTGCCGAGCGGCGCGTGCCGCAGGACGGACGCATCAAGCTGAAGATGGGCGACAAGGTCATCGACTTCCGCGTGTCGACGCTGCCCACACTGTTCGGCGAGAAGATCGTTCTGCGAATTCTCGACAAGGGCAACCTGACGTTCGACCTCTCCGCGTTCGGCATCGAGCCGCGCGCCGAGGCCGATCTCATGGAGGCCGTGTCGAATCCATATGGTATGGTGCTCGTTACCGGTCCGACGGGATCCGGCAAAACGACAACGCTTTACTCGGCGCTATCAAAGGTCAACTCGATCGACGTCAACATCATGACGGCGGAAGATCCGGTCGAGTACAATCTGTTCGGCATCAACCAGGTGTTGGTGCGCACCGAGATCGGGATGACGTTCGCCGCGGCGCTCAAAGCGTTTCTGCGTCAGGATCCAAACATCATCATGGTCGGCGAAATTCGAGATCTTGAAACCGGCGGCATCGCCATCAAGGCTGCGCTAACCGGCCACATGGTCCTCTCGACGCTGCACACGAACTCGGCGCCCGAGACGGTTACGCGACTGCTCGACATGGGGCTCGAGCCATTCAACGTGGCGTCGGCGCTCAACCTGATTCTCGCGCAGCGACTCGTCCGCCGAATTTGCTCGAATTGCCGGGCGCCGTACGATCCGCCGCCCGAGGAGCTCATCGCCGCGAAGGTCACGAAGCAGACGACCATGCGTCAGCTGCGCTTCACTGAAGAGGCATTGCGCAACGCGAAAGCGAAGGCGACGCCTGAGGCACTGCCGTACCTCGAAAAACTGAGCCTCGATACGACGATCGGCGAGATTGGATTCTTCAAGGGCGCGGGTTGTGACTCGTGCAGCGGGACCGGGCTCAAGGGGCGTCAGGGCGTGTACGAAGTGCTTGTGATGTCCCCTGCGATCCGAAAGCTCGTCATGCAGAACGTAGGCGCCGCGGAAATTCGCGATGCGGCGATCGAGGAAGGCATGCTGACGCTGCGCATGGACGCCTGGCTCAAGGTGATGAAGGGAATCACGACCACCGAGCAGATGATCCGCGAGACGTCGCACTAGCACGCCAAGAACAAGCGCAACTACCCCGAAAACACGCCTCTGGCGACTCCCCGCGGCCGCGCTGTATGATCGTAGCGCGAACACTGACTCGGTCCTACTCGGGAGCGTGTTTATGATCTTGGTCGTCGGTTCGACCGGCCTCCTCGGCGGTGAGATCTGCCGCCGCCTTCGCGCCGGCGGGGAGCTAGTTCGAGGACTAACTCGGGCGACATCTGACACTGCCGCTGTCGATCGCCTGCTTGGAATGGGCGTGGAGACAGTCATCGGCGACATCCGCGATCGCGCATCGCTCGACGCCGCCTGCCGCGGAATCGATACTGTGTTCTCGACCGCCACGATTACGCGATCACGCCAGCCTGGTGACAGCATCGAGGCAACTGACGAAGCCGGGCAACTCCAGCTCATCGATGCCGCGAAAAATGCCGGCGTGCGTCGCTTCGTCTACATCTCGTATTCACGAAACCTCAATGATGACGGTCCGCTGACACACGCCAAGCGCACCGTTGAGCGGCGGCTTCGCGAGAGCGGGATGACGTATACCATCCTCCGCCCGAGCTACTTCATGGAAGTGTGGCTCAGTCCTCATCTCGGCTTCGATTACACGAACCGAAAGGCGACGCTCTACGGAGCGGGCGAAGCAGGAATCAGCTTCATCTCGTTTGCCGATGTCGCGGAGTTCGCTGTCCGGGCACTGCATAGCTCCGACGCCGCCAACGCAACGATCGAGCTCGGAGGACCCGATGCTGTTAGTCCTCACGACGCGGTGCACATCTTCGAAGAGTTGACTGGCGCCTCGTTTGAGGTACAGCACGTGCCGCAGGAGGCGCTCCGTGCACAGTTCGACGGCGCGACGGATTCACTTCAGAAGTCGTTCTCAGGCTTGATGCTCGACTACGCCGGCGGCGACGAGATTCCCATGCGGGACACACTGGATCGCATCCCCGTGAAGCTGACGTCGGTTCGTGACTACGCTCAGTCCGTCCTCGGCGCGTAGGGTCGTACGGCGCGGCGGTCGGGGTTGAGTTCAAAATGCACCCGATGGGCCGCCGCGTCGCGGCAAGAACGATCTACGGCAGCTTGCTCGATTGCTTGGTGGCGGTCGTCACTGTCACCCGAATAATCCTGTCGAGCAGGGGATACTCCTTATCCATGAACGCGTTGCCGCCCGCTTCCAGTGGCCCCTGCTTTCCCTGTCGAACGCCGCTTCCGGAATTTTCTCCGTAACCTGAATACAAGCTGTCGACGACCGACATTCCCTCGATGACCGTTCCTAGAATCGTGAACGGCTCGGCGTCGCTGCGCGGATTGTCCTTCAGATTGATATAGATCTGTCTGTTGCGCGTCTTCGGCTGCGCGGCGCCCTTCATCGCGATGGCGAACGTCCCGCGCTTGTTGTTGGAGCGCGGTGGATCGTCGTCGAGATACTTATCCTTCCACGCCGCGTTCACCGCGGGATTCCCGTGCAGACCGAACTGCGCGATGTACTCCTTGTTCACGCGGTGGAAGCGCGTGTCGTCGTAGTAGCCGAGCCGCGCCAGATTATAGACGCGGTCGGCGCCGATCGGTCCCCAGTCGCGAACCAGTTCCAGCACGAAGGTGCCTTTCGTCGTCTCGAATCGCAGATGAGACACCGGTGGCGCCGGCTTGGTCCACTCGGGGTTCGACGGATCGAGCAGAAGTGCCTCGCGGCGGACGCCACTCGGGGCCGTCGTCGCCGTTGCGTTGCTCGGTGCGCGGCCGGCACACGCCGTCGCGAAAAGCGCCGGTATTATCCACGCCGTGCACGTCACCAACCTGTGTCGCCCAATGTGGATCTTCATCCTGTGCCTCGGCACTGGTTGAACTCGTGAAATAACTAACGCGCCGAATCGGCGATTCTGGCATACACCGCGCGTGCCGAGTCGACGTCGGCTCGAAACGCGTCCCGCTCCGCGTCGGACCGCCAGCGTGCGCGTTCGACGCGTGTCCAGATCGCGTCGATCGTTTGCGAGAGGAACTGGGCGTCCTCGGTGCGGACATAGCGACGACCTCCGCGCACAACATACACCGGCGACGTGTGCGCGAATGCGTAGTCGTCGCCGATGTACTTCGATCCCGGACCGAGGACGCGTGCCGCGACCCAACCACCTTGCGGCACGGCGATCGGACCGTCGAACAACACATGGACGCGATCGGTCGCCGCCACCGTTTGCGCGACCTCACCGTTCACGATGATCTGCAGCGAATCCAGCGGCGTGATCGACGTCGCCTCGGCTCTGACGCGCAGGGTCGGTGGCACGTTCGCGGCGACGGCGATCTCGTCGCCGGGCTCGTGTCCGTCGACGGTGAGAAAGAGCAGCGGCCCTGTCGACATGAACGTTCGACCGCGTTTGATCGCGTCCATCCAGCTCCGCATGGTGAGCGGGCCGGTGATGTGAGCAAACGTCCGATCGGATCCCGCCGGCGGGTCACGCCATACGTCGGAGAAATTGTCGGTGCCCGCCGTGGCCGGCAGACGGAATCCCGCGTTGAGCAAACGATAATAAAAACTCGCTGAGCCCAGCTCGTCGGAGTAGAGCGCGCCGATGTCGTAGTAGTCGCCGAGGCCAAGCGCGGCGTCGAGTGCGATCAGCGTGGCGGCCGCCGCGGCCGGCGTGCGCGGCGCCGATGTGTATGGGTGCATGAACCCGGCGATCCCACCCTGCGCTCGTGCCCCTTCGAAATAGATTCGCTCGAGCGACGGCTGCCCATACGCTGTCCCGCCTGCACCGGCGACGAAGGGGAGAATGAATTCTCGCGTCCCGATCATCCCCACGTGCCCAAGCCCGCCGCGGAACTCCTCCGCGTATTGCAGAATGTGCGTAGGCGTGGAGAGCAAACTCGGTTTGCCGGTGAGATCGCTCCACCGGCCCATGAGACGCGTGCCGTCCATGTGGATCAGCGCGTTCGTCATGTGAAGGTCTTCGGCAAGGAGTTGGAGAAAGAACGCCTCGTGGGTGAGACCGAAGCCTTGATGCAAGTCGTGCACATGGCTGTCGCCGGAATACCACCCGCGCGACGGCAGGTCAGCGAGCCGAGCGAGCGAGATCGTTGCCGACTGTGTTTTGCCGGCGACGACGTCCACCGTCACGGATTTCGGCTTGTACTCCCAGCCTCGCACGGCTTCGATCGTCGCCGTGCCGGCAGGAAGATCGAGCTCGGCGTCGCCCGCGGTATGGAAGTAGTGCCGGTCGATGTCCATCATCGCCCGATGAAAGGTGCCGTCGGGAGTGTACGCTCTCCCATCGCTGGCGTCGACGTAGATGCGCGCGGGCATGGGTTGGCCGTCGGGGCCGAGGACGCGTACGTGCACGCGACCCGTCGGCGTCACAGGACGTCGCGCGGTGATCTTCACCTCGTGCCACGCCGATGGACGTCCGCCGGCGATGGATGCGGTGTATAGCTTGGGGATGCCGGCGTGAAACGCGACGAACGCGAAGTGCTTTCCGTCGGGGCTGGGCGTCGGCGACATCTCATGATCGACGTCGTCGATCGTCAACTCGATCGGATCGCCGCCCGCGGCGGGAATGATGCGAACGTCGTTCGAGCCTCTGTCCTCGGTCACGTAGAGGATATTCTGGCCGTCCGGCGTCCACGCCGGCTTCATGCGATACTCGGTCTCCTCGTCGCGGACAACTCGAGACTGCAACGTCGCGAGATCCAGGACACGCAGCCCACCCTGCGAGTACGCCATCGACTTTCCGTCCGGCGAGATCGACGGCTGTATTCCGTTGATGAGAGAAGTGTCTTTTCCCGATGTGAGATCGTGACGGAAAATCCGCCAGCCGCCATTGCGCGCGCTCGTGAAGTACAGACTGTTCCCGTCGCGACCCCACGTCGGTTGCAGATCAACGCGAGGGTTCGATGAGATTCGCTCAACGCTCCCGCCGTCGGCCGAGACGATTCCAATCTCGAGATTTGCGCCGACGTCCATGGAAAGCGCAATCCGTTTTCCGTCGGGACTCCACGCTGGCTCGAAGTGGTAATTCGGTCCCGAGGTCAGCGCGATCGCTTCACCGCCGCTAGCAGGCACCTTCCAGATATCACCTCGCATCGAGAAGGCGATCCAGCGACCGTCGGGACTCCAGGCTGGATCGAGCGGTCCCGACGAGACCGCAGGGAACATGTGCCGCTCTTCACGATCGGAATGGCCATAGCGGTTTGGGCGTGCCGCGACGGCGCTCGCGGTCGCGGTGGCAGCGACGAGGATGCACAAAGCGAAGGGCATCCGAACGACTTTTCGCTTGCCCGTCGCGAACATCGCCAAGCAGTAGGCGCGCACGCAGCTAGGGAGTTGCGAGAAACTTTTCGACGGCAGGCCACACGATTTCCGGCCGCTCGAGGTACACGAAGTGCGCTGCGCGGGGAACTTTGATGAGCGTCGCCATACCCTTGGGCATCGCCGTGACCCACTCCTCGACGAGGTCCATCGGAATCGTCTCCTCTTCGCCGTGCATGACGAGCAGCGGCACGTTCAGCGACGCGAGTCCTGGGCGCAGATCCCAATCACCGAACGAGCTCGTGATCACGCGCGTCCCGTATCGCGAGCCGTACCGAATGCCTCTGAGATCGGTCTCGCAAAAGTCGGCCTTCATGAGCGGCCACGTGCGATCGGGCTCGCCGAGGCGTGGGCGCATTCCAATTCTCCAATACTCACGACAGCCGGCGCGAGCCGCCGAATCGGACGCGGTTGAATCGAGCTGCTGCCGATTGGCCGCCTGCATTGCTCGACGCTGCGTGCTGTCGAGTCGCGCGCTGAAGTTGCGTCCATAGCGCGCTGAGTAGTCGCCCTTCCTCGGTGGGACCGGCCCGAAGAAGATCATCTTCTTGACGTTCGCGGGGTGCGCGAGCGCATAACTCCCAGCGAGCAACGGGCCATACGAGTGTGCGACCAACGTGACGCGCTGCAATCCGAAATGCTTGCGCAGGTCGTCGAGATCCTGAATCTGACGCGATGCGACCAACCGCGTGGTATCCGCGGGAAGCTCCGAGCGGCCGCCCCCTCGCTGATCGTAGTAGATGACGACGTGACGATCGCCGAACATCAGCGCGAGATCGTTGTAGATCGTGCCGAGGTCGAGCCCAGGTCCGCCGTGGATCGCGATGATCGTGTCCACTCCAGGGCCCGGATGCCCGGACGTTTTGTAAAACAGGCGGGCGCCGTCGGAGACAGTCACGTACCCGCTCTGCTGGGCGGCGAGCGCGGCCGGAAGGAAAAGGAGTCCGAGGCAGGTTGTGAGCTTCATGATCTCTCTCGTGCGCACATGGTTGTCATCCTGATCGTCGCGAAGCGACCGGAGGACCTGCTTTTCTCGTCTGCCTCGCAACGTCTCGAATACTGGCGTCTTCCTCGAGCGGCGTCCATCGTTCTTCGTCGGTCCATTCAGATTCCAACCGGAGCTACTCGACATGCGCGTCGCGCCGTTCAGTCTTCGTCTCACAACGGTCCTGGGTTTCTCGGCGGCCACCCTCTGGTTCGCGGCGCCAAGCGTTGCCGCGCAGCAAACGCGGCCGGCTCCGTCTGCCGAAGCGGCTGAAGATCCACGGCCGGCGCCAGCAAGGCGAGCGGGCGAAGGAGAAGGCCCGTTTCAAAGACTCATCATTCGCGGCGCGACATTGATCGACGGCGCCGGCGGGCCGCCGCGCGGTCCGGTGGACATCATCGTCGAAGGCAACAAGATCGTCGACATCGTCGGCGTCGGCGTACCGAAAGTCACAATCAACCAAAGCCGGCGTCCGTCGGGCGCGCTGAAGGAAATCGACGCCACGGGAATGTACGTCATGCCCGGCCTCGTCGACGTTCATGTGCACCAGGGAACGCAGCAGAAGGCGGCCGAGTCGGAGTACTACAACAAACTCTGGCTCATGCACGGAATCACGACGGTCCGGGGTGTTCCGTTCGGGTCGTTCGACTACTCGATCAAGGAACGAGAGCGGAGTGCGAAGAACGAGATCGCGGCGCCGCGCTACTTCGTCTATCAGCGGCCCGGTCAGGGATGGAGCCAAGGACCGGTGCGCACGCCAGAGCAGGCGCGCGCCTGGATTCAGTGGGCCGCGCAGCACGGCGCGGACGGCGTGAAGCTCGGCGTGAGCATGGAGACGCCGCCGGTGATGGCCGCGCTGCTCGATGAAGCCAAGAAGCAAAAGCTGGGATCCGTTGCCCATCTCGCACAGAACATCGTCGGCGAGATGAATGCCGACGAAGCCACTCGGCTCGGTCTCGAGACGGTGACGCATTTCTATGGGCTGTTCGAGAGCATGTACGAGCGTAATTCGATACAGCCGTGGCCCGTCGACATGAACTACAACGATGAGCAGAATCGATTCGGGCAGGTGGCGCGCCAATGGTCGCTCGTTCAGCCGCACGGCGAGAAGTGGAACGCGTTCCTCAAGCGCTTGAAAGAGCGCGACGTCACGCTCGATCCGACGATGGTGGCGTATCTCACCGGACGCGACCTGTATCATCAGATGTATGCGCCGTGGCATGCGAAGTACACGATTCCCACGCTCTGGGATTACTACACGTCGAATCGCACGAACCACGGCTCATACTTCTACTATTGGACGACGTGGGACGAAGTTGCGTGGCGCAACTTCTATCGCGTCTGGATGGAATTCCTCAACGACTACAAGAACATGGGCGGGCGCGTTACCGCGAGCTCGGACGCGGGATTCATCTACAACACGCCAGGGTTCTCGACGATCGAGGAGATGGAGTTGTTGCAGGAGGCGGGATTCCATCCTCTCGAGGTGATTCGCTCGGCGACGCTTCATGCGGCACAGACGCTGTTCAAATCGAAGGGCACGCCGATCGAGTTCGGTGTCGTGCGACCGGGGCTGCTCGCTGATTTGGCGATCGTCGATCAGAATCCGCTCGAGAACCTGAAGGTCCTTTACGGCGTTGGCGCGATGAAGCTGAACGACCAGAGCGGAAAGGTCGAATGGGTCGGCGGGGTGAAATGGACGATCAAGGATGGAATCGTCTACGACGCCAAGAAGCTGCGCGACGACGTGGCAAAGATGGCCGACGCGCAGCGGAAGAGCCGACCGGCGACGAACAACAGTACCGTTCCGTAGGCGTTCATCGGGGCAGGGACGGCGAAGGGACGAAACGCGTTGTCCTCGAGGCGGAATGATCGTACGCTAATTGTCATGCGCGTACTCTTATTGTCTGCCGCGCTCGCAGTCACTGCCCATGCGCAGGCGGCGCTTCCATCGTACCGGTCGCGCCTTCTCGGCGTCTACGATTCGCGAACTGGCGATCCGATCGAGGGTGTCGAAATTCGGGACGCGTTCTCGAAGACGTTCGCGCTGACGACCAAGACTGGGACGGTGACTCTCGTTTTCCTGCCCGAGGGCGGCACGCTCGTCCAGCTGCGCAAGGTTGGGTATCAACCGAATACGCTGTTCGTCGCGATTTCTCCGAGCGACACGCTGCCAATCACGACGACGCTGACACCAGTCGCGATGACGCTCCCGACGGTCGTCACACGCGACTCGGTGCCACATTACATCTCGCCGGCGTTGCGCGACTTCGAGGAGCGGAGACACAGTGGCTTTGGCCAGTTCATTGGAGAAGCGGAATTGCGAAAGAGCGACAATCAAACGATGCCAAACGTCATACGGCGGCTGAGTGGCCTTATCGTGAATTGCCACGGCAGCAGCGAGTGCCACGCAGCGGCGTCGCGACTTGCGCGAAAGCGGGCGTTCGCTGGCGGTGACTGTCCGGTTGACGTCTACCTCGACGGTGCGGCCTCGAGCGACAACAACCTCCAACAGATGCGCGTCGACCAGTTTGCCGGCGTCGAGTTCTATCCTGGCGGAGCAACGATCCCGTCACAATACAACAAGACGGGATCGTCCTGCGGTGTGCTCCTGTTGTGGACGCGCGAGCGGTAGCAGGATCAGGTCGTCACAGTAACGCGACCGCCGGAAGACCGAACCGGCCGAAACCCACTTAGCGGAGGGACACTCCACCGCCGTTCCACGGCAACGTGGGATGTCGAGTTTCGCCACATTTCGCGCCTTGGAGGCGGTGTGTTCGAGGACGACGTGTTTTCTTTGGTCACGCGGAGACGCGGGGGACGCGGAGGGAGAATAATGCATGCTGCTGCTCCATTGGAATCGTGGGGAACGCACATCGCCTAACGCGAAGTCCTCCGCGTCCCCGCGTCTCCGCGTGAAAACATTCTACCCACTAGAACACGCGAACTCTTTTCTAAAAACCGCTTCGTGAGACTCATTGCATCCCGAGCGGCAGTCCCAACAAACAAGGTCCGGGCTCGCCGGTCGACGGCACAGTAATGCCACTCGGAGCACTCCGTGCAGTTTCCGTAGCCTTCTCCGTGAACTCCGTGGCAGAACCGTGCGCCCTGTCCAAGTCGGCGCAGCCGTCCCGGGCCACACCAAAGACAAACGCTCCGTCAAACAGCGACGGAGCGTTGTCATGATTCTCTTACGGACTTCTTAGAACCGCACGCCAAGCCCCGCGAACACACCGATGTCGTTGCGCGTCTTTGTATCCCCGCCGCCCGACAGAGGCTGGAAGCGCGAGACGTAGTCACGCGCCTCGATGCGCACGCCAACACGATGCACGCCGACGTCGACACCGATCGCGCCGTACCCGTCAACGTTCGTTTTCGAGTCGACGTTCAGATCGCGGTAGCTGTACGTTCGGCCGCCGACTCCAGCGCCGACGAACGGCGTGACCCCGCCAAGATAGGTGTCCGGCGTGCGGACCTCGAGACCGAGATCATACTGAAAGGCGTCGATCTTCTGATCGCCCGCGGTGATCTTGTCCTTCGAAGGCGCCCAGCCGAACGAGCCTGTCACGGCGAAGTTCGAGCCGAAGTTGAGCGACGCCTGCGCGCCGGCGAGCACCGCGTCTTTCAAGAACTCTCGTTGATCTCCGGTCGGGACGTAAGCGCCAAAGATCGGACGAATCGCGCCTCGCGATCCGCTGGTTGAGCCTTGCGCGAGCAGTCGGCCGGAAAAAGCGACTAGAGCAACAAGAGTCACCAAGCCGAACGCGATCATCCGGCGGGAATGTTCATTGAGGTTCTGGACTCGAGCGAGTCCATTCTGAGGGAGTTCTGTGCGACTGTTATTCATAACACGAGCTGCCTCCAGGACAGCACCAAAATGAAGTTTGTATCGATCTATCGTGTCACGACGGGACTTATCGGGCGGGCCAACTCCCTCCCGTCGCCTTGTAAAACGCGATCAGCGACGTCGCTGCCGCCGTCTGGCCCAGAATGAGCTGGTTCTCCGCGTCCAACAGTGTTCGCTGCGCATCGAGCACTTGTAGGAAGTCGGTGAGACCAGCCTCAAAACGCTGCTGCGCGAGATCCGCCGCCCGCTCGCTCGACTTCACTGCGTCGTCGAGAATGCGGAGTCGCTCGCGCGCACCGTTGTACGTGATGACCGTTCGTTCGGTCTCTTCGATCGCTTGAAGCACTGTCGCGGTGCGCAGAGTTCGGGCTTCCTCGCGATGCGCCTCGGCGATACCAACGCGCTGTTTCACGCGACCGAGATCCAGGAGCGGATAGCTGACCACGGGGCCGAACAGGATGCGAGATGCTCCGGTTCGCGTGAGCGACTGGACTTCGTTCGCTGTGTATCCGGCGCTCATGCCGATCGAGAAGCGCGGCATGTAGTCCGCTTTCGCGGCGCCGACCAACAACGTTTGTGCCGCCTCCTGACGCTCTGCCGCGATCACGTCCGGCCGCCTGCGTGCAAAGTCGCCCGCGCCATCCGCGGGTAGCGAGTCGGGTAACGTGGGAAGCGCACCCTCTCGCGTCAGTTCCAGAGATTCAGCAGTCGGCGTACGGCCGACGAGCATCTGGACGTGCAAGCCCGCGGCGCCGATCTGCGACCGCAGGTTCGGCAAGGCTGCCTGCGTCAGCAATAGCGCTGCCTTCGCGCGCTCGACGTCGAACGCGGTGCCGCGACCCGCCGCCAGTCGGTCTTGGGTGAGTGCGAGCGTCTTTCGTTGGAGCTCGGCCGTCCGTGTTGCGACGGCGAACTGCCGTTGCGCGCCGCGAAGCTCGAAGTATGCGCGCGCTACCTCCGACGCGAGTGTGACTCGCACGCTCTCGAGCGACGACTCGGACGCGTCGGCGAGTGCGCCCTGCGCGTTCACGCCACGCCGCACACGTCCAAACAGATCGATTTCCCACGCAGCGTCGAAGCCGACGTCATACAGGTCGCGCTGCGGCAGGGGACTCGAGAGACCCGGAACTTGCGCCATTGACTGCCGCGTGCGGAGCGCGCTTCCGCCGGCGGTGACGGTCGGCGCCAGGTCGAACGCCGAGAGACGCCGCGCCGCACGCGAAGCGTCGACGCGCGCTTCCGCCGCGCGCACATCGGTTCCTGCGCGAAGTCCCTCCGCGACGAGTCGGGTGAGCGTCGTATCGCCGAGCTGTTGCCAGAACGCGCTCTGCGCGCCCGCTG
>Ga0207662_10001004_pt1 | contig 13170 bp, 10 predicted proteins | sample KBSS33LmetaG_FD_184338 | JGI IMG/M metagenome (GOLD analysis project Ga0207662, IMG submission 184338) | Switchgrass rhizosphere microbial communities from Kellogg Biological Station, Michigan, USA - KBS S3-3L metaG (SPAdes) (version 2) | ecosystem: Host-associated > Plants > Roots >... | reverse complement strand
ATCGCGTTCGCCTCCACCCGCTGCGCGGCTGCACGGAGAAACTCGCGGCGCAGCGTGCGCAGCCCGGCTTCACCTCGGAGCCCACGCTTCCGCATGCGCGCCGCACAGTCCCAGCGCGCCGCGTCGAGCGGCGTTCGGAAGCGCTCGCAAAGCTCGCGCACACTTGCGAGGTCTGAATCGGCGTCCGCACCGCGAAGGCCGTGGTGCAGGTGTGCGGCTCGAACAATGAGACCGAACTCGCGCGCGAGCGAGGCCATCGCCACGAGGAGCGCGGTGGAGTCGGCGCCGCCGCTCACCGCCACCAGCACGGTCGCGCCCACGGGCAACCGGCACGGACCGCGGAGGGCTCGTCGCAGGACCGGCTCCAGCCGGCGGAGGCGCATGAGGGGCACTCTCGGGGTGGGGAATGTGGTGGCGGCGGAGGGATTCGAACCCCCGACACAGGGATTATGATTCCCCTGCTCTACCAACTGAGCTACACCGCCACAATGACTTGCTGAGTGCCAGTCTCAGCGGACGAGGGAAGTTAGGGAGGGGGTCAGGGGCTGTCAAGCACTCGAGGCGGGCGGCCGAAGAGTGGCAGACATCGCCCACTGTCGACGCGGTTCGCGAATCACCCACGAAGCGCTCTCGATCAGCGGATCCACACCACCGAGCGCGTGCTCGCGACGCCGTCGACCAACGCCCGCACGTGATACAGGCCGGGGGGCACGCGTGAGCCGGCGTCGTCCGCTCCGCGCCAATCCCACACGTGCGGCCCGGCCTCGAGCATCCCGTCGCTGAGCGTGCGCACGCTGCGGCCGAGCAGGTCGTGAACGCTCACCCGCACGTGCGCGGAGCGGGGCAGGTCGAGGTGGAGATGAGTCGTCGCGCGAGCCGGGTTCGGGAACGGTTCGCGCCACGCGACGCGCGAGGGAAGTCCATCCTCGACGCCCACGAAGGTCGCTCTCGTGCCGTCGCCCAGGAACGCCTGCACGTAGATGTCGAGGCCGTTCGTCGCCAGGTCGCGACCATCCTCCCAGTAGACGAACTGGCCTGCGACGATGGGGCGCTGCTGCACGCCCGCCGCGACCGCGACGGGGTCGCCATCGGCGAGCCAGCAGCACGGCCGATGCCCCGACAGGTCCAGCATCGTGGCGTACACCTTCTCTTCGCCGCTCCGCGTGTCCTCCCAGGCGTAGAGGCCGTTGGCGGTTCGGGCGTGGTCCTGGCTGCCGGTGGCGGTGGACAGCGCGACCCCGTCGGCGGGCCAGCCCGCCGTGCGCGTGCCATCGTCGTTCAAGCTCTGCGCAAAGAGATCGTTCGCGTTCCCGGGTCCGGCATTCCGCGCGTCGCTCCACACGATCGACAACCCGAACGTCGACACGTCCTCGAGGTGGTCCACGGTCGGGGATGAAGTCACCACGATCCCGGAGTCCGGCCACGCCGGATCCGGCAGCCCGCTCGCGAGCAGCTTGCGAGCCACGATGCTCTTGCCGCCGCCGAATCGCGCGCCCGACTCTTCCCAGACCACGAAGAAGGAGTTGGAGAGAGCCCTCAGGCGCGGATTCGCGCTCTCCTCGGAACGCCCCTCGAGCGCCAACCCTCCGGCCGGCCAGCCGGGGGCCGGCGTGCCATCGGGCTGCAGGCGCAGCGCCAGGATGTCACTGCTCGCACCGCGGTGGTCCTCCCAGACGACTAGCACCGAGCGGTCCGGCTCAATGCTCACGACGCTGGGCGCGGCGCCGGCGGGGGAGAGCACGATCCCATCGGGACCATTCCACGCCAGCGTTCCCTGCGGCCTGACGCGCTGCGCGCGCACCTGCGAGCCGGGACCCGTTCCCTCCACCCACACCACGATGGCCGAGGAGTCCTGGAAGCTGGGGCCGCAGGCAGCGAGCGACGGCGAGGAGAGCAGGCCGGATCCTGCCGTGCGAACCACGATGTCCGCCTGCGACCAGTCGACCCAGCCCGAGCTGCGGACGCGCAACACGACCTGGTCGCCGCCTGCATCCCGGCTCACCCAGGCGTGGGCGAGGTCGACGAGGCAGCCGCATCCGGGACAGCCGAGACAGATGCCGGTCTGGAACACGCTCGTCCCGACGCTGCCCGGGACCACGCCGGCGGTGACTGCCGCAGATTCCGATCGACAGCCGCCCGTCGGCGGTTCGTCTCCGGCGCCGCCAAAGTGCAGCGAGTCTACCGGGCCTGCGCGGCCGAACCAGGAGACGAGGCTGGAGTTCAAGGTCCGCGCCCACGGCGAGAGCGAGAACTGGTCGCCAGGTGCCGTGCAGAGCGGCGCCCCGGCGGCGGGCCAGGGAACGACCGTCTGCGCGCTCGCCAGCGGCGCGCAGCACAGTGCCCCCCAGAGTGCGAGCCCGGAGACGAGCTTGCGAAGCAGTCGAAGCCTCCCGCCGGCGATCTCGCGGCCAAGCCGAGCGGGAGAATCCTCGCCCCGGGATGGCAACGATGTCCAGACGAAAGCCGGTGTCCAGCCGGGCCGGGCGCTTCCCTCCGTGGGGCGCGTCGCGTCCGCCCGCCCTCGAGACTCAGCCCGGGTACGCCGCGAGCCAGCGCCACACCACGCGCATCGCCCACAGGTCGTCGGCGTTGTAGCGCGCCACCTCGTCGAGCAGCCGACCGCGCTCGGACGCATCGTCGGTCGCGCGCGCGCGATGGAGCTGCGCCGTGGACCACGCCGCGTCGGCATCGGGGTTGGACCATTGGAACCCGAGCCACGGCGCCACGAACTTCACGGACGTGGAGCGGAGCGGCAACCGCACGCAGCGCTCGAGCCGGTGGTGGAGATCGAACAACGCGCCGGGCGCGCGCATGCACTCCACGAACTCGGTGGGCGCGCCGTGTCGCGCGATGTAGCGGTCGATCCACATCGGCTCCGCGTGGTGCCAGTGCACCCACACCGCATCGGGATGCTCGCGGAACACCTCGAGCGCGCGCGCGACGAACCGCCGCCAGGCCTGCGCGTCGCCCTCGGGCGTGAGCTCGGAGAGGATGGGCTCGAAGCGCGGCTGATCGCGCTCCACCGCGAGCCCCCACAGGTAGACCGGCACCTCGGCGCGCTCGCCCTCGGCATCGGACTCGACGTCGAACCACACCGGGGTGCGGTCACGCGGCAGGGCGGGGTCGCGCAGCCACACCGGCGCGCCGGTCGCGAACGCGCGCGCCTCATCGAGAAGCGCCGGGGCGGCCTCGCGCAGCTCGCGCCTCGTGAAGCTCCCCGGCTTGCGCGCGGCCAGCTCGTGGTAGGTGCGCACGCCCTCGGCGCGCAGCAGCTCGGCGCGCGCGCGGGTCACCGCGGGCATCACCTCGATCCGGTGCTCCGCCTCGGCGCGATCCCAGCAGTGCGCGTAATGATCGCAGTGCTGGCAGTGCGAGTGGGCGAGCAGCATGTCGGGCTCGGGTGAGTCGCCGAGCAGCTCGACCGTGCGCGCGGAGAGCCGCGCCAGCTCCTCGTCCGGCTCCGGCTCCACCTCCTGGACCTCGCCCAGGCCGTTCACGATCTCGAGCCGCGCCACGACGCGGCCCGTCAGCTCGCGCGCGAGCCAGCCGGCGAACGCCACGCGCACGCGGTTGTCGCGCCGCGACAACGGCCGGTGCGCGAGCCGCACGTCGCGGATCACGAGCGCGTCCCCATCGCGCAGGATGAACGCGGGGCTCGCGCTCCGGAGCCCGTCGGCGGAGGCGAGCACCGGGCGGCGCACGGGCCGCGAGGTCTCGCGCAGCAGCCGCAGCGTCTCGGCCGCGGCTTGCTCGAACGTGAGCCCCGAGCCCTGGAGCGGGCCCGCGAGGTCGGGGATCGCCTCCGCGATCCGGTCCTCGAGCGCTCGGCTCCGCTCGCCGAGCATGTCGTCGTGGTCGCTGCGCTCGGCGCCGGAGGCCCGTGCGTGCTCGCTCCGCCACAGCCGCCGCTCGCAGTCCAGCAGACGCTTGAGCGCGTTCGCGGTGACTCGCGGCTTCCGCGTCAGCCGGCGACCTTCGGCGTGATGTCGGCCTCGGACGTCTCCTGGGGCGTCACCGGGACCGGCGGCTCGTCCTCGGGACGGATGCGGAAGATGCGCGACAGTTCGGAGCGGAGCTGGCCCTCGTCGAGCCGCGAGTAGAGCACGCCGCGGTGCGCGACCGAGATGGCACCGGTCTGCTCGCTGACGACGATCACCGCCGCGTCGGTCTCCTCCGAGAGCCCCAGCGCGGCGCGGTGCCGGGTTCCCAGGGAGATCGCGGTCAGGGGGTTCGAGGACAGCGGCAGGATGCAGGAGGCCGCGACCAGCGTATCCTCGCGTACGATGACGGCGCCGTCGTGGAGCGGCGAGCCGGGGCTGAAGAGCGTCACCAGCAACTCGGCCGAGATCTTGGCGTCGATGCGCGTGCCGGTCTCGACGAAGTTCCGCAGGCCCACGTTCCGCTCCATCACGATCAGCCCGCCATGACGGCGCTGGGCCAGGCTCTCGACGGCGCGGACGACCTCGCCCAGGACGCCGTAGTTCTCCCCGCGGAGGAAGCCCCGGAAGTAGCGGGTGCGGCCGAGCTGGGCCAATGCGTGTCGCAACTCGGGCTGGAACAGGATCACGAACACGATGAGCCACACCGTCTTGAGGCTGGTGACGATCCAGCGCACGGCGAGCAGGTCGAAGTAGTTGGCGACCACGCCGACCAGGGCGATGAGCAGCAGGCCGACGATCATCTGCGCCGAACGCGTGCCGCGGACGAGCGAGAGCAGCCGGTAGAACAGACCGGCGACGATCAGGATGTCGATGACATCCAGGAGCCAGAAGTTGTGAACCGGAGTCATGGCCCTACAAAGCTAGCAGATGGTCGTTGGGGCCGTGGTCCGGAAAACGTCCGGGACTAGTTCCCGACACGTTGGGCCCTGCGCGCCGCGGTCGCGATCCTCGCCGCGCGCACGGTGGCAGCGACGTCGTGCACGCGGAGGATATGGGCGCCCTGCCAGGTGGCGAGGGCCGCGGCGGCGAGACTGGCGGGCACGCGGTCCTGGGGCACGCCATCATCGCCGGTCAAGCGGGCGAGGAAGCTCTTGCGCGAAGCGCCCACCAGCACGGGGCGGCCGATGGCGGCGAGCTCGGGGATGCGTGCGAGCAGCTCGAGCGAGCCCTGGGCCGATTTGGCGAAGCCAATGCCGGGGTCGAGCGCGATGCACTCGCCCGCGACACCGGCCGCGACCGCGGCCGCGGCCCGCTCGCGAAGGTACTGGGTCACCTCGGCGGTGACGTCGCCATAAGCGGTGTCGCGCTGCATGGTCTCGGGGCTCCCGCGCATGTGCATGAGCACCAGGCCCGCTCCGGCATCGGCGGCGATGCCCGCCATGGCGGGGTCGGCGAGCGCGCTCACGTCGTTGACGATGCGCGCGCCGGCCGCGAGCGCGCGCTCCGCCACGTCCGCCGAGCGGGTGTCCACCGAGAGCACGGCGTCCGGGCGCCCACGCATGACCAGGGTCAGCACCGGCTCCAACCTCCGCCACTGCTCATCGGGCGCCACCGCCGCCGAGCCGGGGCGCGTGCTCTCGCCGCCCAGATCGACGATGTCGGCGCCCTCGGCCAGCAGCTCGTGACAGCGCGCCACCGCGAGGGTGGGCTCCAGGTAGCGGCCGCCATCCGAGAACGAATCCGGCGTCACGTTCACGATGCCCATCACCAGCACGCGGTCGGTGAGGTCGAACGTAACGTCGCGACAGCGCCAGATCACTACTTGAGCGCTGCTTTCAGCCGCTCGATCTGTTCGGCGTGCCCGTGGGCGTGGGCGGCGTAGATCTCGAGCCAGCGCTCGGTGTGGTAGCTCCCGGCCTCGCTGTGCCAGCCGAGCTTCCGCCAGTCGGGCTCGCTCATGTGCTCGAAGAGCTGCGCCGTGGACTCGCGCGCGTAGCGGAACGCCTGGAGCGAAGGCTCGATCGGCCGCTCCTGGTAATGCATCACCTCGGCGAATCGTTCCTGGTCGTAGGCCTGGATCACGGGGAAGGGCTCCGCGAGCAGCTTCCGGATGCGGATCGCGCTCGTCATCTCGCTGTCGGCGAGGTGGTGCACGATCTCCGCCGCCGTCCACTTGCCCGTGAACGGCCGCGCGGTGAGCTTCCCTGCGGGGAAGCCGTCGAGTGCGCGTGCGACCTGGCCGTAGCCATCCCGGTATTGCTGGATCAGTTTCGCGCGCTGCGCCGCGTCCATGAGCTGCCTCCATCGAGCAGTCCGGGCCGCCTCGGGCGCCGGTGCCGCTGGGACCTCGGACGCCGCGACGAGGGCGTTGACCTGTCGGGGGCCGGATGCTACCACTATCCGGCTTTTCGTAAGCCCATGGCCGCATTCTCTCTGCGCGGACGACCTTCGGTCTCGCGCCGCGGGTCCAGGGCGCCTCGAGCCAGCACCGGGACCCAGGAGGTCTGCCGCACATGTCCGGCCACACGACCGGCTTCAAACGCCTGCCGTTGCTCGTCCTGTCGCTCGCGCTCTGCGCGGCCCCGGCACGCGCCCAGGTGGCCGGCCACGTCATCGAGGCCTCGGGCGGTCTCGGGTTCGTGCAGTACGACTCGCGCGACTACCTGCGCTCGGCGGGATTCCTCACCGCCTCGATCGGCTACCGCTGGTCCCCGGCGATGACGTTCGAGTACGCCTGGCTGGGCTCGAGCACCAAGCGGAGCCCGCAGTACGCGTTCGGCGAGGTCGACCACAGCTGGACCTGGAACGGCGCCGACGTGCGCTGGAACCTGCGCGACCCCTCCGAGCGCATCACGCCGTACATCCTCACCGGCTTCGGCTACGGCCGCTCGCACGACCCCGACTTGAACCTGATCTCGCAGATGGGCGCGCCCAGCGCCGGCCTGGGCGTGGTCATGAACATCAAGGACAACGAGCGGCTGGCGGTGCGCTTCCAGGTGCGCGACGTGCTCATGCGCGAGGCCAACGCCGACAACTTCTCCAACCACATCCACGCCTCGGTCGCGGTGCAGATCTCCCGCGGCGGCAAGTCGAAGGACGCCGACCTGGACGGCGTGCGCAACTGGCTCGACAAGGAGCCGGCGACGCCGATCGGCGCCAAGGTCGACGCCGCGGGCCGCAGCACGGACAGCGACGGCGACGGGGTGCCGGACGGCATCGACAAGTGCCCGGGCACGCCCAAGGGCGCCAAGGTGGACAAGGCCGGCTGCCCGCTCGACAGCGACGGCGACGGCGTGCCGGACGGCGTCGACCAGTGCGACAGCACGCTCAAGGGCGCGAAGGTCGACCTCCACGGCTGCCCGATGGACAGCGACGGCGACGGCGTGCTGGACGGCATCGACCAGTGCGACAACACGCCCAAGGGCGCGGTCGTGGACGCGAAGGGCTGCCCGGTGGACAGCGACGGCGACGGCGTGCCGGACGGCATCGACAAGTGCGCGAACACGCCGCCGGGCGTGAAGGTGGACCAAGACGGCTGCCCGATCGAGGTGAGCGAGCGGGAGACCGAGCTCCTCGACACCGGCATGATCCGGCTCCAGGACGTGAACTTCGAGACCGGCAAGGCCGTGATCAAGGCCGAGAGCTACCCGGTGCTGGACGACGTGGCGAAGGTGCTGATCCAGTACCCGATGCTGACGATGGAGGTGGGCGGCCACACCGACAACACCGGCACCAAGGCGAAGAACATCACGCTCAGTGAGCAGCGGGCGAAAGCCGTGCTCAGCTACCTGACGCAGAAGAACCCGACGCTCGACGCCGGCCACTTCACCGCGGTCGGCTACGGCCCCGACGTGCCGGTCGCCTCCAACGGCACCGCGCTCGGCCGCGCCAAGAACCGCCGCGTCGAGTTCCGCGTCACCAACAAGGATGTGCTGAGGATCGAGCGCGAGAAGCGCCACTTCGTGCCCAAGGACGCGGGCACAGCGCAGCCGAAGAAATAGCAGGCCGCAGAGCGCAAGCTTTCATGACCGGCGCTTGACCCGGAGCCCTTCGGGGCACGCGGGCCGGCGTGCGGCGTGGCCGATATCACCCCCAGGCCGGGAGCGCGGGGTTCCCGGGGCGGGAGCGGGGTGGAGGTCGATCTCTTGGGCGGGCACGGCACGGGAACGCGCGTCGCGATCGGCAGGCGTCTTGGCCTGATCGTCGTGTGTCTCGCGATCGCCTCGGTCGCCTCTGCCGAGCCGCCGGCGAGCCGCCCTGCGGCCGACTCCCTGTCCTCCGCACTCGAGGGCTACGCGCGCACCGCGTTCCAGGGTTACTCCGAGGCCGTCGCGGGCCTCGAAACGCTGCAGATCGCGGTGGACACGCTGCTCGCACACCCGTCTCGCGCTGCGCTCGAGCGCGCGCGCGCGGCATGGATCGCCTGTCGCGATCCCTACTCGCGCACCGAGCCGTTCCGATTCGCGGGCGGGCCGATCGACGACCGGCAGGGGCGCGAAGGGCGCATCAACCCGTGGCCGATCGACGAGGCGTTTCTCGACTACGTGCAGGGGCGGCCCGGGTCGGGCCTGATCTCCGACCGGCGCGTCGCCATCGACCAGGCGTCACTGACGAGCCTCAACGAGCGTGACGACGACACGCAGGTGACGCTCGGCTACCACGCCGTCGAGTTCCTGCTCTGGGGCCAGGACCTGCGCCGCGACGGCCCCGGTGCGCGTCCGTACACCGACTACCTCCCCGGGCAGCCGGTCCGCGAGCGCCGCCGCGCCTGCCTCGGGCTGCTGGTGCAACTGCTCCTGCGCGACGTCCGCAGCGTGCGCGATGCCTGGGACCCGGCGCGCGGCGGCTACGTGCGCGAGTTCCTCGCCGGCGATCCGCTCGTGGCGCTCGGACACGCGCTCTCCGGACCCGCCACGCTGGCGGCGTTCGAGCTGGGCTCGGAGCGCGTCGGCATCCCACTCGAGAGCGGCGAGCAGGAGGACGAGCAGGACTGCTTCAGTGACAACACCCACCGCGACATCGCCTCCGACATCGCGGGCATCGCTCGCGTGCTCGACGGGGACGGCGACACGCCCGGCCTGCTGGTCGCGGTCGGCGGGAAGCCCGCGGCCGAGGTGCGCGAGCATCTCGGTCGCCTGCTGAACCTCGTTCCGCGCATCCCGGCGCCGATCGACGCGGTGCTCGTCTCGCCGCAGGAGGACCCGCGCCGCCGTATCCTCGAGGCGCTGGTCGGCGAGCTGATCGGCTTGGCCGGGGCGATCCAGCGTGCGGGTACCGCGGCCGGTGCGCACGTCGTGATCGGGGGCGGATGATGCGCCGGATCCTGGGGCTCGTGGCGGCGCTCTATGCGCTCGCGGGCGTGGCGATGGCGGGTCTCTCGACCGACGACCTGCTCTCCGCGCGCTCGGGCGGCGATGCGACCACCGACGTGCAGACGGGCGACGCGTTCACGCAGCACCCCGGAGCGCTCGACACGCCGGCGCTGGCGCAGTTCGCGCGCGGGAATCGCATCTTCAGCACGCCGTGGGTGGAAGCACCCTCCTCGGTGAGCCACTTCGACGGGCTCGGGCCCTTCTACACGCGCCACTCCTGCTCCGGCTGCCACGTGCACGACGGGCGCGCGCGGCCCCCGGAGGGTCCCGCCGACTCCTCTGCAGCGGTGGTGGTGAAGCTGGCGGCGGTCGACGCCTCGGGCGTGCGGCGGCCGGACCCGCGCTATGGAAGCGTCTTGAGCGAGCACGCGGTGCAGGGGCTCGTGGCCGAAGGCCGGCTCGTGGTCGAGTGGCAGGAGATCGACCAGGTCCATGCCGACGGCACGCACGTGACGCTCCGCCGCCCCACGCTCCACGCCACCAGCCTTGGGGTTGGCGCGCTCTCCAGGGACACGCGCCTCTCGCTCCGCATCGCGCCCGCGGTGATCGGCGTCGGGCTCCTCGAGGCCGTTCCGGACTCCCTGCTCGCGGCACTCGCCGACTCCGGCGATGCGGACAGGGACGGCATCTCGGGCCGGATCTCGCGGCCCACCCGCAGCGCTTCGGGGGCAGGGCCCGCGGGCCGATTCGGCTGGAAAGCGACGCAGCCGACCGTGGCCGGCCAGGTCGGGACCGCGTTGAACGACGACATGGGGATCACCTCGCCCTATCGCCCGACCACGGAGCTGACCTCCGTCGAGGGCGCCGCGCGCAAGCGCCCGAACGGCGGGAATCCCGAGATCCAAGGCGCCGAGTGGCAGGCACTCGTGAACTACGCGCGCTGGGTAGCGGTGCCCGCGCGCCGGGATCTCGACGATCCCGCCGTGCGCCGCGGCGCGGCGCGGTTCCAGGACGCCGGCTGCGCGCGCTGTCACGTCGCCACGCTCACCACCGGGCCCGCCGACCAGCCCGTGCTCGCGCACCAGGTCCTGCATCCGTTCACCGACCTGCTCCTCCACGACATGGGCCAGGATCTCTCGGACGGCATGCCGGAGGGCGACGCCGCGCCTTCGGAGTGGCGCACGCCGCCGCTCTGGGGCCTCGGGCTCGTGACCACGGTCAACGGCCACCGCTTCCTCCTCCACGACGGCCGGGCGCGGTCGCTCGAGGAGGCGATCCTCTGGCATGGTGGCGAAGCGGAGCGCAGTCGGGAGGCGTTCCGCGCGCTTCCCGCTGAAGCGCGTCGCGACCTCCTCCGATTCCTCGATTCCCTCTAGCCCACGCTCCGAAGGAGTGGAGCTTCCATGGACCCAAGGATGCGAACGATCTGGATCGCGATGATGGCGTTGTTGGCAGCCGCCCCGGCGTTCGCGGCGCCAGCCGTGACCGCTTCGCCGGCCAAGCCCAAGCCCGCGGCGTCCACGACCGCGAAAGCGCCCGCCGGCGACGCCGGTCTTCCCGATGCGATCGCCGTGATGCAGAAGACCGAGCGGGTGATGGAGAGCCTGGCGAAGCGCGTCACCCCGGCGGTCGTCAACATCCGCCGCTTCGTGAAGGACGAAGCGTGGTGGGATCACCTCAAGCACAACGACCCGGGTTCCCCGGGCTGGCAGGTCGTCTCGGCAGCAGACCAGCTCCACCCCGAACACCGGCCGCTCACCGGCGGGAGCGGATTCATCGTCTCCGCCGACGGCTACATCATGACCCTGCGCCGCGTGGTCGTGGATCCGCAGACGAGCGAGCCGGCGCCGTTCGTGGAGGTGGAGGCCCAGTCCAAGTACTACACCGCCCAGGTGGTGAGCCTGGAGCCGACGCTGGACCTGGCGATCCTCAAGATCACCGCGCCCGATCCGCTGCCATTCCTCAAGTTCGGCGACAGCAGCAAGGCCGTGGCCGGCCACTGGGCGATCGCGTTCGGCGATCCGGACGGGCACGAGCGCACGCTCATGCCCGGGTTCGTGGCGGTGTCGCCGTCACGCGAGTGCTACCAGGACGACATGAGCGCGACCTACATGCAGGTCTCCATGAACGTTCCCGATGGCGCCCTGGGCGGGCCGGTGGTCAACGCGCGCGGCGAGGTCATCGGCCTGAACGCCCGCCTCGCGGTCTCGGGCGCGAGCAGCCCCGCGCCGGAGGAGCGCTCGGGGCTCGCGGTGCCGTCCAACATCGTGAGCGCGATCTTCCAGGCGCTCTTGATCAGCCAGAGCAGGGAATCGCCGTGGATCGGCGTCTCGGTGCTGGCCTTGAACGACACGCTGCGGGCGAAGCTCGGGCCCATCAAGGGCATCGTCATCGACAACGTCTTCGCGCCGAGCCCGGCATCGCGTGCGGGCGTCCAGGTGAGCGACATCTTGAGCTCCATGGACGGCCAGCCGATCGTGAGCGTCTACGACTTCCAGCGCGTCCTCTACGATCGGGGTGCGGGCTCCCGCGTCCGCCTGGGGCTCGTGCGCGCGAAGAAGCCGCTGGAGGTCCAGGTCACGATCGATCGCCGCCCGCCGGAGGCGACGACGCACTAGGCTCCGTTTGAGAACGCCACACGAGCTCGTGCGCGCGCAGCCAGTCGTCGCGCAGGACGCCGTAGCAGACCGCGTCCACGTAGACGCCCCACTTCTTGATGTGCTGCGGCATCACGCCTTCCTGCCGCATGCCGATCTTCTGCAGCACGCGTCCCGACGCCGGGTTGCGTGAGTAGTGGATCGCGAACACGCGGTTCAGCCGCAGCACGCCGAAGCTGTGCGCGAGCAGGGCGAGGCCGGCCTCGGTCGCGTACCCGCGCCCCCAGTACGGCACTCCGACCCAGTAGCCGAGCTCCGCGCGGTCGTGATCGTTCCAGTCGTGGATACCGATCGCCCCCACGAGCTCGTCGTCCGCCACCATCGCCAGGATGAGGGCCTTGCCGCCGTCGCACTGCTCCGCCTGCCGCTCGATCCACGCGGCCGCGGCGCCCTCGGGATAGGGATGCGGGATGTGGAGCGTGTTCTCCGCGATCTCGCGTTCGCCTGCGAGGCGCTGCACGGCGGAGGCGTCGGCGGGGGCGAGCCGGCGGAGGAGGAGGCGTGAGGTGCGGATCATCCCGCCAGTGTATGGGGAACCGGGCCCGGCAGCACCCGTGCCGGACGGCATCGACAAGTGCGCGAACGCGCCGCCGCAACCATTTGTTCGAGGCCGGCGTAGTTCCCGCCGATGACCGGCTTCCCGCTCGCCCCGCGCGGCTGCGTCCCGATCCTGCTCCTGATGGCTCTGCCGTCCACGGCGCTCGCGCAGTCGCCGCCGAGCGCGCCCCCGGACAGCGTCATCCGCTTCGGCGGCGTGTTCCGCGCCGGCGCGCGGCACGACATCGTGATCGCCCCGTTTCGCGTCGGGTCCGGCTGGACGCTGCTGCTCTCGGACCTGCAGAGCGATGACATGCGATTCCTGGCTCCGGCGGGCGCCCGCACGTTCACGACCGGGACCGAGATGGTACGCCCCGCGCCGATCGAATGGACCCTGCGGTTCGGCGGCCCGAGCGCTGCCGACGAACTCGTCATCGATCCTGGCGGGCTCGCGCCGGAGTTCCCGGCGAAGCGAGTTCCGATCGACGCGGTGCCCATCTCGTTCGTGAGCGGGGCGACGCGGCTCGAGGGCTACCTCTATCGCCCGCGCTCGGGCCGCGGGCGCCTGCCGCTCGTCGCGCTCGCACACGGCAGCGAGGCCAGCGACCGCTACAGTTTCGGGCCCATCCCGCTCGCGCTCGCGGCGCAGGGATTCGCGGTGCTCGCCTACGACAAGCGGGGCACCGGCGTTTCGGGCGGGGACTGGGCCGCGTCGGGTCTCGAGGATTACGCCGACGATCTCGTCGCCGGCATTCGCGCCATGACCCGGCGCCCCGATGTCGA
>Ga0207662_10001000_pt1 | contig 13198 bp, 22 predicted proteins | sample KBSS33LmetaG_FD_184338 | JGI IMG/M metagenome (GOLD analysis project Ga0207662, IMG submission 184338) | Switchgrass rhizosphere microbial communities from Kellogg Biological Station, Michigan, USA - KBS S3-3L metaG (SPAdes) (version 2) | ecosystem: Host-associated > Plants > Roots >... | reverse complement strand
GCGCCGCCGACCGCGTTGAGCCGCTCGACCTGCGCGGCTGCCCGTCCGGCAAGGACATCGTCCGCGCCAAGGACGTGATCGGCACGCCCCCGCCGGGCTACGAGGTCGTGCCCGGCGACAAGCCGCCGCTCAAGCAGATGGTGGAGCGGGTGCAGCGGTCGGCTGGTCGGGTAGGTCCCGGTGCCCGTGCGTTCTTCGACGAGGTAAGGAAAGCGCAGAACCAGGCAACCCCGCAAGACCTCAAGGATACCTACGCAAAGCTGGACGTTCATAACGATCCGGGAGGGTTGTCGAAGGAGTTCTCGAAGTTTATGCAGTACGCGGAGAGAACTTGGGGCTCGGCAACGGTAGTTAACGCAGAGGGTAAGGTAGTGGATAAGGGCAGGATGCAGAACGCGGCTCGGGCCTTTGTCCTCTTTCTACGCAAATATCGAGGAGAACTTTAGTGGACTTCGACTTCAAGATCGTAGGGGACTTCATCAGCTCGGTGGGCATTCCTGGTGCGCTGCTGTTTATGCTCGGTCACGGGGCAATGAAGCTGGTCCCCTCCGTTATCGCATTTCTGGAAGGGATCACAACCTCACTTGCCAAGATCGAGACGACACTTGCGGACCTTGCCGATGATGTCAGGGCGCTCGGAGCTGCTGGTCTGAAGCCTCAACCGGCTGTGTAACTGGACAACGCTAACAACGAGGAGGGGCTGATGAGCTGCGGTTCGTCGAAAAAATACCCCTCCTCCGCGTAGCAGGTCTTGCGGTAGGGGCAGACTGCGCATTGCCAGGCCGGGGCATCGGGCTTATGCCAGTGATCCTTCCCCGGCAACTCCCCCTTCCGAACTCTACCCCAGATGTGCCTCGCCCGCTTCAACCCAGCTTCGATGTAGGACTCCTCGGTATCCCTGATGAACACCTTGTAGGGGATATCCAGCAACGGCTCGGGTCCTTCGTAGTCCTCCCTCCCGATGTCCTTCCCCACGTAGACAACCATAATCTTCGGGTAGGTCTCCAGGTAACCCATCCGCACCAGCAGCCAGGAATAGATGTTGGTCTGTAGCAGGTGCTCCTTCTTCGGCTCCGTCAACCGCCCGAAACTGCTGGGCTCGACGTAGTGGAGGATGCCGGTGTCCGGGTTGTACTTGATGTGCGGCCTGGTAGTGATGGTCTTGAAGTCGATGATGTACTTGTCCCCTTCGGGGCCGGGAACCAGGCGACCGTCCTTGAACTCCAATGCCTCCGACAGCGCATCCAGACGACCGCAGATCCCCTCCTCCTCGTCCTGCACCTTCAGCTCGATGTTCTCCCAGGTCGCCCACTTCAGAACGTTAACGAGTCGGTCCTGAAGTTGTCGGTGAACCCCGTGCCCTACGTCGCAGATGGAGAGGAAGTGGCTGTCGGTTCGCTCCCCCTCCGTTCCCATCAACTCGAACCCCTGACGACGGCGGCAATAGCCGATGGCCGAAGCGTGGAGCATAGTGTGGTCCCGTGGTTCCAGGTCACGCTCGGCTTGCATTGCCAGGGACATCTCACGGATTGCTGTTTTTTCAATGGTCACGGTTGCTGACACTCCTCCAAAAGTGGGAACAGAACTGGGAACACGCCGTCCAACGAGGCCCAACGAGTTCCAACCACATTGTGGCTGAATTTCCAGAAATCTCAATCTCTAGATATGCCTGCAACCCCCTGATCGGTTACTTGGCGGTAATGCGGGTTTCTTCAGATCCAGCCACGAAATCCTCGGAAACCCGCCGAAGTGGGAACAAAAGGGGAACGGCGGCTGCTATTCTCCCATCGCTCGATCGAACCGGGTGGCGGTGTCCGGTCCCTCTGGCCCTCCCATCAGGTGACCGTAGGTATCCATTGTGATTCCGATAGAGGAGTGGCCGAGGCGTACACTGATGACCTTGGCGTGAACCCCTGCCGCTATCAACATGCTGGCGTGTGTGTGACGGAGCGTGTGAAAGCAATGGTGGGGGAGGTCCGTCTTCTCAATGAACGCCTTCCACCGCTCTCCCATATACTCCGGCGAGTGCAGCTTTCCGGTGGAGGGTGTCAAGACAACGTTAACGGCATTGGCGGGCAGTGAACCTTGCAACTTGCGCTGCGCTTGGTTGCCCTTTTCCCGTCGAAGCAGATCCACCAGGTTGTCCCCAATCTCCACCGTCCGACCTCTTCCCGACTTCGGCAGCTTTTCTCGCAACCCCTCGCTGCTGCACTCGATGTTCCGGCACACGTTGATGATCTTCCGCTCCAGATCCACGTCACCCCCCTGAAGTCCGCACACCTCCCCGACGCGCATACCGGTATAGAGGGAGAGCGAGACGGGAAGCAGCAGCGGGTGATCGGTCAGCAGCGACAGCAGCCGAAGAACCTCTTCCTTGGTAAAGCACTCCGTCCGCTTCGAGACCCCTCGCGGTATGAGGCGCTTCTTGATCGGGTTCTTGGCGAGGGCTTCCATCTCGACAGCGTGGTTCAGGATGCCGTTCAAAATACGATGGACCGCCGCCTTACTCGACATCTTCATCGGCTCCCCACTCACACACTCCAGCTCCGCGTAGAACTCCTCGATGTGGGACGGGTTCAGCTTCGACATCGGGATGTGGCCCAGCTTCGGCTTGATGTAGGCTTCCACTTGAACCCGGTAGTTCTCCGCAGTCCGGGGCGTGGTGTTCTGGCGTACATAGGTCTTGAGCCAACGGTCGGAGTAGGAACCCAGCGTCTCCTTGACCGGCTCCAGGTAGCTGTTGTTGTTCAGTTTAGTTTCGAGCGCAGCGAGGAACGCCCTGGCTCCTGCCCTCGAATTCGGAAACCCTGATGCCTTGGGCCGAAACTTCTTGTTCTTCCCCTCAATCCGCTGCCGAACAATCCAGGTCTCACCCTCTTTGTGGATGCTGCCCATCGTCGTTCCTCCTACCCTCTCTTGAGATACCCGATCAGCTCCGACCGCAGGAACCGCCAGAGGTTGCCCACCTTCCTACCGGGAACCTTCTTGGTGGAGGCCAGATACTTCATCCCCCACTCGGACACCCGGAGAAAAGCAGCAGCCTCCTTCAACGTCAGCACTTCTTCCCCTGTCGTAGCCGTCAACGGGTGGGCCTTACGCTTTTCCGCCCGCTGCGGCTGTTCCTCTTTGGTTGTGTTCATAGTATACCGCGAAAACCAGAAAACGTCAAAGCTAGATACTCAAAGATTGTGATTGACAAGCCGACCCGATAGGCGCATACTGCTCCCGTTCCGGGGGTCCCTACCTTCTCCTTCAAAACTAATCGCGGACCCCCTGGAACATTGAAAGACGATGACATACTACATTGCCAAGTTCTCAGGTAAGCTGGAGTTGAGTCGTATCGGCCCGTTCAATAGTCCGCAGCAAGCAATGTGCCTATTGGATGCCTGCATAGTTCAAGAGCAAATGATGGAGCCGATGCGTTTGATGCGTCCCGACCTGTGCTGGTATCGAAACATCTCCTTCGAGATACAGGAGACAAGGACTGACGGCAGTATCACAACTTGCCTACGCTTCGAGAACGACTAACCGAAAGCCGGCTCACAGCAACGCTTATACTTCTTCCCCGAACCGCAGGGGCAGGGATCGTTGCGCCCCGGTCGGTCTTTGCTGTCCCATACCTGCATTACGTGCGGCTGCGTCACAGACTGTAGTACCTCCTCCCACTGGCCGATATTTCCTGCGATGCTGTAGTGCGCTTTTATGTGTCGTCTGAACTCGTCTCCTCGTCGGCGTCTAGCTTCAGGGTGATCGAGAAGGTGACGCAACGCTGTGTCCCACTCCGACTTGCCTTCAGCGAGAAATCCTCCACAACCGTCGGTATCTCGGTGAAACCTTCGATAAGACGCAATATCACTGGCAACGTAAGGAACTCTTCGTGCTCCATATTCCATCACTTTCAACCACGACTTGCTCCGATTAAAGACGGTATTACGGAGCGGTGCTATTCCAATGTCGAACTGCGCCGGCACGACGGTATACTCCTCAAAGGTCGTCGGTGCCAGGAAGACGGTCTGCTCCGGGATCAACTCCTGACGGGCAGCCATCATACGGACCAGGCTTGGGTGACTGCAGAGTGCGACGACGACATCAGGATAGTCACGCTGGATACCAGACAGCACACCCCTCAACGGCTCATCGTCTTCTGCGTGGGTACTACCGCCTGCCCAACCGATTACCGTCTTACCCTCCAGCCCAGGAGCCCTGCTTACCGGAGTCTCCCAGTCCCGGATGTTGAAGTCGATGTAGTTGGGCACCACGAATACTCGGTTGTTCAGGTGCCGGTATTGGGCTGCCAGCTCCGGTGTCGTAACGATCAACCCGTCACAGGCTCGCACCCAACGCTCGAACAACCGCAACGCTTCGCCCCCTGGCTTGAAGACCTTGAAGGCGTGGCTCTCCGGGTGGATCTGGTGCAGGTAGTCGTCCACTTCGTAAAGCAGCTTACCTCCTGTCTGCTTGCGCCACCCTTCCAGATACTCCAGCAGCTTGATGTCGAACTGCCGCTGCGCGATAACGTGGGTGACACCTTCCAGGCTGTAGCTCCGTATGTCGAACCGGGGACCGGCAGCCCAGGCAACGGAGGTGATGTGTCCTGCCTCCTTCAGTGTCTTCATCGGATGAATCAGTCGGTAGTGTCCGCAGGCAAACCAATCAAGGAACATTCCAAAGACGTTGTAATGATTCGTTGTAAGTCCTCCCTAATGTCATTTCCTGTAATCTCGTTGCCAAGGGCTACCCAATCTTCGGGGACCGGAGGACGGGCGAATAGTTCTATCCTCGGCAGCTCCCCCATCAACAATACTATGCGGTCTCTAACCTCCGGGGGTTTCGCGCTATGTCTCCCCACCGGAGCAACGACCAACTGCGCTACGGAGCCATCAACACGCCTCGGCCTTCCCCTTGTAGCCAGCAGGCATATCTCCGCGTTACCCCTCGTCCAGTAACCGAGTCCAAACTTCCATCCCACACCCTTCGGGTTCTGCTTCACCCAGGTAAAGGCGACCGTCTTGAAGGTAAAGTCCCAGGCCTTGATGACCGAGAACGCATCCTCCAGTTTGGGGTAGGTTGCCCACAGGAACAGCACCGCGTCTCTGGCTGCTATGTCCTTTACGGGTAGGTCGCAGATCGCGGAAGTATCCAGCACGTCATAGGGAGACTGGCCGTTTGCCCTGGCCCACTTCTCTCCCCTGACGGCAAGCTCCTTCATCGACCAGTTCTTGAACCGCCAGGGAGGGTCGGCGTAGATGATACTAAACACTGCGGTAGCTCGTGCTGCAGGTCTTCGACTCCCCGTCCATCACAAAATCACCGAAGACGTTAGGGAACCTCTCCTGCAACTGGCGGCAAATCTCAAAGGCCAGCTCTCGGATTTCAGCGTCGGCGTGCTCCGTTGCCCTGGCCTCGATGAAGTAGCGCCACGCCCTGAAGTTGCCGGTCACAACTATCCTGGTCTCCATCGCATTGGGTAGGACGCACCGCGCCGCTTCGCACGCCTCCTTCCGTGTCTTGCCCCGCGACTGTAAGAAATCCCGGAGGGCACCGTATCTTTCCTTGATCGGGCCAAACCCCAGGTCTTCAACCCCTGCATCGCGGAGAGCCGGAGGAACGACGGTCGCAGCCTCGTCCATCTTCACGAACCGCTGGCTCAACTCCGAGAACGACAGGTGCCGATGCCGGATCAGCTCATGGGTTAGACTCCTCGATACCCCCTCAAGGAAGAAGGTTGCCGAACTGTGCTCCAGAACCGAGCCGTGGCCGTGAGCCAGGATGTTCTCGATATACTCCTTGTTCGTCTTGCCGCTCTTATTCTCGAATGACTGGTAGCAGTTACGACCGGCGAACTCGACCAATGCTTCAGCGTTTGAGTGGTTGGCTGAAGGGTTATCGAAGTAGGTTCCCGGCATCAGCTCATCCATTAAGTCCACCCCAGGTATTGTGAAGTAGGTAGCAGCAATCAATGCGACTTTCAAATAAGTTCCTCCCTGGTCCCGCACTCATCCCACTCCACAAAGAACTCCTTGAGGCTAGGTGCCCGCAACATCAAATGCGTCCCGTCGTAGAAGTGGATGGAAAGGAACCGAAAGCCGTTGATGTCTAGCCCGGTATACACGCTCTCCACCATCCGGTTAGTCAGATAGTTAAGGTATTCGCCGCCCATCAGCAAGTTTTCCCGTGGAGTCGTGGCCGGGTGGCGTTATACTCCAGCTTCTCGTCGATGCACCGCCACAGGTCCAGTTCTAGCCCTTCAGCCAGGTCCAGTATCCTGATAACGGCGTCGGCCAGCTCCACCCCGAACCCCTCCGGCTTGCCGTTGACTATGTAGAACCGATGCTCGTTGAGACCCTTGCGATACTCTTCCCACGCCTCACTGATTTCTGCGTGTATGTGCGTCAGCCGGTCCCCTACGCTCTGCTCCACGTCCCAGAATCCGTGGTCTTTGGCAATTTTATGGCATCGCAACTGTAACCTATCCAGCGCATTCCGTTCTTCTAGCTGCAGCAATTTTGATCCGCCTTTCCATACGTCTAAGGTTAATGCAGAGCTTACACCGTCGTCCAAAGGTCTCGTACTTCAGAAGCTTTTCTAGCCGAAGATTACTTCCAGAGAGCGGGTGTCCGTAATCACAGTGCGTCTTCTGTGCGTTGACAACCCCTGCGCCCAGCCCCCTGTAGATGTTCTCCCTCACGGTAACTGGCTCCAGGTGGTCGGGGTTGCAGCACCGGGTGTTCCTGCACAAATGGTCCAGTGTCAGACCCTTCGGTATGAGACCCCGAAGCCACTCGTATACTACACGGTGGACTAGCTTCGTCTTCCTATTGGCAACGAGCCCATAACCATCGGAGGTTGTTTTCCCGCACCAAATCCAGCACCCTCCTCGGTCAAGTACAACACCGTCAAGCAGGGAGTCGTAGCAGTGCCCCGTCATTTCTCCCATCGGTCACTCACAGTAATCGAAACTTCTACAGGTAAGTCAGTGATGTATTCAGCACCAGCGGCGACCATACACTCCCGCAACACGTCCGCATAGACCTCGGCGCAGGGTGTTGGGCACTGAACGACAATCTCATCGTGGACCCATAGCACAATCTCTGCGTCCATCATCAAGCGTTCGCACGACTGCCTGAACAGGATAGAAGCCTTCTTGGTCACGTCGGCGTTGCAGCCCTGTATCGGAGCATTGCATCCTTCTCGTCCGATCGCCGCAAGCTGCTGGTCGTAGTTCTCCGCGCAGGGATCGGGCCTATCGTACCATCGCTTACGTCCTGCCGGTGTCAGGCTGATGCAGTGATCCTTCGCCCGCATCTGACTCGCATCCAGGTATTGCTTCAGCTTCGGGTATCCATCGAAATACTTCTCCAACAACTTGACGGCGTGACGGAACGGGATAGACGCTTCTCGTGATATCGTTCCAGGCCCTGCTCCGTATGCGATTCCGAAGTTGATGGTCTTGGCTACGGAGCGGTGCTCCTTCGTAAAGTCCTCTCCAAACAATAGTGCTGCAGTTTGAGAGTGCAAATCGATATTCGTATTGAAGGCTTCTAACATCCGGGGTTCCTGCGACATCTGCGCCAGCACCCGAAGCTCCATCTGGGAGTAGTCCGCGATGATAAAGCTGGCCCCCTCGTCCGCAACAAATGCCTGCCGTATCTTCGCCCACTCCCCTTTGCTCGGGATGTTCTGGCAGTTGGGTTCCCGGCAAGCCATCCGGCCCGTGTCCACCATTTGCTTCCATCCTGGGTGTAGCCTCCCGGTTACTCGGTTTCGATGCCTTCCAAGTAGCGGCTCAATGTAGGTCCCCAGGATCTTGGATAGCCTTCGGAAGTCAACAACGGTTGCGGCGATGTCCCGTATCCTGACAGCCCTGCGGGACTCAGATATCGCTGCCAGAGTCTCCTCGCTAGTGTCCTCAACCTCGCAGCCCAACCCGTAGAATAGCTCGGTGAGCTGCTGCCAACTGGTGATACTGACGTAGGGCTCGGTAATGGTGGTAGGCTTTCGCACCCCTTTGGTATATGTTCGTATGCCGACCAGTTCTCCCCAACGTTCCAACACTGCATCGATACGGTCCTCCAATTCAGTCTTGATCGACTCCAATAACTCGTAGTCTAACCTCACTCCGAATAGCTGCGCCCTGGTAAGGATCGGGAGGAAGGGCTTCTCGATCGTCTCCCAGATGTGGGCTACGCCTTTCTCCTTCAGCTCAAAGGCCAGCTTGTTCGCCAACGTCTTGAGCTGCGTCACGTCACCGGCTGCGTAGGCGATAGCTGAATTCGGCAGCGGGCTGTCTGGGTGCATTCGGATGAACAGCTTCCTGTCATCCTTCGGTAGCTCCAGATCCAGGTATCGGCGGTAGCAGTCGTCGAGAGCGTTGCCATCCCGGAGCCCTGCGGTGGTGAGCTGCGAGGCCAGGAAGGTATCGAAAAATACATCGATCATCACCCCGAACTGCGCCATCAGAAACGACTGCTCGAAGTTCGCGTTGTGGCAGATGAAACGATTAGAGCGCAGGAACCTCCGCATCAGCAACCCGAACTCCTCCTCGTCCTCATACCGCAACATACGAATGTCAAGGACGTAGGCTTCGCCGCGCTTCTTGCTGATCGCCATTAGGTAGATAGGGCTGGAGAAGGGATCAGGGTTGTCTCCTTTCTCCCTTACCCCTGTCTCCAGGTCCAAGGCCACCGGGTTCTCGTAGCTCCGCAGCACTGGACGTGCATCCTCCAGCCGATCAATGTAGGTGTAGGTCCCCCCGACGCACTCCCCAGTGACTGCCATTACCTCCGGCTCCAGCATCAACAAATTATTCACCGTAGGCGATGCCGATGTTCGCTCCGTAGCTTTTTCCGTCTTCACCTCCCGTAATCTCCTCTAACCAAGCATCCACGGGCGGGTCATCGAACAGCGTCTTCAGTTGGGATGCCGTGCCGTAGCGGACCAGGTGCCCCTTCCGACTGCAGCTTGGACACGAGCCCGACTGTGGATGCCGCTCCATCACCTCTCCGCACTCCTTGCACATCGTCTGGTGGTTGGGGATGTAACCCAGCTTGAAGAACTCCCCTGCTTTCCACTCGAACAACACGGCGATGGCGTCTGGGTCGTGCGGGTTGTCTGGCTCGGGCTTGAGGCGCAGTTGGATGTCTTCGTGCTCCGGTATTCGCATCACCCTCTGCAAGAACTTCAAGCAGTCCTGCCTCCCAGCTTCCATCGTCACGCCTGCGATGCGCGTATGTCTGACTTTTCCCACGCGCAAAATCCCTCCTTTTCCAACACGCTCGGCAGTGACGCCCGCCTCTCCACAAGTACGTGTTCTCCTCGTTGTATGGGTGCCCGTAGGGACAGCAGGTAATAGCCGCCGACCTACGACGAGAGTTCTCCTGGGTAGTCACTGGCTCCAGATGATCCGGGCAACAACACAACTTGTTCAAACATAGGTGGTCGCACTGCAAGCCTTCAGGAATGTGCCCTTCAAAGTGCTCGTAGACAACTCTGTGTACTCTGCTGTTGACGCCGTTAAACCGGGTCTTTCCGTATCCGTCCTTGTCCCTACCCCCGGTCCAGACCCAGCAGTTGAAGTCTCCGCTAACCACAACTCTATCTAGGATACGGTCTACTGTGTTTACAGGGTAGGGCACTGTCTGCTCAACCTCCCCGCTATTTTCGTGTGTCTTACTCCCATCCAGGCACCCTTCCTGCCCACTGTTCGCGGTAGGCTTCATACATCGTAGGTCCGCAGACGACGAGGTACTCCTCCGGGTATTGGGCTGCCATACGCTTCCACTTGGTTCGGTCCCGGCTCGTCTCCCTACCCTTCACCTCCAACCAGTACTGATCGCCGCCTAACTCTGTAATCCGAAAGTCCGGCTTGTAGCACACAGCACCGTTCTTGATGCCGGTGAATACGAAAGTCTGTGGCTCATACTCCCACTCTTTGATGTGTCCCTCGTCCTTCCAGTGCTGCAACATACGGGCGATGTTCGCCTCCATCTTCGAGCGGAAGTACTTGTTGCCCAGCTCCGGGACCCGGCGACCACGCGCATTACTATACCTAGGCATCTCGGGTGATGTACACCGACAGGCTGAACCGTTTGGCCTTGATGGAAAAGCGCAGCACGTCCAGTATCTTGAGGTAGGCGCTCACTGCTAGGCCGTTGATGTGGTCCCTCTCCTTCTTGATCCGGTTGTAGAGCGTCAGTGCGTCTAGTAGGCTCAAAGTAGTTCCCCCTTATTGATGATACGTCCGATCGATTGAATGAAAGCCACCGCCGTCTTGTAGTCCAGAACCACCGCCGAGCTAACCCCGTCTTCCGGGTCCGACATCACGAACTTTAGAAACGCCTCGTCGCCATCGACCAGCAGCACCGACGAGAACACATTACCGTGGACCGACAGCACCGCTGTACCCGTATCACTTGGAATCATTACGCTTCGCTACCTTTCTAAACAACAGCTCGATCGCCTTCCGTGCAAACGCCGAGAACGACAGCGAGTGCATCTCACACCACTCCTTGACTTCCTCCAGCAGATCCGCTTCCAGGTAAATCTTGTGCATCGCTATCGCCTGCATCTGCTTCGGTCGTCCCGCGATCCGCTTTGGCTTTTCGATCACGCTCCTCCTGGTCTTGCCACGCACGGTAGATATTGAGTGATAGGCCTAGCTGCTCCACGATTAGCTGTAGATGCTGGATGTTCCCCTCAAGGTAAGCCTGGATAAGATACTGCGCTCCGTCGATGGCCTCTTCCCACGCATCCTTCAGGGCACAGCGTCCGTTGTCGGTAGTGAGGGGCACCCCATACTTCTCCACCCCCTCGTGCAGACGCTTCGAGATAGCAAACCCCATACGCTCACCCAGCGGACTTCTACCCCAGCCGAACGACGCCAGCTCCGCTTCGATCAGCTCCCACAGCAGCGGCACAATCTCACGTTTCAGCAATGGCCGGCTCCCTTCTCCAACCCGAGGGCTGGTCCCCAAAGATTTCTTTCCAGGTAGTATAGCTAATCCCGGTGTCCAGATCATTACGCTCGAACACCAGCTCCAGCCCATCCAAGGGATCGCTAACGTCAACGCCAGCAGGAACCACCCCCAGCACGGTGTCATAGCCCTCCGCGTCCTTGTGGTTCGCCTCCATACACCCAAGGGAAACCAGAGCCCGACGCCAGTTCTCCCGTGTGGGTGCGGCGTAGTAAATCTCCGGGTCGAAGTACTTCCAAGGTCGTGAGTCTAGGCCGAACAGCTTCTCGATCTTCTTCGCCAGCTTGGGTGGTACTCGCCGGGTCCCCGACTCCAGCATAGCTACCTGCGATCGGCTAACACCCAACTCCTCTGCCATCTGCTCCTGTGTCAGGTCAAACTGCTTCCGTATCTGAATCAAATCCAATGCTCTAAACCCCTCCAGTATTGTCACAAATAGCCACGAGTTTTTTCTCGGGTTTGTGGCTAGAACCCAACCGCGACACCCAACCACACCGGAAAGTAGGGACTGTGCCTAAAGCTGTGACAATTTAGAACTCTAGGCGTGAAATAAAGTCAGCAAGGCTAGTTCGGTCCTGCTGCAGCCACTCGTTCCAATCCTTACCGACCTGGGGTCTCATCCGAACCACCCCTCTACACATCAACGAAGACCGCCAACGCTCGGCTGCCTCATCCCCCGCTTCGTCCGCGTCCGTCGCTATCAGCACTCTCTTGTTCCACGTCACCCTGTTGATCCAAGGCGGAAGATTTGTCCCAAACGTAGCCATAGCTGGTTTGCCCATCTGGGTCAGACTCAACGCATCCATCGGCCCCTCCGTCAGTATCACTGGGTCCGAACGCAGTGTCCATACACTCGGAACAAACAAGCCAAGCTGTGATCCGGGGATCGTCATACACTTCAAGGCAGTTGGAGGGTTCCGATACCTCCGCTGGCAGCCCGTCACCTGGAAACTCCAATCCCGGAAAGGGAAGATCACAGATACAGCAGGCCGTCTTGACCATCTACACCCATCCCAGTTCGTTATCCCCCTCCACAGGGACCCCTTCGGGATTTCCTTCGCTCGGTTCCACGTCCATAACCAATCCATTCTCCTCTCTGCGAGATGGGGTAGAGCCTCGCCAATCTCAATGTCTCCACCCAGCCTGCCTCGCCTACCACAATGCCAGCACCGCCAGTAACCGTCATCGGCTACCGACAGATCCCGGTCCTTGTCCTCACACAGCGGACACCGATACCTTGGACCGTAGGACTCGGGATCGTAAGCCTTCAGGTCATCCAGCGTCACGAGGGTATACTCGAAAGTCTTCTGCTACGACTGTAAGCCTCGGTAGGATGTCGCCTTTGATAACGCAGAACTCGGTTCCCCACGCTACTCCAAAGACCTGAACCTTGTCTCCCTTCGATAGCGGTGCGGGTTCATAGGGCAGGTAGACGTTCAGGAACAAACGGTTGGAGCCCTTGCCCACCCTAGCAGCGAAGCCCCAATCTCCACCCTTCCCCACCTTTTTCGGGGCGACCGTCACGTAACAGTCAACGGAGATACCGGCTCCTTCCGGCTTCACTCTCGGCACAAAATCACCTCCCTATTCTAACTAATAAGAAATATAGTGATGTAGCTCGTCGCTTCGCTCCTCGCGCCGACAAAGGCTGGCGAGGAGTGAACCTTACGATTTGTGTCACTTCGTTCCGACAAATCTTGGTTCTACCGTTCGCTTCGCTCTTTACTTGTCGAACTCCTTACATCGACTAATCCGAAGACTTGGAGGATTAGGAGATGGCTTCGTCGAGTTCTTTCAACCTCTCCGTATCCACGATGTAGGTGCAACTGACAGTCATTGAAACAACACCGATCTTCAACCAGCTTCTTAATGCTTTGTGCCATCGGCTGGGTGTCGTGTTACAACGGTACAGACCTTCAATCGAAGTCCAGGCAGTTTCGTAGCACTTCAGCTTGTCCAGCAGTCTGCGGTAGTGTAGTCTCCTTGTCATTGCCATACCACTATCACCTTGCCTTTAGTCCATCAATAAGCACAGTCAAAGCAGTGATGTAGTTCTGAAGGGATAGGCGTAAGACTAGACCTTCGTTGATAGGTAACAGCTTTCGGGCTATCGCTCTGTCCAACCAGAACACACCCTCAAGACCGGAACCTCTAGCGTAGCGATAGAACTGTGCGACGGAGCCGGGATACTCTCGACCGTAGCCTTCAGCGATGTTGGCTCCGAC
>Ga0207662_10000997_pt1 | contig 13218 bp, 8 predicted proteins | sample KBSS33LmetaG_FD_184338 | JGI IMG/M metagenome (GOLD analysis project Ga0207662, IMG submission 184338) | Switchgrass rhizosphere microbial communities from Kellogg Biological Station, Michigan, USA - KBS S3-3L metaG (SPAdes) (version 2) | ecosystem: Host-associated > Plants > Roots > Rhizosphere... | reverse complement strand
GTGAGCGTGGCAGTCGACGGGCTGCCACGTCATCGGCGCTGTGTGGGGGGAAGCGTGAACGGGTTGCTCGTGTCGCGCGGGGTCGACGTGCCGGCGGTGGTGTCGCGCGATGGACGCGGACGCGACGGGCGCGGGATCGGCGCGGCACCCGGAGAGAAGACGGTGCCCCCCGACGTGCGGATGCGCGTCAGCGTCGACGTGTCCGGATGCGGCGCAGGCGTGGTGGGTGCGGGTGTGGTGGGCGCAGGGAAGCCGAACGACGTGTCGACGGGACTCGCGCCCGGCTCACCCGGTGCGCCCGGGGTCGTCTGATAGGGAGCCGCGACCGGGATGCACGTTCCGATCGGGTCGGTGCCGGCGAGGAAGTAATCGGAGACCGCGGGCCCGCATCCGGGCGCCCAGAGCTGACCGCTCGCGAGATCGATCTGCCGCTCAACGACGCCGTCGGGCTGCGGCCAGTCGGGCGACGCCGGCTTGCGGCGATAGACCTCGCGCATGAACGCCGTCCACGCCGGCGCGGCGAGCACGCCGCCCTGCGCGTTCCCCTTGATCTTGCGCGGCTTGTCGAGCCCCATCCAGACGCCGGCGACGAGATCGGAGGTGTAGCCGATGTACCAGACGTCGGTCCCGTCGTTCGTCGTGCCCGTCTTGCCGCCGGCGGGAATGTGGAACTGGCTGCCGACCGAGCCCGCCGCGGTGCCGCGCTGCACGACGTCCTTCATCATGCTGACCATGATCCACGCTTCCTCGGGCGTCATCACCGGCGTGCGTACGGGGGTCGGCTCCCACAGGACATCGCCCTTGGAATTCTCGACGCGCACGATGCCGTTCGGCGACGCGCGCGTGCCGAGCGTGGCGAACGCGCTGTAGGCGGCGACCATCTCGATCGGATAGACGTCGGCGGCGCCGATGTAGATCGACGGATAGGGCGGGATCGGCGTGGTGAGGCCGAACTTCCGCGCCATCTCGGTGACGGTGGACGGACCCAGCTCCATCCCGACCTTGATCGCGACGATGTTGCGCGACTGGTAGAGCCCGCGCCGCATCGGCATCGGCCCTTCGAACTTCCCATCGTAGTTCTGCGGCGTCCAGTCGCCGCCGCCCGACTGCGGCACCGCGAGGGGCGAGTCGTCGACGATGTACGACGGCGGCCGGCCGTTCTGGACGGCCGCGGCGTAGACGATCGGCTTGAAGGTCGATCCCGGCTGACGGAGCGCCTGCGTGGCGCGATTGAACTTGGAGTCGTCGAAGTCGCGGCCGCCGACGAGCGCGCGGACGGCGCCGGTGCGCGGGTCCATGGCGACGAACGCGCCCTGCAGGTACGGCGAGTTGGGCGACGCCTGCTCGCCCGTGCGCTCCGAGGCGCTCGCCATGTGCGCCTCGTACGAGCGATACGGATACGCGCCGAACTTGCCCGCCTCGATGGCGCGGAGCTGGTTCTCCAGCGCGCGCTCGGCGGCGGACTGGAGGTCGACGTCGAGCGTGGTGTAGACCTTGAGCCCCTGCTCGTAGAGGCGCTGGCCGAACTGCTGCTCGAGCTGCTGGCGAATCCACTCGACGTAGTACGGCGCGACGTCGCCCGCCTCGGAGCGGCGCGCGAGCTGGAGCGGGTAGGCCTTGGCGAGGCTCGCGTCCGCGTCGCTCACCGCCTTCTGCTCGCGCATGATCTCGAGCACGGTGTTGCGACGCTGGATGGCTCGCTCCGGAGAGCGACGCGGGTTGTAGCGCTCGGGTGCCTTGGGCAGGCCGGCGAGCGTCGCCGCCTCGGCGATGTTCAGGTCGCGCGCCGACTTGCCGAAGTAGCGCTGCGCCGCGGTCTCGATGCCGTACGCGCCGTTCCCCAGCGCGATCTGGTTGAGGTAGAGCTCGAGGATGCGGTCCTTCGAATACTTCCGCTCGATCGCGCGCGCGACCTTGATCTCCTTGAGCTTTCGCACGGGCGACTTGTCGCGCGTGAGCCGCTCGGGGAAGATGTTCCGCGCGAGCTGCATCGTGATGGTCGAGAACCCTTCGGCGAAGCTGCGGCGCTTGAGGTCCGTCCACAGCGCGCCGGGCACGCGGTACCAGTCGACGCCGGAATGCTGGTAGAAGCGCTTGTCCTCGGTCATCACGAAGGCGTTGCGCACGAGCGGCGGGATCTGGTCGATCTTCAGCAGCGTGCGCCGCTCGAGCCCGAGCTCGGCGATGAACCGGCCGTCGGCGGCGTACAGCTTCGACGTCTGGCGCGGCTGGTACTGGTCCAGCACGTCGACCGACGGACACGCTCCCGCCCTGCAGACGAGCGCCCAGCCCGAGAACGCGAGCCCGACGACGAACGACACGAGGAAGGTGGCGCCGACGGCAAGCACACGGGTGAGCTGCGGATGGCGTTGCCGGAACTTCTTTGAGAACGGAAGGTCCATCGAGCGCGGAAGATGAGCCGTCGGTCCAGCGGGCGGACGCCGCGGGAACGTTGAGGGGAAGGTTAATGCGCGCATCGGGAGACCGCACCGATGTCGCCGGGTCCGGTCGCCTGCCAATCGGACACCCCAGCGTCTACTTTTGTGCCATGCAGACGACTGGAGGAGTGCTCGACGAGCTTCGGTGGCGCGGCCTGGTCTACCAGCACACCGACGGCGTGCCCGACGCGCTCGCCGCCGGCGCCCTCTCGGCGTACATCGGCTTCGATCCGACGGGGAGCAGCCTCCATGTCGGCAGCCTCGTCCCGATCATGGTCCTGGTCCACCTGCAGCGGCACGGGCATCGCCCGGTAGCGCTGGTGGGCGGCGGCACGGGAATGATCGGCGACCCGAGCGGGAAGACGTCGGAGCGCCAGCTCCTCACGACGGAGCAGGTGGCCGAGAACGCGCGCGGCATTCACGCGCAGCTCGAGCGCTTCCTGGAGTTCACCGGACCCAGCGCGGCACGGATGCGCGACAACGCCGCGTGGCTGACGCCGCTGCATCTCGTGGACTTCCTGCGAGACGTCGGGAAGCACTTCACGGTGAACTACATGCTGCAGAAGGAGTCGGTGCGCTCGCGGATGGACGCGGGGATCTCGTTCACCGAGTTCACCTACATGCTCCTGCAAGCCTACGATTTCCTCGAGCTGCGGCGGCGCGACGGCGTCACGCTGCAACTGGGCGGAAGCGACCAGTGGGGGAACATCACGGCGGGAATCGAGCTGATCCGCCGCGTCGACGCGGCCGACGCTCACGCGCTCACGATGCCGCTCGTCACGACGTCGAGCGGCGCGAAGTTCGGGAAGACGGAGGCTGGCGCCGTGTGGCTCGACGCGGAGCGCACGTCACCCTATGCGTTCTACCAGTTCTGGCTCGGGACGGAGGATGCCGACGTCGGACGGTACCTGCGCTACTACACGCTGCTCGCGCGCGCGGAGATCGAGTCGCTCGACGCCGAGACGGCGGCGGCGCCGGAGAAGCGCACCGCGCAGCAGGCGCTGGCACGCGACGTCACGCGTCGCGTGCACGGCGAAGGGGCGCTCGCGGCGGCCGAGCAGGTGTCGACGTTCTTCTTCGGGAGCCTCGAGGCGACCGCGCTGAGCGACGATGCGCTCGGGCTCCTGCGCGCGGAGGCACCGTTCGCCGAGGTGGCGCGCGATGCGCTGGCGAGCGAGGCGCATCCCTCGCGGTTCGACGCGTTCAAGCTGCTCGTCGCGTCGGGGCTCGCGGCGTCGAACGGCGCGGCGAAGCGGCTGCTCGAGCAGGGCGGCGTGTCGGTGAACAAGCGCAAGCTGGCGGCGGCCGACCGGCACATCCCGGCGAGCGACGTGCTGCTCCGCGGCGGGCACGTCGTGGTCGGGAAGGGCAAGCGCGACTACGCGCTGCTCCGCGTGAGGGACTGAGTCCTGGAGCGCGGCTTGGCCTGACCATCCGTCGCGGCGACCGAGCCCCTTAGGCTCGGCACCGCGATGCGCGCGTGTATCGATGAGCGACGTCTTTCCACCCGTGCGCGGGTGACGGCGGATGATGACCGGTCGTCTCCTTCCCGGCAGCCGCAGCGCATGCTGCCGAGACGACTCCACACGCCCAATCGATGCGCGTCCTCGCCGTCCCTTCGTGGTTCCCATCACCGGAAAAGCCGCTCTTCGGGATCTTCTTCGCCGAACAGACGGAGTTGCTGGCGAAGCACGCGCCGTCTGCGGAGGTGCACGTCTTCGCGGTGCCACGCCGCACGCTCGAGATCCCGTTCAAGCGTCCTCTGACCGCCGCGCGGACGCTTGGCAAGTGGTGGCGCGCACCGAAGCATGAAGTCCGCACCGAATCCGGCAACTACGTCGTGCACGCGTTCGAGTCCCTGACCTGGTCGGAGAGGGTAGCGCACGGTGGGCTCGTATACGAGGCGCGCCGGATGCTCGAGGTGGCGCGCGGGATCGAGGCATCACGCGGCCCGTTCGACGTCGTTCACGCACACGTGACGCACCCGGCCGGGTTCGTCGCAGAACAGCTGGCGCGATGGCTCGACGTGCCACTCGTCGTCACCGAGCAGATGAGCCCATTTCCGTTCGACGACATGTACGACGGGAACGGCAGGCCGCGTCCCGACGTCATGTCGGCGATCGAGGCGGCGACGCGCGTGACCGCCGTGAGTCGCGCCCACGCCCGCTCGATCGAGAAGTTCACCGATCGCCCGATCGATGTGATGTCCAACTTCATCGACGAGACACGGTTCGCTCCCGGCGTGCGAAGGCAGTCGTCTCCCTACGAGTTTCTCAGCGTGGGGCACCTCTGTGAGCAGAAGGGCTTCGACGTGTTGCTTCGCGCGATGCGCGTCCTTCTCGACCGCGGACTGGCGCCGCGGCTGACGATCGTCGGCAAGGGATACCTCGAGCAACCACTCAAGGCGCTCGCGGCCGAGCTGCAGCTGGATCAGCACGTCGTCTGGCTCGGCGCGCCGGATCGCTCGACGATGCCGGACGTCTACCGCAGCGCGGATGCGTTCGTGCTCGCCAGCAGACACGAGAGCTTCGGCATCGTCGTCATCGAAGCGCTGGCGTCAGGCCTCCCGGTGGTCGCGACCGAGTGCGGCGGCCCCGAGGAGACCGTCACGCCGGAGTGCGGTGCGCTCGTGCCTCCCGAAGATCCTGTCGCCCTTGCGGACGCCATGGCGGCAACCATGCACCGGCAGTTCGATTCGCAGGAGATCCGGCGGTACTTCGAATCGAAGTACTCTGCCGCTGCCGCGATTCCTCGCATCGTCCAGATGTACCGCGAGGCAATCGAGGAGCACTCGGCCGGTCGGCAACGGCGCTCGGCCTGAGCCCGGGAAGAGAACCGACTACGCGCTGCTGCGTGTGAGGGACTGAGCCGGCTGCTCCCAGCCGGCTTCGTGCCATTCGAGCCAGCTGTCGAGCTGCGCGACGTTGAACAGCAGGTTGCTCGCGTCGGTCTCGCCACGCACGTGGCGCTCGAGCTCGCGCTCGACGGCGACCTGATCGAACCACCCGCTCCGCATCGCCGCGCCGCCGCGCACGATGTCGCGCATGCCGTCGGCGAGGGGGCCGGCGAACCACCGCTTCGACGACGTCGGGAAGCCGAACTTCTGGCGACGCAGGCGCACCGAGTCGGGGATGCGGCCGGCCATCGCCTCGCGCAGCACGCGCTTGTTCCAGCCGTCGGACATCTTCCATCGCGCCGGGAGCTTGAGCGCGTGCTCGACGAGCCGGTGATCGAGGAAGGGCACGCGCGACTCGACGCTGTGCGCCATGGAATTGCGATCTTCGACCCGTAGATAGTGCGGCAGCGGCGTCTGGCGGATCGCGCGCTCGAGCGCCACCGACAGCGTCTGGCCCGGCGGCAGGTCGGGTGCCGGCGCGGCCAGCGCACGAAGCTCCGGCGCCAGGAAGGCGCGGCCGCGCCCCTCGAGCAGCCGGCGCTTGGCCGACGCACTCCGGTATGAAGCAAGGCTCGACATGAGGTGGGCGCGCACCATGCGCGCGCAGCGCATCAGCACGTCGCGCTCTGAGCGGCCGCTCGACTCGGCGACGAACTTCGCCTGCGCGAGGAGCGTCGGCAGCCGGCCGCGCAGCGCCTCGGTGACGAGCATGTGATCGAACAGGTAGTGATATCCGCCGATCGTCTCGTCCGCCCCCTGCCCCGAGAGCACGACGCGAATGCCGTTCGCCGCCGCCAGGCGGTACAGCTCGAACCCCATCAGCACGCTCGGGGAGTGCACCGGCTCGTCGTGATACCAGATCGCCTCGCGCAGCCGCGACCAGAACGAATCCGCTTCCACCGTCGCGACGCGATGCATCGTCGCACCGATCTGGGCGATAGTGTCCTCGAGCTGGCGCGACTCGTCGAAGTCCTCCGACGTGTAGCAGAAGGCGTGGAGCGCCTGTCCCGTGCCCGAGGTGTCGGCGAGCCGCGCCATCGTGCAGGCGATGGAGACGGAGTCCATCCCGCCGGAGAGCATCACGCCCACGGGGACGTCCGACCGCATGTGCAGCTTCATCGCGTCGTCGAACAGCGCGAGGAAGCGAGGGACGACGTCGGGGCCCGCGTCCTCCTCGTGGTGTGGCGGCGACCAGTAGCGCTCGTCGGTGCGTGTACCGTCGAAGCGAAGGGTGCACGAGTGGCCCGGCAGGATCTGCTGCACCCCGTCCAGGTACGTGTCGGCGTCGTCGGGCACCTCTTCCGTGCGCCCGAAGGAGAGGAACTGCGCGAAGCGCGCCGTGTTGAGCCCACCACCCCAGAGGCCGGAGCGACGGATCGCCTTGAGCTCGGAGGCGAACAGCACTCCGCGCGGATGGCTGACGACGTACAACGGCTTGATCCCGAGCCGATCGCGCGCCACGAACATCGTGGAGGTACGGCGGTCGATGATGCAGAACGCGTACATGCCGACGAGCCGATCGACGCAGCGGCGGCCCCACTGCGCGTACGACGCGAGCAGCACCTCGGTGTCGCCGGACGACACGAAGCGATGGCCCAGCGCTTCCAGCTCGGCGCGCAGCTCGACGTAGTTGTAGATCTCGCCGTTGAAGACCATCGACAGCGTGCCGTCGCGCGACGTCATCGGCTGATGGCCGGCCTGCGACAGGTCGAGGATCGACAGCCGGCGGAAGCCGAGCGCGGCGCGCCCGTCGACCAGGATGCCGTGATCGTCCGGCCCGCGGTGCGCGATCGTGTCGATCAGCGTCGAGATCCACGCCTCGGTGGGCGCGGACTCGTTCGTGAGCGCGAGGAATCCGACGAATCCACACATGGCTCAGGCTGTCGGCGTGCGACGCATGGTCCTGCTCTCCAGTCGTTGGAGCTCGACGATCAACCGTTCCGCCTGCCTGGCGCGGGAGAATCGGCCATCCCACCCGACCGGCCTGGGCGACTCGCCGGCGCGGAAGCGCTGGACGCAGCGCTCGATCGCACGCTGGGTGCCGGCCTCGTCATCGATATCTAGCACGATCGCGTCGGAGTTCGCCAGCAAGTCGGCCGTGGCGGACTCGGCGCCGACGAGCGCGAGCAACCAGACGGGGAACGCGACGTACTCGAACACCTTCGCGGGCACCTGGGTCCGCGTCTCCCCCTGGAAGGCGACGGCCATCGACGACTCGCGCAGCAGCTGGCGGGCCTCGTCGCGCGTGCCCGGCGGCCGCTCCTCGAACACCCCCTCCAGGCCCGCCTCGGCGGCGAGCTCGGTGAGTGGGCGGCCGGCGACGCGGGCGGGGTTCCCCATGAACACGACGCGCAGCTCCTCGGGACCGAGCGCCAGCTCGGTGCGCACGCGACCGACGGCGCGCAGGAAGGGGCGCGGATCGCGATCGAGGTAGAGCGACCCGGAGTGCGCGATCTGGAATCGCGTCGGCCGCGCGCGCGCACCGGCGCTCTCCGGCTCGACGTCGCTGCCGTTGGGGATGCAGCGGATGCGATCCCGCAGCTTGGGGAACCGCTCGGCGAGCGCGCGCTCCGCCGCCGTCGTGTTGGTGACGATCAGCGCGGCGCGCTCGAGCGTCCGCTGCTCGTGGTGGCGCAGGTGACGGTCGGGAACTAGTCGCGCCGCGAGACCGAGCGGCTCGGCGCGGCCCCACGGATCGCGCAGGTCGACGATGTGCGGCAGACGATGCCGCGCCGCCACGCGCGATGCTGCCACGTGCACGAAGTGCGGCGGTCCCGACGACACGACGACGTGATGGCGTGCATCGACGATCGCGTCGGCGGCGTGCACGAGATCGGCGATCCCTTTGCGCGCGCGCGAGGTGTGCACGGCCGCGTTGACCACGTCGCGCAGCCGCGGGCGCGCGGCACCACCGCCGCCGACGTACGCCTCCACCTCGTGCACGGCCTCCGCACGCTCGGCGCGCTGTGGCCTGAACGGAGCCTGCGCGCGCCTGATCGCCTCGTACCACCACGGGTTGCCGCGCGCGATCTGCACGACGCGGACGTCGGCGGGGAGACGCGCGAGCCGGCTCCAATCCGCCTGCTCGGTATCGGGCGGCTGCTCGATCACGGCGTCGAGTCCCCAGCCCGCACGGGCGAGATACGGCGTGAACCCTTCCCACCGCGCCGCGCCCACCTCGGTGCGCGGCGGATAGGTCGTGGTGATCAGCAGGACGCGGCGCGCCGATGCGGTGGCGCCGGTGTCGACCTCCCGCGGGAGCCACGTCGCGCCGCCGGGCAGTCGTGGCTGCGTGCTGCGATCAGTCACTTCGTTCGGAGCGCCTCGATGATCCGTTCGCCGGCCCTGCCGTCCCATCCCTCAGGACGACGGACCGTCGCGGAGCGTTGCGCCGCGGCGACGAGGCCGGGAAGGGTCGACGGATCGAGCACGAGCTGGTTCGTGCCCTCGGTGATCGTGATCGGCCGCTCCGTGTTGTCACGCACGGTGAAGCACGGCACGCCGAGCGCTGTCGTCTCCTCCTGCAGCCCACCGGAATCGGTGATCACGGCGTGCGCCCCACGCATGACGTCGACCATGTCGTAGTAGGGGAGCGAGTCGATCAGATCGACGCCGCCCATCGGGAGCCCGAAGTCGGCGATGCGCGCCCGCGTGCGGGGATGCGACGGGAAGATCACCTTGCGGGTGCGCCCGATGGTGGCGAGCGCGCCGGCGATGGCGCGCAGGCGCGGCTCGTCGTCGACGTTCGACGGGCGGTGCAGCGTGACGACGACGTGCGACCCATCGGCACCGAGCCGACGTGCCGCGCCGGTCGCCTCGGCGCGCGGCAGGGCGCGCAGCAGCGAGTCGATCATCACGTTACCGACGAAGACGATCTGCTCGGCGCGCACTCCTTCCCGCTTCAGCGTCTCGTCGGCGTCGCGCGACGGGGTGAGCAGCAGATCGGCCAGCCGGTCGGCGACGATGCGATTGATCTCCTCCGGCATCGCGCGATCGTTGCTGCGCAGGCCTGCCTCGACGTGCGCGATGCGCACGCCCAGCTTCGCCGCGACGAGCGCGGTGGCCATCGTGGAGTTCACGTCGCCGTACACCACGAGCCAGTCGGGGGTGCAGCTCGTGAGGACCGGCTCGAAGCGCTCGAGGATGCGCGCCGTCTGCACGGCGTGCGTCGCCGATCCGACCTCGAGATTGAAGTCGGGGGCGGGGATGTCGAGATCGTCGAAGAAGCCGGACGAGAGCAGCGTGTCGTAGTGCTGGCCCGTGTGCACGACGACCTGCTGGAGACCGGCGCGACGACCAGCGTGAAACACCGGCGCGAGCTTCGGAAAGTTCGGCCGAGCCCCGACGACGTGGAGGATTCTCACTTGTGAAAACGGTGAAACGAGGTGGGACGATTCCCTCTGGGAGTGCCGGCGGGGCGGTACGATCTTTGTAAGGTAACAGACGCGCGAGCCCGGGCCCGCGCCACGCCCGACGACGCCCACCCTTGTCGCATGCCCGTGCGGATCATCGTCGTCCCGTCGTGGTTTCCGTCGCCGCAGGCGCCGCTCGCGGGAATCTTCTTCGCCGAACAGACCGAGCTACTCGCGAAGCACGCGCCGACGATCGAGGTGCACGTCTTCGCCGTGCCGACGCGCGATTTCGAGATTCCGTTCAAACGCCCGGTCGAGGCGCTGGGCGTGCTGGCAGCCTGGCGGCGTTCCCCAAAGCACGGGATGCGCGCGGTGTCGGCCAACTACCTCGTGCACAAGTTCCAGTCGCTCGCCTGGAGCGACCGGGTGGCGCACGGCGGGCTGCTGCACGAGGGGCGACGCATGGCGCGTGTGGCACGCAGGATCGAACGGGAGAGGGGGCCGTTCGATCTGGTCCACGCGCACGTGAGCCATCCGGCGGGCTTCGTGGCGGCGGAGCTGGCGCAGATACTCGGCGTGCCGCTCGTCGTGTCCGAGCACATGAGCCCATTCCCGTTCGACGACATGCGCGGCGAGGACGGGCGTCCCTTCCCTGACGTGCTCTCGCCATTGGAATCGGCGGCGCGCGTCACGGCGGTGAGCCGCGCGCACGCCGCGTCGGTCGCACAGTGGATCCACCGGCCGATCGACGTCCTCCCGAACTTCATCGACGAGACGAGATTCGCGCCCGCCGCACGCACGCCCACGGAGCCGTTCCGCTTTCTCAGCGTCGGGCATCTCGTGCCGCAGAAGGGCTTCGACGTGCTGCTGCGCGCCCTCGCGCTCTGCCACGCGCGTGGCGAGCGATTCCACCTCACGATCGTCGGCAAGGGCCATCAGGAGAACGACCTGCTCGCGATCGCGCGTGAGCTGGACGTCGAGGCATCGGTCACCTGGCTCGGCGCGCCCGAGCGCGCGTCGATGCCCGGGATCTACCGCGCCGCCGACGCGTTCGTGCTCGCGAGCCGGCACGAGAGCTTCGGCGTCGTGGTGATCGAGGCGCTGGCGTCCGGGCTCCCCGTCGTGGCGACCCGCTGCGGCGGACCGGAGGAGATCGTCACGCCGGAGGTCGGCGAGCTCGCGCCGGCGGAGGATCCCGCCGCGCTCGCCGACGCGATGTCGCGGCTCGCGCGCCGGAGCTTCGACCGCGCGGCGATCCGCGCCTACTTCGAGACGACGTACGCGTCGTCGGCCGTGGTGCCCCGGCTCGAGCAGTTGTATCGCGAGGTGCTCGCCGCGCGGTGACGTCAGGCCGGCCGACGTTCCGGCCGGAAGCGCGACAACGCCCCGCGCACCAGCGCGCGGTCCTCACCGGTGATGCCGGCGAGCCAGAGGAAGGGCGACGCGAGGACGAGCGTGACAGCCACACCGGCGAAGAAGCCCGGCCAGCTCGTCGGGGGGACGATGCGCTGCGCGAGGAGGCCAAAGAGGGCGACGACGACGCCCATCACGAGGCCGCGGAGCTGGCCGTCGCGGAACAGCCGGAAATACGACACACCGATGTCGCGCGACACGAAGCGCGGGATGAACCAGCCCTGGCTGACGAGCGACGGAAGCGCCGAACCGATCGCCACGCCGGCAAGGCCGAGCGGCTTCACGAGCGCCAGCGAGAGCACCAGGTTGGCGATCCCCTCGAGCAGGAATGCGCGCGACAGATACCACTGCTTGTTGGCGCCGAAGAGGTACTGGTGGGTCGCGCTCTGGAGCAGCCGGGGGATGAACGCAGCGATGAGCACGAGCAGCACGGTGTCCGAGCGGAGATACCAGGGCCCCTGCACGTACTGCGGGCCGACCCACCGCGCGATGAACGGGGTGCCGAACGCGAACAGTCCTCCCGCGATCACGCCCGTCACGAGCGATGCCGCTCGCGTCCCCGCCAGGATGAGCCAGCGCGACCGCTCCACGTCGTCCTTCGCATGGAGGTCCGCGAAGAACGGCGTGAGCGCGAGCGTGATCGACGACACGCCCTGACCGAGATACGTGACGAGCGACTGGCCGATCACGTACACGGTCACCATCCGCGCGCCGAGCACCGTCGCGATGACGACGGCGTCGAGCTTCTCGATCACCGCGCCCGAGATGTTGATGATCGTCGTCTGGCCGCCGTAGCGCATGATCTCGCCGAGGCGCTCGCGCCGGCGATGACGGAATCTCACGCTCCAGTTGGGCTCCAGGCGCCGCGCGGTGGCGAAGGCGATCCCCCAGATGATGCTCTTGCCGACGAGCTGGATCCCCGCCAGCACGTCGAGCCGCGCACCGTGCTGGAAGAGCACGAAGATCAGGACGAAGATCAGGACCCTGACGACCGTCTCGGCGAACGTGATCACCTCGCCGCGCCGACAGCCGTTGACGATCGCGGCGAAGATGTCGAGCGGCAGCGTCAGCACCGTGAGCACGAGCGCGATGCCGAGCGCGACGAGCACCTCGCTCCGCGCCTCCGCCGCGACACGGAACAGATTCGGAAAGAGGAGGAGGACCCCGGTGCCGATGACGAGCACGACGAGCGCCGCCGCGACGAGGAACCAGAACGCCGTCGCCGTGAGCTCGGCGATCTCGAGCGTCGCGTCGCGCGCGCGGGCGCGGGCGACGAAGAAGCCGATCGCGCCACGCGTGCCCAGGTCGAGCAGCCCGTAGTAGCCGCTCACGAGCCCGATCAGCGTCCAGATGCCGTAGCGCTCGTCACCCAGGTGATGGATGAGGAAGGGCGCCTGAACGAACGAGATCGCGATCGCGACCGCGTAGCCGATGGCATTCGCGACCGCGGTGCGCGACGCTGAGGGAGCGGTCACGAAGTGGGGTTCGACTGGTGTACGGAGGCGGACGGCCGCGAAGGATAACGGGCGGGCGGGCAGCGTGCCGTGTCGGGCGACGAGGCCACCCACACCCTGTAGCGGTCGGCACTGAGCGGCCGCCCACTCGTGGTGTAGATCGACCGGGCGCGAGCGGCGGTCGCCGTCAGGACGTCCCTGGTCGGTGAGGAGATCACCACGACGCGGCACTCGCCTCGCGCCAGCAAGGCGGTCACGGCGCTGTCCACCGCTTGTACCGTCACCCGGTAAGGCGACCCTTTGCCCCACACGACGAACGTGCCACTCGCCCCCTCGAGCGGGAAGATTATCTGCCGATCGAGAAATGCAGCGACCGCCTGGCCATCGGAGCGGAGCAGCGTGACGATCGGCGCACGATCGAGTCCGTTCGCGCGGATCACCTCCGCCACGTGGCGCGCGTCGGCGAACGGCATGCGGATCTCGCCGATCGACATCTGGATCATCGCGGCGACCGGGATCACGAGGGAGCCGGTGAACAACGGAGCGCGCCACCGGTCCGCGTGGCGCGTCAGCGCGGCGAGCACGGCCGGTCGCTCGCTGGGCGCACCCCCCCAGGCGAGCCATGCGGAAACGATCCACACCACGTAGAGAGAGCCGTGATGATG
>Ga0207662_10000992_pt1 | contig 13239 bp, 10 predicted proteins | sample KBSS33LmetaG_FD_184338 | JGI IMG/M metagenome (GOLD analysis project Ga0207662, IMG submission 184338) | Switchgrass rhizosphere microbial communities from Kellogg Biological Station, Michigan, USA - KBS S3-3L metaG (SPAdes) (version 2) | ecosystem: Host-associated > Plants > Roots >... | reverse complement strand
AGTCCGAGGCGGGGGAGGAGGCGGGGCGGCTGCTGGGCCGGATCCTGGTCGAGCTCGAGACCGGAGGCGACATCCAGTTCGCCATCCCCGCCTACCAGGCCACCGCCTCGTACGCGATGTGGTCGGGCGACCTCGCCGATGCCCGGCGCGCCGCCGAACGGGGCTGGGCGCGCCTCAAGGGCACCGAGGACTGGGTCCTCGTCGCCCGCATGGCGGCCACGGCCCTGGAGGTCGAGTCGGCGGTAGCGGTCCACGACGAGGAGGGGCACGACCATCGCGAGGGCCAGGCCGGCGGCCGCGATCCACGGCCGTCGCGCGGGCTCCACGCCGGGAGGCCGCGGCTCGTCGAGGTTGGGGAGCACACGGTCCAGGGCGATCAGCCCCAGCCCCACGAGCACCGGCACTGCATATAGAAGATACCGGTTCATCTCGCCCACCACCTGCTGGATCGCCCACTGGGCCAGCAGGGGCTGCAGGAGCACCGCCGGCAGCACCCAGCCGTAACGCCGGAGGTAGGCCCGCCCCGCCGGGCGCAGTGCCCCAAAGGTCGCGGCGACGGTCAGGCCCCCGAGAGCGGTGATGGCGAGCCAGCGGCCGGTTTCGTAGCGCAGGCTGAACCCGATGAGGCGGAACCGTTCGCTTCCGAGGTCGGGCACGGGGGTGTGGATGTGGGGAGTCCACACCAGGCGAAGGAGAAGCAGGGTCGCCACGGATGCCGCCAGGACGAAGGCCGCGTCACGCGCAGCGTGGGCGCGCCGTTCCTTCGCGCTGGCGAAATAGACGACGGGCAAAAACAAGACCAGCGCCTCTTTCGCGAGCACGCCGAGGACGGCGACGAGGGCGAGGACGACGACGCCCGCTCCCATCTCCAGGGCCAGGAGCAGCGCGATGAGGAGCGCGCAGCCCAGGGGCTCGACCAGGAACGGCGCCGCGACGAGCTCGCCGACCGGCGGCGAGAGCGCGAAGGCCGCGACGCCGAGGCTCGCCGCCCAGGGCCGATGGCCGCGCCGCCGGAGGAACGCGAACAGGAGAAGGCAGGCCAGGGCGAACGAGCCGATCGTCACCATGGGAAAGGCGACGTTGATCGGCAGGAAGGGCACGGCCGCCGCGAGCCACGGGGTCAGGATGCGATGACCCCACGGCGCGACCGTGAACACCGTCGGATGCTCCGCCATGGCCACGTACGCGTAGGCGTCGAAGGCGGGCAGGGGAGGAGCGCGATATCCGCGGATCGCTTCCAGGTGGCGCAGGACCTGGAGGCCCAGGGCCCCGGCGGTGACGGTGGCGGCGAGGGCCAGGTCCCTCGCCACCTATTCGTCCCAGAGTTCCAGGGGCAGTCCGAGCAGGGGGAATCGCGCCTTCAGCGCCCACACGTGCTGCGCGTAGTCGGTCAGGGGGATCTCACCCCTCGTTTGGCGCTCGCGCAGGGTGCGCACCTCGCCCACGTAGACGTCGTTGAGCCTCTCCCGCAGCGTCGCGGGCGTGTCCTGGGGGCCGATCGTCACCCCGTGGCGTTCCAGGTCCTCGCGCACGGAAGAGCGCAGGGCGATGGCGATCACCACTTCTCCTCGGCCTCGCCCGCGCGGAGGTTGGCTTCGCGGGCCAGGACGAAGAGGAGATCGGAGAGGCGATTCATGTAGGCGACCACGAGCGGGTCCACCTTCTCGCGCCGCGCCAGTGACACCGTCGCCCGCTCCGCCCGCCGGCACACCGTCCGGCCCAGGTGCAGGAAGGCGGCCGCGGGCACTCCGCCGGGGAGGAGGAACGCCTGCAACGGCGGCATGGCCGCCTGGCGCTCGTCGATCGCGCGCTCCAGCACCTCGATCTGGGCCGCCGTCACCGCCGCCTTGTGCTTGCGCGAGCCGATCCGGGCCTGGGGATCGGCCAGCTGCGCCCCCAGCGCGAAGAGGTCCTTCTGGATGTCGTGGAGCAGCGCGCGCACGGCGGCGTCGGAGCTGTGCGCCCGCGCGAGACCGAGGACGGCGTTGAGCTCGTCCACCTCACCATAGGCGGTCACCCGCGGGTCGTCCTTGGACACGCGCGAGCCGTCGATGAGGCCGGTCTCGCCGGCGTCGCCGCCCTTGGTGTAGATCTTCACGCGGGAGGAGTGTGCCCCAAGCGACGGCGGGCGACAACGGGCGAGACGACGCGGCTCAGCCCGTGATGGGCAGGGTCGTGACGGTGGCCGGCGCTCCCGCCACCTCGACCACCGTGCCCGCTTCCGCGCGCGACCGGTGCACGAAGGCCATCGCGATCGGACCGAGGCGCGGCGACACTCCGGACGTCGTCACCACTCCGACGTCCTTGCCGTCCGCGTGTACGGCCGCGCCGCCCTCGACGGGCCCGGCCAGGCGCAGCCCGCGCAGGACCTTGTTGACGTTGGCGCCGCGGGCTTCCAGGCGGGCGATCACCTCCTGACCCACGTAGCAGCCCTTCGTGGGCGAGTGATATTCGGCGACCAGGCCCGTCTCGTGGAGCAGGTTGTCCTCGGTGACGTCGCGGCCGTACCAGGGACGGCCGTCCTCGACGCGCAGGACGTCGAGAGTGCCTTCGCCGATCGGGACGGCGCCGCCCGCGATCAGCGCTGCGCGTACCTCCGCCGCCTGTTCGGGCGACGCGTGGATGGCCCAGCCGCCGGCGGGGAAGTCGGACGCACGGACGATCCGCACCGGGGCCCCGCCGACGACGGAGGCGAAGTGGCTCTCGCGGGCCGCGTCCGCCGGCACCGTCGCGCCGGCCCGAGCCAGCGTCTCCGCCGCGCCGGGACCGAACACGCCCAGGACCGCCACCGGCCGGCGCGCGAACCGCACGGGCGCCGCCACCTTGTAGTGCACGAGCAGGGGCTCGATGACGTCGAGCCGGTCCGCCGGCATCTCGAGCAGGACGGCGTCTTCGGTCACGAGCGCGCGCATCAGCACGAGCAGGCGGCCCTTCACGTCCATCACCGCGGCCAGCGTGCCCTGGCCGGGGCGGCGCGACTGGAGATCGTTGCTGACGATGTTGTGGAGGAACTTGATCCGCTGGGGCCCGGTGACGGCGAGGATCCCGCGGCCGACGAGGGCCGCGACCGCAGAGCCCTCGCGCGCCGCCGTGTAGTCTTCCGTCACCCCTTGGAGGGGTCCAGGGTCGCGAGCAGGCTGGCCAGGTCCTCCGCGTGCTCCTCCTCCATGGCCAGGATGCCCTCGATCATGCGCCGCGTCGTGGGGTCCTTCTCCCCGAAGTAGCGGGCCATCTCCGAGTACGACTCGATGGCGATGCGCTCCGCGATCAGGTTCTCCTTGATCATCTCGACCAGCGTCCCCGCCTCCTTGTACTCGGAGTGGCTGCGCGTGGTGAGACCGTCCGGGTTCATGTTCGGCGTGCCCTGGAGCTGGATGATGCGGGCGGCGATCTGGTCCGCGTGGCCCTGCTCCTCGTTCGCGTGCTGCAGGAACTCCGCGGCCACGGCCTGGGAATGGATGCCCTGGGCCATGAAGTAGTGGAGCTTGTAGCGCAGTACGCACACGAGCTCGGTGGCCAGCGCCTCGTTGAGCAGCTTCACCACCGTCTCCCGGTCCGCCTTGTAGCCCTCGGTCACCGCTCCGTTCTCGATGTGCTTGCGCGCGCGCTCGCGGAGCGTCTTGATGTCGGTCACGAAGTCCTGCGGCATGAAGTCGTCCTCCTGACCCGACTATACCTCCCGTCCCGGGTTCAGCGGGCGACGGTGATGGTGAAGGGCTCGAAGCGGTCGCGCGTGCGCACGAGGAGGGCTCCGTCGTCGGTGCGGCGCCAGCCGGCGCGCGCGGTGGCCCAGGCCGCGTCGTCGACGCGGGCGAGCGTTTCCGTCCCCACCGTCACGGACTGAGGCTCGACCAGCCCGCGGACTTCGACCTCGAGGTCGCGGGCGGCCGGACGGTACGGGCCCTCCGGCGCCGCGGCCTGCAAGGTCCACCGTCCGCCTTCGGCGCGGGCGGTGAACCGGCGGCGGAGGGACGCGCCCCGCTGGTGGGCGAGGGTGTGGCCGTCGTCTTCGTATTGAGTACCTTCCGCGACGTCGGCGGCGGAGACGAGGAGGCGCAGGGTCTGTCCCGCCATCTCGCCGGTGTGCTGGACGACGGGCTGCCGGAAGAGGATCGCGCCTCCGCGCACGAACACGGGGATCGCGTCCATGGTGACGGGCACGACGATCGAGCGGCCGCCTTCGTACCGCCGCGAGCCCGCGTATTCGTACCAGGTGCCCCGTGGCAAGTAGACCTCGCGCTCCGTCGCGCCCGCGCGCAGGACGGGCGCGACCAGGAGGTCGCGGCCGAACAGGAACTCGTCCTGCCGCTGGTACGTCCGGGGATCGTCCGGATACTCGAGCACCAGCGGCCGCAGCGCGGGCAGGCCCGTGCGGCTCGCCTCCTCCATGACCGTGTACACCTCGGGCAGGAGCTGGTAGCGCATCTCGATGGCGCGCCGGTTGATCTCCTCGAACTGCGGCCCGTAGGACCACGGCTCCTGGTCGGGAGTGCCGAACGTCGTGTGCGCGCGCATGAACGGGTAGAAGACGCCCGTCTGCAGCCAGCGCGTGAAGAGCTCGGCGGTGGGCACCTCGGCGAAGCCGCCGATGTCGGCCCCGATGAACGAGAAACCCGACATCCCCATGTTCGCGAACATGGGGATGGTCGCGCGCAGGGCGAACCAGTCGGAGACGTTGTCCCCGGGCCAGACCGCGGACCAGCGCTGCCCGCCCGCGTACGTCGCGCGCGTGAGGACGAACGGCCGCTCGTCCGGACGCAGGCGGGACAGCCCTTCGAACGTGGCCCGCGAGTTCAGCATGCCGTAGACGTTGTGGATCTCGCGCTCGTCCGTGGACTGTCCCTCGCCGTCGTGGCGCACGTCGAGGTCCATGGTGTGGCTGGGGTCGACGAACACCGCGGGCTCGTTCATGTCGTTCCAGATCCCCGCCACCCCCACGTCCACGTACGGTCCCTTGAGCTGGTCGCCCCACCACTTTCGGGCGGAGGGCTTGGTGAAGTCGGGGAAGACGCTCAGCCCCGGATTCTTCTCCCCATTTGAAGGCCAGACGGGCGCCTTGTAGACGGAGCCGTCCGGGTTCTTGACGAACGCATCCGCGGCCAGGCCGCTTTCGTAGAGAGCCCAGCCGGGCTGGGCCTTGGGATGCGGATCGACGATGGGGACGACGTGGAAGCCCTGGCCCTTCAGGTCGCGCACCATCCGCGCGGGATCGGGGAAACGCTCGCGGTCCCAGGTGAAGGGGTTGTAGCCGTCCTCGTAGTGGATGTCGAGCCAGAGGACGTCCGCGGGCACGCGCTTGAGCCGGAAGGTGTCGGCCAGGTTCCGCACCCGCGCTTCCGGGTAATAGCTGTAACGCGATTGCTGGTAGCCGAGCGCCCACATCGGGGGCAGGGGCGTGCGGCCGGTCAGTTCCGTGTAGCGCTGGACGACGTCCTTGGGCGTGGGGCCGTCGATGAAGTAGTAGTCGAGGACCCCGTCCACCGCCCCGAAGGCGAGCAGGCCGGGATCGGTGCGCCCGATGTCGAACGAGGTGCGGAAGGTGTTGTCGAGGAAGATGCCGTGGGCCCGACCGTTGCGCAGCACGATGTAGAAGGGCACGGAGACGTAGAGCGGATCCGTGTCGTCCCCGTAGGCGTAGGTATCCGAATTCCACATGGCATAGGCGTAGCCGCCGCGGTAACGGCCGCGCTTGTCCAGCTCGCCCGTCTTCTCGCCCAGGCCGTAGACGTGCTCGTCGTCGCGCAGCCGCTTCCAGACGCGCGTGGTCCGGCCCGCGAAGGCCATGCCGCGCGCGGGATCGTCCTCGTCGAGAGAGGCGCCGTCCGCGGACGCGAAGGCGACGCGGAAGGGCGCGTGGGTGAGCGTCACGCGCAGGGCGGACGTGCGCACGACGGACGCCGTCGCGCCGACCTCGACCTGGGCCGCGGCATCGCCGGGCGGCGGCGCGAGGATCGCGTAGGAGTGGTCGCGTCCGAGGGACGGTCCGGGCGCGAAGCGCACGCGCACGACCTGGGGCGTGAGCGCGGAGACGGCGACCGTGCCCTGGGAATTCTGGAAGACGAGGGTGGCGCGCTCGCGCTTGGGCGCCGGCATCTCCCCCAGCGAGGCCCACTGGGCCGCCGCGCGGGATACGGGCAGGAGAGCGACGAGCGCAAGGGCCAGGGCGAGAGCACGGCGGCGAACGAGATTCACGGCGACCTCCCTGGACCGCGCGGGCCCGCGGTTAACTTATAGTGGATCCGAAGGAGGCGCGCTTGGCCGATAGCCGCATCATCGTTAGGAACAACGGGCCCCTCCGCATCGAGGGCGACAACATCGTCCTGACCGATCAGGACGGCAAGACCTTCGGCCTCGCCGGCCGCATTGTCGTCTCGCTCTGCCGGTGCGGACAGTCCGCCAACAAGCCGTTCTGCGACGGCACCCACAACAAGATCGGGTTCGACTCGTCGTGCCCGGCCCGCGACCTGCCGCCGCCGCCGCCGCCCAAGACGCCTTGACCGCCGCCGGCAACCCGCGCGTCAGCGGGATCCTCGTCCATCCGACGTCGCTGCCCGGACCCTACGGCATCGGCGAGCTGGGTCACGAGGCCATGCGGCTGCTCGACTTCATGGCGGGGGCGGAGCAGCGGCTGTGGCAGGTGCTGCCTCTCGGCCCCACGGGCTACGGCGACTCGCCCTATCAGTGCTTCTCCGCCTTCGCGGGCAACCCGCTCCTGGTGAGCCTCGACCTCCTGGTCGAGCAGGGACTGCTCGCGAAGGAGGACGTGGCGGGGGCATCGTTCCCCGAGACCGAGGTCGACTACGGCGCCGTGATCGACTTCAAGCAGCCGCGCCTGCAGACGGCGTACGAGCGCGCCCGCAAGAAGCCCGAGGTGATGGAGCGTTTCGACGCGTTCTGCCGGGACAAGGCGGCCTGGCTCGACGACTACGCGCTGTTCATGGCCGTGAAGAAAGCGCACGACGACGTAGCCTGGACGGATTGGCCCGCGGACATCCGGTCGCGCAAGCCCAAGGCCCTCGATCGCTGGCGCAAGGAGAAGGCGGAGGCGGTGCGCGCGGGTCAGTTCGCGCAGTTCCTGTTCTTCTCGCAGTGGGGCGCGGTCAAGAAGGCGGCTCTCGACCGTGGCATCCAGGTCATGGGCGACATCCCGATCTTCGTCGCTCACGACAGCGCGGACGTGTGGGCCAATCCCGACCTGTTCCGCCTGAAGAAGGACGGCACCCCGGAGGTCGTGGCCGGCGTCCCGCCCGACTACTTCAGCGCGACGGGCCAGCTCTGGGGCAACCCCATCTACCGCTGGGACGAGATGGCGCGCCGCGGCTTCGACTGGTGGGTGGATCGCTTCCGCGCCACATTCGAGACGGTGGACCGCGTGCGCCTCGACCACTTCCGCGGGTTCGAGGCCTACTGGGAGATCCCCGCGGGCGAGAAGACCGCGGTCAAGGGGCAGTGGGTGAAAGGCCCCGGGGCCGCGTTGTTCGAGGCGCTGCGCCAGGCCCTGGGCGACCTGCCCATCGTGGCCGAGAACCTCGGCGTGATCACGCCGGAAGTGGAGATGCTCCGCGAGCACTTCGGCTTCCCGGGCATGGCCATCCTCCAGTTCGCGTGGGGGAGCGATGCCCAGGGCTCGACCTTCATCCCCCACAACTATCCGCGCCGGCTCGTGACCTACACGGGGACGCACGACAACGACACCACCGTCGGCTGGTGGACGGCGGGGGTGGGCGACTCCACGCGGAGCAAGGAAGAGGTCGAGCGCGAGCACGACTTCGCCCGCCGCTACATGAACACCGACGGCAAGGAGATCCACTGGGATTTCATCCGCACCATCCTGGCCTCCGTGGCCGAGCTGGCCATCGCGCCGATGCAGGACGTGCTCGGGAAGGGGAGCAAGGCGCGCATGAACCTGCCCGGCCGTCCGGGTGGCAACTGGCGCTGGCGCTACGCGGCGGGCGAGCTCACGGACATCGTGAAGCACCGTCTGCTCCTTTACACCCAGACCTACGGCCGCGGCCGTCCGTACGGGGCGGCGCCGAAGACATAGCCGCCCACCGGCCCCGATAATCGCCGGCATGGCCGCGTCCCTTCCCCCGCGCCCGCTCGCGATGGGCGGGATGCGTCTCTCCACTGCGCCCGACCGCGACGAAGCCCGAGCCCTGGCCGTCCTGCACGCGGCCCTCGACGCCGGAGTCACCCTGATCGATACCGCCGATGCCTACGCCTGGGACGCGGGCGAGATCGGGCACAACGAGCGGCTGATCGCACGGGCGCTCGCCACCTGGAAGGGCGACGCCTCGCGGGTGCGCGTCGCCACCAAAGGCGGTCTCACGCGGCCGGGCGGGCGCTGGGTCGCGGACGGCCGCGCGCGCCATCTCGCCGCCGCCTGCGCGGCCAGCCGGACGGCTCTGGGCGTGGAACGCATCGCGCTCTACCAGCTCCACGCGCCCGATCCGCGTGCGCCACTGGCCACGAGCGTGCGCGCCCTGGCCGCGCTCCAGCGCGACGGGCTCGTCGAGCAGGTCGGCCTCAGCAACGTCTCGCTGGGCGAGCTGCGGGAGGCGCTGGACATCGCGCCCATCGCCTCCGTGCAGGTCGAGCTGAGCCCCTGGCAGGACGGGGCCCTGCGCGGCGGGCTCGTCGAGGAGTGCGCGGCGCGTGGCATCCTCGTCCTCGCGCATCGCCCGCTGGGGGGCGCGGACAACCAGCGACGCCTCCAGAAGGATCCGGTGCTCTCGGAGGTGGCCGAGCGCCACGGCGCCTCTCCCGTGGACGTCGTGCTCGCGTGGCTGCGCAGCCTGTCCGAGGTGATCGTCCCGGTGCCGGGTCCGACCCGGCCGGAGACGGCGCGCACGCTGGGCCGCGTGCTCGCGCTCTCGGCCGACGACCTGGCCGCGCTCGACGCGCGCTTCCCGGCCGCGCGCCTCATGCGCACGCCGCGCGCCGAGCGCCGTCCGCCCGACGACGCGCCCGGCGACGTCGTCCTCGTGATGGGCACCGCGGGCGCCGGGAAGAGCACGCTCGCCGCAGCGCTGGTGGCCGAGGGCTACGAACGGCTCAACCGCGACGAGGCCGGGGGCCGGCTCGGCGGGCTGCTGCCCACGCTGGAGGCGCGCCTCGTGGCCGGCCGGCGGCGGGTCGTGCTCGACAACACGTACCTCTCCCGCGCGTCGCGCAACGCCGTGATCGAGGCGGCCTGGGCGCACGGCACGCCCGCGCGCTGCCTGTGGCGGCAGACGAGCCTCGAGGACGCGCAGGTCAACGTCGTCCAGCGGATGATCGCGCGGCACGGCCGGCTGCTCGGGCCGGAGGAGATGCGCCGCGCGTCGCGCGACGACCCCGGCGTGATCGCGCCCGGCGTCCTCTTCCGCCACCGGCGCGAGCTGCAGGCGCCCGACGTCTCGGAGGGCTTCGCGCGCGTGGACGCCGTGCCCTTCGTTCGCCAGCCGCGTGCGGGTTACGACGGACGTGCGGCCCTTTTCTGGTACGACGGAGTCGTGCGGACGAGCCGCAGCGGCGCGCGTACTCCAGCCTCACCCGACGACGTGGCCCTCGTTCCCGGCGCGCGCGAAGCCCTCGCGCGGTATCGCGACGACGGATGGCGGCTCTGCGGCCTTTCCTGGCATCCGGAGGTGGCGGACGAGACGAAGCGCGCGGAGGACGTGGAGGCGGTATTCGCGCGGACGCACGAGCTCCTCGGCCTCGACGTGGATCACGTGTGGTGTCCGCACGGCGACGGGGCTCCCGTCTGCTGGTGCCGGAAGCCGCTGCCCGGGCTGTGCGTGGTGCTGATCGAGCGGCATGGCCTCGATCCCGCACGCGGCGTCTACATCGGGCGCGATGCGTCCGATCGCACCTTCGCGCGCTCTCTCGGCTTCACGTATCGCGACGCCGCCGCGGAGCTGGGCTCCGCCCCGAATGGCGTGCGATAAGATGCCCGCGAACGGGGGACCCCACATGGAAAAGCCCAGGCTCGGCTACTGGCAGATCTGGAACATGAGCTTCGGGTTCCTCGGCATCCAGTTCGGCTGGGGCCTGCAGATGGCGAACATGAGCGCCATCTACGAGTACCTCGGCGCCCGCCCCGATCAGATCCCGCTGCTCTGGCTGGCCGCGCCGCTGACCGGCCTGTTCGTCCAGCCCGTGATCGGTCACATGAGCGACCGCACCTGGGGCCGCCTCGGGAGCCGTCCGTATTTCCTGGTGGGGGCGCTGCTCAGCTCCGCCGCCCTCGTCCTCATGCCGAACTCGTCCGCGCTCTGGATGGCGGCCGGCCTCCTCTGGATCCTGGACGCGTCGATCAACGTGAGCATGGAGCCGTTCCGCGCGTTCGTGGCCGACCTGTTGCCCGAGGACCAGCGCACACAGGGCTTCGGGATGCAGAGCCTGTTCATCGGCCTCGGGGCCGTGGTGGCCTCCGCGCTGCCCTGGCTGATGACGAACGTGTTCGGCGTGATCAGCACCGCCGCCCCGGGCACGATCCCGCTGAACGTGAAGCTCTCGTTCTACATCGGCGCGGCCGCGTTCCTGGGCGCGGTGCTCTGGACGGTGTTCACCACCCGCGAGTACCCGCCCGACGACATCGAAGCGTTCCGGCGCGGGCAGGCCGCGGCGGGCGGACTGTTCGGCGGCGCGGCCGAGATCAAGGACGCGATCGCGCACATGCCGGAGACCATGAAGCGGCTGGCCTGGGTGCAGGTCTGCACGTGGGGCGGCCTCTTCTGCATGTGGCTGTACTTCCCGGTGGCGGTGGCCCGGAACGTGTTCGGGGCGCCGGACGAGACCTCGCCGCTCTACCGCGCGGGCGTGGAGTGGGGCGGGCTCTGCTTCGCGATGTACTCCGTCGTCTGCTTCGCGTTCGCGCCGCTCCTCCCGGCGCTCGCGCGCGCGGTCGGGCGCAAGAACGCGCATTCACTGTGCCTGCTCGCGGGCGCGCTGGGCCTGCTGTCCGTCGCCGTCATCCACAACAGGTACGGTCTGATGCTTTCGATGGTGGGCGTGGGAATCGCGTGGGCGAGCATCCTGTCCGTGCCCTACGCGATCCTCGCCGGCTCGCTCCCCGCCGGACGCATCGGCGTCTACATGGGCATCTTCAACTTCTTCATCGTCATCCCCGAGATCGTGGCCTCGCTGGGCTTCGGGTGGGTGATGGCGCACCTGCTCGGCAACGACCGCCTGCTCGCCGTGATCGCGGGCGGGGTGCTCCTCGCCGTCGCCGCCGTGCTCATGCAGCGCGTCGACGATCGCCAGGGAGCCACGCGGCCGGCCGCGGAAGTGGCCGCCGTCGCCTGACGGTCGGGCCGCGACTGGCCTACTTCGCGCGCTCCAGGAAGCGGCCGTCGCGTGTGTCGACGCGGATCGTGTCGCCCGGCTCGATGTACGAGGGCACCATGACCTGCCGCCCCGTCTGCAACGTGCCCGGCTTGAGCTGAGCCTGCGCGGTCGCGCCCCTGATGGCAGGGGACGTGTCGAGGACGGTGAGATCCACGGTGAGGGGGAGCACCAGCGCGATGACACGGTCCTCGAAGAGGGTGGCCTTCAGTTCCAGGTTCTCCACGAGGTACCCGGCGCTGTCGCCCAGACGCTCCGAGTCGAGCGTGAACTGGTCGTAGCTGGTGAGATCCATGAACACGAAATCGTCGCCCTGCTTGTAGAGGAACTGGGCCGTCCGATACTCCACCTCCGCGGCCGTCACCATCTCGCCCCCGCGCCAGGTCTTGGCCAGGCCCTGGCTGGTGCGGAGGTTTCGCAGCTTGGCCTTCACCATCGTGGCCGCCCCGCGGGCGGAGGGCGTCTGCGAAGAGAGCTCGGTGATCAGCCAGGGGTCGCCGTCCATCTCGAGTATGTCGCCGCGCTTCAAGTCCGTGACGTTGACCGCCATGTTGTCCCGCCGAGCCTCCCGCCCGGATGTTCTCACGAGAGAGCCGCGGCGGAGGCAGGGGCCGCCATCGGCCGCTTAGGTGTAACCTCGTCGCGTGATCGCCGCCGGCGCCCTCGCCCTTCTGCTCGCCGCGCCGCAGGTGGTGAAGGTGGAGCCGCCGAGCTGGTGGCCGGGCCACTCGCTGTCGACCGTGCGCCTGCTCGTGCGGGGCCGCGATCTCGGTGGCGCAAGTCTTGGCTCTGCGCCCGGCCTGACCGTGAGCGGATTGCCGCGCGTGAGCGCGTCCGGGACCTCGTTGCTGGTCGATGTGTCGGTGGATCCGGCGGCGACTCCGGGACCGCGGCGGTTGCGCCTGACCACGAGCACCGGCTCGACCGACGTCCCCTTCGAGCTGCGCGCGCCGCTTCCTCGCGATGGCCGTTTCCAGGGATTCACGCCCGACGACGTCGTGTACCTCATCATGCCGGACCGGTTCGTGAACGGGGATCCGTCCAACGACGATCCCGCGCGCTCCCACGGCCTCTTCGACCGCGGCCGGACGCGCTACTACCACGGCGGCGACCTGCAGGGCGTCATCGACCGTCTGCCCTACCTGAAGGACCTCGGCGTCACCGCGATCTGGACCACGCCCGTCTACGACAACGTCGATCATCTCAACGAGAAGGAGCGTTACGACGGCGCCGCCATCACCGACTATCACGGCTACGGGGCGGTCGACTTCTACGCCGTGGACGAGCACCTCGGCGATCTCGCGAAGTACCGCGAGCTGGTGGCGGCGGCGCACGCGGCCGGATTGAAGGTGATCCAGGACCAGGTGGCGAACCACACGGGCCCCTATCACCCGTGGGTCGCGGACCCGCCGACGCCGACCTGGTTCCACGGCACCGCCGACCGGCATCCCAAGAACGTCTGGCAGACCTGGACGATCGCGGACCCGCATGCCACGCCGGACACCCAGCGCGAGACGCTGGACGGCTGGTTCATCGACATCCTGCCCGACCTGAACCAGGACGATCCCGACGTCTCGCGGTACCTCGTCCAGAACGCGCTGTGGTGGGTGGGCATGACGGGCCTCGACGCCATCCGCCAGGACACGCTGCCCTACGTCCCGCGGCGCTTCTGGTCGGAGTGGAGCGCGGCCCTACATCGCGAGTACCCGAAGCTGACGCTGCTCGGCGAGATGTTCGACGGCGATCCCGCCCTCGTCTCGTATTTCCAGGGCGGCGTGGCGCGCGACGGCATCGACAGCGGGATCGACACCCTGTTCGACTTCCCGTCGTTCTACCCGATCCGGCGCGCGTTCGCGGAGGGCAAGCCCCTGCGCGAGCTGGCGGTGATGCTCGCCCACGATCGCCTCTATA
>Ga0207662_10000991_pt1 | contig 13244 bp, 10 predicted proteins | sample KBSS33LmetaG_FD_184338 | JGI IMG/M metagenome (GOLD analysis project Ga0207662, IMG submission 184338) | Switchgrass rhizosphere microbial communities from Kellogg Biological Station, Michigan, USA - KBS S3-3L metaG (SPAdes) (version 2) | ecosystem: Host-associated > Plants > Roots >... | reverse complement strand
ATCGGCCGTGGATGGGCATGGCCGCCGGCCTGGTGCTCGGCCTGGCCTTCGTCGTCCGCGAGTCCGCCCTGTTCGCCCTGCCCGCGGTGCTCGTCCTGCTCGGCCCCCGGGCCCGGCGCACCGCCCTCGCCGCCTTCGTCGCCGTCCTCCTTCTCGTCTACGCGCCGCTCTCCCGCGACCGCGCGCCCGGGGGTGCGAACTTCTGGATCCCCACGGGAGGGCGCGCGTTCGGCTTCGAGGCGGTGCAGGCGGCCGGAGGCGGACGCGTGGGGGCCGCCCTCGCGCTCATCGGCCGGCGCGCCGCGATGAACGCCGCGGAGCTCGCCGGCCTGTCGACGACGTGGACGGAGCGAGGCATCCTGGCCGTCTACCTTGCCTTGCCCCTTCTGGCCCTGGCCGGATGGCGGGCGCACTCGCCGCGGTCCCGGCGTTACCTGATCGCTCTCCTGGCCGGCTTCGTCGCGATCGTCGCGCTGCTGTTCGGCGTCTACGTGGTGGCGCAGTGGAGCGGGTACCGGTACGTGATGTTCCTCATGCCGGGCTTCCTGCCCCTGGTGCTTCCGCCGGGGCGGCGAGGGTGGATCACGGCCGGAGGCGTGGCCGTGCCCGCGGTGCTCCTGCTGCTCGGCGTCCGCACGATCTTCAATGACTACAAGTCCTCGCGCCAGCGGCGGCAGCTCGCCATTGCGGACTACGTGGACCGCCATCTGCCCGCCGCGCCGGAGCGGATCATCCTGCCCAACGGCTGGCTCTACGGGTGGCGCCACTATCCGACGGAAGTCATCTCCAGCCTGGCCGACGGCGGCGCGTTGCGCCGGCTGGAGCGGAAGGTCCCTTTCGATTACGTGGTGGTGCCGGCGGGCACGCCGCTCGAGCAGGACACGCAGTCGCGGTTACGGTACCAGCGCGTCGACCCCGCCGACCCCGAAGCGCCTCTCGCCATCTACCGCCGCCTGAAGTGACCGTCGCCGGGCCGACGAGATCAGCCCAGGTCGCCCCAGAGCACCTGGACCGCGCTGACCGCGGCCAGGGCGGCCGTCTCCGCGCGCAGGATGCGCGGGCCGAGTCCGGCGGGAACGAAACCCGCGGCGGTGGCCTGCGCGAGCTCCGCGTCCTCCCAACCCCCGGCCGGTCCGACCAGCATCAGGACGCGCTGAGGGCGGGGCAGGGCGGAGAGGGGCGCGGGCCCACTCCGCTCCAGGAAGAAGAGCTTGAGCCCGTCGAAGGGCTCGGCCAGCAACGTGGTCAGGGTGACGGTGGGCGCGACCAGGGGTACCACCGCGCGGCCGCACTGCTCGGCGGCGCCGCTGGCCACCTTCTCCCAGCGCTCCTGACGCGAGCCCTTGAGGGCGGGCCGCGCCGCCGCATCCGTGCGCACGGTGATGACGGGCCGGATCTCGGCCACTCCGAGCTCCGTGGCTTTCTGGACCACGAGCTCCATGCGATCGCCACGCAGGGGGGAGACGGCGAGGACGATCGTGAGCGGCGACTCCGGCCGCGCCTCCGCGCGCCCCGTGATCCGGGCCGACACTCCCTGCCGCGAAACCGCGTCCAGCTCCGCCTCGAACTCCGCGCCCGCGCCGTCGAAGAGGCGCACGAGCGCTCCCGGCCGCAGGCGCAGGACGTCACGGGCGTGATGGGCGGAGTGCTCGGGCAGGTGGACGCGCGCGCCGGGGGCGGCCTCGGGGACGTGGAAGCGATGCGCGCTCACGCCGGACCCACGGCCAGCGCGGCCCAGGCGCCCTCAGTGCGGACGTCGATCGCGCCCAGCTCCGCGTAGGCGGCGCGAACCGCGGGCACGTCTTCGGTGAGGAGGCCGGACAGCACGAGGCACCCGCCTTTCCGCCGCCGCGAGGCGAGCTCGTTCGCCCGCTCGATCAAGAGGGGCGCGCTGATGTTGGCCAGGACCACGTCGAACGCGGCCGGGCGCAAGGGGCGAGCCCCGTCGCCGCGAACGAGCACGATGGCGGCGGACTGGTTCAGCTCGGCATGGCGGCGCGCCACGGGCAGCGCCTCCTCGTCGAGCTCGATCGCGATCACGCGCTCCGCCCCGAGGCGGGCCGCGGCCACGGACAGGATGCCGCTCCCCGCGCCGACGTCGAGGACGCGGCCCAGAGGACCGGCGCTCGCGCGCCGCTCGAGGGCGGCCAGGCAGAGCCGGGTGCTCTCGTGGGTGCCGGTTCCGAAGGCCAGGCCGGGCTCGACGACGATCACGCGATCGCTCGCCGACGCGGGTGCGGAGGCCTCCCACGCGGGCACGATCCGGAACGAGCCCGCGGTGAACGGCCGGAAGCCCTCCCGGACGCGTGCGACCCAGTCCACCTCGGGGATCTCGGCCGGCGTGATCTCGACGCGCAAGGGCCGCAGCGCATCCCGCAGCCGGTCTTCGAGGCCGCCTTCGTCGGCGAAGTAGGCGAGCACCACGGCGCGCCCATCCTGGAGGCCGAGAGACTGAGTGCCCGCCGTCCCCAGATCCCAGAGCACCGCAGAGAGCGCCTCCTCGTCGTCCCCGGGCAGGAGGAGTCGGAAGGCCTTCAGCCGAGGATGTCCTTCACCTTGCCGAGGAAGGAGCGGTCCTTCTCCTGCTCTTCGGGCGAGGGGAGGGACTTGCCGAGCTGGTCGATCATCTTCCGCTGCTCGGCGGTGAGCTTGGTGGGGACGACGACGCGTACGGTCACGTGGAGGTCGCCGCGCCCGCGCCCTCCGAGGTGCGGCACGCCCTGGCCGCGGACGCGGAAGGTGGTGCCGCTCTGCGTGCCCTCCGGGATGACGACCTTCGTCTTGCCCCCGCCGACGTTGGGTACCTCGATGGACGTCCCCAGTGCGGCCTGCGCGAATCCGACGGGCACTTCGCACAGGAGGGCGGCCCCTTCGCGCTGGAAGAACGCGTGCTCCTCGACCCGGACCACCACGTACAGGTCGCCGGGAGGCCCGCCCGCGCTGCCCGCCTCGCCTTCGCCGCTGATGCGCAGCTGGCTGCCCGTGTCGACGCCGCCCGGGATCTTGATCTGGAGCTTGCGCTCGACGGTGACGTGGCCGTCTCCGCCGCAGTCCTTGCAGGGCGTGGCCACCATGCGGCCGGTGCCGTGGCAGCGGCCGCAGGTGCGGGCCACGCTGAAGAATCCCTGCTGGAACGTGACCTGGCCCCGGCCGCCGCACGACGCGCACGTGCTGGGAGAGGTGCCGGGCGCGGCCCCGCTGCCCTGGCAGGTCGCGCACGGCTCCGCGCGCGGGATCTGGATGTGGGTCTCGGTCCCGAAGACCGCTTCCTCGAAGCCGAGGTCGAGGTTGTAGCGCAGGTCGGCGCCGCGTCGCGGGCCTCCACGCCGGCGGCCGAACGCGTCGCCGAAGCCGAAGAGGTCGCCCAGGATGTCCCCGAAGTCCGAGAAGATCGTGGGATCGAAGCCGGCCGCTCCGCCGAGCCCGGCGTGGCCGTAGGCATCGTAGCGCTGCCGCTTCTGGGCGTCGCAGAGGACGCTGTAGGCCTCCGCGGCCTCCTTGAACCTGTCCTCGGCTTCCTTGTTGCCGGGGTTCCGGTCGGGATGGTGCTTGAGCGCCAGCTTCCGGTAGGCCGACTTGATCTCGGCGTCCGACGCGTTCCGCGCCACGCCAAGGATCTCGTAATAGTCGCGTGTAGTAGTCATTTTCAGCGGAGCGAATCGATCAGGCCATGCGCACGTTGCGGGGACGATATCTTGGGGGCCTGCGGAGAGAGGTCATGCAGAGCAGCGGCGTTAAACCGATCTAGCAATACGGCCGCGCGGCGCATGACCCGATCTGCAGGCCCTGGATGGGATCCGGCGATCACGGACGGAGCATGGCCTGGCCGATGAGCGACGCCGCCTTTTCCATCTCTGCCAGTCGAGTCTTGAGCTCCTCGATGTCCGCTTCCGCGCGCGCCTTCTTCGCCCTCTCCATGGCGGCCAGGATGCGGCTCTGCTCGTCCGCGGTGAGCTTGCCCTCGAGGGCCTGCACCGAGCGCATGGTGTTCGTCACCAGCCCGTCGAGCTGGCGCACGACCGCCTCCTGCTCCTTCTTCTGCTTGTCCGACTGCTCGCGGACGCGGCTTTCGTTGACGAGCTTGCCGAGCTCGCTCTGGCTGAGGCCGCCGGAGGCGTGGATGACCATGGACTGGCTGCGGCCCGTGGCCTGGTCCAGCGCGCTCACGGACATGATGCCGTTGACGTCGATCTCGAAGGAGACCTCGACCTGGGGCACGCCCTTGGGGGCGGGCGGGATGTTGGTGAGCTCGAACTTGGCCAGCGACTTGTTGTAGGCGGCCATGTCGCTCTCGCCCTGCAGGACGTGCACCTCGACCTTGGTCTGGTTGTCGGCGACGGTCGTGAACACGCGGCTCTTGCGGGTGGGGATCGTGCTGTTGCGCTCGATGAGGGGCGTGAACGTCCCGTCCTTGGTCTCGATGCCGAGCGTATGCGGGGTGACGTCGAGGAGGACGAGCTCCTTGACCTCGCCCGCGATGATGCCGGTCTGGATGGCCGCGCCCATGGCGATCCCCTCGTCGGGGTTCACCGTGCGGTTGGGCTCCTTGCCGAACACCTTGCGCACGACCTCGGTGACCTTGGGCGCGCGCGTCTGTCCGCCCACGAGCAGGACCTCGTCGATCTGCTCGGGCTTGAGGGCGGCGTCGGAGAGGCAGCGCCGGCAGGGGTCCAGCGTCCGCTCGAGGAGATCGTCCGTGATCGACTCGTACTTCTGGCGGGTGAGGACCGTGTTGAGGTGCTTGGGGCCGCTGGCGTCCGCGGAGATGAAGGGGAGGACGATCTCGGTCTGCGCGGCCGAGCTCAGCTCGCACTTCGCCTTCTCCGCCGCTTCCTTGAGGCGTTGCAGGGCCATGCGGTCCTGCTTGAGGTCGATGTTCGTCTCGCGCTGGAACTCGGAGATGAGCCAGTCGATCACGCGCTGGTCGAAGTCTTCGCCGCCCAGGAACGTGTCGCCGCCGGTGGCGCGCACCTGGAACAGGCCCTCCGCCATCTCCAGGATCGAGATGTCGAACGTGCCTCCGCCGAGGTCGTAGACGGCCACGAACTGGCCCTTCGCGTTCTTGTTGAGGCCGTAGGCCAGGGCGGCCGCCGTGGGCTCGTTGAGGATGCGCGAGACCTTGAGGCCGGCGATGAGGCCCGCGTCCTTGGTGGCCTGCCGCTGGGGGTCGGTGAAATACGCGGGCACGGTGATGATGGCTTCTTCCACCGGCTCGCCGAGGTAGTCCTCCGCCGCCGCCTTGAGCTTCTGCAGCACGAAGGCCGAGATCTCGGGCGGGGAATAGAGCTTGTCCTCGATCTGGATGTGGACGTCGCCGTTGGGCGCTTCGCTCAGCTGATAGGAGAGGAACTTCCGGGATTGCTCGACTTCCGGAGCCCGGAACTTGCGCCCGATGAGCCGCTTCACCGCGAACACGGTGTTCTTGGGGTTGGTGAGGGCCTGGCGTTTCGCGATCTGGCCGACGAGCCGCTCGCCCTTGGCCGTGAAGCCCACGATGGACGGGGTGGTGCGCGCGCCTTCCTGGTTGGGGATGACCTGGGGCGCCCCCCCTTCCATCACCGCCACGCACGAATTGGTCGTCCCGAGGTCGATCCCTATGACCTTACCCAATCATCGCCTCGCTCAAAGAGCCGTCAGTGTACCGCGTCCGGCCCGCCTTCGCCCGCGCCTTCCTCCCCCTTCGCCACCTTGACCAGGGCGGGCCGGAGGAGACGGTCCTTGAGGGCATAGCCTTTGCGGAACACCTCGACGATGGTTCCGTCCGGCTTGCCCGGCGCGACTTCGTGCGAGAGGGCCTGATGGCGCTGGGGGTCGAACGGCTGGCCCAGCGGGTCCTCGATGGTCACACCCTGGCGCTCGAGCAGGGTCAGGAGCTCGCGCCGCGTCAGCTCGACGCCCTGGCGCAGGGTGCTCTCCGCGCCCGTGGCCTCGAGGGCACGGTCGAGGTTGTCGATGGTGGGGATGACCGACGTGAGCACGGCGGCGCTGGCATCGATGGCGGACTGCTCGCGGTCGCGCTCCACGCGCTTCCTGTAGTTCTCGAACTCGGCGCGCTTGCGCAGGAGCTGGTCGCGCAGCTCGTCGCGCTCCTTGCGCAACGCCTCCACCTGCTCGCGGTCCAGGGCCGGCATCGGCTGCACGTCCACGCCGGTCACGCCCCGGGACTCGTCGCCGGATGCGTCGTCCCGGTCGTCCCCGTCGTCGCCTTTCCCATTGCCCGCGGTCACGATCTGAGCTCCTTGAGGGTCTGGTTGAGGGCGCGTGCCACGTGCTCGACCAGCGCGATCATGCGCCCGTACTCCATGCGCGTGCTGCCGACCACGCCGAGGCCCCAGGCCCCGTCGGGGTCGAGGGGAACGCTGGCCGTCACCAGCGCGACCTGGCGCAGGTCGGGGTCCGGGTTCTCGTGGCCGATGGTGATCCGCACGCCGTCCTTGCTGAGGCAGGCGTTGAGGATCTTGACCAGCCGCCCCTTCTCCTCGAAGGCCTTGAAGAGCGCGCGCATGCGCGCGATGTCGTTGAGCTCCGGCGCGTCGAGGAGCGAGGAGGTCCCTTCGAGGTAGAGGTCGGCCTCGCCGTCTTCCGAGAACGCACGCCCACCGACCGAGACGACGTTCTTCAGCAGGGAGTCGTAGAGCGCCTTCTCCTGCTGCATCAGGACCAGCAGCCGGGCGCGGATGGCATCGAGGCCGAGACCCGAGAACTCGCTGCTCAGGTAGTTGGCGCAGGCCTGCAGGTCTTCCTGGGTGAGCTCCTCCTCGACCTCGATGATGCGGTTGGTGACGAGCCCGGTCAGGGACACCATCACCACGAGGATGCGGGGATAGGGGAGCCGTACGAGGTCTACCCGCCGCAGCGTCGCCCTCGAGACGTCCGGCACGAGGACGAATCCCACCTTCCCCGAGTGACGCGAAAGGAGATGGGTGGCCGTCTCCATGACCTGGGTGGGTGAGCCTTCCAGGGTCCGAAGCTCCGAATCGATGGCGGCGGCGTCGCGGGCGGGCAGGGGAGCCAGGCTCATGAGGCTGTCGACGTAGACGCGATAGCCTTCGTCCGTCGGCTGGCGTCCGGCGCTGGTGTGCGGATGGTCGAGGTACCCCTTCTTCTCCAGCTCCGCCATGATGTTGCGAAGGGTGGCGGAGGAGAGGGTCCGGCCCAGGGCTCGCGCCAGGCTCTCCGAGCCCACCGGCTCACCGGTGGACACGTGGAGCTGGATGATGGACTTGAGGACTTCCCGGCTGCGCTCGTCGAGGGGCGGATTCGTCATCGGGCCTCGGTCCAAATGCGGACCCTTTAACGAATTATAGCGAGTCGCCCACCTCCGTGTCGATCTGGGCGCGCTGCAGGTGGCCGCTGAAGTCGACGTAGATCGACTTCCACTCCGAGAAGACGTCGAGGGCCTGGACGCAGGCCTCGCGGTGGCCGTTCCCCGTGTTCTTGGTGCCGCCGAAGGGGAGGTGAGTCTCCGCCCCGATCGTCGGCGCGTTGACGTACAGGATGCCCGTGTACATGTCGCGCATGGCCCGGAACGCGGAGTTGATGTCCTGGGTGTAGATGGACGCGCTGAGGCCGTAGTCGACGGAGTTCCCGACCTCGATGGCCTGGTCGAGGGAGTCGACGGGAATGACGGAAACGACGGGGCCGAAGATCTCCTCGCGCGCGATGCGCATCTTCGGGTCGACGTCCCCGAAGATCGTCGGCTCGTGGAACCAGCCCTTCGCGTACGGCCCCTGGTCGAGACGGTGGCCGCCGGCGAGGAGCTTCGCCCCTTCGTCGGCGCCGATCTTCACGTATTTCTCGACCGTCGCCCGCTGCGACTCGTTGATGCAGGGACCCATCTCGGCGGACGGATCGGCCAGCCCGCTGCCGACCTTGAGCGCTTTCGTGCGCGCCACGAACCGGTCCATGAACTCGCGGTAGACCTTCTTGTGCACGGCCACGCGGCTGGCCGCGGTGCAGCGCTGGCCGGTGGTGCCGAAGCCGCCCCAGACCGCGCCGTCCACGGCGAGTTCGAGACGCGCGTCGTCCATCACCATGATGATGTTCTTGCCGCCCATCTCGAGGTGGCAGTGCTTGAAGGCGGGAGCGCAGGCCTCCGAGACCTTGCGCCCGACGTCGGTGGATCCGGTGAAGGAGACGATGGGTACGTCCTTGTGGCTCATGAGCGGCGCCCCGACGTGGGTGCCGCCGCCCGTCACCATGTTCACGACGCCTTTGGGCAGGCCCGCCTCTTCCAGGGCGTGGATGAGGTTCACGACGGAGAGGGGCGTGTCGGAGGCGGGCTTGATGACGACGGTGTTGCCCAGGATGAGGGCGGGCATCATCTTCCAGGAGGGGATCGCCATCGGGAAGTTCCAGGGCGTGATGAGCCCGGCGATGCCGACGGGCATGCGCACGGACATCTGGAACTTGTTGGCGAGCTCGGACGGCGTCGTCTGGCCGAATTGGCGGCGGCCTTCGCCGGCCATGTAGTACGTCATGTCGATCGCTTCCTGGACGTCGCCGCGCGTTTCCGGGAGGACCTTGCCCATCTCGCGCGTCATGTCGCGCGAGAACTCCTCCTTCCGGCGCACCAGGATCTCGGCCGCGCGGTAGAGGATCTCCCCGCGCTTGGGCGCGGGGACGGCGCGCCAGCGCGGGAAGGCCTCCCGCGCCGCCGCCACCGCCAGCTCCGCGTCCTCCGGCCCCGACTCGGCGAAGGTGCCGATGACGTCGGAGGTGTCGGCGGGGTTGCGGTTCTCGAACGTCTTCCCCGATTTCGCGGGCACCCAGGCGCCCCCGATGTAGTTTCCATGCGCCGTCGGCCGGGCGTTGCCGCCGCGGGTGTCCGCCTCGGGGACGGTCGAGGTCACAGAGCGGCGACCTTCTTGTCGTCCTTACGGGCGGACATGTCTGAGTTTCCCCGGAACATCGCTCCTTCCGCGATCACGATCTTGGGAGCGCGGATGTTGCCGGTCAGACGGCCGGTGGCCTGGATCTCGACGCGGACGGACGCCTGGCAGTCGCCGGTCAGCTCGCCGCTGACGATGATCGACTGGGCCTCGACCGTCGCCTTGACGACGCCGTTGGCGCCGACGCGGAGGTCGCGGGTGATGCGGATCTGACCGTCGATGTTCCCCTCCACGATGACGTCCTCGTCGCCCGTGAGCTCGCCCTTGATGACGGTCTTGGCGGCGATGATGCACGTTCCCGGCTTGGACGGGACGGCGGCGACGGCCGGGGCGCCCCGTTCCTTCTCGGCCGGGGCCGGACTGGCCGGACGGGTGGGCACGGAGGGCGCTTCCGGCGGCTTGGATTCCGAATTACCGAAGATTCCCATGGTTCCTCCTGGTGGGTCGCTAGGGACCAGTCGGGACGACTATGGAGCGGGCGACGGGGATCGAACCCGCGACACCGAGCTTGGGAAGCTCGTACTCTACCGCTGAGCTACGCCCGCTCTATCGACGCCAGTGCCGCATCATATCGACCGCCCGCAGATGCGGTCAAGCATATCCGGCTATCCGGAAATGAACGTGATCGACCGCACGCTGGGCGTCGCTGGCGTGGAGGGGCGCGGGGTGCGCGGCCTCGCTGCGGGCGCTGTAACCCCGCGCCCCATCGCCTCCGCCAGCGACGCATCGCGGGTCGGGCCCACACGGTCGTCGTTTCACCGAACGAGCACGGAGGCCATGGTCACGGTGACAGGAACGCGCCGGGCGCGCGGACGTCGGGTGACGCGTCGCCGGCGGTGACGCTGGGCCGCGGGGGAACAGCAGCCGCAGTGAGGGAGCCGCGCACAAAGCTCCTTCTTGCTGATCGCTGGGGTGGGGGCCCCAGCGCCGTCCTCGAAGAGGTCATGCGCGGCTCCCGCAGCGAGGCTGCGCCCCCCGCGGCCCCCTACGCCGGCGACGCCCAGCGAAGGTCAGCTTCGGATGAGAGCGAGAACCTCGTCGCGCCGCCGTGTCATGTCCGCCTGCGAGTAGGCCTCGAGGTTGAGCCTCAGCAGCGGCTCCGTGTTGGACGGCCGCACGTTGAAGTGCCAGTCCGGGTAGTCCACGGAGACGCCGTCCATCTTCGTGATCTCCCCGTCGCCGTAGCGTTCCTCGATGCGGCGCAGCGCACCCGCGACGTCCGCCACCTTCGAGTTGATCTCCCCCGTGATGAAGTACCGCGACCGCAGCGGAGCGAGCAGCTCGCTCAGCTTCCGGCCCTCGCGGCCCAGCAGCTCGAGCACGAGCAGGGCCGGGATCATGCCGTTGTCCGCGTACCAGTTGTCGCGGAAGTAGAAGTGACCGGAGACCTCGCCCCCGAAGACGGCATCCTCGTCGCGCATCCGCTTCTTGATGAACGCGTGCCCGACGCGGTTCATGAGCGGCGTGCCGCCCGCGGCCTCTACGCGGTCGCGCACCGCGCGCGAGGCGCGCACGTCGTAGACGATCTTGGAGCCGGGGAACTTCCGCACGAACGACTCCCCGAGGAGCGCGGTCACGAAGTCGCCGGGCACGAACTCGCCCGTGTCGTCGACGAAGAAGCAGCGGTCGGCGTCTCCGTCCCAGGCCATGCCGATCTGGGCCTTCTCCGCGGCCACGCGCTCCATGATCTCGCGCCGGTTCGCCTCTTCGAGGGGGTCGGGGGGATGGTTCGGGAAGGTCCCGTCGAGGTCGAAGTACATCTTCACGAGCTCGAGGGGGAGGCGCTTGAACAGCGCCGTGGCCCCGATGGCACCCATGCCGTTGCCGGTGTCGAGCACGGCCTTGATCCGCGGCACCTTGCCGATGTCGATGAACTTCAGGCAGTGATCGGCGTATTCGTCGCTGATCGTGCGCGAGACGACCTTGCCCTCGCGCGTGCCCTTGTCGGCGAAGCGACCGGCCATGATCGCTTCCTTGATCTCCTTGATGCCGGCGTCGCCGCTGAGGGCCAGGGCGCCCCGGCGCACCATCTTTATGCCGTTGTACTCCTTCGGATTGTGGGAGGCGGTGATGATGGCGCCACCGTCGAGGTCCTGGGACGCGACGTGGAAATACATCATGTCCGTCCCGACCACGCCGATGTCGGTGATCTCCGCGCCTTCGCTGCGCGCGCCCTCGATGAAGCTGCCCGCGATCTCGGGCGAAGAGAGCCGCACGTCGCGGCCGACCGCGATGCGCTTGGGGGCGCCGCCCAGGTAGTCGATGAAGGCCCGCCCTATTCGGCGCGCGACCTCGCCGTTGATCTGGGTCGGATAGACGGCACGGACGTCGTACGCCTTGAAGATGCCGGGGTCCACGGTGACGCTCATATGTCCTGGATTCTACGTCCCGGGTTCACGTGGGGGGGAGGGCGGCTCTCAGTGCGTACGCGAGTGATCACTGATCACGGTGCCCTCGCCGAGCACCGCCCCGGGCGCGAGCCGGGCGTGGCGCCCCACCTCGACACGGGCGGCGAGGAGCGAGCCCTCGACGCTCGCCGATTCCGCGAGCGTGCTGCCCTTCCACACGACGGAGTCGCGCACCCAGGCCCCCGGAGCCACGGTGACGTCCGCGGTGAGCACGGCGTCCGGACCCACGTGCGCTCCCGCCTCCACCCGGCAGCCGGGGCCGAGGTAGAAGTGGCCCTCCAGCTCCGCGCGATCGTGGACCCGCGCCTCCGGGTGCACCCATCCTCCGTTCCGGGGCGTGCCTTCGAGCTGGACGGGGAAACGCCCGCCGAGGATGTCCCGATGGACCTGCAGGTACTTCTCGGGCGTGCCGATGTCGATCCAGTAACCGCGATGGATCCAGGCGCGGACCAGATCGCCGCGGCGGAGGAGGGCGGGGAAGAACGCGCGCTCGATCGAGTGGTTCTCGCCGGCGGGCATGAGCGCGAGCGTCGCCGTGTCCAGCACGTAGATGCCCGCGTTGATGGTGTCGGTGGTGATCTGGCTGGGGTCGCTCGGCTTCTCGATGAAGCTCCGCACGCGCCCGCTGGAGTCGGTTTCCACGAGGCCGTAGGCCGCGGGGTTGGGCACGGGGGTCAGGACCAGGGTGGCCTTGGCCCCGCTCTCGCGGTGGGCGCGCACGACCGCGGGCAGATCGACGTCGGTGAGGACGTCGCCGTTGAACACGACGGTCGTGTCGTCGAGGTGGCTCTCGGCGTTCTTGACCGCGCCGCCGGTCCCCAGCGGCGTCTCTTCCACCGCGTAGTGGATGCGCCGTCCGAGGGCGGCGCCGTCACCGAACACGGCCTGCACGCGCTCGGGCTGATAGGCGACGGAGAACACGATCTCCTGGATGCCGACGCGGGAAAGGAGATCGAGCTGATGGCGAAGGAAGGGGCGGTCCACCACCGGGACCACGGGCTTGGGAACGCTGAGGGTCAGGGGGCGGAGCCGGGTGCCCTCGCCGCCGGCCAGGATCACTGCCTTCATAGGTTCAGCGCGCGGGCGTCACGCGCGCGGCGATCATAGCATCGCGGTAGACTGCGAAAGTCGCGATCGACTATAGTCCGGCGTTTGTTTCACGGCGCTGGAAGCGGCGAAGCGTGGGGGAGGGTGATGTGAGCGACCTGGCCAAGCGTCTGGAGGACAAGCTCCGAACGGGGGACGCGCACCTGGGGACGCTCGGACTCGGGTACGTCGGCCTTCCGCTGTCGGTCGAGTTCGCGACCGGAGGCCTGCGGGTCACCGGCTTCGACCTGAGCCCCGAGAAGGTGGCCGCCGTCAACCGCGGCGAGTCCTACATCAAGGATGTGCCCTCGGATCGCCTCAAGGCGCTGGTGGACGCGAAGAAGCTCGACGCCAGCAGCGATTTCAACCGCCTGGCCGAGTGCGACGCCGTGATCATCTGCGTGCCGACGCCCCTGGGGAAGACGAAGGACCCCGACCTCACCATGGTCGTGGACGCGGCCAAGGCCATCGCGGAGCGGCTCAAGCCCGGCCAGCTCGTGGTCCTGGAGAGCACGACCTACCCGGGCACCACGGAAGAGCTGATCCTGCCCATCCTGACGGCGAAGGGCCTCGAGGTCGGGGAGACCTTCTTCCTGGCCTTCTCGCCCGAGCGGGTGGATCCCGGCAACGCGCGTTTCCATACGCGCAACACGCCCAAGATCATCGGGGGGATGACCGAGACCTGCACGCGCGTGGCCAAGGCCCTCTACGCGCGCGCGATCGAGACGGTCATCCCCGTCTCCTCCACCCAGACGGCGGAGATGGTGAAGCTTCTCGAGAACACCTTCCGCAGCGTGAACATCGGCCTCGTCAACGAGGTCGCGCTCATGTGCGACCGTCTCGGCGTGGACGTGTGGGA
>Ga0207662_10000985_pt1 | contig 13278 bp, 9 predicted proteins | sample KBSS33LmetaG_FD_184338 | JGI IMG/M metagenome (GOLD analysis project Ga0207662, IMG submission 184338) | Switchgrass rhizosphere microbial communities from Kellogg Biological Station, Michigan, USA - KBS S3-3L metaG (SPAdes) (version 2) | ecosystem: Host-associated > Plants > Roots > Rhizosphere... | reverse complement strand
CGCCCTCGGCCGCAGACAGAGTCGCATGGTGCTTGCAGAGGTAGCCGATCCCCAAAGCGGCGAGCATGCCGTCACGGACCTTCTGCCGGTCGACCTTTCTGACCTCAAGGAGCGCATAGACCAGAGCTGGCATAACGCCGGCGGAACCGCCGGTCGGAGCCGTGATAACGAGGTGGCCCCGCCCGTTTTCTTCGGAGGCCGCGATCGCGAATGCCGAAAGCGCTGCGATGCCTTTGTCTGCCGCGTACCTGTCATCCATGGCCCTCTTGTAAACCGTCGCTGCCTTGCTGTGCAGTTTGATCGGGCCGGGCAGCACGTCATCCTCCGGCATCGAAAGTCCTGACTTTACCGTGGCGACCATGGCGTTGATGATCTTGTCGATGAAGGCATAGACTTCCTCTTCCGACCTGCCCGCGATCGACATCTCGTTGGCCAGAATCACCTTCGCGATCGAGAGCTTGTTATTATCGGCGTGCGCCCGCAGCTCTTTCATCAATCGGAACGGATACTTCGGCGGGTTCTTCTTCGGAGGTGTGTATCCCTTCCACTCGATGAAGCCGCCTCCCACTGAGTAGTACTCCTGCTCGAGCAGCACCTCGCTGCCGGCGAGTAGCTTGACCGTCATCGTGTTCGGATGTTTGAAGTCGCCTTTGGTGGCGTCGTAGATGACGTCCTTGAGGCTCACATCAATTGACTTGGCGCCAAGCTTCACCGGGAACACCTGGTCAGGCTTGTCTCGCAAGCTGTCCAGAAATAAAGGGTCGACTGTTGCCGGCTCTTTTCCTACCAATCCCGCTAACGAGGCCCGTTCAGTGCCGTGTCCCTTGCCAGTCGCGCTGAGACTGCCGAACAGGTTGACCTGAAGCTTTGTTGCCTTGGCGAGTTTGTCCGCGGGTAGTTTGGTAGCTCGCTGGTAGAAATCGTAGGTGATACGCATCGGACCGATCGTGTGCGAGCTCGACGGGCCTGGGCCCACTTTGTAGAACTCGTCGGCCGTCGTCAGCACGGGCCCCGCGCCCTTCTTTACGACATTCAGGTCGGCCGAGAGCGGTGGCTTTGGTGACGCAGCCTGCGGCTCCGGCGGCAGCGTTGCGAGGGCCTTCGCGATGGCCTGCTGAGTCGAGACAGATCGCCCCATCATTACTGCGGCAGCACCGCCCACCGCGCTTCGCATCAGAAAGTTTCGGCGATCCACGCCGGCTGGAATTTCCCGCGAGATTAACCCGCTTACATCGGCTAGCAGATCCTCTCTAACCTCTTGGACGGGATTTTCTTTCAATACCACTTTGTCGTTAACTTTTTCATTTTCTTTTTTTGACATGGTGCACCTGATTACCTCCGTTAAAATTCAGTCAGCTGCGAACCGTGTCGACAACCCACTTAATCCTGACTCGCTTTACTACTTGCTGAGTCAGACAGACACTTCCGCTGGACGCGGTTTTGCGGCTATGCGCAATCATTCTCTACTGCTCTTGCACCGATGCAACACTGTCAAAAGTGACAGGCGTCTTCGAACTTGTTTTTGCCAGATAGTAGGCGTCCCGCTTGAGGCGGACATTATTACTGCGTAGCGAACAGGTTTGCTCGGCAAGTGTGGCTAGTCAACGATGTTAACTGAGATCTCGATTGCGGGAGTGATTGTATTTATCTGTCTGTCAATTCACGTGGCCGGATTACTGTTCATTGCTGAATGGTTGTTGCAGCACCGGCAGCATCTGGAGCGCTCACGAGCAGGAATTCATCTCAGCCTGCTGATGTTCATTCTTTTTTCAGGGATCATGCTGTTGCATGTGGGTGAAACTACCATTTGGGCTACGTTCTATCACCGCAGAGAACTGTTCCCGGACTTCGAAACCTCTCTTTATTTTTCGCTGGTGAGCTACACCACGATCGGTTATGGCGACGTGTTACTGCCGCAAAGATGGCGGCTGCTGGGTGCGCTCGAAGGGGTTTCGGGAGTCTTGCTTTGCGGAATTTCCACTGCTTTCATCTTCGCCGTTATGAATGCCATGTTCAAAGCACGAATACGCGCCGGGCCCGATCGCAAGTCGAACTGAAACTAGCCAGAAAATAAAGTTAGACGACCAGAAACTGTAAGAAATAACAGTTACGGTCCATTGTCCTTTAGGGTACGCTCCTATCAAAATCCATCGTTGTGACGAGGCTCATTTATGTGCAACTCTCGAAAGATCATAACGGCTTCAGTCGTCGTGCTGACGCTGCTGTGGGGAACTTTGGTTTTCGGTGAGCACCAGGAAGGAGACACACGGCTAGCGCACTCTGACGGTAAAGGAACAATCAGAGTGGGACGCGAAGAATTCAAGATCTCGTCGGCCGTAGTTAAGCTCTTACCCGACTATAAAGCCGAGATTACTCTCGTTTCAGAAATTACCATCTTCGTGGGTGCCACCTGGTCCAACCATGCTACGTCACAGCACGAATTCGAACTCCAGATTACCAGAGACGCTTCTGGCAGCACTCTCGAAGGCACGGGTAAATTGTTTCTCTCCGACGACAGCAAATCAGTTAAGCGACTGACCTTGAAGTGCGTCAGTCGAACAACCAAGCGACCTGTGGAGGTTAATTTCGAAGGGAAATAAAATAGAAGAGTGGGATTCTTCTAGTCGGATCCGGGTAGATTTTCACTCTTGGTCGTTATCACAGTATAGACCGGCCGCAAAGAAACTCTTGTCCTGTAAAAACTAACAGTTACATTTGGACGTACGCTCACCATAGAGTTCCGGTATCGGTCAGTCTTGGACCGCATTTGTATGAGCTGGCTCACCCGATATCGCCTGCAACTCTACATGCGAAACTCCGTCTGGATTCTTCCCGTATTCAGCATCGTCGTCGGCTTGTTTATGGTGTCGATCGTTAACCAGATCGATCGCGCACTGGGTTGGCAGTTAAATCTTGCGCCCGAAACTGCCCGAACCGTGATGGGCACAGTTGCGGGATCGATGTTCACGCTCGTGGTTGTTGCCTCTTCGGCCGTGTTAGTGGCAGTCCAACTTGGGAGTGCCCAACTTACACCGCGAATCATTCTGCTCGTCTATCGCAGTCGCATTCGAAAGTTCTGTATCTCAGCATTCGTCTTTACTTTTACCTTCTCTGTCGGTGTTCTCGTGCGGATCGACGATACGGTTCCGTTATTGAGCTGCTACGTTGCGGCATACGGGTTTCTATTCAACCTCGCCCTGTTTCTCTATTTTCTCGACGGTGTCGGTAAGGCATTGCGACCGGGCTCGGCATTGCAGGTCGTGGGATCGTTAGGGCGTGATGTGATCCAAAGTGTGTATCCATCCAAACTAAGGAAAAACGATGAAGTCGTCTCGAACACAAACCAAGGTCCACATAAACAACCGCGTCGAATTGTTCATAATGAAGAAGACGGCGTAGTGCTGGCCTTTGATCGAAAGGGACTAATAGCTCTCGCCGAACGTTCAAACTGCATCATCGAATTAGTTCCCGGGGTCGGCGACTTCGTTGCAGAAGGCGATCCAGTGTTTCGCCTTTATGAAGGTGGCGAAGATATCTCTACCGATAAGTTGCGCGCGTCAGTTGCGTTGGGTCAGGAGCGCACGCTCGAACAAGACCCAACATTCGCATTTCGGATCATCGTCGACATCGCTTCAAAAGCTTTGTCACCCGCAATAAATGATCCTACCAGTGCAGTCCTGGCGCTTGATCACATTCATCATCTGCTTCGTGACGTTGGTTCGCGCAGTCTCGGAGACGGTCAGGAAGAAGATAGAGCCGGTCATGTCCGGCTCCTTTATCGCACACCGAATTGGGAAGATTTCGTGCATCTGGCAATCACGGAGATTCGTCAGTACGGCGGCGACAGTATTCAAGTGGTACGACGACTGAAAGCGATGCTCGATAACTTAATTGAAATTTTGCCTGAGAAGCGCGCGCCACTATTGCGTTTGGAACTGAGTCTTCTGGAAGCGACTTCGAAACGGATGTTCGCAGATCTTTACGACCAGGCCCTTGCTGAAACCGGCGACTTGCAAGGTATTGGTGGCGGCGACAAGCAAAGACGTGAATATGTGGAGCAAGGAGTTTCTGTTATCGCGTGAAACGGCTTCAGATTTTGGAGTGCGGTGCCCTGGCACCGCTTTCTTACGGGCGGTAAATCCAAACACGGACGAGTAACAAAACGGTGCCGGGCCACGCACTCCAAGAACCCCCTTGATCCAGCTTTAGGATCTCTCCGACAGAGGGTGACTCATGCCTACCTGGTTTTATCATCAGAATCCACGCATGGCGGCGTGGATTATCTTCTTCTTCATCGAGTCCCTCTCGCTGTTTGGGCTCTGGCTGGCAAGGCGTCTGGTCATGCGTCCCTTGCAGTACCACGAGGGTGTTCACGAAGCCGTGAGTGGAACCGTGCAAGCGATTGGTGTGTTCTACGGAATTACCGTTGGTCTAATCGCCGCGGGAGTTTGGAATACCAACTCGAATGCTTCAGACCTGGTTTCAAAAGAAGCTACATCGATCGCTTCTCTGTACAGAGATCTCGGTGGCTACCCATCTCCAGTCCGCGAAGAGTTGAGATCGCAGCTCCGAACTTACACTGTATTTATCATCAATCAGGCTTGGCCGGCGCAGAAGGCGGGTCAAGGGCAGACACTCGAACGCGGGCGTCAAATTATGGATGAGTTCCAAGCCAAGCTTTATGGCTTCAATCCTTCAACCCCGGGCCAAGTCGCATTGCATAACGAAACTCTTAGTGCCTACAACAATCTTATTGATTATCGGCGATTGCGTATCGAGGCGACTGCCAGCGGACTGTCAGAAATAATGTGGACCGTCATCTGGGTGGGAGCGGCGATCAGCATCGGCGTCGCGTACTTTTATAAGATTCCCGATTGGCGACTCCATGCGATTCTAATCGGTCTCATGGGCGCCTTTCTGTCGTTAGTGATCTTCATGATCGCAGTTAACGACAAACCATTCTTCGGTTATGCCAGCATCACGCCGGATGCGTACAAGTCTGTACTGGAGAATTTAATAGACGTATCGCAATAGGCGGAGCGAAGCCTGCGTCTTCACTGTCAAAAGTGACAGTTACCCGCCCCCTGAACTGGTTCTTAAGATCGCGATTAAAGCAGGGAAAGATCCCGACAACGTTGCTACGAAAGGTGTATTCCCGTCATGCAGCGAATGATCAGTTCAGTTCTGCTCGTCTTCGTCATCACACTTTCATTGATCTCAACGAGCTTCATGTGGAAGAGCGCAGCGAAGTCGATTGCCCCGGCGACACCGCAGAGGCAAGTCACCGCAAAAGCTGCCGATAGTGGATGGCCGCGTGCGTATAGCTTGCCGAGCGAGGCGCAGATTGTGATGTTCCAGCCTCAGGTTGCCAGTTGGGACAATCAAAAGCATGTTGTTGCACTCGCTGCTGTTTCGCATGTAGCGAAAGACGAATCGAAACCAGTACTAGGCACGATCAAGCTAGAAGCAGACACTTTGGTTGCGACCGAAGAGCGCTTGGTGAAGTTCACTAATGTGAAGATCACCGAATCGAATTTTCAAACACTGTCGAAAGAACAGACGCGCGAGATTGTGACTGAGCTTGAGAAGAATCTGCCCGATGAAGAGCGGATCATTTCACTCGATCGCGTGCTCGCGTACGTTGACAAGAGCACCATCACACCAAAAAACGTCGCGGGAATAAAAGGCGATCCGCCCAAGATTTACTTCAGCAAGTGGCCGTCGATCCTGGTGGGCTTTGATGGTGAGCCAATCTGGAGTCCTATCAAAGACAATGAACTTAAGTTTGCTGTTAATACAAACTGGGACGTCTTTCAGCACACGCCAACAGGTCTTTACTACCTGCGTAACGATACGACCTGGCTTAAATCAACTGCTCTAAATGGCGCGTGGTCCGCAGCAGGGAAACTGCCTGACAGCTTCAACAAGTTGCCTGACGATGAGAATTGGAAGGAAGTTAAGGCGAGTTTGCCCGGCGTGTCGGTGAAGCATCCGCCCAGTGTTTATGTCACGTCCGATCCCGCAGAGCTGCTCCTGCTCGATGGCGAACCGACATATGTCCCCGTCCCCGGTACACAACTGCTCTGGGTCAGTAACACCGAAAGCGATCTGTTTCGTTATGGAAAAGATGGTCCATTCTACTATCTAGTGACCGGTCGGTGGTTCAAGGGGAACACGGTGCTTGGACCGTGGAACTTCGCAACGCCGGAGCTACCTGAAGATTTCAAGCTTATTTCCCTTGAACACCCTCGTTCGCGCGTGCTTGCTTCAGTGCCTGGAACACAACAAGCTGCGGAGGCGGTCCTATTAGCGCAGGTCCCGCAGGTCGCGCGCGTCAACAAGAAAGAAGTCGCCGCCCCTGAAGTCCTCTACAACGGTGAACCCGAATACGAAGCGATTCAGGGCACACAACTCCAACGCGCAAAGAACACGGACAAGGAAATCATCAAGGTTGGCGACATGTATTACATGTGCTACCAGGGAATCTGGTTCCAAGCCAACACACCGAAAGGCCCCTGGACACTGGCCACTTCTGTTCCCAAGGAGATTTACGACATCCCGGCGAGTTCGCAAGCGCATAGCGTCACCTATGTGACTGTAGAGGAGGATGAGAACAAAGATGACGACTGGGTAACTTATGCAGCTTATGCAGGCTACTCCGGCCTAATGATCGGTTGGGGTTGTGCCGTGTGGGGCAGCGGCTGGTACTACCCACCTTATTACTGGTATGGCGGTTATTACCCGATCTATTACCCGCCCCTGAGAACCTACGGTTATGGCTCCTGGTACAACCCGTACACAGGTAGATACGGCACGGCCGGTCGGATCTATGGACCATATGGGGGTGTTGGATTCGGTGCGCGTTACAACCCCGGCACTGGGACGTATTCCCGGGGCGCGTTTGCATATGGACCATACGGTGCGCGCGGTGCTGCCGAAGCTTATAACCCGCGCACTGGAACTTATGCGAAGACGCGACAGGGTTCCGGTGTCTATGGCAGTTGGGGATCGACAACTGTGCAGCGCGGAGACGATTGGGTTAACACCAAACGATTTACTAACAGCGCCGGCAACACGACTCGTGTTACCCGCGGAGACCAGGGCACGATGATCTCTCGTCGCGGCGAAGGCGGTCGTGGCTTTGTCGGATCGAACGGAGAAAACGTTTACGCGGGCAGAGATGGAAACGTTTACCGTCGCGATCAGAACGGCAATTGGAGCAAGTGGGACAACGGCAGTTGGAACGGAGTAGAGAAGCCAGATCAATCTGTTCGCGACAGCATGATGAATGAGCGCAGCCGACAACAGGATCGAGCCACGCAAAGAGACACCGCGAGAGGCGACCGCACGGGTAATTCATCGAGAACTCAACAGATGGATCGATCAACCTACCAGAATCTCGAACGAGATCGCTCAGCGCGAAAAGAAGGCTCGCAACGTAGTCGCGACTCGGGCACTTACAATCGTAGTTCAAGTCCAAGCCGTGGCAGCACCGGCAGTTATCGTGGCGGTGGTTTCTCACGTGGCGGTGGGGGGTTCAGAGGCGGTGGTGGTCGGCGTTAACGAGTGTCGGTCGAAGCGGTACGTACGTGCGACGCTGCGGACCAAGGTCAGGTAAGAATAGGGCTCGCTTGATCAAAGTCCGCGGCGCCGCGCCGAGAAAAGAATCGAAGACGAACGAACAACGGTTGTTTCTTTCAAGCGGTCAGTTACAAGTCACCCTCCTCGACAGGTGTTTCTCGCCTAAGCACTCCTTATGACGTCGAGAGGCTCTAGAAGAGAGTGTTGCGATGGTTCCGTTTATCTCCCCTTGGGTACCTTCTAATCGCGTTTCATATTCTCCGACTCCTCCTACGCGACGGCCTATCTGGAGCATTCAATTCAGCACGCTAGGTGTCGTCAGGTGGGCACTATTCTTGTTCGTCGTCGTCGCAATTTCCGAACTCTCCTTCTCGTCGGTGCTCGCGCATGCGCCCACAACAGTCGCGGCCGAGACATTTCTCGCACTCGACAAATGGTGGGTTATTGCGGGCAGCGCGACCTTCACTGTTCAGGCGATTATAATTATCTGGCTTTTACTCACGCGTACCCGACGTCGCGAGGCTGAAGTCGAGAGTCACCGGCTCACCGGCGTCGCGAATTCAGAGCGGCAGCGTCTCGATGAAGTTGTTTCTAATGTTCCTGGAATCGTGTGGGAGACGAGAATCGACCCGATGACACAGGAACGCCGGATAACTTTTATAAGCGATTACGTTGAACAAATGTTGGGTTACACAGTCGACGAATGTATTTCGACTCCGGAGTTTGTAAATCAACTTGTGCACGAAACGGATCGAGATAGAGTCGCTGATGAAGCGGAGACTGGTTTTTCCGGCCTGTCTACTCTCCTTCACTTCCGTTTGCGTGCGAAGGATGGTCGCGTCGTTTGGGCAGAGGCGCACGTCGCACCGCTGCTAGACACAGCAGGCAACATCGTTGGAATACGTGGCGTCACGCTTGACGTAACTGCAAAACACTTGGCAGAGGTAGCACGAATGCAAAGCGAAGAAACCTTCGCCCGATCATTCCGCGCAAACCCACAACCGATGTCGATCATCACGATCGACGGTGGAGTGTTCGCCGACGTGAACGCCAGTTTCCTTTCGATGAGCGGTTATACACGCGACGAAGTTATCGGACATACAGCATTGCAGCTTGGGATCTGGGCTACTAAAGAAGAACAGGCCACGTTTATTAGTGAGCTGAATCGTGCCGGATCCATTGGTATGCGCGAGACCACGTTTCTGACGAAAGATGGTTCCGTGAGAATCTTGCTTTCATCAGCTGAAAGACTGGGTTTTGGCGAAGAACAGTGTCTCCTGATAGCCTCGACCGATATTACTGAGCGTGTGGCAGCACAACGAGCACTACGGGAAAGTGAAGAGCGTTTTCGAAACATGGCGGATGCAACGCCGATCATGATCTGGATGTCGGGCGTTGACCAGGGAGGCACCTACTTCAATCAACAATGGCTCGATTTCACTGGCCGCACATTGGAGCAGGAGATTGGCAGTGGCTGGACTGAAAATGTTCATCCGGAGGATTACGTTCGTTGTCTCGACACCTATACGAAGAGTTTTGATCTGCGACGATCCTTCGAGATGGAATACCGGCTGCGTAGAAGTGACGGGGAATATCGGTGGCTCTACGACAAAGGTACCCCGTGTTTTTCCACACCAGATCATGTTTTCCTCGGGTATATCGGCTCGTGTCTTGACATTACCCAGCGCAAAGAATCAGAAGCGACTCTGCGTCAGGCTCACGAAGAGCTACACCGGATGAAAAACCAACTGGAGGCGGAAAACATCTACCTCCAACAAGAGCTTCAACGTGATTCAAGTTTCGGCGAAATCATCGGCGAGAGTGATGCGATCAAATACGTTCTCTTCAAAGTCACTCAAGTGGCACCGACAGATACGACAGTTCTAATCACCGGCGAAACCGGCACGGGCAAAGAACTCATAGCACGCGCGATTCATGAAGCCAGTTCGCGCAAAGACCGTCCTTTAATAAACGTGAACTGTGGCGCACTAACGCCAAACCTGATTGAAAGCGAACTGTTTGGACACGAGAAAGGTGCGTTTACCGGAGCCGACGCGCGTAAGCCTGGTCGTTTTGAGCTCGCAGACGGTGGAACAATATTTCTCGACGAAATCGGAGAACTACCTATCGAGTTGCAAGTGAAATTGCTGCGCGTAATCCAAGAAAACGAATTCGAGCGACTGGGAGGAAACAGAACGATCAAGGCCGATGTGCGAATTATCGCGGCCACAAATCGAAATCTGAAAGACGAAGTTGAAAACGGAACGTTCCGAGAGGATCTCTGGTATCGACTCAACGTCTACCCGATCACGGTGCCACCATTGCGACAACGCAAGGAAGACATCCCGCTGCTTGTCGAACACTTCGTGAATCGTTACGCGAAGAAGTTTGGTAAGACGATCACGTCGGTAGCCCCGAAACCACTGCAGACGTTGCAAGTGCATTCATGGCCCGGGAATGTTCGGGAATTAGCGAACGTAATCGAACGAGCCGTGATCCATGCGAAGGGCAGCGTGTTGCAATTGGTCGATCGCTTTGAACTGACAAGTGATGACATCACGTTTACGGTCAAAACACTGGGGGAAGTCGAACGGGAATACATTATCGAGACGTTGGAACACACAGGATGGCGCATCGAAGGTCCGAGTGGTGCCGCTAACATCCTCGGTTTGAACCCGAGCACACTCCGTACGCGCATGATGAAACTGGGCATTCATCGACGTAACATACCGTTAACAACGGCCTCGACATCGAATTCCGCGCCCTGACACATAAGGATTGGACTAACCACGCAAACCATCCGTGGAGTTAAACGGATCCCGCGAAATACAACGGCACTTCCAGGCACATCACCCGACCCAAGAAGTTTGCCAAATCAGTTAAGTACTTATAACGAAAGGCCCACGCTCAATCGCAAATGGTCACGGACGTCTTGTGCACGGATCTTGCCAATAGATCCTCAAAGAGCCCAGCCGTACTCAGCACCACGACAACCAGGAAGATGAAGCGTGCGGGTAACGCTGAGGTGTGCCGTCTCGGGAGAGGGCGTACAGGGGTCGACAATCATGATCGTAAAGGCAACCAGAATTACCGCTCGACCAGAGAAGCGAATAGAACTCTCGCAAACCATCGCCGGCTTGCTCGGACCAGTTCGCAACGTAAAGGGATGTCGGACATTTCGCTTCTACCTTGATGCGTCGGATGAAAACTCATCCCTACTGCTGAGCGAGTGGGAATCTGAATCTGATCTCAATCAATATCTTCGCTCGAACGATTTTGCGGTTCTTAAAGGCGCGCTGGCAGTATTGAGCAGCCGTAGCATCGATTCAAAGGCGCTCGTAACTTCTGAAACGAACGACGCCGTAACTGACGAAAGCTTTAGGTAACTCTAGTGAGACAAACGGAAACGCGACTATGTCTAAAGATCCCATTAAGACGAACATCGCGGTTTGGCCGCATTGGCGATTTCAGACGCAGCGAACATGGTCTCCCGAAATGATTTCTCCCTCAACTAACAGAATCCCGTCGTCGCCGTTCCAACGAGCGGACGTTTTGTCGGATGAGACGCTGCGCGCACTCGTCGATGCTTGTGTTTCTAACGTTGCAGTATTGAGTGAATCAGGAAAGATTCTCTACGCGAGCAAGGCGTGGCATCTATTCCAACGCGGCCGCGCCCGTGCAGCCGAGTACTTCGACGTCACACTCTATTATTTCGAAAATTGCAAACGAATAAGTGAATCTGAATTTCAGGAAGATGCAGATATTACTCTGGCCGAGGATCTGCAGCAGATTCTATTAGGTGAAGAGCGCGAATTTCATCGAAAGTATCACTGCCAATCAGTTAACGGCGGACGGCCGTTTGTGATGCATGCCGCCCGTCTGAATCTACCCGGATGTACCTTTCGCGTTTTGATTACTCACGAAGACATTCCCTCTATCCGTGACGACTCCAAGGATGCGGAAGCTCGTCTTAGTCAGTTACTTGAAACAACAAAAGTAATGGCTTGGGAAGGCGAGATTCAGCCGCACCGATTCACATACGTGAGTGAGCAGGCAGTGAAGATGCTGGGCTATCCGACCAGTATGTGGTACGAACCGAACTTCCTTGCTGCGCATGTACATCCCGACGACCGTCAGCGTGTGCTGAATACTTACGAAAAACAAACCACGGCGGCAGAACATTTCGATCTGACATTCCGGATGGTCGGTAGTCATGGTCAAGTGGTATGGGTGCAGAACCTCGTAAGTGTCACGCCCGAGAATCGAATTCATGGAAAGATGCACGGTTTCATGATCGACATATCGGAGCGCAAGCGCGCCGAAGAGGCTTTGAAGTATCTCGGCAGTAGGCTGATTGCGGCGCAAGAAGAAGAGCGTAAACGCGTCGCTCGAGAGCTACATGACGACCTGAGTCAACGCATGGCGGTGCTATCGATCGAGTTGGAACAACTAGTCCAACGAATCGAAAAGCCGTTCACGCTTCGCAAACATTTCCGGCGATTGCAGCTACGAGCCGAGGAAATTGCGAGCGACATTCACCGTTTGTCTTACAAGCTACATCCCTCGAAGTTAGACCACTTGGGTCTAGCGGCAGCAGTGAAGAGTTTGTGTGACGAACAGCAGGGAAAAGCCAGGATTCATTTTCATCAAAGTGGATTTCCAGCGGATTTACCAAAAGACGCGACTTTGTGCATCTTCAGAATCGCGCAAGAGATCCTCCGCAACGCTGCGAAACACAGCGGTGCTGACTTTGTACAAGTGTTGCTCACGAAAACGGATCAGGCGATTCGTCTTTCGATTACCGATAACGGATGTGGTTTCGACGCTAAGTCAGACGTAATGGAGAAAGGTTTGGGCTTTGTCAGTATGAAGGAACGTCTAAGGCTTGTTAGTGGCGAAATCAGTATCTATTCACATCCCCGACGTGGTACCCGGATCGACGTTTCCGTCCCCCATTCCAATTCCGGAACTGTCGACCTACAAGGCTGAAGGGAGAATTTTATGCAACGCCCCAGAATAGTTCTCGCAGACGATCATACCCTCTTACTCGACGCCCTTAAGAACCTGATTGAACCCGAATTTGAAGTCGTTGGTACTTTTAATGACGGCCAAGCACTGGTTGAAGGTGCGTCCGAGTTAAATCCAAACGTGGTGGTGCTCGACATTGGCATGCCCACCATGAATGGATTGAACGCGGGTCAGCGACTCAAACAAATGATGCCGATGGTTAAGTTGGTTTACCTGACGATGAATCATGATCCAGACGTCGCCGGCGAAGCTTTCAGATTGGGCGCCTCGGCTTTTGTGCTGAAGAATTCTGCGGCAACGGAGCTTCTCCAGGCGATACGGAAGGTAGTGCGCGGCGGTTACTACGTAACACCGTTGATGACTAAGGGTATGGACGGATCAGTTGTGCAGTGCTTCAAGCAACGAAAGACCAAGTACCCGTTGACGCTCAGACAAAAGGAAGTGCTTCAGCTATTAGCGGAAGGCCGTTCAATGAAAGAGGTCGCGTTCATGTTGAATGTCTCGCCGCGAACCGTTGCGTTCCACAAGTACACGATGATGGAACATCTCCAGATCCGCAGTAACGCACAGCTCATTGAGTATGCACTGAGAAGCTCGCTTGCTGTCGCCTGACAAAAAAGAAGCAGGTCCACAGATTACACAAGACAGAAGGCAGCAAGCAGAAGGCAG
>Ga0207662_10000984_pt1 | contig 13279 bp, 10 predicted proteins | sample KBSS33LmetaG_FD_184338 | JGI IMG/M metagenome (GOLD analysis project Ga0207662, IMG submission 184338) | Switchgrass rhizosphere microbial communities from Kellogg Biological Station, Michigan, USA - KBS S3-3L metaG (SPAdes) (version 2) | ecosystem: Host-associated > Plants > Roots >... | reverse complement strand
CGGCGTCGGTGGCGACATCCCGGTCGTGGCCGGGCTCGAGGCCGCGGCCGCGCACGATCCGGACTCGCTCCTGCTCGGCATCGCGCCGCAGGGCGGCTCGCTGCCGGAGTCGTGGCGGCGCGTGGTCGCCGAGGCGCTGCTGCGCGGCTGGGACGTGCTCTCCGGGCTGCACGCGTTCCTGAACGACGACCCCGAGCTCTCGGCGCTGGCGCATTCCAAGGGCTGCACCATCCACGACGTGCGCCGCCCGCCGGCCGTGCGCTCCATCGCCGCGCGCCGCGCCGCGAGCACGGACGCGCTGATCGTCCTCACCGTGGGCAGCGACTGCAACGTGGGCAAGATGACCACCGCGCTCGAGGTGAACGCCGAGCTCCAGGGCCGGGGCATCCGCTCCGTGTTCGTGGCCACGGGGCAGACCGGCATCTTCGTCGCTGACCACGGCGCTGCGATCGATGCCGTGCCCGCCGACTTTGCCGCCGGTGCCGTGGAGAAGCTGGTGCTGGACGCCGCGCGCGACGCCGACGTCGTCCTGGTCGAGGGCCAGGGCGCGATCCATCACCCCGCCTACTCGGGCGTCACGCTCGCGCTCATGCACGGCGCCTGCCCCGAGGCGATGATCCTCTGCCACCAGGCCGGCCGCACGCACATGAAGCTCGCGGACGCGGGTCCGGCGCCGCGGCTGCGCTCGATGAGCGAGATCATCCGCGACAACGAACGCGCGGCCGGCTGGGTGCGGCCGGCGCCGGTGCTGGCGCTGTCGCTCAACACCATGGTGCTCGACGATCTCGAGGCCCGGCGCGCGATCGACAACATGCAGCAGCTGACGGGCGTGCCCACCGTGGACCCGGTGCGCTTCGGCGCCGAGGTGGTCGCCACCGAGATCATCCGCCGCCTGGATGAGCGCAAGCGGCGCGCGTCGAACGAGTAGGGAAGGTATGAAGCTCCGCACCGAGCCGCTCGAGCTGCACACCATCTTCGAGTTCCGCATCGCGCACGGCGCGCGCCGCGCGCACCGGAACACGCTCGTGCGGCTCGAGCATGACGGCATCGAGGGGATCGGCGAGGCCGCGCCGTCGCACTACTACGGCGAGACCGAGGCGATCGTCGAGGCGGCGTTCGCGGCGTGGGCGCCGGTGCTGGGCGACGACCCGTTCGCGCTGGACGAGATCGATGCGCGCATGGACCAGGTGCTCATGGGCCACGGCGCGGCGCGCGCCGGGCTGGAGATGGCGCTCCACGATTGGATCGGCAAGCGGCTCGGTCAGCCGACGTGGAAGCTCTTCGGCCTCGACCCCGCGCGCACGCCGCGCTCGTGCGTGACGCTGGGCATGGCGAGCCCCGAGGAGATGGAGCGCAAGCTCGAGACCGTGCGCGATTTCCCGCTGATCAAGGTGAAGCTCGGCGCGCCCGGTGACGTGGAGAACCTGAAGCGCATCCGCGCCGGCTACAAGGGCAAGCTGCAGGTGGACGCGAACACCGCGTGGAACCCCGCCGACGCCGTGCGCGTCCTCAAGCAGATCGAGCCGCTCGGGATCGAGCTCGTGGAGCAGCCGGTGCCGCGCGGCGACCTGGACGGGCTCCAGTGGGTGCGCGAGCGGAGCCCGATCCCGGTGTTCGCCGACGAGAGCGCGCACACGCTCGCCGACATCGGCGCGCTCGCGGGCCGCGTCGACGGCGTCAACTTGAAGATCATGAAGACCGGCGGCCTGCGCGAGATGCAGCGCATGATCCACGCCGCGCGCGCGCACGGCATGAAGGTGATGCTGGGCTCGATGGTGGAGTCGAGCCTCGCGCTCACCGCCGCGGCCCAGCTGGCGCCGCTCGTCGACTACCTGGACCTGGACGGCCACTGGCTGGTGAAGGACGACCCGTTCGACGGCGCGCCGCGCGAGCGCGGCGAGATCCGCCTCGGCGACCGACCTGGGCTCGGCGTCGTCCCGGCGGGATCTCCCGCGATGGCGGTGAAGGCGGGGCGATGAGCCCACGGCTCAAGGCGTACGTCACCGCCACGGTGGTGGCGGCCGTCGCCGTGCTCGCGATCGGGTGGCCGCATGCGTTCACGCGCGACTGGGGCCACTACGTGGCGTGGGTGGTGATCTGCCTCGTCAGCGAGACGTTGTGGAACAACACCATCTCGGGCGGGGCGACGATCAGCCTGAGCGCCACGGTCGGGCTCTCGAGCACGGTGCTCTGGGGCGCCGGCGCCGGGCTCTGGATCTCGGCATTCTCCACGTTCATCGCCGACCTGTTCGTGCTCCGGAAGCCGCTCGTGCGCGTGGCGTTCAACTCGGCGCAGGTGGCGCTCGCGACCGCGGTCGGCGCCATCGTCTTCCAGCTGCTCGGGGGCCGCGTCGCGCTCCCGGTGGCGGCGGGCGGCGCCGTCCTGGACCGCGCGCACGCCACGTCGCTCATGCTGCCGTTCGCGGGCCTCGTCGTCGGCTACTTCATCGTCAACCGCGCCATGGTGGCGCTGGCGGTGGCGTGGTCGGCGGGGCGCGGGTTCCGGCAGGTGCTGATGGAGGACTGGCTCTACATGGCGCGCATCGAGGTGGATGCCGCTTCGTTCCTCTTGACGCCGCTCATGGTGATCTCGTTCACCACCGTGGGCTATCCCGGCGTGCTGCTGTTCTACGCGCCGCTGTTCATGCTCTTCCAGTCGGACCGCCGCTACCTCGAGTTGAAGAGGGCCGAGGAGGTGAACCTGCGCAACGCGCGTTTCGCCGCCAAGGGCGAGCTCGCCGCGGGCATCGGCCACGAGCTCAACAACCAGCTGGTGGCGATCAGCGCCCGCGCGCAGATGCTCATGAAGGACGCGGAGAAGCAGTCGTTCGACAACGCGCCGCGCCACGCGCAGATCATCTTCGACCAGAGCAAGCGCATGGGCGTGCTCGCCAAGGGCCTCATGGACTACACGCGCAGCAAGGTGAACGTCGAGCCCATGGACCTGAACGGCATGCTCACGAGCACGATCGACTTCGTGAAGAGCGACAAGCGCTTCCGGGGCGTGGAGTGGGAGGTGAAGCTCGACCCCGAGCTGCCGCAGGTGCGCGCCGACGCGGGCCAGATCCAGGGCGTGTTCATCAACCTGTTCGTGAACGCGGCCGACGCCATGGGCGCCCAGGACTCGCACCGGTCGATCTCGGTGCGCACGCGGCTCGACGCGCGCACGCGCTCGGCCGAGATCGACGTGCAGGACACCGGCCCCGGGATCAAGCGCGAGCACCTGGGCCGCATGTTCGAGTTCATGTTCACGACGAAGCCCGACGGCCACGGCTTCGGGCTGTCGACGTCGCACCGCACGATCGAGAACCACGGCGGCAAGATCACGGTGGACAGCGAGCCGGGCCACGGCGCGCGCTTCCACATCGCGCTGCCGCTCTCCGGCCCGGGGAGCTGGCACTGACCCAGCTGCCGGCCTCCGGACCCGTGCCTCCCGGCACGGGTACCCCCGCGGCGCGTCCCACCGCGGCCACCGTGTCGCGCATCGATTTTGGCGGCGTGCGCCTGCTCGCCGACGACGGCGCGGAGCTCGAGGCGAGCGTGCCCGGCCGGCTGCGCGGCGCGAAGAAGGCGCTCGGGAACGCGGTCGTGACCGGCGATCGCGTGCGGCTCGCCTGGGACGCCGAGCGCGCGCTCGTGGAGGAGGTGGAGCCGCGCCGCAACGCGTTCTCGCGGCGCGCCTCCGGCGAGCGCGAGGAGGAGCAGGTGGTGGCCGCGAACCTGGATCAGGTCGTCGTGGTCGCGTCCCTGCGGAACCCCGAGTTCCGCCACGGGCTCGTGGATCGGGTGCTGGTCCAGTGCGCGCGCGCCGGGATCCCGGCACTGGTGGTGCTCAACAAGACCGACCTCGACAACGCGCACGAGACCGACGCCATCCTCGGCGAGTACGCGCGTGCCGGCGTTCCCGGGCTCGCCACCTGCGCCGTGAGCGGCCTCGGGGTGCCGGAGGTGCGCGAGCGCTGCCACGGGCGCCGGACGCTGTTCGTGGGCCACTCGGGGGTGGGGAAGAGCACGCTCCTGGGCGCGCTGGTCCCGGGGCGGGTCATCGTCCAGGGCGAGGTGAACGAGGTCACCGGCAAGGGCCGCCACACCACCTCCGCGGCCGTGCTCTACCGTGCGGTGGCCGAGGGCGGTGGCATGCGCATCGAGCTCGTGGATACGCCCGGTGTGCGTGCGTTCGCGCTGTGGGGTGTGGACGCGGACGAATTGGTGGAGTATTACCCGGAGTTGAAGCCGTTCAGCGGACGTTGCCGCTTCGGCGACTGCCGTCACGACCGCGAGCCGGGATGCGCGGTGCGCGCGGCGGTGGCCGAGGGCGCCGTCGGCGAACGACGCTTCGCTTCGTACTGCAAGCTGAGGGACGAGCTCGCAGCCGGGCATCACTGATCTCCACCAGGCGCGCTTCGCGAGGACCCACCTGAACGCTCCGTTCCAGCCCGCGCTCACGCACCTCGAGTGCTTCGACTGCCATCACCGCCACGACCTCACCGCACCGCGTTCGGTGTGCGAGCGCTGTGGCCGGCCGCTGGTGGCGAAGTACGACCTGGCGCGCGTCCGCGACAACGTCCCCAGGACATCGCTCGGGCGCTACGGCACCGACCTCTGGCGCTACCGCGCGCTGCTGCCGTTCGCCGACTCCTTCGCCGCCGTTCGCCTCGGCGAGGGCGGCACGCCGCTCCTGCCGCTGCACCATCTGTCGCGCGAGCTGGACCTCTCGGGCCTGTGGATGAAGGAGGAGAGCCCGAACCCGACGCAGTCGTTCAAGGCGCGCGGGCTGGTGATGGCGGTGAACGGCGCGCTGGCGTGGGGACGCAAGGGCATCGCGCTGCCGTCGGCAGGCAACGCCGGCAGCGCCGCCGCGGCGTACGCGGCCGCCGCCGGGCTCCCGTGCCGCGTCGCGGTCCCCGAGGACACGCCCGAATCGAACGTGCTCGAGCTCGAAGGTTTCGGCGCCGAGGTGCGGCTCGTGCCCGGCACGATCTCCGACTGCGGCCGCGTCGTGGCGCAATGGGCGCCCTTGCCCGAGTGGTGGAACGTGGCCACGTTCAAGGAGCCGTTCCGGCTCGAGGGCAAGAAGACGCTCGGCTACGAGATCGCCGAGCAGCTCGGCTGGGAGCTGCCGGACGCGATCCTCTACCCCACGGGCGGCGGCACGGGCCTGGTGGGCATGGCGAAGGCCTTCGACGAAATGCGCGAGCTGGGCTGGATCGCGGGCCAGGGCCCGCGGCTCGTGGCGGTGCAGGTGAGCGGCTGCGCCCCGGTGGTGCGCGCGTACGAGACCGGCGCCAGGAGCGCGGAGCCGTGGGCGAATGCGGCCACGGTGGCGAGCGGCCTGCGCGTGCCGGCGCCGTTCGCCGACACCCTGATCCTCGATGCCATCCGCCGTTCCGCGGGCACGGCCGTCGCCGTGAGCGAGGAGTCGATGCTGGACGCCATGGTCGAGCTCGCGAGCCTCGAAGGCTGTTTCGCCTGCCCTGAGGGCGGCGCCACGCTCGCGGCGCTCCGCCAGCTCGTCACCAGCGGCGAGATCGCGCACGACGCGCGCGTGGTGATCTACGACACCGGCAGCGGCCTCAAGTACCCGGAGGCGTGGCGCGCGGCGCTGGCACGGCGCGCACGGAAGGCGGTGCACGCATGAGGCTCGCGCTCGGCTTGGCACTCCTGCTCGCGGTCGTGGCGGCGAAGCCGCGCCCGGGGACGAGCGCTGCGCCGGCGCAGGTGTTGAGCGTCAAGCTCACCGGCGTCGTCTCGCCGCTCATGGACGACATCCTCGGCGAGGCGCTCGACCGTGCGCGCGACGGCGGCTACAGGGCGCTCGTGGTCGAGCTGGACACGCCCGGCGGCCTGGAGAGCAGCATGCGCGACATGGTGTCGCGCGAGTTCACGGCGCCGGTGCCGGTGATCGTGTGGGTGACGCCGTCCGGCGGCCACGCCGCCTCGGCCGGCGTGTTCATCACCATGGCCGCGGACGTCGCGGCGATGTCGCCGGGCACCAACATCGGTGCCGCGACGCCGATCAGCCTCCAGGGCCCCATGGACTCGACGCTGGCGAAGAAGGCGGCGAACGACGCCGCCGCGTTCGCGCGCACCGTGGCCGAGCACCGCCGCCGCAGTATCACCTGGGCGGAGAAGGCGGTGCGCGAAGCCGTGGCGGCGAGCGAGCGCGAGGCGGTGGAGCAGGGGATCGTGGACTTCGTCGCCGCCACGCCGGTGGAGCTGCTGGAGAAGGCGGACGGCCGCTGGATGCGGCGTGCCGCCGACTCGACGCTCATCCACGTCGCGGGCGCGGTCGTGGTGCGGATGCAGCCCTCGCTCCGCCACCGGCTGCTGGCGCCGCTCGTGGACCCGAACGTCGCCTACCTGCTGCTGATGCTCGGCTTCTACGGCATCCTGTTCGAGCTCCAGAACCCGGGCGCGATCCTGCCCGGCGTCGCGGGCGCGATCTTCCTCTTGCTCGCGTTCTTCGCGCTCTCGGCGCTGCCGGTCAACGCCGCCGGCCTGGCGCTGCTGATCCTCGGCGTCGGCTTCCTCGTCGCCGAGATCAAGGTGCACAGCCACGGGCTCCTGACCGTGGGCGGCGCGATCGCGATGGCGATCGGCGGCCTGATGTTGTTCGACGACCGCGCCGTGCACGTGGCCTGGCCGCTCGTGCTCGCCACCACCGCGGTGACGGTGGCGTTCTTCGCCGCGCTCATCACGCTCGCGATCCGCGGTCGCCGCGGTCCGCGCGCGTCCGGCGTCGCGGCGATCCTCGGGCGGCGCGCGCAGGTGATCGAGCGCCTGGGCCCGCGCGGGCGCGTGCGACTGGACGCCGAGGTGTGGAATGCGGAAGCTGCCGCCGCGATCGAAGTGGGCGCCGAGGTCGTGGTGACCGGCGTCGAGGGACTCACGCTGCGGGTGCGCCCCGCGGCACGGGAGGCTTGACATGGGACCGCTGGGAGCCTTGCTGATGCCATTCCTGATCTTCGTCGGATTCGCGGTGCTCTTGATCCTGGTCAACTCGATCAAGGTGGTGCGCGAATACGAACGCCTGGTGGTGTTCCGGCTCGGCCTGCTGGTGGGCGAGCGCGGCCCGGGCCTGATCCTCCTCATCCCCATCCTCGAGCGCGCGGTGAAGGTGGGCCTGCGCACGGTGACGATGGACGTGCCGGCGCAGGACGTGATCACCAAGGACAACGTCTCGGTGAAGGTGAACGCGGTGATCTACTTCCGGGTCGTGGACGCGCCGCGCGCCATCGTGCAGGTGGAGAATTATCTTTATGCCACGAGCCAGATCGCGCAGACGACGCTGCGCTCGATCCTCGGCGAGCAGGAGCTGGACGAGCTCTTGAGCGAGCGCGAGCGGCTGAACCAGGCGCTGCAGCAGGTGATCGACCGCCAGACCGAGCCCTGGGGCGTCAAGGTGAGCACGGTCGAGGTGAAGAACGTCGACCTGCCGCAGGAGATGCAGCGCGCCATGGCGCGCCAGGCCGAGGCCGAGCGCGAGCGCCGCGCCAAGGTGATCGCGGCCGAGGGCGAGTACCAGGCCTCGGCGCGCCTGGCCGAGGCGGCGGCGGTGATCGGCAGGGAGCCGGCGGCAATGCAGCTCCGCTACCTGCAGACGCTGGCCGAGATCGCCACCGAGAACAACAGCACCACGATCTTCCCGGTGCCGATCGACATCCTCAAGGCGCTGAGCGGCGGCTGGGAAAGGAAGAGCTGATGTACCGTGGCTGACGCGCGCGCCGGCCCGCCGCTCACCGTCGGCGTGACCGGCGCGAGCGGGTTCCTGGGGGGCGCGTTGTCCGCGGTGCTGGTCTCGGGCGGCGCCTTCGTGCACCGGTTCGTGCGCGGCCGCGCGGCGGCGCCGGGCGAGATCGCGTGGGACCCGGCGCGCGGCGTGCTCGATCCCGCAGCACTCGAAGGGCTCGACGCGGTCGTCCACTTCTCCGGCGCGAGCCTGGCCTCGGGCCGCTGGACCGAGGCGCGGAAGCGCGAGTTGAGGGAGAGCCGCGTCGGCTCCACGCGCACGCTCGCCAGGGCGATCGCGGCGTGCCGGGTGCCGCCGCGCGTGCTGGTGAGCGGCTCCGCCGTCGGCTGGTACGGGGATCGCGGGGACGAGCCGCTCGACGAGTCGAGCGCGCCCGGCCACGGCTTCCTCGCGGAGATGGCCCGCGACTGGGAGACCGCCGCGGCGCCCGCTGCGGCGGCCGGCGTGCGCGTCGCCCACCCGCGCACCGGGCTCGTGCTCGCGCGCGGCGAAGGCGTGCTCGCGGCGCTCGAGCGCCCGTTCTCGTTCGGGCTCGGCGGGCCGCTCGCGAGCGGGCGCGCGTGGTGGAGCTGGGTGGCACTCGGCGACTTCGTGCGCGCCATCCGCTTCGCGATGCGCGACGAGCGCGTCCGCGGGCCGTTCAACCTCGTCGCCCCCGCGCCGGTGCGCCAGGGAGAGTTCGCGCGCGCGCTCGGCCGCGCTCTCCACCGTCCCGCGATCGCGCCGGCGCCGGCGTTCGCGCTCCGGGCGCTTCTCGGTCGCGAGATGGTCGACGACATGCTGCTCGCGAGCCAGCGCGCGCAGCCCGCGGTGCTCCTCGGCGCCGGGTTCCAGTTCGAGGAGCCGGCGCTCGAGCCGTGCCTGATACGCCTCTACGCGCGCACACCGGCCGCTCGCTGACGCCTCCCCGCGAACTGCGGCATAGTCGGCCATCATGAGCATCCCGGTGCTGCGGTTCGATGGCGTGGTGAAGGCGTTCCCGTCGGGCACGGGCACGGTGCGCGCGTTGGACGGGCTCACGCTCGACGTCGGCCCCGGGGGCTTCACCGCGATCGTGGGCCGGAGCGGCTCGGGCAAGAGCACGCTCCTGAACCTGGCGGCAGGCATCGACACGCCCACCTCGGGCGAGGTGCTGGTCGACGGGCAGCCGCTGTCGCGGCTTTCCGACGATGCGCTCACGCGCCTGAGGCGGGACCGGATCGGCGTCGTCTACCAGTTCTTCCACCTGCTCCCGACGCTGGACGTGCGCGAGAACGTGGCGCTGCCCTTGCTGCTCGCAGGACGGCCCGAGCGCGATGCGCTCGCCGCGGCCGATGTCCGGCTCGCGGAGGTGGAGCTGGCGCCACGGGCGCGGGCGCGGCCACACACGCTCTCGGGGGGCGAGCTGCAGCGCGCCGCGGTGGCGCGCGCGCTCGTGCACGAACCCTCGCTCGTGCTCGCCGACGAGCCCACGGGAAACCTCGACACCCGCTCCGCCGCGCAAGTGGTGGAGCTGATGGCCGCGCTCGTCCGCCGCCACGGCGCCACGCTGGTCCTGGTCACGCACAGCCGCGACGCCGCCGCGGCCGCCGACCGTGTGGTCACGCTCTCCGACGGGCGCGTCGTGGACGACACGCGCGCGCGCGGCGAGCGCGCCGAGGCGGCGCAGCCGTTTCGGGCTCCATCGTGAGCGTCCTCATCCGCTGGCTCCTGCTCCGCCGGCTCGCGCGACAGCCCGGCCGCACGCTGCTCGTGGTGCTCGGCGTGGCGCTCGGCGTGGCGATGGTGGTGGCGATCCGGCTCGCGAGCGACTCGGCGCTGGCGTCGTTCGGCGACACGGTCGACGAGGTCGCGGGACGCTCGAACCTGTGCGTGAGCGCGGTCGCCGACGGCTTCGACGAGCGCTGGTTCTCGCGCATCCGGCGCACGCCGGGCGTCGAGGCCGCGGCCCCGGTGGTGGAGGTGAACACGCTCGTCGGCACGCTGACGCCGGGAAACGGCGATGCGGGCGTGGAGCTGGGCACGCATCGCGGCTTCGACGAGACGCTGCTCGTGCTCGGGCTGGACCCGTTCTCGGAAGCACCGTTCGGGCGCCTGACGGATCTCGTGGGAGCGGACACGAAAGCCGGCCTCGACGTCGGCGCCGGGCTGGCGTTGTTGTCGCGCCGCAACGCGATCGCGATCACGCGCGCGTTCGCCGAGCGCCGTGGCCTCGCAGCCGGCGACACGCTCACCGCGCTCGCCTCCGGTGCTCCGGTGCGGCTGGACATCGTCGCGGTGCTGACCGGAGAGGGGCTCCAGCACGCCATGGGCGGCAACGTCGCGATCGCGGACATCGCCACCGTGCAGGAGTGCTTCGGCCGCATCGGCCGGCTCGATCGCGTCGACCTCATCGTGACGCCGGGCGCGCGCGAGCGCGTGAGCGCCGCGCTCGCGGCCGAGCTTCCCGCCGATGCCCGCCCCGAGCGCCCGCAGGCGCGCACGCGCCAGGTCGAGAACATGGTGAGCGCGTTCGGGTTGAACCTCACCGCGCTGTCGTTCATCGCCGTCTTCGTCGGCATGTTCCTGGTGCTGAACGCGGTCGCGCTCGCGGTCGTGCGCCAGCGGCGCGACATCGGTGCGCTGCGCGCACTGGGCCTCACGCGCGCCGGCGTCGTGGGCGTGTTCGTCCTGGAGGGCGGCGTGCTCGGCGCGCTCGGCGCGGTGGCCGGCTGCGCGCTCGGCGTGCTGGTCGCGAACGTCGCGCTCCACCAGGTGGGCCGCACGCTCTCCGCGCTCTACCTGGTCGAGCAGGTGTCGCGCCTCCACCTCTCCGCGCGCACGCTGGCGATGGGGCTGGCCCTGGGTCTCGGCTCGGCGGTGATCTCGGCGCTCGGGCCGGCGCTGGAGGCCGCGAGCACGCCCGCCGGGGTGACGCTGCGCGAGGCGGCGCGCATCGAGGAGCGCCATCCGCCCTATGCGCGGCTGGCACTCGCCGGCTGCGTGGTGCTGCTCGCCGCCGGGACGACCGTGGCCGCGAGCCTGTGGGCGCGATGGCCCGGCGGCGGGTTCCTGGCGGCGTTCTTCATCGTCGCCGGTTTCTCGCTCTTGGCCCCCGCCTGGACGCTGGGCGTGGAGCGGCTCGCCTCGCTCGCCGCACGCCGGTTCGGGGTGGCGGCCACGCTGGGGGCGCGCGCCCTGCGCGAGAACGCCGCCCGCGCCAGCGTGGTGGTGGCGGCGTTGATGGTGTCGGTGGGGCTCCTGGTGTCGCTCACGGTCATGGTGCGGAGTTTCCGCAAGACGGTCGATACATGGGTGACGCAGACGCTCCGCGGCGACCTCTACGTGGAGCCGGTCGGGCACCATGCCTCGTTGCGCGCCACGTCGCTCCCGGCGGAGCTGGTGGCGGGCGCCCGCCGGCTGCCCGGCGTGGCCGCCGTGGACACCTACCGCGCCAGCTCGCTGACACTTTCCGGACGATTGGCGCAGGTGGTGGGGATCGAGTTCGAAGTCCAGAGACGGTTCGGCCGGCTGCAGTTCGTGGGTGGGGAGGACGCGAGCAGCGTCCTCGGTCGGGCGTTGTCCGCGGGTGGTGTGGTGGTCACCTAGAGCTTTTCCCAGCATTTCCAGAGGCGCGCGGGCGACATGTTGGCGCTACCCTGTGCGCAGGGTGTCGTGCCGGTGAGGATCGAAGGCGTGTTCTACGATTACAGCGTCGACGCCGGGGCCGTGCTCATGGATCGGGCGCGCTACGCGCAGCTCTTCCATGACGACCGTACCGAGAGCCTCGCGCTCTACCTCGAGCCCGGCGCCTCGGTGGCCGACACGCGCGCCGCGTTCCTGGCGCTGGCGGGCCCGGGCCGGCTGCTCTACGCGTCGCCGAACGCCGACCTCCGCCGCCGCGTCCTCGCCGTGTTCGACGAGACGTTCCGCATCACCTGGGTGCTGCAGGCGATCGCGCTGTTCGTCTCGGTGCTGGGCGTGGTGAGCGCGCTCACCGCACTCGTGCTCCAGCGCCGGCACGAGCTGGCGATCCTCCGCGCCAGCGGCGCGGACAAGGCCCAGGTGCGCACGCTGGTGCTGGTCGAGAGCGGGCTCCTGGGCGCGGCGGGCGCGGCGCTCGGAGCTGTGGCCGGACTCGTGCTCGCGCTGCTCTTGGTGCACGTCATCAACCGCCAGTTCTTCGGCTGGACGATCCGGCTCACGCTCGAGCCGGACGTGTTCGTGCAGGCGCTGCTGCTCATGACCGCCGCGGCGACGCTCGCGGGCCTGATCCCCGCGCGCCTCGCGGTCCACGGCGCCACCGCCACCGCGCTGAGGACCGAATGAGCCGGCGGCCGATCGTGGCCACCGCCGCCGGGATGGCGCTCGCGACCCTGATCGCGGCGCGCGGCGCGCCCGTGCCCGCCAAGCCGCCCGCGATCCCGGTGCTGGTGGCGGAGACGACGTCCACCGGCGCCTTCCTCGACCGCGACGGCTTCCGTCTCGCCACGCCGCCCTACACGTTCCAGTTCCCGATCGACCACGCCGCGCACCCTTCGTTCCGGAGCGAGTGGTGGTACTACACCGGCCACCTGCGCGCGAACGAGCGCCGGTTCGGCTACGAACTGACGTTCTTCCGCATCGCGCTCCCGACGCGCGGCGGCGGGTCCGGCTCGGCCTGGCGCGCACAGCAGGTGATCTTCCGCCACCTCGCCCTCACCGACGAGACGGGGAAGAAGTTCCGCTTCGACGACCGTGCCAACCGACAGGCGCTGGACCTGGCGGGCGCGGACAGCTCGCGCTACCTGGTGTTCCTCGGCGACGACTACGTCGGGCTCGAGCCCGACCGCACCACGCACCGGCTGGTCGGCTCCACCCCGGACTTCGCCATCGACCTGCGGCTCACGCCCGAGCGTCCGCCCGTGATCCACGGCGAGGACGGCGTGAGCCAGAAGAGCGCGGGCCTGGGCAACGCGTCTCACTATTATTCCCTGACGCGTCTCGCCACGCGCGGCCGGCTGACCCTGGACGGCGACACGCTCGCGGTCGATGGGCTGTCGTGGATGGACCACGAGTTCGGGAGCGCCCGGCTCGGCAGCTCGCACACGGGATGGGACTGGTTCTCGGTGCAGCTCTCGGACGGATCCGACCTGATGCTCTATCGCATGCGCATGGTGGACGGAAAGCTCGACACCTGTTCTTCCGGCACCATGGTCGGGCGCGATGGCCGCGCGCACCCGCTCGCGGTCGGCGACTTCGACACCCGCGCCGTGGCGCAATGGGTGAGCCCGCGCACCAGCGGCCGTTATCCCGGCGGCTGGTGGGAGGTGAGCGTGCCCGGCGACTCGCTGCAGCTCCGATTCACGCCCACGGTCGAGGACCAGGAGCTGGTGGCAGCGACCATGGGCGGCCTCGCGTACTGGGAGGGAAGCGTGCGCGTCACCGGCAGGCATGCAGGGCAGATCGTGACCGGGCAGGGCTACGTCGAGTTGACCGGCTACGTCGGGCCGTCGCCGTTCCAGGCCTCGTGGGTGGACGCGTCCCGCGACGTCCATTAACCTTGGGGCTAATGCCCTCCCAGATGCCGCG
>Ga0207662_10000979_pt1 | contig 13291 bp, 9 predicted proteins | sample KBSS33LmetaG_FD_184338 | JGI IMG/M metagenome (GOLD analysis project Ga0207662, IMG submission 184338) | Switchgrass rhizosphere microbial communities from Kellogg Biological Station, Michigan, USA - KBS S3-3L metaG (SPAdes) (version 2) | ecosystem: Host-associated > Plants > Roots > Rhizosphere... | reverse complement strand
CCGCGGTTTCGTTGCCGAAACAAACGCGACCCACATCTTCATTGTCCACAACTTCGATAAATCGCGAGCAAGCGGCGATCTTGCTACCAGTCGGGTTGTGGCGTGCCCTGAGGGAATTACTCGTGCGACAGTGATCGAGATTTGCGCAGCAGAAAAAATCCGCTGCGTCGAAACCGATTTGCCAGTTGTCGATATCTACGGCGCGAACGAAATGTTTTGCACAGGCACAATGGGCGAACTGGCCGCCGTCACCAAGATCGACAACCGCGTCATCGGTGACGGCAAAGTCGGCGCGATGACAAAACGCCTGAGCGATCTTTACGCGCAGCGCACTGCCACTGAAGGCGTGCCAGTTGTCTAGGTCCTTCTGAATCACCGCCACTGTAGCCACGGGCCTGTGGACCGTCTCACCCAGGGCGAAAAGCAGCACCGAGATGGACCGGTCGCAGGCCGGTGGCTACAACACTGCGAAATCGGGCTAGCGCCGTTCGCCCCATGTTTTCTTCTCGAAAGAGACTCGCCCCGATCCTTTTTCGAATGCCTCGAAATGCTCCGGGTTCTGCTGATAGTATTTCTGGTGATACGCCTCGGCCGGATAAAATTTCACCGCCGGCAGAATTTCGGTGACGATCGGTTTATCGAATTTGCCCGAGTGCGCGAGTTTTGCCTTTGACGCGTCGGCGATCTTCCTTTCTTCATCGTTGCCATAAAAGATCGCGGCGCGATAGCTCGGCCCGATATCAGTGAATTGGCCGTCGGCCTGGGTCGGATCGATCTGCCGCCAGTAGATGTCAAGCAGCTGGTCGTACGAAATCTTGGCCGGATCGTAGGTGATTTCGATTGATTCCCGGTATCGCGTTTTCTCCGATGTAACGAGTTCGTAAGTCGGGTTCTGTTCTGTTCCGCCACAATAACCAACGACTGTTTTGAGCACGCCTTTCGCCTTGTCAAACGCGGGTTGAATGCACCAAAAACAGCCGCCGGCGAAGACCGCGGTCCTAGTTGTTGCAGGAGACGGAGCCTGGCTATGACCGAGATGGGCTAGTCCCAAGATTCCGCTAACGAGCAGTGCAAAAACTGAGATTCTTTTCATGATTGTCGATCTTAGACAAAGCTGCTGCCGGTTTGTTTCGGCTTTTTCGGCTTAACAGCTTCGGGCCGGGCTGCCGATCAGCCTGACTTTTACATCCTTAGTTGTCCCTGGTTGAACCGCTGGGCGGCGGGAACGATTTGTTTCCGTGATCGAATTGATTCCGAAGTCTTACGTTGCGCCGCTCGATCTGGAGACAATCTTCGGGCGGCATGCGCCGTTGCAAGTCGACCTTGGCTGCGGCGACGGCTCGTTTCTTTGCGCCTTGGCAAAGAGCATGCCGGACACAAATTTCCTCGGAATCGAGCGGTTGCTTGGACGAATCAGCAGTGCCGCGCGAAAAGCTGCCACGGTTGGCAATGTGCGCCTGCTGCGCATGGAAAGTTCGTACGCGGTGCGTTATCTGTTGCCAGCCGGATCAGTGGAAACGTTTTATCTCTTGTTCCCCGATCCATGGCCAAAACGGCGTCATTGGCCGCGGAGGATCGTGACTGGAGAATTCTTACGCACGATAAGCCAGGCGCTGGCTGCAAATGGAAGTATCCTCATTGCCACGGATCACTTTGATTACTTTGAAAAAATCAAAGATATCGCGCGAGCAAATCCCGATTTTACCGCCGAAGATCCATTCGATTTGCGCTCTCCCGACGGCGGGCAGGACGGACGGGTTCTTCCGCTCACGAAATTTGAGCAACTATTTCGAGCACAGGGCGCGGCGATTTACTGGCTTGAGCTTCGAAAAGTTTCACCGGTGAGATAACTCTGCGCTTCCCAACCATCAGAGCGAAAGCGCACGGTTACAGCGCCGGTTTCATCCTGGCGAAAAAGTTTGATGCCGCGCGTTCGCAAATCCTCGGCCCAGTTGTCGCCGACTCGTTCGTTCGGCGGGAAATCGCGCGAGGTGGCGATGATCAGACGCGGCCGCACCACATCGAGAAAAGACCCGGAGCAGGAATTTCCAGAGTGATGCTGTCCTTTGACGACGATGTCACTGTGGAGGCTTGAACCATAAGACAGCAGGGCACGCTCGGTTTCCATGCCACTGTCCGACACGAACAAAACCGACGTCGATGGAGCAATGGACACCTGAATGACATACGTCTGGTCGTCCGCTCTTCTTGCAGAAAATGTTTGTGGCGGAAAAAGGACATCGGCAATGACGTCGCGCGATAGACGGAAAGTGTCGCCGGCAGCCAGATCGTCCGGCTTGAATCCGCGTTCTTGGAACAGGCGCTGCAATTGCCGATGAACACTTGAGCGGTCCGGCGCCGGATTGTCGATCAACCGGACGCGGGGATAATCGTGGAGCAGTTCGGCCGCGCCGCCGACATGAAGCGAATCGCCGTGAGTCAGCACCAAACCATCGAGCCGGTTCACTCCCTCCCAATGCAAGTACTCGCGAACGACGCGTTGGTAACTCCGCTCGCTCCCACAATCGAAAAGCCAGTTTGCACCTTCTGTCCGCAGATGAACAGCCCCGCCAGCGCCCAAGTCCAGCACGGTGATCTTTGCCATTAGGTTTTCGGACCAATGAGGCGCGGCGACATAAAAATGGCCGCCCGGGACTTGCGCGAACAATTGCACGATCCCAAGAACGAGCTGCGCCAGAAACCAGTTGGCATTATTGAAAACTATGGCGAGCCACGTCAGCAGCGGCGTGGCCAGAAGGGAAAGGAGCGCGATCGCGAGAATAAAGAAGGCAATCGGAACGACCAGCAGATTCGCGAACAATGAAATTGGAGTAACGATATGAAAATACCAAAGGATGAACGGCAACGAGCCGATCCAGGCTGCGAGCGAGACAGAGGCTGCGCGGCAAACCCATTCCAGTGCGGAGTGGATCCAGCGACGCGGTCCGCGCAGTAAACTCCGTGGCAAAAAAGGATCGGGTGCGCCCCATCGCTGCAAAAATCCAAAAAGAGGATCGGCCAACAATATGAGCGCGCCCACGACTGCGAACGAGAGTTGGAAGCCTGTGGAAAAAAGTTCATTCGTATCCCAACAAAAAAGAAAGAAGGCTGCTGCGGCGAGGCTGTTCAGGACGAAAACCTTGCGATCAAAAAAGAGGCCACCCAGGAGGATCGAAGCCATCACGGCAGCACGCAAACTCGAAACCTCCAGTCCGGTTACTGCCGCGTAAAAAAAGAGCAACGGAATAATGAACGCTGCCGCCCATTTGCGCGACAGTCGCACGACCATTGCCGCCATCCACAAAAGTGCTGCGAGAATTGCTATGTTCAGACCAGAGACGGCGAAAAGGTGAAGTGTGCCAGTTTGTTGGAACGGCTCCTCGATGTCTTCAGGTGTTTCGTGCCTGACGCCAAGCACGATGCCGTTGAGAAAGCTTCGCACCTCCGGCGCGTCGTCCAATCCGCGGCAAAGCGCGTTTTGCATCCATAACCGCGACTTCTGGGCTGCGCGTAAAATCGGGTTCCCACCGCCGTGCCTGATCAGCGCGCCGTCCTCCGGATAGCGAACAAAAAGCATTCGACGAACGTCGCGGCGCGCGAGATATGCGCGCATATCGAATTCACCTGGATTTCGGGGAGGCGCGATGACTTCTGCTTTTCCAAAGAGCTTCAATTCATCGCCGAATTCCGGACTACCGCGCCAGCGAACCTGCCAGACTGCGCGTGTGGATTGTTGCCTGCCTTCAAGCTCAACTGACTCGAGCTTAAGCAGGAACGTCGCGAATCTGTTCGGCGCGATCTTGGGCTCGCTGATCACGAAGCCAGTCACTGTGACAACTCGCGGCCGATTGCCCAGTTCAGCGGCGACTCGCTGTCCTTCGGTGTTGCTGGTTCGTAAACCGTGCAACAGAAAAAAGCCAGCCCCAACGATTACATAGGCTGCGATTAAGCGCGGCCAGCGCATAAGAGCGAGGGCGCAGAGGACGATGATTATCGAAGTCGCCACCAGTGCGGAAGAAGAGAGCGGAAAGAAGTCCGCCAGGATGATTCCCAGACCCGCCATCACCGCCAACCCAACGAATGGTTGGCGCGGCGCACTCAGCAGCTTCATCAACTGGCTTTTTGCTTATCCCGCCCTGGCAAGGCAAGCTTCAATCGCGCTAGCCTGTTGCGTCGGGACACTGCGCGAAATCTCTGAAAAAACTCACTTCGTTCCGCAAAAGCTGTAGCTGTAGGGGAAGCTGACAGCTTCCTCCGTCGGTAAGCTTATCGCCGCACCGGTGCAAAATCTGATGCAGAGTCTGCGGGCACGCCGTATTTTTGCCCGTGCACGATTTATTTGCCAGGGAAGAGCCCGACGCTGCTGCGAACATCGATAGCGCCGCGCCGCTGGCTACGCGGATGCGCCCGCGCTCGCTCGAGGAATTTGTTGGCCAGGAACACATCCTCGGCCCAGGAAAACTTTTGCGCCGGGCCATTGAAGCGGATCGTTTGCCGTCAGTGATTTTCTCCGGCCCGCCTGGCAGCGGCAAGACTACGCTGGCACGCGTCATCGCCGAGATGACCCATGCAAAATTCGTTCGAATCAGCGGTGTGGAAAGTAACGTCGCCGAGATGCGCCGCGTGATCGCCGCGGGGACCAATCGCCTCCGTACATCGGGACAAAAGACTATTTTGTTTATCGATGAGATCCATCATTTCAACAAAGCGCAGCAGGATATTCTTTTGCCAGATGTTGAAGCTGGAAATCTCCGCCTGATTGGCGCCACTACTTACAATCCGTTCTTTTATGTGAACAGCGCGCTCGTTTCGCGCTCACAGGTCTTTCAACTCGAACCCCTCCGCGTCGAGCAACTCGAAAAACTGATCGATCGCGCGCTGGCCGACAAAGAGCGGGGCCTTGGAAATTACAAAGTTAAAATCGACAAGGAGGGGCGCCGGCATCTTGCCAAGCTCAGCGACGGCGACGCGCGCAAATGTTTAAACGCGCTCGAGATCGGCGTCCTGACGACGCTGCCTGACTCTCGTGGCGTAATTCATTTCACGCTCGCAGTTGCCGAGGAAAGTATTCAGCAGAAAGCCGTGGTCTACGATCGCGCCGGCGACGCGCACTACGATACAATCAGCGCGTTTATCAAAAGCATGCGCGGATCGGACGAAAAAGGTGCGATGTATTGGCTGGCGAAAATGCTGCATGCCGGCGAGGATTTCCGTTTCATCGCGCGACGCATCGTTATTTTTGCAAGCGAAGATATCGGTCTGGCCGACCCAGAAGCGCTGCCACTCGCCATTGCGACGCAACAAGCGGTCGAATTTGTCGGCCTGCCCGAAGCGCGAATTCCCCTGGCGCATGCCACCGCCTACATGTGTCGCGCAGCGAAAAGTCGCGAAGCTTACGATGCCCTGAATGCCGCAACCGAAAAGATCGAAATGGAACAAACAAAGCGCGTCCCGAAACACCTCAAGAACAAGCATTTCCCAGTAAATCCGGAAAGCTAACCACGAATACACACGAATGGTATAATAGAGGGACTGTGTGCCACAGTGATCACGAATCCGGACGAGCACACGCATCTCGCGTGTTGTTTTTTGATCTTGCCAAGCTGGCGAGATTTTTGGCAATGAATATAGAAACCAAGGCCTGAACCGGGAGAGGGCGTTTCTCCCGACAGCTTCTTTCCCTCGTTCAGACCTGCAGTGGCTCAATTCACCAATCGGGGGAACGAAAGGATTTGTCTTATGAAAACGGAAGCTTCACTCAGAACAAATTCGATGAACCGCTCGTCTTTGCAGAGCGGTTTTCTTCTCATGGCAGTCGCCCTCGCATGGTTTGGGCTTTCGCCGCAAGCGCGTGCCGTTTGCCAAGAAGGCTGCTTAACGAACGACAACACCGTCTTAGGTGATGATGCCCTCTTGAACAACACAGCCGGTCCGGACAACACTGCCGTTGGTTCGGAAGCCCTCGAGTTCAACGTTACCGGTGGTAGCAACACTGCGGTTGGATTCGACGCGTTGTGGTTAAATACGAGCTCTTTTAACACGGCAGTCGGAACTGCTGCACTGATGTTTAACACCACTGGTACGTCTAACACCGCCACCGGCGCTACGGCGCTAATGTTTAACGATAGGGGGAGCAACAATGCAGCCTTTGGCATGTTCGCGTTACAAATCAATCGTTTCGGCAGCAACAACACGGCTGTTGGTGTCGAAGCGTTAAGGCGCAATACCCAGGGCGACAACAATACCTGCATCGGAAACAGCTCACTCTACAATTGCGAAGGGAATAACAATACAGCCATTGGCACCTCCGCAGGCATGAACATCAAGAGGGGAAACAACAACATCTGCATTGGCAACGTGGGTGTGGCCACTGAATCAGATACGATTCGGATTGGCAATGCGACGCATCCGAACACGTTTATTTCCGGCATCAGTGGGGCAACCGTGCCAACTGGTGTAGCAGTTATCGTAGATGTGAGCGGTCATCTCGGCACAACCACATCCTCGGCGCGGTTTAAACAAGCGATCAAACCAATGGGCAAAGCGAGCGAGGCAATTCTCGCACTCCACCCAGTGACCTTCCGCTACAAGCATGAGCTTGATCCCGACGGCATCCCGCAGTTCGGCTTGGTAGCCGAGGAGGTGGAAAAAGTACAGCCTGATTTGGTGGCTCGCGACGAGCAAGGCAAGCCTTACACCGTTCGCTACGAAGCGGTGAACGCGATGCTGCTCAATGAGTTTCTCAAACAGAATCGCCGGGTGGAATCGCTCGAGAAAGCGATGGCAGAGCAACAGTCGGTAAACGCAGCCATGAGCGCGATGCTGAAAGAGCAGGCGGCGCAAATCCAGAAGGTGAGCGCAGAGCTCGAAGCGAGGAAATCTTTACCGCAAATCGTCCTCAACAATCAGTAAGGCGGCGAAGGAGGCAGGAGCAATTGACTGTTTCGCTCCCAAGAGCATTGCGCTTCATAGTGCGTTCAGCCTAACATTTTTTCTTAAACTGTGGGACGATTGCACGGTGCGCTTCAAGCTTCCGGCTCGGGTGCTGCGCAAAAGGTAACAACTTTGTGACTTTTCGTCTATCGCATCGCGCGACGCTACGGATAAAACTTAGGGTTGCGCGTCATCTCCGCGCCTATCCTATCGAGTCTCATGCGAATTCTAGTCGTCGAAGATGAAGTCCGCCTTGCCGAGCATATCTCTCGCAGCCTCACTGAAGCTGGCCATGAGCCGACCCTGGTCTACGATGGCGAAACCGCTGTCGGCGAAGGGGAGGCGACGCATTACGATCTCATTGTGCTCGACGTGATGCTGCCCGGGATGGATGGCTTCGAAGTGCTGCGACGTTTACGCGCGGCGAAAATCGACAGTCGTGTTCTTATTTTGACCGCGCGCGGCGAAGTGAGGGATCGCGTGACCGGCCTCGGCCTGGGCGCGGATGATTATCTCGCGAAGCCGTTCGCCATGCAGGAGCTGGTCGCGCGAGTGAGTGCGCTCGGGCGACGTTTTCGCGAGAAAGCACCCATCAAGCTCCAAGTCGGCGACCTGGTCTTGGACCTCGCCGACGGGGAATTGTATCGCGGCACGCGCCGGATCGAGCTTTCGCCGCGAGAACTCACTCTGTTGCGCGTGCTGATGCGCGAACCTGGCCGCATTTTTAGCCGCACGGAATTGTGCGAGCGCGTTTGGGAACGGGAACATGAGTACGGTCTGAAACTGGTTGAAGCCTTCATCAGTCGTCTGCGCAAGAAGATTGACTCGCCGCCGCTTATCCACACGGTAAGGTACTTGGGCTACACGATCCAGGAGCCGGAATGAGAAACTGGCCGTTACGCTGGAAGGTCGCGCTTTACTCCGCCTCACTGGCTGTGGCCGCTACCCTTGGCGGCGCGATCACCACCTGGTTTATCCTGCGTCATGCCGAGATCGCGGCTTTCGATCGGCGCCTAACGACTGATGCCCAGGAATTCTTTCGCGACGTGGAACATTTCGAAGGTGGCCGGACGAACAACCGGCGGGTGTTCAAGGAGATCTTCGTGCCGCTCTCACTGCGCAAGCACCTCGTTGAAGTAACCGATGCCAGCGGCACCGTGCTTTATCTTTCCCCGCGATTGCGACAGCCCTTCCCCCGCGACGACATCAAGAGATTTCACAACCGCAAGATTGACGGCCAAAAGATCCGCCTGGCGGAGTTTAGTGAAAATGGCCTTACCTTGCGCGCCGGTGATGATCTCAAGGCGATCAATCAAATCGGTCGCGATATTTTCCTGGCGATGCTGGGGGCGATTCCGACGGTGCTATTAGTGACCCTGGTCGGTTCGGCCTGGGTCGCGAGCAAAGCGATAGCGCCGGTCGAGGAAATCCGCCAGGCGGCCAGGAGGATCACCGCGCAACGGCTCGACCAGCGCCTGCCTGTTCCGCCAACTAAAGACGAGATCGCAGGATTAATCGAAGTGCTCAATACGACCTTCGAACGGTTGCAGCGGAGTTTCGAGCAATCCGCCCGTTTTTCCGCCGACGCTTCGCATCATTTGAAAACGCCGATCGCAGTCCTGCGCGCCGGTATTGAGGAAATCGTGGCCGACGTTGAATGCAGCGAAAGCACGCAAGCGCGTGCCGACAAGCTACTAGGTCGCATTCATCACCTTAGTTCAGTCGTGGACAATCTGCTTCTGCTTTCCCGCGCCGATGCTGGCCGGCTCGAGTTGTCGAAGGCCGAGTTCGACTTAGGCGAAGTGCTCGAAGGTGTGCTTGATGACGCGCTCGCCCTGGCCGAGCCGCTTGATTTGAAGGTGGAAGCGGATGTCCCGAAGCATCTGCTGTTAAAGGCCGATCGCACGTTCGTCGCGATTATCGCACAGAATCTGGTCGAAAACGCGGTTAAATATAACACTCCTGGCGGTCGTCTTCGGGTGGAAGCGCGGGCCGTTAATGGCACGGTCGAAATCATAATTGGCAACACCGGCGACGGTATCCCCAAAGATCGCACTGGACAGGTATTTGAGCGGTTTTACCGAGTCTGCGGGGGCGAACGCGTGCCAGGACATGGACTAGGCCTGAGCACGGCGCGGGAACTGGCTCGAGCGCATGGTGGCGACGTCGAGCTCGTGCATTCCGATGGTAGTTGGACAGAAATGCGTTTGCGCCTGCCGCAAGTTGCTTAACGATCGGAAGAGTCGTTGAGTGATCAGCGACCGGCGCGCTCGCTGAGTCGCCGGAATTGCTGAAGAGCGGGCATGGTTCGTTGCCAGCTGCAAAAGTTACAACTCGTTAACCTTTTCCTTCTAGACGCAATCACTCGCGTCGCCAACTTGGCCAACAACAAACCTAGATCACTAGGATTAAACTCAAACAATCCGTTCAAAACACACGCGAAAGGAGAAAATCCGATATGAAAAACAACATATGGTTCAAACTGGGTGGAGCAGCGCTTCTGGGTCTGATGATCCTGGGCTTTGCGGTGCCCAGTGGGCAGACTGCCCCTACGGCGACGTTGACTGCCTTGGTGCAGGATCAGCAGTGCCAGGGCGGCGACAACGTCAATGTAACGTTGACCGCTACGCTCAACCCAATGCCGCCAAACGTGCGGTTTCAGTGGGACTTCAACAACGACGGGATCTTTGATACCCCGCTCAGTTCCAACCCCACGGTGAGCCACCTCTATCCGGACGAAGTAAACGTCACGGCAGTGGTAAAAGTGGTCAAAGGCCGCCGCAGCGCGACCGATTCGGTCACGTTCAGCACCTTGCGTTGCGTGAATTAATCAGCGATTCAGTTCCTCAAGACTGTTCCTTAGCCGGCGCACGCGGTTCGCGTGCGCCGGTTTTGGTTTTTAGAAGCAGAGGCGCTTTTCCCAGCGCCGAAGGCTTTCGGTGCTGAAAAGCCAGCCCCGCGGATCCCCCTTTTGTTAATTGCATCGCAAGCGGCTTAGGATGATTAAAATCTTCATGCGAGATTCGTCTGGATAAATCGCGGACTAGCAATAGGAAATTAGAAGGTAGAAATTGGAATGGAGTGAGTCGGGATGAGCGAGAAGGCCGGTTTTGCCGCGAGGGGGCGGTGAGCGAGTGGCCAACGGCCGAATACAAAGTAGAAAACGGCGTGACGCGTGCTAGTTCGGAGGGCCTGAAATGACGCGCATCATTTCTTTATTGCCGGCTGCGACTGAGATCGCCGCCGCGCTTGGATTGATGGACGACGTTGTCGGCGTTTCTCACGAGTGCGATTTTCCGGACGAGGCGAACGCGCGCCCACGAGTGACGCGTTGTCCAGTCCATAACGCCGGACTAACGAGCCGCGAAGTCGATGCATGGGTCCGTCGCGCGCTGCGCGAAAACGGCACAATCTACACAATCGACGAGCACTTGCTGCGTGAACTCCGTCCCGAGGTAATCCTGACCCAAAAGTTGTGCGACGTCTGCGCAGTCGGTTATGGGACAGTTACCCGACTGGCGGAAACTTTGCCCGGTCCGCCGGAAGTCGTGAATCTCGAGCCATCCAGTTTGTCCGATATCTTCGAGGACATTCGTCGTGTGGCGAAGGCGTGCGGCGTGACCGAGCGTGCGGAGAAGCTTGTCGCAGAACTACTCTTTCGTGTTGAAGCCGTGCGCGAGCGAGTGAGAGGAATTCCAGATCGCCCGCGGTGTTTCCTGATGGAATGGGTCGATCCCGTGTTTTGTTCGGGTCATTGGGGACCAGAACTGGTCGAGATTGCAGGCGGATACGATCCGTTAGGCCGGAAACACCAACCGTCAGTCGAGATCAAATGGGAAGCGGTGTTGGACGCGCGGGCGGACGTCATCGTGCTGGCGCTTTGCGGGTGCAATGTCGCTCGTGCGCGGCGCGATTACGAGTTGCTCAGAAAATTTCCGGGATTCGATTCACTTCCGGCCGCACAAAACAGCCGAATCTACGTCGTCAACGCCGGTGCTTATTTTGCCCGACCGGGCCCGCGCATTGTCGATAGTCTGGAGATTCTGGCCGGCATAATTCATCCGAAAGAGTTTCCGGAGTTTTCCGGAAAGATGTGACCAGTGGCGCAAGCGTCAGCCGAGTGGTCGCACCGAGGTGGCATACACATCCACTCGGTCAGACATTTGTCCGACCGCGCTGAGCCACTCGGAATCGCGGACCTGTAACTTTTTTCCCGGCAGCCCGGCTAGCGGAGTGTTTCCTGCGATGTCCTTAATGATGCGTTGCTGCTCTTTGGGTGTTGATTGCGACCTAGCAATAAGTCGGTCAGTTTCCTAGGAAAGGTAACAACTCTGCAACCTTTCATTTCTGGACAATCGACGTCGCTGACGAACAATCGGTACGTGAGTAAAACAGACGTTCTCTCGAAATCCGCTTCCAACTCGCTATCTCGCCGCAATCGATTACGCTTCCCCAAGGCAATGGTGGTTGCCGGACTGCTGCTCTCGGCCACAGCGGCGCCAGGCGCACCGACGCGCGAGGCAGTCGAAAGCGGAGTATCCACAATCAGCTTCGAAACGCGCCTGGCCTCCCAGCGGGCGATCGAGGAAGTGTATTGGAAGCACCGCATCTGGCCTGCCGAGAACCCGAAACCCAAGCCTCCTCTGGAAGCGGTCATGCCCTTGGACGCAATTCGGGCAAGGGTCGAGGATAGCTTGCGCCTGAGCAATGCGCTGGAAATTTATTGGGGCCAAGCAATCACCGGTCCGCAGTTACAGGCCGAAATTGAGCGCCAGGCGCGAGATAGCAAGCAGCCCGAGGTTTTGCTGGAGTTATGGGCGGCACTGCATAACGATCCACAACTCATCGCCGAGATTCTGGCGCGGCCTGCCTTGGCAGAACGGCTGGCCCGGAGTTGGTACGAAGGAGCTAAGGGAGCGGAAAAATTTGGGGGTCGTTCCTTCGACGCATGGTGGCGCTCGGTGTCGGCCGATCTCCCCGTCACTCTGAACGCACCGGCCTACAACTACACGTTGTCTGAGATCGCGACGAGTCCGCAAGCGCAAAACAGATGGTCGCCCACGCACGCCTTGCCGGAAGCCAATTCGCAAAACTCGGGAGTGTGGACCGGTACGGAGATGATTATTTGGGGCGGCACGGAAGTAGGGGCCAGCAAATTCAACTCAGGCTCACGCTATAACCCGGCCACGGATACCTGGCGCACTACCAGCGGCGTGCAAGCGCCCGACGTGCGCAAACAACACTCAGCCGTCTGGACCGGTACTGAAATGATCGTCTGGGGCGGATGCGGCCCGCTCGACGAACACAATTGTCAAATTGCCACCGGCGGGCGCTATAACCCAATAATGGATACCTGGCAGCCCACCAGCGGAGCCAATGCGCCAGCCGCTCGCATCAATCACACCGCGGTCTGGACCGGGTCCGAAATGATTGTCTTCGGCGGGTGTTCTTTCTCGAATGATGTCTGTCGCCCGGAGAATGTAGATAGCACAGGGGGCCGCTATAATCCTTCCACAAACAGCTGGCAAGCCACCAGCACTGCCAATGCACCTGGGCCTCGCCAGGACCATACCGCAGTCTGGACCGGCACGGAGATGATTGTCTGGGGCGGTCAGACGACATCATCGGTTCTGAATAACGGGGGGCGCTATAACCCGGCGAATAATACATGGGTAGCAACCAACCCCAACGGCGCGCCCTCGGCACGTTACGATCACAGCGCAGTCTGGACTGGTAGCCGCATGATTGTGTGGGGCGGAACCAACGTCAGCGCTTACTTCAACGACGGCGCCCGTTATGACCCAGTGGCAGATAGCTGGGAGGCAGTCGCCACCGCGGGCGCTCCCGTTGCGCGAGCCGCGCATACGGCTGTGTGGAGCGGCACGGAGATGATCGTCTGGGGCGGCTGCTCCGGAAGTTTCTGTACCACCAAATTTAACAGCGGCGGCCGTTACAATCCGACAAGCAATAGCTGGCTGCCAACCAGCCAGGCTGGCGTGCCCGCTGCGCGGTCTCATCATGTCGCGGTCTGGACCGGTTCACTCATGGTAGTTTGGGGCGGTTCCGCGAACGGCGATGCATTTACGGGTGGCCGTTATAGTCCATCGGCAGATAGTTGGACGCCTACCAACGCCAATAAGACTGCATCTGCGCGAGAATTCTTCACCTCCATTTGGACCGGCGCAGAGATGATTGTCTGGGGCGGAGACGACCGCTTTGTCACTCAAACCAATACCGGCGCGCGCTACAATCCGGCGGTCGATAACTGGCAACCAACCTCTCAGACGGGCTCGCCAACCGCCCGGCATTTGCATACAGCGGTTTGGACCGGAAGTGAGATGATCGTTTGGGGCGGCGG
>Ga0207662_10000977_pt1 | contig 13306 bp, 13 predicted proteins | sample KBSS33LmetaG_FD_184338 | JGI IMG/M metagenome (GOLD analysis project Ga0207662, IMG submission 184338) | Switchgrass rhizosphere microbial communities from Kellogg Biological Station, Michigan, USA - KBS S3-3L metaG (SPAdes) (version 2) | ecosystem: Host-associated > Plants > Roots >... | reverse complement strand
CGTGCAGGACAACGACGTCTATCACGCCGGCATCGGCATCGTGTCCCTGGCCGACGTCGACCTGACACTGCAGGGGAACGGCGTGGAGGACGCGGAGCGCACGGGGATCACCGCGGTGCTCTCGATGCACGAGCTCACGCTCGCCGGCAACCGTACGCTCCGGTGCGGCTATCGACCACCCGGCTTCAGCCCCAGCCCCGCGATCGGCATCGACGTCCGCCTCGCCATCGCGCTCGTCACGGTCGAGGGCTGCCACGTGATCGATACGGGAGAGTCGGAGAACCCGAGCGCACCCGTCTTCACCGCGCCGCGTGTCGGCATCCTGGTCTATCGCGTCATCGCGGTGCGCGTGCGCGGCTGTGAGATCGCCAGCAGGCCGCTCGTTCCACCGTCCAGCGGAGGTCCGACCGGTTTGAACGCGGCCTCGCGTGGCCTGCGCATGCGGACGCTCACCCCGGCGGAAGTGTCCGCGGCGCTGGGAAGCGCCGGCAGCAGGATGACCCCGTTCGCCGACGCGACCGACAACGTGATCGAGCAGTCGGTCCAGACACTGGTCGAGATCATCGCGTTCCCCGAGATCACCTTCGCGACCAATCGGTGCATCAACTTCGACCGGACGATCGCGCCCGCGGTGGTGATGTTCGCCTCGAACATGACCGTCACCGGCAATCGCGTGAAGCACGGTGGCGTGGTGCCGAGCCTGGCCGTGCTGTTCGATCGGGCGCTGTCGGCCGTCGGCAACATGACCACCGGCGGCGCGAGCGTCTTTGCCCTGGCCGGCGCGATCCAGGTGCCCGCGCCATATCCTTCGTTCAACGCCGCCATACCCTGAGGCCACGCCGCATGGATCTCTCGATCATCGAACGCGTGTTCGCCCTGCGCGAGGAAATGGAGAAGGCGCAGCTCGGCCTCGACGCACCCGAGCTCGGCGAACTCGAACGGGAGAACGACCCCGAACGGTTCAAGCGTCTGGAGCATCCGCGCGACGAGCAGATGGCGGCCGCCTTCGTGGCTCGCGCCCTCGAGCTCGACGCGGAGGCCGAGAAGTGGCACGAGGCTGCCCGGGCACCGGAAGCGGGTTCACGCCGCGAGATCGTCGAGTTGCTCGCTGCCGCATCCGCGCCGCTGCCCGTGTTCGACGAGAACGAGCTCGCGTCGGCCGCCGTCCCTTCGACGCCGCCGCCGGCCGAGCCGGTCGTCACGCGCCCACCCGTCCGCCCTCCGGTGCGTGAACCCGTACGTGAGCGCGAGCCGATCCGCGATGCCACGCCGCGCGACGCTCGTGCAACGCCGGAGAAGCCCCCGCGCAAGACGTCGACGTCCAAGCGCAAGACGGCGAAGAAGAAGCGCGGGAAGCCGAAGAAGCCGGAGTGAGGAACGACACGGGGCCCGGCTTCGCTGCCGGGCCCCGTGTCGTTCCACCGTCGAGCGCTACTTTCGCGCGGGAGGCGCCGTCGGCGCGATCGGCGGCAGACCTGCCGGCGCCGTCACACCGTTCGACCCGATGTCACCCAGGACGCCGCCCCTGCTCACGAGCTGTGCGGCGAGCACGGTCTGGATCACGCTCGCGATCTGGTTCGTCGCGCCGTTCGCGGCGCCGCCGTTCTCGTTGCCCGAGATAGTGATGAGGCGCGCCTCGGCCAGCGCGTCGGCGATCTTCGGCGCGATGATGGGGAGCATCTCGATCTGGCGGTAGCGGAAGTAGCTCTCGCCACCAGCGGCGATCGCCTGGTTCACCTTCTCGATCGACTCCGCCTGCGCCGCGGCGACGGTGCGGATGCGGATCGCCTCCGCCTCCGCCGCGGCCTGCGCTTCGATCGTCACACGTTCCGCGTCGGCGCGGGCCTGCGCGATCTGCGTCGCGTCCAGCTCGGCGACGCGCTGCACACCCATCGCCTCCTGACGCTTCGCCTCGGCCTGCGCGATGAGCGCGGCGTTGGCGGCGCGCGTCTGCTCGAGCTCACGCTGCTTGTCGGAGATGTTGCGCTCCGCTTCGAGCTGCGCCTCCTTGGCCCGGCGCGCCTGCTGCGCCGAGACGATGTCGGCCGTGGCCTGCGCCTCGGCGGCGGACATGCGGCGCCGCGCGTCGGCCACCTCGCTCTGCACGACCTTGATGTTGAGCGAGTTGAAGATCAGTCCGAGGTCCGTGAGCTCGCGCGAGCACGCCTTCCGGATGATCACGGCAAGCGGATCGTCGTCGTCCTCGAGCGAATCGTTCGTCTGCGTTGCGACGAGCGCGCGCGGCGTGGGCGGCGCGACCGCGGTGCTCGTCGAGTTTCCCGCCGTCACGGCGGAGAGCACGCGCGACGGACCCTTGGCGGAGAAGAGCTGGTCGTGCGTGAGCAGGTTGATCGCGCGGCGGCCCGAGCTCGAGAGGAGGTCGGTGATCGTGTTCATCTGATCGACCTCGGGCTTGGCGAAGAAGCGGTTCGCCGCCGTCTTGATCAGCTGATCGGTGTCGCCCACGGAGACGATCGCGCTGGCGAGGACGCGCACCTTGATCGGCTGCGGCGTGCCGTTCTCGTCGAGGTCCGCGGTCTGGTCGGTGATGTCGAGGTCGACGTTGATCACCTTGCTGGAGATCGTGGTGCCCGTGGTGAGCAGCGGGATCTCCTTGGACTTGCCCGGCCCGCGATAGATGACGGTACCGCCGGCCAGCCAGCTCACGAGGCGGATGGTGCCCGCCTCGACGTTGCGAAGAAACGACGCGACGATCATCGGCAGCACGACGAGCACTCCGAAGACGATCGCGGCGATGAGAATGAGCGAGTTCATACGTGGAAGGGTGAAAGGTGACATCCGGTCACCGTTCGGGAATCCGAACGGTGCAGCGATGTCGTGCGGCGTCGATGCTCGAGACGCGGACCAGATCGCCCGAGCGTACGCGCGCGCCGCGCGCGCGATCTTCAGTGGAGAGCGTGGCCAGCAGCTGCACGACCTGACCGTCGACGTCGAGCGCGACGAGCCCCTGGCCGTTCGCGTCGAAGCCCATCACGGCGCGCGCGTCGTCCTCGATCGCGCTCTCGAGCGTGGTGGCGGGCGACGACTCGAAGCGGAACAACATGCGCCACAGCGGACCGACGAGCAGTCCCTCGAACGCCGCCGCGGCGAGCACCGCGGCACCGGCGCGCCACGGCTCGCCGAGCGGCAACGCGAGCAGCCCGCCCGCACCGAAGCCGACGAGCAGCGCGAACAGCACGCGCGGCGAGAAGAGCGAGAAGAACCAGCTCCCGTGTGCGGAGGTCGCGGCTGCAGCATTCGCGGGTGCGCCGTGCGCGTCGGCAGTGTGCGCGTGACCGGCATGCATCTCGGCGGTATGCGCGTGGCCGGCGGGTCCGTGGCCGTTGCCACCATGACCGTGGGCGGCGTGTCCACCGTGCGCGTGTCCGCCGTGCCCATGTCCAGCGTGGCCGTGTCCACCGTGGCCGTGTCCTGCGTGACCGACCTGGGCGACGCCGCCGATCGCCATCGCGGCGAGGCCAGTGGCACCCAGCGCGAGGGAGAACCCATAGACGTCCATACACCAAATACTACGTGTCGTGAAGCCGCTTGGTGACGGGGGGCCTCCGCGGGCGGGGGACCGCCCGCCGCCCCGCGCCAGTCTCAGGGCGCGGGAGCCGTGCCGGCGCGATCCAGGTCGCTGATAAGCTCCAGTCCGGCCTGGTCGACATCGGAGCGAGCCCAACAATAACAGCCTGGTGCCACACGACGACAATCTCACCGGAAGGCCCACTCCCCGACCGCCTGCCCCACTCGGAACGGGACAAAGAAAGGACAGGACATGTCGATCGTTCGACATGTCCTGCCCGATTCCAGTCCTTGCGTATGTCGACCAGTCGCGAGAAGGTGAGCGCGCGGGCGCTCACCTCCCGCAGCTACCTCATACGGGGAACAGGATCTCCCGGTACTTCGGCAGCGGCCAGCAGTCGTCGGCCACGGTGAGCTCGATCTGATCGCTGACCTCGCGAGCGGCGAGCATGGTGTCGGCGCCGGTGCTGGTGAGGAACTTCGCCTGCTTGGCGAGATCGTCGTGCAGTCCCTCGGCCTTCTCGATCGCGGCGACGAGCGCGCTGCGCCGCGCGCGCAGCGACTCGATCAGCGTGCCGAGCTCGTTGGCCGCGTCGACCTGCGGGACGACCTTGATGCCGGCCGTGACCGCGTTCGCCGCCGAGGCCGCGAGCGTGGCCGAGTAGTCGAACGCCGCCGGCAGCACGACCGTGTCGACGATCTCCTTCAGGGTGTGCATCTCGATGAGCATGTCCTTCACGTAGCGCTCCATGCGGACATGGTAGCGCGACTCGAGCTCCTCCTTCGTGAAGATGCCCAGCTTCGTGAGCAGCGTCTTGGCCTGGCGCGTCGTGAGCTGCTCGAGCGCCTCGGGAGTGCGGCGCAGGTTCAGCAGGCCGCGCTTCTCGGCCTCCTTCACCCACTCCTCCGAGTAGTTGTTCCCCTCGAAGCGGATGGCCGCGGTCTCCTTGAACGCCTCGCGCACGACGGCGAGCACGGCATCCTCGACCGGCTTGTTCTTCTTCGTCGTCGCCTTGATCTGATCGATCATCTCGCCGAGCGCTTCGGCGACGGCGGCGTTGAGCAGCACGATCGGGAAGGCGATCGACGCCGACGAGCCGACGGCGCGGAACTCGAACTTGTTCCCCGTGAACGCGAACGGCGACGTGCGGTTGCGGTCCGTGTTGTCCTTCTCGACCTCGGGAAGCTTGGCGACGCCGAGCTTGAGCATCGCCTGCGCCGCGTTCGCCGACGTCTTGCCCGCGGCGATCGACTCGATCATCGCCGTGAGGCTCTGCCCCATGAAGACCGAGATGATCGCCGGCGGCGCTTCGTTCGCGCCGAGGCGATGCTCGTTGCCGCTCGACGCGATGCCCGCGCGGAGAAGGCCCGAGTGACGGTACACGCCCTTGAGCACCGCGGCGAGGAAGACGAGGAAGCGGATGTTCTGGTGCGGCGTCTTGCCGGGCTTGAGCAGGTTGAAGCCGTCGAGCTCCGCGTTGTCCGCGGAGATCGAGAGCGACCAGTTGCAGTGCTTGCCCGATCCATTGATGCCGGCGAACGGCTTCTCGTTGAGCAGCGCCTGCAGGCCGTGACGCAGCGCGACCTTCCGCAGCGTGGCCATGACCATCTGGTTGTGATCGACGGCGATGTCGGTCTCCTCGTACATCGGCGCCATCTCGAACTGCGACGGAGCGACCTCGTTGTGCCGCGTGACGATCGGCACGCCGAGCTTGTACAGCTCGTGCTCGGCCTCGGAGATGCACGCCTGGATGCGCTCGGGGATGCCACCGAAGTAGTGGTCCTCGAGCTGCTGGCCACGCGCCGGCGGCGCGCCGACGAGCGTGCGGCCCGCCATCACGAGGTCCGGACGCAGCGCGAAGTGGCCGCGGTCGATGAGGAAGTATTCCTGCTCAGGTCCGAGCGTCGTGAAGACGCGATGCACGCCCTTGTCACCGAGGAGCTCGAGCAGCTCGATGGCCTTCGACGAGAGCGCATCCGAGCTGCGGAGCAGCGGCGTCATCTCGTCGAGCGCCTCGCCATGGTAGCCGATGAACACCGACGGGATGCACAGCGTGCGCGTACCACCCGACTCGACGATGAACACCGGGCTCGCCGGGTTCCACGCCGTATAGCCGCGCGCTTCCCACGTCGCGCGGAGACCGCCCGACGGGAAGCTCGACGCATCGGGCTCACTCTGGATGAGCTGCGAGCCGGTGAACGACTCGAGCGGCTGCCGGTCGTCGTCGAAGTTGAGGAAGGCGTCGTGCTTCTCGGCCGTGAGGCCGGTCTGCGGCTGGAACCAGTGCGTGAAGTGCGTCACGCCGCGGCCGATCGCCCATTCCTTGATGACCTGCGCCACGGTCGGCGCGATCTCGAGATCGAGCTTCTTTCCATGCCGGATGGCCGCGACGAGCTTGGCGTACACGTCCTTCGGCAGCTTGTCGCGCATCTGGCGCGCGCCGAAGGTGTTGATGCCGAAGTAGGCCGACGTCGGCAGATGACCGGGGCCGTCGCCGTTGTTGCTGGCCGACTTGGGGATGCGCGAGACCATGTCACGCAACGAGGACTTACGCGATGGGTGTGCGGGGGCGGTCATGGGAGCGGGCTGAGGAATGGGCGGCGTGACTGCACAAATTGCACGAAGTGGCAACCAATCTAGCTATAATTGCTCTAACAAAGCAAGTATTTACGCTGAAAACTGCAAGATGCGCATCGGAAAGCGTCAAAATTGCACAAAACGCAGCACATTCAGCCGATCCGACCCAGGGCGCGAAGCCGCGGGACCAGGCGGGCCGTCAACCCGACCACGCCCAGCGCCGCCGCGCCGCCGAGCACCACCGCCGGCACCGCGCCGAGAAGCCGCGCCGCGACGCCGGACTCGAACGCGCCGAGCTCGTTCGACGACCCGATGAAGATCGAATTGACGGCGGAGACACGCCCGAGCATCTGCGGAGGCGTCAACAGCTGGATGAGCGTCGACCGGATGACGACGCTCACGTTATCGGCCATTCCGCTCAGCGCAAGCAGCGCGAGGGAGAGGTAGAAGTCGCGGGACAGCCCGAACCCGACGATCGCGAGTGCAAACACCGCGACGGCGATCAGCATCGTGCGGCCAGCGCGCTTGAACGGCGGGCGGTGCGCGAGGAAGATCCCCATCGTGACGGCGCCCGCCGCCGGTGCGGCGCGCAGCAGGCCGAGCCCCTGCGGCCCGACCTTGAGGATCTCAGACGCGAAGACCGGCAGCAGCGCTTCGGCTCCGCCGAGAAACACGGAGAACAGGTCGAGCGAGAGCGCGGCGAGAATGGCATGCTCGCTCCACACGAAGCGCAGCCCCGACAGCAGCTCGGCGAACATCGAGGCGCTTTCGAGAGAGCGGGGTGCGGGCGTATAGCGCACCATGAGGAAGGCGGCGAGGGCGACGAGCATGAGCACCATGGCCACACCATAGGATGTGACCGCGCCGGCGAAGCCGTAGAGCAGACCGCCGATCGCCGGTCCGATGACCGACGCCGTCTGCCACGTGCTGCTGCGCCAGGCGATGGCGTTCTGGTAGACGCTCCGCGGGATGATCTCCGCGCCGAGCGCCTGCCGCGCGGGTTGGAGGATGCCGCGCGCGATGCCGCTCACGAAGATCGTGGCGTAGATCGGACCGACGCCGACGCGCGCGAGGAGTCCGGTCGAGAGGCTGAAGGCGAGGAGCGCCGCCGAGCAGCAGGCGAGTACGAGGAGCGACGCGACGCTGATCGCCCGCCGATCCTGCCGGTCGGCGAGGTAGCCGGCCGGCAGTGCGACGCCGATGAACGGCAGCGCTTCGGCGAGACCGATGAGCCCGAGCGAGAGTGGGTCGTGCGTGAGGCGATACACCTGCCACCCGACGACGACCGCCTGGAGCTGCGAGCCGACGACCATCGTGAAGAGGCTCACGATGAACCACCGGAACTCGCGATGGCGCAACGCGGCGTAGGCGTCGTGGGCCTCGATCGTTCCGACGTACACCGGAGTGGCGCGCTCGCTCATGGTCGCAGGATAATTGCGCGATGCGCAGTGCGCATTGCGCTGTGCGCTTCAGTGGGAACGACAGGCAGGTGGAGGCGTCCCGAGGCCTGGCACGTCGCGCAGAGCGCATCGCGCAAAGCGCATTTCCGCGTACATTCTCCCGCGTATGAATCCGCCGTCCACTCCGCAGTCGTACCTCGATCAGGGCAATGCCGCGTCCGTCGGCGCGGGGTCGGGGCAGGGGCGTGCCGTGGAATCGGAGGACGAGGCGCTGGTGCGGCGGATGGCGGCCGGGGACGATCAGGCGCTCGGCGTCCTGTACGACCGGTGGCACCCGGTCGTCCACGGCGTGGTATCCCGGATGCTGCGGCAGGCCGACGACGTCGAGGACGTGGTGGAAGAGACGTTCTGGCAGGCGTGGCGGCAGGCCTCGCGGTTCGACCGCGCTCGCGGCGCCGTGCAGACGTGGCTGCTGACGATCGCGCGCAGCCGCGCGCTCGATCGAGTCCGTGCGCTGCGCCGCCGGCGCGAGGAGCCGCTCGAGGGCGACGATGGCCAGGACGTCGTGCAGCAGGTGGCGGAGGGCGACCCGGGGCTGGACGCCGAGGCCTCGGAGCGCCGCCGTCTGGTGGTGGCCGCGCTCTCCGGGCTGCCGGCGGAGCAACGGGAAGCGTTGGAGCTCGGCTACTTCGGCGGCTTGAGTCAGTCGGAGATCGCCGAACGAACCGGGCAGCCGCTCGGTACGGTGAAGACGAGAATGCGATTGGCCCTGCAGAAGCTGCGAAGCCAACTGCAGGTGCTCGGCAGCGAAGGAGAGGGATCGGGATGAGCGAGGGCATGACGCACGAACAGGCACGCGAGGCGCTCGAAGCGCTGGCGCTCGACGCACTGGATGCGTCCGAGCGCGGCGCGGTGATGGCGCACGTCGCGACCTGTGCGATCTGCCAGAGCGAGCTCGCCGCGCTGGAGAACACGGCGGGCGAGCTGGCCCTCGCCGCCGCGCCGATCCCGATGCCGCCGGCGCAGCGCGACCGCATCCGTGCGCGGCTCCTCGCGCGCGCGGCGGCCGACCGCGCGCCGGAGCTGTCGGCCGCCGCGGCGCCGCAGCTGCGCGTCGAGACGGGACGGAGCGCGGCGGGCGGCGACGTGACGCCGCTCCGTCCATATACGAAAGTCCGGCGCACCTTCGGGCCCGCCGCCTGGATGGCGATGGCCGCGGGCCTCGTCGCGATCCTCGGAGTCGGCGCGTTCCTGAAGGCGAGCCGGGAGCGTGACGCGGCGCGCCAGTCGCTCGCGGCGGTGCAGGCAGCGACCGGCACCCAGCTCGCGGCGCTGGACTCGCTCCGCGCCACGCTCACCGCGCGCGAGCGGATGATCTCGAGCCTCATCGGACCACAGGTCGCGGTGATGACGCTCGCGTCGACCAACCCCGCGTCGCCGACGGGGCGGATGTTCTGGGATCAGCAGCGCGACGCGTGGACGTTCGTGGCGCACCGCGTTCCGATGCCGAAGACGGGACGCACCTATCAGATGTGGCTCGTGACGCCGACCGCGAAGATCAGCGCGGGCACCTTCATGCCGAGCCCGGACGGCGAGGTCATGATGCAGGCGACGTATGCCCTGCCGAAGGACTCGCTGGCCGCGGTGGCGGTGACGGACGAGCCGATGGGCGGCAGCCCGCAGCCGACGACGGCGCCGATGATGGTGGCTTCGAAGTAGCGGGGGTTCGGGGGTTCGCGGGTTCGGGAAGCGGTAACCGATCGGTTCGCTCAAGTCTGTAAATCATTTAGCCACTGCCGGTTACGGTATAGCCTACCCACTCCCATTCGCGGAACTCCGGGGCTATATTTCGGGTAATATTCGGGTGCCCGATGTGGGGCCATTCTGGACGATTCCGCGTGGATTGGGAGTAGGGACATGAAGGAACCGGAGATCGACATCGACGCCGTGGGGGGCGTCGATCTGGAGCGCCTGGGGCGCAGCCTGCTGCTCCATGGCGAGCGGGTGGGTGACGGCCGCTATCACGTCACCGGCGGCGCGCACGACCACTGGGTGGACCTGTACACCACCTCGCACCCGCGCTGCGACTGCGGCGACCACCTGTGGCGCGAGCAGATCTGCAAGCACATCCTCGCCGCGCTGCTGCGCGAGGGTCACGACCGCGTCGTGGACGCACTCGGCCGGCTGTTCCGTCAGGTGCAGCCGGCGCAGAAGGGACGCACGCGAGAGACCAGAGCGGCGTAACGGAGTGCGAAGCGCGTGGTGAAGACGCCGATGGCGACGGGCGAGAAGCAGCCGTTCGACATCGACGAGGTGATGCGCCGCATCCGCGCGGCGGTGGCCGACGTGCCGGACGCCGCGATGTTCGCGCTGCGCGACCTCGGCTACGGCACGCTGTTCCAGCAGCTCGTGGCGTGCATCATCTCCATCCGCACGACGGACGAGGTATCGCTGCCGACGGCGCTCGCGCTGCTCGAGCAGGCCCCGACGCCGGCCGACGTCGCAGCACTCGACGTCGCCGAGATCGACGCGGCGATCCGTGCCTGCTCGTTCCACGGTCCGAAAGCGGCGCAGATCCACGCGATCGCGCGACGCGCGATCGAGGAGTTCGACGGCGAGATCCCGGCGGACGCGGAGGTGCTGCAGTCGTTCGCCGGCGTCGGACCGAAGTGCGCGAACCTCGCGCTCGGCGTCGCGCGCAACGTGCCGCGCATCAGCGTGGACGTGCACGTGTGGCGCGTCGTGAATCGGTGGGGCTACGTGTCGGGGCGCACGCCCGAGGCGACGCTCGCCGCGCTGGAGCGCGTGCTGCCGAAGCGATACTGGATCGAGATCAACCGGCGGCTCGTGCCGTTCGGGAAGCACATCTGCACCGGCATCCGGCCCAAATGCTCGACGTGTCCGGTGCTCGACTATTGCCGTCAGGTGGGAGTGACGGAGCATCGGTGATCGCACCGATGCTCCGTCGTCGTGCCCCTATTTGCGCCGCGCCGTCTTCCGTCCGCCCTTCTTCGCCGCGGACTTGCTGCCGCCCTTCTTGGCGGTGCGCTTGCGCGGCACTTTCGCGCCCTTCTCGCGTGCTTCGCTGAGGCCGATGGCGATCGCCTGCTCGCGGCTCTTCACCGTCCGGCCACTCCTGCCGCTCTTGAGCGTTCCGCTCTTGCGCTTGTGCATCGCGCGCTTGACGCTCTTGCTCGCGGACTTTCCGTACTTGCGCCCTCCGGATTTCTTCGCAGCCATCGGTCACTCTCCGCGTACGGGTCCTCATCGTACAGCGGCGCACGCCCCGGCGCGCGCTTGGCGTGCAGGGGCGCAACGTCCGTTCCAGATCGCTGCTAGAGGCTCGGCGACGGCGCGCTGGCCGCGGTCGTGGCGCTCGCCGCGTGCTGCACGGACGCGATGTGCTCGACCGGCGCGGGCGCTTCCTGGACGACGCTGGCCGGTGCGCGCCGACGCGCGAGGGCGAGCGACGCCTCGAGCGTCGCCATGCAGAAGCCCGACCATGCGAGGCCGATGATGATCCCTCCGAGCACGTCGGACGGGTAGTGCACGCCGAGGTAGAGTCGCGTGAGGCAGATGAGCACGATCATGACCACCGCGAGGATCAGCGTGATCGTGCGCGACCATGCGTGCTTCTGCAGGCGGGCGAGCAGGTAGGCGACGGTGCCGTAGACGACCGTCGCGCTCATCGCGTGCCCCGATGGGAAGGAGGAGCTCGCGGCGTGCGTTCCCCACTCGAAGATGCTGGGGCGCTCGCGGTCGAAGAAGAGCTTGAGGATGTTGTTGAGCAGGATGTTGCCCGCCGTCGCCGCGAGGAGCATGCGCGCCGAGTGCTTGTGCTCCGTGTGCCAGAGGAACGCGGTCGTGATACCGACGACCGTGAGCACGACGATCCCCGTGCCGAGCGGCGTGACCTCCGTCATGATCGTGGTGAGCAGCGGCGTGTGGTGCGCGCCGAGCCAGCGGAGCACGGCGTTGTCGAACGGCTGAGTGTAGCCCTCGCGTACGACCTCGGCCAGCGCGGCGAAGCCAACCGTCCCCGCGATGCCGACGACGGCACCGGCGATGAGGAAGATGCCGACCGCCGTGTAGACCGTGCGTCCGTGCGTGCCCAACTTTCGCAGCGCGCGGAACACCAGGTTCCAGAACAGCACGAGGTGCCCGCGACGCGTGATGCGGCGGTCGCTGCCCGAGTCGACGGGTGGCACTGAGGGGGACGAGCCCGGTGCGGTCATACCAGGTCTGAGTTCAAGTCTCGCGCCGGAACCGCCGGACACTGGCGTCGGCGGGCTCGGCGCGAGAGGATTCCGCGTCACCGGCCGTACGTCTCATTTCCGACGTCGATGGAGCTTTCATTGAGTCTCGCTTTCCGCACCACGCTGCGCATCGGCCTCGCGCTGGCCTCCGGGCTCACGGGCGCGACGGTCGCCCCGAACGTCCACGCCCAGACCCCGACCCCCACCACGACGCCGACGACGGCCGGGCCGGGTGGAGCGATGCGGACGACGCCCCCCGACGTGCGCACGGGACTGAGGCTGCCCGAGATCCAGCTGCACGACCCGTGGATCCTCGCCGACCGGTCGACGCGCACCTACTACCTGTATTCGTCGGCGTCGCCACGAATCACCGGGCAGGGGCGGACCGGGACGTTGTACTACACGAGCAAGGATCTGGCGACGTGGGAGGGACCTCGCATCGCGTTCGTCGCGCCCGAGAGCAGCTGGGCGGACCCGAAGGTCGGTGCGTGGGCGCCCGAGGTGCACGAGTACCAGGGGAAGTACTGGCTGTTCACGACGCTGCACAACCCGAAGCAGCGGCTGGCGACGACGGACACGACGCGTCCGAACCTGTGGCGGGCGACGGTGATCGCGGTGAGCGACTCGCCGGCCGGTCCGTTCACGCTGACGAAGCTCGACGCGCCGGTGACGCCACGCGAGTTCATGACACTCGACGGCACGCTGTACGTCGATCGCGCCGGCGCGCCGTGGATGGTGTACGCGCACGAGTGGATCCAGAAGGTGGACGGCACGATGGAAGCGATCCCGTTGACGCGCGATCTCACCGCGGCGGCGGGTGAGCCCATCCACCTCTTCAAGGCGTCGGATGCTCCGTGGCTCAACGCGCAGATGACGCCGAGCACGCGCGAGAACCACTACGTGACGGACGGACCCGAGCTCTTCCGCACGAAGCGCGGGATGCTGCTGATGCTGTGGGCGAGCTATATGAAGAACGAGCTCGGTCGCAACGGCTACGTGCAGACGCTGGCGCGGTCGAAGTCGGGGGAGCTGAAGGGCCCGTGGGAGCAGCTCGAGCCGCTCGTGGGGAACGACAGCGGGCACGGGATGCTGTTCCGCTCGTTCGACGGGAAGCTGATGCTCGTCGTGCACCAGCCGTTTCAGAACGCGCGCGGAAAGCTGTACGAGATGGAGGATACCGGCGACGGGCTGCGGGTGGTGCGGTATCGGGAGGATCTGAGCGGACCGCCGCTGCCGGCGCAGCGGGGGCAGGCGCCGCGCGGGCAGTGATTCGTGGCTTGCGCGAGGTCGGCGCTAAGTCGTTCGCGCGACGGGCTTTCAGTCGGTCGCGGTATCGTCTGACTTGAGAGCGAGGGTCGCGGGCGGTTACATTCAGGGTTCGGCGCCGTGGCCAAGTGGTAAGGCGGCAGACTGCAAATCTGCTATTCGTCGGTTCGATTCCGACCGGCGCCTCTCAAGAGCAGCTACCAGCTGACAGCTACCTGCTATCAGCAAATCGCAGTACCACGAACATTCGAGGTTTACATGAAGCCGCCGGTCCGATT
>Ga0207662_10000973_pt1 | contig 13321 bp, 12 predicted proteins | sample KBSS33LmetaG_FD_184338 | JGI IMG/M metagenome (GOLD analysis project Ga0207662, IMG submission 184338) | Switchgrass rhizosphere microbial communities from Kellogg Biological Station, Michigan, USA - KBS S3-3L metaG (SPAdes) (version 2) | ecosystem: Host-associated > Plants > Roots >... | reverse complement strand
CCACCTCTACGCCCTCGCAAAAATGAAGTAGCGGAAGCCGGGGGACGGCATAATGTCCCCGCATGTCCGGGCTTGAAATCGCGGGGTTGCTGGCGTCGGCCGCCGCGGCGGGGCTGATCAACGCCGTCGCGGGCGGCGGAACCCTGATCACGTTCCCCACGCTGCTCGCGTTCGGCACGGCGGCGAAGGTCGCCAACGCCACCAGCACCTTCGCGCTCGTCATCGGCACGTTCGGCGGCGTCTTCGGCTACCGGCGCCAGCTCGCGGCGGTGAAGCCGTGGCTCTGGCGCTTCATCCCGCCGAGCATCCTGGGCGGCTGGATCGGCGCGAAGCTCCTCGACTACACCAGCGACCGCGTCTTCTCGAAGCTCGTGCCGTTCCTCATCCTGTTCGCGACGGTCCTCTTCGTCAGCCAGGGGCTGATCAAGAAGATCATGGGCTCCCGGGGGGGCGCGGCGGGAACGGGCGTGATCTGGGCCGCCATCGTCTTCCACTTCGCGGTGTCGATCTACGGCGGCTACTTCGGCGCGGGGATCGGCATCCTGATGCTCGCCGCGCTCGGGCTGATGGGATTCAGCAACATCCACCGCATGAACGGCCTGAAGAACTGGGGCGGCTTCTGCATGAACCTCGTGGCCGCACTGAGCTTCGCCCTGAGCGGCATCGTGCGCTGGCCGGTGGCGCTCGGCATGGCGCTCGGCTCGGTGGCGGGAGGCTACATCGGCGCGCGCGCCGCGCTGAAGGTGCCACAGGAGGTGGTGCGCGGCGCGGTGGCGGCGGTCGGTGTGCTGAGCGGGGTGTGGCTGCTGCTGCGACTCCGGCTCTAGGCCGCCTTCACGCCCGCCAGCCGGCAGACGATCTCCCACTCCTTCGCCGTCACCGGCTGCACGCTGAGCCGACTGCCCTTCTGCAGCAGCACCATCTTCTCGAGTCCCTTCACGCCGCGCAGCTCCGACAGGGTGAGCGGCCTGGGAAGCGGCTCGCGCGCACGGAGGTCGACCATCATCCAGGTCGGCGCGTCGGGCTTGCTCTTCGGATCGTAGTGCGAATCCTGGCGGTCGAACGCCGTGTGATCGGGATAGCTCTCACGCACGACCTCCGCGATGCCGACGATCGCCGCGGGATCGGTGCTCGAGTGATAGAAGAACACCAGATCGCCCAGCTTCATGTCGTCGCGCATCGAGTTGCGCGCCTGGAAGTTGCGCACGCCGTCCCAGGAGGTGGTTCGATCGGGGCTCGCGAGGAGATCGTCGAACGAGAAGGAGTCGGGTTCCGACTTGACCAGCCAGTAGCGGCGCGAGCGCGTTGCGGGAGTCATCGGTGTGAGTGTGGGCGGGTGCGATCATAATGTAGTGGTGCGTGTGCGCCCTTGAAGCAGCACCGTCCGCCCGGCACTATTGGCGCATGCCCACGCTGATCGGCGCCGTCGCCACGCTCACCGCGTTCCTGCGGGGCGCCTTCCTGGTCGGCGGCGTGGTGCTGGGAGCCGTCGCCGCCGCCGACTGGGCGGTGCGCACCCGCCGACTGAATCCATTCGGCAGCGTGGCGCGCTTCCTCAGAGCGCGCGTCGATCCGCAGCTCGTAGGGATCGAGCGCCGCGTGCTGCGCGCGGGCGGCCGTCCCACGGCGACGCCGCTCTGGGCCCTGATGGCCTACGTCATCGCGGCGATGCTGGTGCTCGCTGGGCTGGAGATGATCGCGTCGCTGCTCCGACAGGCGGTGATGGCGACGACGGTCGGCGGCGCCGGGCTGCTACTGCTCGCCGTGCGGTGGACGTTCGGCTTCTTCACCTTCGCGCTGCTCGTCCGCGTCATCTCGTCGTGGATCCCGAGCCTCGAGTCGAGCCCGTGGGTACGGTGGTCGTTCGGTGCGACCGAGTGGATGCTGCGCCCGCTTCGCGCCGTCATCCCCTCGATCAGCGTGATCGACATCACACCGATCGTGGCATACTTCGCGCTTCAGCTTCTCCAGTTCCTCGTCGAGACTATATTGCTCGCCGCGTTGCGTTGAGGTCCGCGTGGATCCGCTGCGAGTGGACGTGAAGGGGACGGTGGTACGCGTCGCGGTGCACGTGCAGCCGCGTGCGTCACGAAGCGAGATCATCGGGCAGCACGGTGCGGCCCTGAAAGTGCGGCTGCAGGCGCCCCCTGTGGACGGGGCCGCGAACGAGGCACTGGTGCGCCTGCTTGCAGATTCGTTGGGTGTGCCGCAAAGATCCGTGCGTGTAGTGGCCGGCGCGACGTCGCGCGCGAAGACGGTGGAGGTCGACGGGACGACGGAGGACGCGGTGCGCGCTCTGGCTTCGCCGCGACGAACGTGACCGGGAGGGAGAACGACTGATGACGCATGTGCTATTGGTCGGTGGAGACGTCGCCCTGCTCGAGGGGCTCGCGCAGTCGCTCGCGGCGCAGGGGCACGCGCCCGCGGTCACGACGAGCCTCGCCGAGGCCCGCGAGCTCGCGTCCACGAAGCCGCCGCTCGCGCTCGTCGTCAGTCGCGCCCTGGCCAGCAGTGCCGGCGCCGAGCTGCTGGCCATCCCGCTCGCGGCCGGGGGCGCCCGGCTCCTCTATCGCGCGGCAACCGTCCCACTCGCCCCACTGCTGCCCGCGTTGCAGCGCTCCGTGCTGGCCGATCTCACGCTGCCGCTCGAGCGCCATCGTCTGTCGGCGCTCGTGCAATCGCTCGGCGAGCGTGCGCGGGCGACGGGTCGCGATCTTCCGCGCCCGTCGGGGGAACACAGCAGCCGCGGCGAGCTGCGCTAGCGGCGCCCCGCCTCGAGCAGCTCGCGGACCTTGTCCGCGAGCGCGTGCGGCATGAAGGGCTTCGCGAGAAAGGGGACCGAGGGATCGAACAACCCGCCGCGCGCCACGTCCTCGGCGTGGCCCGACATGTACAGCACGGGCAGGCCGGGAACGATCGCGTGCACCGCGGCGGCCACCTCGGGACCGAGCATCCCCGGCATCATCACGTCGGTGATCAACACGCCGATCGACGGCGTAGTGCGCGCCAGCTCGACGGCCTGCGCGCCATCGCCGGCCTCGATGACGCGATACCCGTGCATCTCGAGCGCGCGTCGCGCGACACGCCGAACGCCGTCCTCGTCCTCCACCAGCAGCACCACGTCGCCGTGCCGCACGGGCAGCGCCTCGTCTTCCGCGGCGGGCGCCACCTCGGCCGCGCGCGGGAGGTAGACGCTGACCGTCGTCCCCTCGCCCGGTGCGCTCTGCACCCACACGTAGCCGTTGCTCTGCTTCACGATCCCGTACACCGTGGCGAGGCCGAGCCCCGTGCCCTGACCGACTGCCTTCGTCGTGAAGAAGGGGTCGAAGATCCGCGCCTGCGTGGCCGGGTCCATCCCCACGCCGTTGTCGGAGACGTCGAGCCGCACGTACTCGCCGGGCGTGGGCGCGACGCGCCACAGGGTGAACTCGTCGCGCAGGGTGACGTTGCTCGTCCCGATGGTGATGCGGCCGCCGTTGCCGCCGGCGATCGCATCGCGGGCGTTGACGGCGAGGTTGAGGACGATCTGCTCCACCTGCCCCGGATCGGCGTGCACGAAGCCGAGCGCGGGATCGAGCCGCAGCACCAGCTCACCACCCTCACTGACGAGAAGGGCCAGCATCCGCTCCAGGTCGCGCACGCGCGCGTTCAGGTCGATGCGCTCCGGCCGCAGGATCTGGCGTCGGCTGAATGCGAGCAGCTGGGCGGTGAGGGCCGCGGCGCGGTCGGCCGCCTTGACGATCTCGCCGACGAACTCGTGCGATTCGTCGGCCGGTGAGATCGTCATCTGGAGCAGCGCGGCGAAGCCCTTGATCGCGGTCAGCAGGTTGTTGAAGTCGTGGGCGACGCCCCCCGCCAGCAGCCCGACGGCCTCCATCTTCTGCGCCATGCGCAGCTGCGCCTCGAGCCGCCGCTGCTCGGAGACGTCGGCGATCATGCCGATGACGCCGACCACCGTGTCGTCGCGGTCGCGAAGAGGCGCGGTGGAGATCTGGACGTCGAGTACGGTGCCGTCCTTGCGCCGCCGCCGTGCCGCGAGCGAGCGAATCGACTCGCCTTCGAGCTCGCGCGCACGCAGAGTCTCGAACGCCGCGGTCTCCTCCTCGGGGATGGTGGGAAGCGTCCTGCCGAGAACCTCGGAGGACTTCCACTGGAACATCTCCTCGGCGGCGGCGTTCCACATGATCACTTTCGCGTGGTTGTCGAGCACCATGATCGCGAGCGGCGCGCCCGCCACGAGCTCCTCCAGGCGGCGATGTGCCGACAGCATCTCGGCCTCGGAGGCGTCACGCGCCGTCTCGGCGCGGCGGACTTCCGTGACGTCCCGCCAGTAGACGGCCAGACGATCGCCGACGACCATCGCGTCGACCTCGTACCAACGGAGCTGCGAGTCGTCGCGGAAGTCGAAGTGGACCGGGCCACCTCCCGCCCGCACCCGGCGCAGCTCGTCGGCGGCGGCTGAATGCTCGAGCGAGGGGAACGCGGCCCAGACGGAGCGGTCGACCATCGCGGCGGGATCCAATCCCACCTTCGCGACGGCGCTCCGCGCCCGAGCGTTCAGGAACGTGACGCGCCATTCGTCGTCGAGCAGCACGAGCGCGTCACGCAGCCCCTCGACGAACGCGAGCTCGGGGGGCAGAGGTGCGATGGGTGCTGCGCGTTCGGGGGACACTCGGTTGGACAGCACGTCATGAGAGTGTCGACGCGTCGCCCGACGCTCTACAGCGAGCGAGGCAGAGGCGGTGTGGATCGGGCGAAACGCTTGCCCCGGTCGAGACCGGGTGGTATCTATCGAAGGCAAGACAAACTGTCCCTCGTGGCGATTTCCAGCAAATTGCGGCCACGTTAATCCTCTGCTAAAGCGCGAGCCCACACGCCGATCGCGTTTGGGCTCGTTTTGTTGGCGCTCCCTATGACCGAATCTGCCCGTCCATCCCTCTCGCACCCGTACCTCGACGCGCTCGCCGAGCGCGTCCTCGTGTACGACGGCGCAATGGGGACGAACATCCAGCGCCACAACCCGACCCCCGACGACTTCGGCGGGAAGGCGCTCGAGGGGTGCAACGACCACCTCGTCCTGACCCGTCCCGACATCATCCAGTCGATCCACGAGTCGTTCCTCGCCGTGGGGTGCGACGTCGTGGAGACGTGCACCTTCCAGAGCACGCCGCATCGCCTGCGCGAGTGGGGGCTCGAGGAGAAGACTCGCGACATCAACGTGCAGGCGGCGCGGCTGGCGCGCGCGGCGTGCGACAAGCACGCCACCCCGGACCGCCCGCGGTTCGTCGCCGGCTCGATCGGCCCGACGGGGATGCTGCCGTCGAGCAGCGATCCCGCGCTTTCCAACATCACCTTCGAGGCGCTCGCCGAGACCTACTACTGGCAGGCGAAGTACCTCGTCGAGGGCGGCGTCGACGTGCTGCTCGTCGAGACGGCTCAGGACATCCTCGAGGTCAAGGCGGCGCTGACCGGCTTCGAGCGGCTGTTCGCCGAGATCGGCCGGCGCGTGCCCGTGCAGACGCAGGTGACGCTCGACACGAGCGGGCGCATGCTGCTCGGCACCGACATCGCGAGCTCGCTCACCACACTGCAGGCGATGCAGGTGGACGTGATCGGCCTGAACTGCTCGACCGGGCCGGAGCACATGCGCGAGCCGGTGCGCTATCTCACGGAGCACGCCTCCGTACCGATCTCGGTGATCCCGAACGCGGGGCTGCCGCTCAACACGGGGACGGGCGAGGCGGTGTATCCGCTCGAGCCGCTCCCGATGGCGGGGATGCTGCGCGAGTTCGTCGAGCAGTTCGGCGTCCGCATCGTCGGCGGCTGCTGCGGCACGTCGCCGGAGCATCTCGCGGCGATCGTCGCCGCGGTGCACGAGGCGGGGTTCCCGCCGCGGAAGGAGCATCGGCGCGAAGCGCAGGTGTCGTCGGCGATGCGGGCCACCGCGCTGCGCCAGGAGCCCGCGCCGCTGCTCGTGGGAGAGCGCGTGAACTCGCAGGGCTCGCGCAAGGTGAAGCGCCTGCTGCTCGCCGACGACTACGAGGGCATCCTCGACGTCGCGCGCGAGCAGCAGGAGTCGGGCGCACACGTGCTCGACGTCTGCGTCGCGCTGACGGAGCGCGGCGACGAGGCCGAGCAGATGTCGAAGCTCGTCAAGCTGATCTCGATGAGCGTCGAGACGCCGATCATGGTGGACTCCACCGAGGCACCGGTCATCGAGGCGGCGCTCGAGCACATTCCCGGCCGCGCGATCATCAACTCCATCAACATGGAGAATGGCCGCAAGCGGATCGACTCCGTCGTGCCGATCGCGAAGAAGCACGGCGCGGCGCTCGTCGCGCTCACGATCGACCCGGTCGGGATGGCCAAGACGCGCGAGCGGAAGCTCGAGGTGGCGCGCGCGATCTACGACATCGTCGTCGGAGAGTACGGTCTCGCGCCCGAAGACCTGATCTACGACGCGCTCACGTTCACGCTCGCCACCGGCGATGCGGAGTGGATCGACAGCGCGAAGGAGACGATCGAGGGGATTCGCCTGATCAAGCGTGAGCTGCCGGGAGTGTTCACGATCCTCGGCGTCTCCAACGTCAGCTTCGGGCTGGATCCGGCCGCGCGCTACGTGCTCAACTCGGTGTTCCTGCACCACTGCGTCTCGGCGGGCCTCGACGCGGCGATCGTCAATCCGGCGCACATCACGCCGTACGCCGAGATCAGCGCCGAGCACCGCGCGCTGGCCGACGATCTCGTGTTCAATCGCCGCCCGGACGCGCTGCAGCGGTTCATCGAAGGCTTTTCCGCCGCCACCGACCAGGACACCAGCGCCGCGAAGGAAGACCCGACGGCGGGAATGACGCCGGAGCAGCGCGTGCACTGGATGGTGCTGCACCGCAAGAAGGAAGGGATCGAGGAGGCGCTCGACGCGGCCGGCGTGCGCGAGAATCCCGTGCGCGTGCTGAACGACGTGCTGCTGCCCGCGATGAAGGACGTCGGCGACAAGTTCGGCGCCGGTGAGCTCATCCTCCCCTTCGTGCTCCAGAGCGCGGAGGTGATGAAGAAGGCGGTGAAGCACCTCGAGGAGTTCCTCGAGAAGGCGGAAGGCTATACGAAGGGCAAGGTCGTGCTGGCCACCGTGTACGGCGACGTGCACGACATCGGCAAGTCGCTCGTCAACACGATCCTCAGCAACAACGGCTACACGGTGTTCGACCTCGGCAAGCAGGTGCCGGTGAACACGATCATCGAGAAGGCGCAGGAGGTGGGCGCCGACGCGATCGGGCTCTCCGCGCTGCTCGTAAGCACGAGCAAGCAGATGCCGCTGTGCGTGCAGGAGCTCGACAAGCGCGGCATCCAGATCCCGGTGCTGATCGGCGGCGCAGCGATCAACCGCCGGTTCGGCCGCCGCGCGCTGTTCGTCGAGCCGGAGCGCGCGTACGAGTCGGGAGTCTTCTACTGCAAGGACGCGTTCGAGGGGCTGGAGACGATGGACGCGCTCCAGGGCGGCAGCGACCGCCGCGAGGAAGCGATCGCCCGCCTCATCTCCGAGGCGCGAAGCGACACGTTCCTGCACGGCAACGTCGGCAAGGACAAGGCGCAGGGAATCGAGGGGGGCGAGCGGAGTGACGTGTCGCACGATCACGCCGTGCCCGCCGCGCCGTTCTTCGGCACGCGCGTGCTCGAGGACATCCCGCTCGACGAGGTGTTCGATCTCCTCGACCTCGACGAGCTGTATCGCCTGCAGTGGGGCGGACGCGGCTCGGGGCCCGAGTACGAGCGGATGGTGCGGGAGGAGTTCGAGCCGGCTCTCGCGCGGTTGAAGGCCGAGGCCAAGGCCGAAGGATGGCTGCAACCGAAGGCGGTGTACGGCTACTTCCCCACGCAGAGCGTCGGCAACGACCTGATCGTCTACGAGCCCGAGCCGTACCAGCGCGACGGGTCGCTCGTCGAGAAGTCGCGGTTCCACTTTCCGCGGCAGGAAGGGCGCGAGCGGCTGTGCATCGCCGACTACTTCCGCTCGTCCACGAGCGGCGACGTCGACGTCGTCGCGTTCCAGGTCGTCACGGTGGGAGACGAGGCGACGCGCCGGTTCGAGCAGCAGCAGGCAGCGGGCGAGTACAGCGAGGCGTTCTACGCGCACGGACTCGCCGTCGAGAGCGCGGAGGCGGTGGCCGAGTGGATGCACCGCCGGATCCGCCGCGAGCTCGGGATCCCGGGAGGACGCGGCAAGCGGTATTCGTGGGGCTACGGCGCGTGTCCCGACCTCGAGGACCACGCGCAGCTGTTCAAGCTCCTTCCCGCCGAGGAGGCGCTCGGGATGGAGCTGACGTCGGCGTACCAGCTGATCCCCGAGCAGAGCACCGCCGCCGTGATCGTGCACCACCCGCAGGCCAAGTACTACGCCGTGCGCACCGCCGCCGAGAGCGCCGGCGCCGGCGTCTGATCACCGCATCGTCGTCTCATCGGAGGCACCCATGACCTCGCCCGCGCTGGCCCGTCTCGTCGACCCCGATTCGCTCGTGCTGTTCGACGGCGCGATGGGGACGATGCTGTACGCCAAGGGCGTGTTCATCAACCAGTGCTACGACGAGCTGAACGTGCGTGCCCCCGATCTCGTGCGCGACGTGCACCGTGCGTACGTGAAGGCAGGCGCGGAGGTCCTGGAGACGAACAGCTTCGGCGCGAACCGCGTGAAGCTCCAGCAGTTCGGCCTCGCCGAGCAGGTGCACGAGCTGAATCGCCGCGCGGCGGAGCTGGCGCGCGAAGCCGCCGAGCAGGGTCGCGACGTGCTCGTGGCCGGCGCGGTGGGACCGCTCGGCGTGCGGATCGAGCCGTACGGCCCGACGTCGCGCGAGGAAGCGCGTGCGTTCTTTCGCGAGCAGATGGAGGGGCTGAAGGCGGGGGGCGCCGACTGCTTCATCCTCGAGACGTTCGGCGACATCGAGGAGCTGGGCCAGGCGATCGCCGCGGCGCGCGACGTCGATCCGGCGATGCCGGTGATCGCGCAGATGACGATCGGCGCGGACGGTCTCACGCCGTACGGCGCGACACCGGAGGACGTCGTGCACGCGCTCGACCGGTTCGGCGCCGACGTGATCGGCCTCAACTGCTCCGTGGGACCGCAGACGATCCTCGAGGCGATCGAGAAGATGGCGCCGCTGACGCGCCGGAAGCTCAGCGCGCAGCCGAACGCCGGGATGCCGCGCGACGTCGGCGGGCGCAGCATGTACATGGCGAGCGCCGAGTACATGGCGGAGTACGCGCGCCACCTCGTGCACGCCGGCGCGAAGGTCGTCGGTGGCTGCTGCGGCACCACGCCCGAACACATCCGCGCGATGTGCGAGTTCGTGCGTCCGCTGAGCCCGCGCTTCGCGCAGTCGGGTGGAGGCGTGTCCTCGGTCGCCGCGCCGCCGGTGCTGCGCGACCCGTCCCATCGTGCGCCCGACATACAGGCGGTGCCGCTGGCGCAGCGATCGAAATGGGGGGCGAAGCTCGCCGCCGGCGCGTTCGTCACCTCGGTGGAGATCGTGCCGCCGCGCGGTGTGGACGCCACGCGGATGCTCACCGACGTGCGGAAGCTCAAGGTCGCGAACGTCGATGCGGTGAACGTGCCGGACGGACCGCGCGCGCAGAGCCGCATGGGCGCGCTGCTCACGTCGCTGCTCATCGAGCAGCAGGTGGGGATCGAGACCGTCACGCATTACGCCTGCCGCGACCGCAACCTGCTCGGCATGCTGAGCGACCTGCTCGGCGCGTCGGCGATCGGCCTGCGCAACATGCTGCTGATCACCGGGGATCCGCCGAAGATGGGCCCCTATCCGAGCGCGACGGCGGTGTTCGACATCGACGCGATCGGGCTGACGAACCTCGTGCGCAACCTCAACCACGGCCGCGATCCGGGGGACAACGCGATCGGGAAGCCGACGCAGTTCGTCATCGGCGTGGGAGTGAACCCGGCGCCGATCGACCTCGAGCACGAGCTGAAGCGCTTCGCCTGGAAGGTCGAGGCGGGCGCGGAGTTCGCGGTGACGCAACCCGTGTTCGATTCGACGCAGCTCGAGAACTTCCTCCGCCGCACCGAGGGACAGCGGCCGCCGATCGTCGCCGGCATCTGGCCGCTGGTGAGCGTGCGCAACGCGGAGTTCCTCGCCAACGAGGTGCCGGGGGTCAGCGTGCCCGACGCCGTGATCGAGCGCATGCGGAAGGCGAGCGACAAGTCGAAGGAGCACGCCGTGGCCGAAGGGATCGCCATCGCACGCGAGATGCTCGACCGCGTGCGTGGCGGCGTGCAGGGCGTGCAGGTCTCGGCGCCGTTCGGGAAGGTGGAGCTGGCGCTCGAGGTGTTCGGCGATACGCTCGTGCCCGCGGCGCACGAATCGGCCGTCGCGAGCGCGTCGGTCCCGGCGTAGCATGAAGAGCGGGTCGCTCGCCGCACACGAATAAAAAGCGCGCCGGCACCGTCTGCCGTCGCGTCGCCGTTCTCGTTCTCGGCTACTCTTCACGATCAGGAGCACATTTACCATGCGTGTGACTTCACCTCGCAGCTTCGCCTTTGCGACGGCTCTCGTGTTCGCCGTCGCCGGTTCGGCCGGCGCCCAGGGTGCGGGCCGTTTCTCGCTCACGAGCCCGGACATCAAGCCGGGTGGAACGATCCCCACGCGCCACGTCGCGAACGTCATGGGATGCCCTGGGCAGAACGTGTCGCCCGCGCTCAGCTGGAGCGGCGCGCCGGCGGGCACGAAGAGCTTCGTCGTCACGACGTACGATCCGGATGCGCCGACCGGGAGCGGCTTCTGGCACTGGGTCGTGTACAACATCCCCGCGAGCACGACCTCGCTGCCGGCGGGCGCCGGCGATCCGAAGGGCGCCGGACTGCCGAGCGGCGCGACGCAGGGCAACACCGACCTCGCACAGCCGGGCTACCTCGGACCGTGCCCGCCGGCGGGGGACAAGCCACACCGGTACATCTTCACCGTCTACGCGCTGAAGACCGCGAAGCTCGAGCTGCCGGCGAACGCCACGGCCGCCTATGTGGGCTTCAACGTGCACGCGAACCAGCTGGCGAAAGCCACGCTCACGGCGAAGTGGGGCCGATAGCGCTCGGCTCCATCTCGAGCTGAAACGCGTCACGAAAAGCAGAGCGGCGCTCGTCGGATGACGAGCGCCGCTTCGCTTTGCTCATGTCGCTACCGGCCGAACGGCGAGTGCAGCGAGAGGCCGAGGTCGAAGGTGAAGTAGTCCACTCCCTGATTGTCGGTCGTGGCCGTCGACGTCACGCCGTGCATCATGGCCTCCGAAGAATGCCGGTGAGTGGGAAACATCCGATCATGAGCAGCGCTCACGCGCCGCACAACGGACGACGTCACTGACCGACGATCCCTCTCACTCCATAGGTCGCGCTCGCCACAGCGCTCTCGATGAGCTCCAGCCGGCGCGGTCCCCCGCCGTGCAGCGAGCCGTGGGGGAAGCTCAGCTCCCACAGGCGGCCATCGCGCGGGTCCTGGTAGAGCTGGCGCCAGCCCCCTTCGGCGACGCCTAGCAGGGTGAGGCGGCGCGACACGAGCCAGAAGATGCGCTCGTCGACTTCGTCGTGCACCGCTCCCGTTGCGGCATCGTTCCATGACCCGACCAGCAGGCGCTCGTCGGGCGCGAGGTCATGGAACGACGACGTCACCGCGGGGAGGCCCCGTCGCTCATGGCCTCGGCTGGCTCGAGGGAGGGACCATTCCCCGGATGCGGAAGTAGGTCACGATGTTCCCGTAGTGCTCGCCGTCGTGGGTCGCGTTGAGCGCGAGCGCCCACATGCGAGTCTGCTTCTCACCGAACAGCGTGGTCGTCTGCGCCGCAGCCGCGTCGGTCAGTGCGTAGGCGCGACGGCAGTACTCGGACGAGGCACGCAACGCGGCGACGAGCTGTGCCTTGGTCGTCATCGACTTCTCGATCTCGTCCTCGCTCCGCTCGGCCTCGCCGAGGGCCGCCGCGCAGAAGGCGTTCTGCGATCCGGCCACGTGTCCGATCAGCTGACCGAAGGTGCGCACCGTCGCGACCGGCCGGAACGCATAGCCGGAGTCCGGCATCTGCTCAGCCGCACGCAGGAGGTAGCCGCTCTGGCCCTCCCACATGTTCCGGATCGCGGCCACACCCGGATTGGCGGGCGCGGGCGAGTTCTGGGCAAGGGCGGGAGCGGACACGGCGAGCACGAGCAGGAGGAGTAGCCGTTTCATGGGAGGTCCGGGGCGGGTGGGAGGACGGGGGGGGCGGCCAAGGTACGGACGCGTCGCCGCCATCACCAGTCGACTCCAGCGCCGCACGCGGGTGGGAAGGGTTCCGAGCGTTTGTAATGGAGTGCAACAAATACACATTTTATGAAGCATTCTGCAATTTTCTGTGGGCAATGGCCACCAAATGAGCAGATTTGGTGCATATTGTGCACAGAATGGTTGACACTCCGCTTATGCAGGCATATGCTGCCTCAGGAGCGACTCAACCACGATACCGGATCCAGTGCCCACTTTCGCACCCATCGCGACGACGGACACCGAGACCCACTGCCCATACTGCGCCTTCCAATGCGGAATACGGCTCAGTGCGGCAGAGACGGGGGTCGTCGTGGCGGGCGATCCGACGTTTCCCGTCAACAAGGGAGCGCTCTGCATCAAGGGCTTCACGGCGAGCGAAACGCTCGGCCACCCTGATCGGCTGCTCACTCCCCTGATCCGCAGCGGCCGCGGAACCCTCGAGCCCGCCCCGTGGGACGCGGCGCTCGACCGGATCGCCTCGGGGATCCGAGCCGTCCAGGAACGACACGGTCCCGACGCCGTCGGCGTGTTCGGCGGCGGGTCGCTGACCAATGAGAAGGCGTATCTCCTCGGCAAGTTCGCGCGCGTCGGGCTGCGGACGCGGAACATCGACTACAACGGCCGCTTCTGCATGTCGAGCGCGGCCGGCGCGGCGATCAAGGCACTCGGCGTCGATCGCGGTCTTCCCTTCCCCGTCGAGGACAACGCGCGGGCCGACGTCATCCTGCTCGTGGGAAGCAATCCGGCGGAGACCATGCCGCCACTCATGCAGTACTTCCAGGCACAGCGCGCGGCGGGCGGCACGCTGATCGTCGTCGATCCCAGGCGCACGCTCACGGCGCAGGGCGCCACGCTGCACCTGCGGCTCACGCCGGGAACCGACGCGGCGCTCGCCAACGGCCTGCTTCATCTATTGGTGAAGCGGGGCGCGGTGGACCTCGACTTCGTGCGCGATCGCACGGAAGGGTTCGAGCAGCTGCGCGGCGTGCTCGCCACGTACTGGCCCGAGCGCGTCGAGAAGATCACCG
>Ga0207662_10000972_pt1 | contig 13325 bp, 10 predicted proteins | sample KBSS33LmetaG_FD_184338 | JGI IMG/M metagenome (GOLD analysis project Ga0207662, IMG submission 184338) | Switchgrass rhizosphere microbial communities from Kellogg Biological Station, Michigan, USA - KBS S3-3L metaG (SPAdes) (version 2) | ecosystem: Host-associated > Plants > Roots >... | reverse complement strand
ATTTGCCGCCAACGCCAGTCAATGACGCTATCCTGCGCGCGGGCTACCGGGCGCGGCTGCTTGTGCCGCTTGTGCGCTCCGGTGAGGTAATGGGGGCGCTGGTTGTACGCCGAAAGACGCCCGGCGAGTTTACCGCAAGCATGGTCGAATTGCTCAAGACTTTCGCGGCCCAGTCGGTGCTGGCGATTCAGAATGCGCGCCTATTCCGCGAGATCGAGGAGAAGAGCCGCCAGCTTGCTATGGCGAGTGAACACAAGTCGCAGTTCGTTTCAAGTGTCAGCCACGAGCTGCGCACGCCGCTCAACGCCATTATCGGGCTTACCGAGATGATGGTGACGAATGCGGCGCGCTTCGGCACTGAGAAGGCGCTGGAGCCGTTACAACGCGTGAACCGCGCCGGAACGCACCTGCTTGGCCTCATCAATCAGGTGCTCGACCTATCGAAAATCGAGGCAGGCAAACTTGAGCTTAATCCACAAACAGTGGAGCTCGCGCCCCTGATCAATGAGGTCGTCGGGACCGTGCGGCAGTTTGCCGAGCAGAACAACAACCGCCTCACAGCCGAGGCCCCGGGCGATCTTGGCTCTCTCAGCGTTGACCCCATGCGCCTGCGGCAAATCCTGTTCAATCTATTGAGCAATGCCTGCAAGTTCACCAAAGGGGGAAAAGTCAATCTCAAGGCGCGAAGGCTGGTCGAGGGACGTGACTGGATCGAGATCGCAGTGGCCGATACCGGCATCGGCATGACCCCGGAGCAGCAGGTGAAGCTGTTCGAGGAATTTACTCAGGCCGATAGGACAACCGCGCAGCGCTTCGGCGGCACCGGGCTGGGTCTTGCCATCAGCCGCAAGCTCGCGCGCATGATGGGCGGCGACGTTACGGTGGCGAGCGAGCCGGGCAAGGGCTCGGTGTTTACAGTACGCCTGCCGGGCGGCGGCAATAGCTAAACCTAAATGCTACCAAGACTTGCTGCACTGCGCGCGCCGGTGGCAGACACTGGCGTTCAGAACAATTCAGGCCCGTCCCAAGGACCTGCGAACCTGCGCGGATAGGCTCCTGATGCGTCAAACCGCCTGCGCCCGGCCGTTTCTACCTGCTATGGTAGGCGGCGGCACCCGTGGGAGGGGGCCCCCATGTTCGGCATGAGGCGGCGAGACTTTGTAGCGCTGCTCGGCGGCGCGGCTGCGTGGCCGCTGGCCGCCGCGGGCGCGCAGCAATCCGCGATGCCAGTGGTCGGCGTTCTCAGCAGTCAGTCGCAGGAGTCAGAGGCCGCGGTATTGGCGTCATGGGGCCAGGCATTGAATGAGAGCGGCTATGTCAGCGGCCGAAACGTAGAATTCGAGTATCGATTTGCGGATGGCCAGCTCGATCGTCTGTCGATGTTGGCCGCCGAACTTGTTCGGCTGCAGGTGACGGTGCTCGTCGCAAACACCACGCCTCCGGCTTTTGCAGCCAAGGCAGCGACTGCGACGATACCAGTCGTATTTGTGACCGGGGTCGATCCTGTCGAAGTGGGGTTAGTCCAAAGCTTCAATCGACCCGGCGCAAACGTCACGGGGGTCACGTTCCTTTCCAACAAGCTGGTCGCGAAGCGGCTGGAGCTGTTGGCTTCGCTCGTGTCAGGAAGCGCGCCGATAGGCATGTTGGCGCATGCGCGTAATCCCAACACGGTCACCGATGTCCGAGATGCCCTGGCTACGGCCGCGGCGTTAGGAAGGACGTTGCACGTCCAGAGGGTCGCGAGCGTAAGTGAACTTCATTCCGCGGTTAACGCACTGGTCCAGCAAGGTGTAGCGACTCTGTTCATTGCACCACAGGCGGATTTTAGACTTTGGCGAGAGCCAATTCTGGCGCTGGCGGAGCGCCATAGGTTGCCTACCAGTTTCTCAAATAGCGACTTCGTTATCGCCGGAGGGCTGATGAGCTATGGCCCCAAGCAAGCCGAATCCTATCGTGACGCCGGCATTTACACTGCCCGCATCCTTAGGGGTGAGAAACCGGCGGAGCTGCCTGTGCTCGTATCGACCAGTTTCAATTTTGCGATCAATCTCAAGACTGCGAAGGCTCTCGACCTGACAATCCCGCCGACCATGCTCGCCCTTGCCACCGAGGTTATCGAGTGACGCGGCGGGAGTTTATCAGGCTGCTTGGTGGCGCGGCCGCGGTGTGGCCGCTTGCGGCGCGCGCACAGCAGCCCGGTCGGATACGGCGCGTTGGCGTGCTGATGCTATATGTCGAGAACGATCCGGAAGGACAGGCTCGCGCTACGGCGTTCCGGCAAGGGCTCGAGAAGCGGGGATGGACCGTCGGCCGCGACCTTCAGATCGATTACCATTGGGGTGTGGGCGACGGCGACTGGATACGATCTGCAGCCGCAGGATTGTTGACCGAGGCACCGGACGTGATTCTGGCCAATGGCGGCGCGGCGGCACGGGCAGTGCAACAGTCGACCCGCGCGGTTCCAGTCGTTTTCATCGGCGGGGCCGATCCAATGGCGGACGGTTTGGTGCAAGGCCTAGCACGTCCGGGCGGCAACCTCACCGGTTTCACGACCTTGGAGACGAGCGTTGGCGCGAAGCTCCTGGAGCTGCTCAAGGACATCGCACCGCGCCTCACGCGCATCGCAGTCTTGATCAATCCGGACAACCCCGGCTCCCCACGGCTTTCGGAATCAGCGGCATCCGCGGCGCGAAAGTTTGCCGTGGACGTGGTCGCACTCCCGGTTCGCAATTCCGCGGAGATCGAAGCTGCGATGGCGAGGTGGGGACGCGAGCCGGGCGCCGGCTTGATCGTGCCACCGGATCCCTCCACAAACTCTTACCGCCAGCTCATCGTCGAGTTGGCGTCGCGCTACCGCATACCCGCAATTCACACATTGCGCGCCGCCGCCGTTGATGGCGCCTTGATGTCATACGGCGTCGACATCCCTAGTCTGCACCGGGAGGCGGCTTCGTATGTGGACCGCATTCTCAAAGGTGAGAAGCCCGCCGACCTGCCGGTGCAACAACCGACCAAGTTCGAGTTCGTCATCAATCTCAAGACCGCGAAGACGCTCGGCCTCGAGGTGCCGCCGACGCTGCTCGCCCGCGCCGACGAGGTGATCGAATAGCATTGCGATTGCTGCATCTGCTCGCGACCGGTTATGGCACGAATGCGAAGTCCCGCGATGTCTGCTTTGTCGCCGCTCTTGGGGGATGAGCGGACGTAACGCGCACATCGCTTGAACGACGTGAATGACCCGTAGCCGACGTAGGCCGCATTGAAATCCCGCAGTGCAGCGCTCTCCCGCATAGCTTTAATGTGCTATCGTATGATTAGGAGCGTAGGAGCGGGAACCAACTCCTCATCGCCCCTGGGAAGAAGCCCAGGAGGAAGCTCCATGTTCGACATGAGAAGGCGGGAGTTCGTCACTCTGCTCGGCGGCGCCGCGGCAGCGTGGTCGCTCGCGGCGCACGCGCAGACGCCGAAAGCCGGCTACCCAACCAAACCCGTGCGCGTCATTGTGCCGGTCGCGGCGGGAGGTCCGACGGATATTGTCGCGCGCATGCTCGCAGACAAGCTTTCAGCGATGTGGGGCCAGCAGGTGTTCATCGAGAATAAGCCAGGCGCCGGCAACAACATCGGCGCCGAATACGTGGCAAGGTCCGATGCCGACGGATATACCATCTTATTCGACCCCGGCTCTATTGCAGCGAACACTAGCCTCTATCGCAAGCTTAGCTACGACGCGATTGCGGATTTTGCGCCGATCTCGCTTGTCACCCGGGTGGAATATTTCATGTTCGTGCCGAATTCCTCACCGGCGCATTCCCTTAAAGAATTCGTCGACTATGTAAGATCCCGACCGGGTCAACTCACGATGGCATCGCCAGGCACTGGCAGTGCGCCGTACCTGGCCGAGATGCTGTTCCTTCAGATGGCCGACATGAAGATGACGCACGTGCCCTATCGGGGCGCAGCGCCTGCTTTCTCGGACCTCATACCGGGTCGCGTCGATTGCTACTTCGGCAGCGGCACATTGCTTTCGTACTCGCGGTCGGGGCAGGTTCGCCTCCTGGCGAGCACTGGCCCGACGCGGAATATGGCAACCCCGGATGTGCCCGCCATCGCCGAGTATGTCCCAGGTTACGAAGTTGTGTCGTCGCAGGCGCTGTTCGTTCCGGCCAAGACACCACGTGAGACCGTCCGCAAGATCAGCGCTGATACCAATACAGTGCTGGCCGATCCGGCGATCAGAGACAAGCTGGCAGAAACCGGCTACGTGGCGGGGGGTTCTTCGCCCGAGGAGCTGGGAAAGCTGCTCAGGTCGGAAATCGCCCGATGGAGCGCACTCATCAAGTCAGTCGGCATCACACTCGACTAATCATTAGCGCACAAATGCCGATGTTTTTGCTGCGGCGCGTTAGGTCGCGATTGGCACTTTTGAGACGTCCACGGGTGTTCAGCTACACGGCCGCTTTCAAGGGGTAACCCGGACATTGGGCCGACGTCGTTCCAGGGCCGCGTTTGACCCAAAGCCGACCTCCGTTGAATGCTAAGTGACGGGCTGTGTCCCGCGGAGCCGTTTTGCCATCCGACAGCTTGAGTTCGTGAAAAAGCCGCCCGTTGGTAACCCCTGCTCCTCATACCCTGCCGAAAGATAAAACAGGCGAGCCGTTCCCGTACTGGTGAGGACGCACCGCTCGTTGCCAAGCTCCGCAGCCTTGGCCTCAAGACGTTGCAAGAGAGCCTTGCTGACGCCGCGGAAGCGAACGTCGGGCGATACGTAGTTGAGTGTGACCTCGCCGCAGCTGGTCACACAGGCAACCCCAAGAATGGCATCGCCATCGGTCGCAACAAACATGTGGTTGTCGGGCTTCGCAATCCACAAGCTCAGGTTTGCCGGTGTTTTGTTGGCGAGCCACTTTTGCAAGGTGGCCGGGTCGTCCTGGTAGTCGGCGAGGCAAAGCTCCGTAATTGAACGTCGCACCACGACGCACGCTTGGGGAGCGTCCTCTATGCGGGCTGCTCGGATTTGCATAACGCAATGATGTAGTGCTCAGGATATGATCGCAAGCGTCAGCTGCTCATCAGAGGTCTGTTAATGGCACTTTCGAGACGTACGCCGATGTCCGCTATTCCGCTGCTTTAGGGGGATGAGCGGAAGTAACTCGTGCATCGCGGAAATGACGCGAATGACCCAACTGAGACATGGGCGGCTCAAGACTTTCGCAGCACAAAAGCAGTGTTCGTTCCTTCGCTAAAGCGTGCTATCGTTTTATTGGCATGCACACGACCTCCGGCGGGAGGGATCGCATGGCAATCCACATCGGACGGCGAGAATTCATATTCACACTGGGCGGCGCTGCGGCGGCGTGGCCGCTCGCGGCGCGCGGGCAGCAGCCGGCGATGCCGGTGATCGGGTTCCTCGACATTCGTTCCGCCGCAGAGAACACGCGTACCGTCGCTGAGTTTCGTCAGGGCCTGGCCGAAGCCGGCTACATCGAGGGTCGCAATGTGGCAATTGAATACCGATGGGCGGAGGGGCGCTTCGACCGGCTAGCGGCGCTGGCGGAAGATCTGGTTCGCCGTCAGGCCACCGTGATCGTCGCGACCGGCGCAATCGGCACAGCACTTGCGGCAAAGGCGGCCACATCGACGATTCCCATCGTCTTCCTGAATGGCAGCGATCCGGTGAAATACGGCCTCGTCGCCAGCTTCAACCGGCCGGGCGGCAACGTTACTGGTGTCAACATCCGTGCCATAGAGATCGCGAATAAGCGCGTCCAGTTCCTGAGCGAGCTGGTGCCCCAAGCGACGACGATCGCGTACCTTTCCGCCGGTGCGCGGTTCCTGGCATTCGAAGAGCAGAAAAACAACATGCTCGAAGCCGCGCATGCGCTAGGGCGTCAAGCCATTGTCCTGGAGTGTCGCAGCGGGGATGATTTCGAGGCGGTCTTCGCGACTCTGGTGGAACGCGGAGCCGGCGCGTTCGTCGTCGGTGTCTTTCCTCTTTTCTACGAACTGCGCAATCGCAACAAGATTTTAGAGTTGGCATCGCGACATAAAATTCCTGGGATATATCCCCATAGAATGTACGTCGCTGCCGGCGGCCTGATGAGCTATGACGCCGACGTTGCTGCTTATCGCGAAGTCGGCCTGAATTATGTCGGGCGTATTCTGAGAGGCGCCGTCCCGGCCGAGCTGCCAGTCCAGCAGGCGACAAAATTCAGTCTCGCCATCAACCTCAAAACCGCAAGAGGACTCGGCCTGGCGGTACCTCAGACGTTGCTGGTGGCAGCGAACGAGGTGTTTGAATGACCGTGCAGACAGCAGCCTTTGGCATGTAGAATGTCCGCCCTGCGGACGCTAACGGCGGGTAAGCAGACGTGCCCGGACATTCCAAAATCGACGCGAATGACCCGATTCGGAAATCGGGGCGATCGGCAGGCCACACCGTTCGGCCAATCGTGCAGACCAGCACCTCGATTCAATACGATTCAGCCCAGCCCATAAGACTTGAAGGTGGCTCCGTGGCAGGCTGAGCGTGCGGTAGACCTCTGCGGAGGCGCAGCCCCGTGTTCGACGCCAGGCGCCGCGAGATCATCACGCTGCTCGGCGGCGCAGCAGCATCGTGGCCCCTCGCGGCGCGGGCGCAGCAGGCTCGCAAGGTGCCGATGGTCGGCTTTTAGGCCAGAGCACGCCTTTGGGCGAAAGCGCGCGGTCAGCCGCATTCGCGCAGCGACTCCGCGAGCTCGGCTGGGTCGAGGGCCGCAACGTGGCGATTGAATATCGTGGGGCGGAGGGGCGAAACGATAGACTGCCCGACATGGCCGCCGATCTGGTTCAGCGTCGCGTGGCAGTGATCGTGGCGGCCGACGGCACGGCGGCGGCGCTAGCCGCCAAGGCGGCGACTCCAACGATCCCGATCGTTTTCAATGTGGGCGCCGACCCCGTCGAGGTTAGATTGGTTGCGAGCCTCGGCCGGCCGGGCGAACAGCGAACAGGGCAGCACCGCTGCCCGAATCAGAACAATTCAGGATTGCGCCAAGGACGTGAGCTCAGCTCGGGCGCATGGTGTCCGAACTAACAGGCATGCTCGTCGATCGGACGCCGGAAGAGTGACAGCATGACGTGCCCGGCCGCGGTCATCGGTTGCACGGGTTTCAATTTTGGCTCCGCAGGTCAGGCGGCATTGCCGCCTGACGATCGCGAACCGGGCCCCTCAGGTTCCTTCGCAAGAGTGATCCTCCTCATACTCGCGGCTCTTGGTCCGGCGCACTACTCGCCGGTTGGTCGCTGCCCTGACAACACTGGGAGTATGCACCATGGCAAAACATACCGGATTCCCCCGTTCCATCTTCGACGATGACGACGTCTTCGACTTCGGCCACGTCAAGGATGACGTCCTCGGCTTCCCCGGCTGGGGTGGCCGCGATGACCGCGGTCATGATGATCATGGACACCATCACCACCAAGGGCGAGGCCACCACGACCATGATGATCATGGGCACCATCACGACGACGGGAAGGAACCTATCTCTCCGCTGCCCTACAACGCGGCAGCCTTTCCTGACGGCGTCTCGTCCGGAGACGTGACGCAGACGTCGGCGGTGCTTTGGGCCCGCGCCGGGCATACCGGGAAGGTGACGTTCCAGGTCGCGACCGATGCCGATTTTCGTCACATCATCGACGTCGTGACGGTCAACGCCGGCAACACGCTGGTGCCGGCCAAGGTCGAGGTCGACGGCTTGCACCCGGATCAGCGCTATTACTACCGCGCAGTGGATGCGAGCGGCCACATGGCCGAGGGCACTCTCGAAACTTCGGCAAAGCTCGGCCAGCACGTGGGCTTCGCCTTCGGCGCCGCAGGCGATTCGCAGGGCGAACTCGCCCCGTATCCCTCGATCAAGAATGCGCCGACCGCCGGCCTCGATCTGTTCGTCAAGCTGGGGGACATCCCTTACGCCGATGCACCGTCTCCGGCTGGCCCCCCTGCGCAGACGCTTCAGGAGTTCGAAACCAAGAACAACGAGATCTACAGCTCGCATCTCGGCATCAACTCTTGGGCCGCCCTGCAGTCGACCACCCCCGTTCAGTCGGTGATCGACGACGACGAGGTCGCCAACGATTTTGCCGGCGGCGCATTGGCGAGCTCTGATCCGCGATTTGCCGGCCCGGGCACCTATGTCAACGATACCCCTCTGTTTCAAAACGCAGTGACCGCCTTCGAGCAGTACAACGCGATCCAGACGAAGGTCTACTCCGGCACCGGGGATCCGCGGTTAGACGGCAAACCCGATCTCTATCGCTACGACATCCACGGGTCGGACGCCGCGATCTTCATGGTCGATACACGTACTTTTCGCGACGCTCAGCTCCCCGAGCCCTCACTGATCGACACACCCCAGATCCTGGCGGCCGCATTCAACCCGACCCGGACGATACTCGGCGGGACCCAACTTACCCGGCTCGAGCACGATTTACTCGATGCCCAGAGCAAGGGCGTTACGTGGAAGTTCGTGAACATCTCCGTGCCGATCGAGAATTTCGGCCCGATCGGGATAGCAGGTCGCTTCGAAGGGTACGCGGCGGAGCGTAGCGAGCTGCTGAAGTTTATCAACGCTCATCATATCGAGAACGTCGTGTTCGTGTCTGCCGACAACCACCTGTTCTCGGTGAACAATTTGACTTATCAGGATTTTTTTGGCGGGCCGCAGATCGTCACGAGCGCCATAGAGGTCGACACCATGGCGGTCGCGTCCCCCCTGATCGTCACAGCGATCCCGGCGCTTCTGGCTCAGGCGGGCGTTTTGCCGCCTGCGCAATTGGCGCTCTACAATCAGCTGCCGCCGTCCGGCAAGGATGATTTTCTGAAGACGCTGATCGACAAGACGTTCCTGGCTCCCCTCGGCTATGATCCGATCGGTCTCGACGACAATCTGCCGGTCGCCGCTTTCAACAATCATGCGCAGTTGCTGCAGGGCAGCTACTTTGTGTCGAACGATTTCGGTTGGACCGAGTTCAAGGTCGACCCAAGCGATGAAAGCCTGCTCGTCACGACGTACGGCATCCCCGCCTATACGGCGACCGACCTCGCGAGCAACCCCGGCGCTATCCTCGCCAGCACGCCGACGATCGTCAGCCAGTTTCGGCTCACGCCGGCGACCGAGCACTCCGAAAATGAATCCACTGACATTTCCAACCTTGTCGCGTTCGGTGATAGTTTGTCGGATAACGGCAACCTGTTCAAACTGATTGGGTCTCCTCCACCTCCGGCTTGGGAGGGCCGATCTTCCAATGGCCCAGTCTACGTGGAGCAGCTCGCTCAATTGCTCAATGTCCCGCTCGATGATCTGGCCGTTGCAGCCGCCGAGGCGAGCGACAGCTCACCGCCCGTGTTGGTGAACCCGGTTACGCACAATCCACTGCCGATCAATCTATCCAATCAGGTCGCCGAGTATATTGCTCAGCTGAACGGGGCTGGCGCTCCGGCTGGTACGACAGCGCTGATCAATATCGGAACTAACGACTATCAGGGTTTTTTTGCATCATTTTTAACAAACGGCCCTCTCCCAAGCTCCCTGGCAATCAGCAATTTCGTGGCGAGCGTCGTGGGAAGCGTTGAGAACGCCATCGAGGCGCTGACGAGCGTTGGAGTTGAAAAAATCGAACTGTTTACGCTCCCTGATTTTGGCATAACGCCGGCGGCACAATTGGCTGGAGTCGCTGCATTTGCTCACGCGCTGGACGATGCAAACAATGCGGTACTGGAGCAAATGGCCGCCAATCATCCTAATCTCCATATCGTCGACGACTTTCAGCTCAACGAAGCGCTGTTCGCCGATCCGCGGAGCTTCGGTTTCATCGATCCGCTAACTGTACCGTGGGTCAATCTTCTGGCGGCCCATTCCACGCAATTCGCGCCCAACGAGGTCGCCTTCTTCGATCAGATACATCCTACCGCCGCGGCCCATGGCATCCTTGCGGCGTTCGCGGATGCGGTGCTGACCTCGGACCACGTTCAATTCCTCGACGGCACGCAGACCATTATTCACGCGCAGGATGGGGACAACTTCATCTTTGCAACGAACGATCTGATCCATCCCGTCGTGAACGACAACTATACGATCTACGGCGGTTCGGGAAGGGACCTGATATTCGCGGGCCCCGGCAATGTGACGGTATACGGCGGGTCGGGCAGCGACCTCATCGCCGCCGGCTCAGGGAATGCCAAGCTGGTGGCGGGCGACGGGACCGACGTGCTGGCAACCAACTCGCTCGGTACGAACGTGCTCGTTGGCGGTCACGGTGAGGACGCCCTCATCGTCAATCGAGGCGGGACGAACACGCTTCTCGGGGGCTCGGGCCACGACCTTTTCATACTCAAGGAGAGCGCGAGCCTCGTCAATGCTGGCAGTTTCAATTTCGGACAACAGGTGATTGACGGCGACAAAGGGGGCGCGACACTGAAGTTCATCATCAACGATCAGAATCCCACCGCCGAGAATGCTCTGATCGCCGAGTTTCAAAAGATCGTATCGGCGTTCAATGCGGCTGCCAATGATCACCACGCGGGCAGCTTCCAGATAGACGGGCTGCAAGCCACGGGTATTACTGGCCTGGAGCTGCAAATCGATTCGGTCTCATCTGATCCACGGACCCCTTATCTTATAACACACAATGTCGTGCAGGCAGTCGGTGAAGTACCAGAGGCCAGTACGCACTTGGACAACTTGTTCCATATTGCGGAGTCCTGGAATCTCCTGGCCGTTTGACAGGACAAGCAGCGTGTCCTTGCTCGAAATTGGCCTGACGACCGGTGGACGGACGCGAGCAGGAACATCCGGTGCAGACCTGTGCGTGCCGAAAACGTCGTCCGATTTGATCTGGTGACAGAATCGCTTAACGTCGGCCGCGATGGTGGCGCTTCTACTGTTCCTGCTGATGGAGCGGTGTGCGCGGCGCTCGCTGCATGGATGTTGGCGAGTTACGCCGGCCCATGTTTGGACGAGATCGGGCGCATGGAGGCAAAGATCAACGCCAAGCTCGACGCAAAAGCTGCCGCTGGGCCGCCCGCTCCTGCGAGCGCTATGGCCGGGATGAGTGATCAACCGACGCCGCGCTCGATGGCTACTGTCGAGGAGAGGTTGGGGAAATATCGCCTCAGACGGTCCACGCCGTAGAACAAGCCATGGCGAGCGCGCGCGCAGCTGATGGCGCCGGCGACAAGGCTGCGTGCGAGCAGGCTCTAGCCGACATGCAGCGCGCTCTCGGACAAAAGCTTTCTGCTCTGACTCGCCAAGCGTGGCTTGCGGGCCGTTCGTTCTCACTCCGGGCGCAGCCTTACGCGAGAGGACCCAAGCCCACTGACCTACCGATCGAGCAGCCGACCAAGTTCGAGCTGGCTATCAACCTCAAGACCGCCAAGGCGTTAGGCTTCGAGCCGCCTATGACGTTGCTGGCCACCGCCGACGAGGTGACCGAATAGTGCGGTTGTTCGCTGCATCTGCTCACGGCCGGTTCTGGCACTTTTCTGCCGTGCCAACCGCGCCGACCAATGTCGGTTATCGGGGGCAGACCGGCCGACATATGCTCAATGCGAGTTCTTCGCATTTTGACCCATCTGCGACATGGGCGGCTCAAGACTTTCGCAGCGCAAAAGCATTGTTCGTTCCTTTGCTAAGGCGTGATATCGTCCTGCATGCACACGACCTCCGGCGGGAGGGTCGCATGGCAATCCACATCCGACGGCGAGAATTCGTTTTCACAATGGGCGGCGCAGCAGTGGCGTGGCCGCTCGCGGCGCGCGCGCAGCAGCCGGGCAAGTCGCCCACGATTGGATTCCTGGGTGCGACCACGCCGACGATCTGGGGTCCATTCGTCGGGGCTTTTCTGCAGCGCCTGCGCGAGCTCGGCTGGATCGATGGCCGCGACATCGCAATCGAATATCGCTGGGCGGAAGGGCGGGATGACCGTTATGCCGCGTTCGCGGCCGAAATTGTTCAGCGCAGGGTCGATGTCATCGTCACGGCAGGCACCGCGGCTACCATGTCCGTCAAGAAAGCGACGTCGACAATCCCGATAGTTTTTGCTTCCGCTGGAGACCCGGTCGGGACCGGGCTGGTCGCCAGCCTGGCGCGCCCGGGCGGCAATGTCACCGGTCTATCGAACATGCAGACCGATCTTGGGGGCCTCAGACTTGAACTGTTGCGTGAAGTCGTACCTGCTCTCAATCGAGTGGCTGTCCTTGGCAATGCCGATAGCCCTCTCATCAGGTTGGAAATGGAGCGGGTCCAGGCGGCGGCGGTCCGGCTCGGCCTTGATGCGTTCAGGCTCGAAGTCATGAAGGCCGAGGATATCATCCCGAGCATCGAAGCGGCCAAAGGCGCTGCCGATGCGCTGTATGTTTGCAGCGATCCCTTCCTCACCACGCAGCGGGTTCGCATCAACACGTTGGCGGCCAGCGCCAGATTGCCAACCATGCATGCATTTCGAGAGCATGTTCTAGCTGGGGGCCTGATGTCCTACGGACCGAACTTCCCGGCCTTGTTCCGACGTTCAGGCGATTACGTCGACAAGATTCTTCGTGGCTCGAAGCCCGCCGACATCCCCGTCGAGCAGCCGCTCAAGTTCGATCTGGTCTTCAACAACACGACCGCGAAAGCACTCGGCTTAACCATCCCCGAATCGTTTTTGGTGCGCGTCACCGAAATGATCGAATGATTTTTCAGCAACAGTTTAAGGGGGCGACGCCAGTCCCTGCGATATATTCGTCGCGTGAAAGCGTCGAAGCCGGCGGGCTGATGAGCTACGGACCGAGCCTGACAGATGCGCATCGGCAGATCGGCGTCTATGCCGGCCGTATCCTCAAGGGTGTCAAGCCTGCGGAGCAGCCGGTCGTTCAGTCGTCTAAGTTCGAGCGTCATCAATGCCGAGACCGCGAGGACGCTCGGCCTCGACGTGCCGCCGACGCTTCTCGCCCGCGCCGACGAGGTGATTGAATAGTGAGTTGATTTACTGCGATTGCTCACAGCCGCTATTGGCACTTTTCTGCCGTGCCAACCGCGCCGAGCGATGTCCGATTTCAGGGCTAACCCGCCGAAATATGCTCAATGCGAGGTCTTCTCGGTTTGACCCAAGGCGGACATGACAGCGTTAGTGGTGGCGGTGCGCACCAGCGCGAACATGCGGTTGGCCCGATGCGCGTTGGTGGTCCAGATCTTCTGACCGTTGACGACGTAGTGATCGCCGTCCGCCACGGCCCTAGTCTTCAGGGATGCGAGGTCGGAGCCCGAACCCGGTTCGGAATAGCCTTGCGCCCAATAGTCCTCGCCCGAGCGGAT